>Ga0075424_100000141_pt1 | contig 47042 bp, 47 predicted proteins | sample SoiMethybrSBSTD3_FD_75301 | JGI IMG/M metagenome (GOLD analysis project Ga0075424, IMG submission 75301) | Bulk soil microbial communities from a Populus tree surrounding site in Tennessee, USA - Soil MetaG P. TD hybrid SBSTD3 | ecosystem: Environmental > Terrestrial > Soil > Tree plantation...
CCTTATGAATCTTTCCAACATTCGAGCGCCGAAAAAAGCTTCAGAGAACCGCAAGCGCGTGGGCCGCGGCATGGGCTCCGGGATGGGCAAGACTTCCACCCGAGGGCACAAAGGCCAACGGTCGCGCAGCGGATCGCGGATGATGCGGGGCTTTGAAGGCGGGCAGATGCCGCTGCATCGCCGCATGCCCAAGCGGGGATTCACCAACATTTTCCGCAAGGAATATAACGTCGTGAATCTGGAGCGGCTCGGTGCTCTGGGGGAGGTTATCATTACCCCTGATGTGCTGCGCAAAGCGGGAATAGTCAAAAGCGCGCATCCGGTTAAGATTCTTGGCGATGGCGAACTCTCCGCCCCGCTCACGGTGCAGGCTCACAAATTTTCCAAGTCGGCCCAGGAGAAGATCAGCAAGGCCGGCGGTAAGTGCGAGGTTTTGCAGTAATGCTGGAGAAGCTGGCAAACGTCTTTCGTATCCCGGATTTACGCAAGCGCATTCTGTTCACGTTGGCCATGCTCGCGGTCTACCGCTTGGGCGGACATATTTACACGCCCGGCATTAATACGGAGAAGCTGCAACAGTTCTTTGAGCAGAGCCGCGGGTCTTTACTAGGGTTCGTGGATCTGTTTAGCGGTGGTAATCTCCGTCGGCTTACCGTGTTCGCATTGGGCATCATGCCCTACATCACTGCGTCGATCATCTTGCAGCTGCTGACCGTAGTTTATGAGCCGCTGGCCAAGCTGCAGAAGGAAGGCGAACTCGGGCGCAAGAAAATTACCCAGTGGACGCGTTATCTCACGGTGATTCTCAGCGCAATCCAATCATTCGGTATTGCTGTCAGTCTCCAAAAAGCAGGTGATTTCGTAATTGAGCCGGGCGCGAAGTTCATCCTCATGACGATGCTGACTCTCACCACAGGCAGCGCCTTCATCATGTGGCTGGGTGAACAAATTACGGAACGGGGCATCGGTAACGGCATGTCGCTGCTGATCTTTGCCGGGATCGTGGTCGGCTTGCCGCGCGCGGTAGTCGATCTTTACGACAAAGTTCGCACCGACGCCTGGGGAGCCTTTACGGCACCGGCCATGATCCTCCTGATAGGTGTGATGATCCTGGTGGTCGCCTTCATCGTTTATGTGGAACGCAGTGAGCGTCGCATTCCGGTGCAGTATGCCAAGCGGGTCGTCGGCCGCAAGGTCATGGGTGGCCAATCCACGCACCTGCCATTGCGCGTGAACGCGGGCGGCGTGATGCCTGTGATCTTTGCCTCCTCGATTCTTACGCTGCCGCAAACTATCGGTTATGGACTGCGTAACAACCGCTACTTCGGCGATCTGATCCGGTGGTTGGGCTGGGGCGAGCCGCTGTACACGTTTCTCTACGCTGTTGGCATCATTTTCTTTGCGTACTTTTACATATCCATTGTTTTTAACCCGAATGAAGTGGCCGACAACATGCGGAAATATGGCGGATTCATTCCCGGGATCCGTCCGGGCAAACGCACCGCGGATCACGTTAACGAAATTCTTACCCGCATCACCCTGGTGGGGGCGCTTTATCTGATCATTATCTCTTTCATTCCTGAGTGGATGATCACCGGAATTCACCTCAACCACTTGTACGGTCCGATTGGAGCCTTTTTCGAGCGGCTGCCGACGTGGATGACCAACGGACTGGGGGTGAACTTCTACTTTGGCGGCACCTCTCTGCTGATCGTGGTGGGAGTTGCCATGGATACGGTCACACAGATCGAAGCCCAACTCATCATGCGACACTACGACGGATTCTCGCCGCGCAGCGGGCGAATCCGTGGGCGCCGTACGTGGTCGTGAAACAAGGGCATTTGAATGGATGAGACGGCGACCGGAGGTCGGCAACCCAGGGTGATGGCAGAAGAACGGTCCGGGAACGTTGGGCCGGTTATTCTGCTCGGACCTCCAGGAGCAGGCAAGGGCACACAGGCCAAGCGCATAGCCGAACGTTTTGGCATTCCGCAGATTTCCACCGGCGACATTCTGCGGGATCACGTGCAGCGCGGCACGGAACTGGGTCGCAAAGCCAAGGACATCATGGCGCGTGGAGCCCTGGTTCCCGACGAATTGATCTATGACATGGTTGCCGATCGCCTCCGTCAGGCGGACTGCGAGCCTGGCTTTATTTTGGATGGTTTCCCGCGAACCCCGGCTCAGGCTGGGTGGCTGGACGCGTTTTTGGAGCATGGGTTCTTTGAAAACCTGCACCGGGAAGTATGTCTCCCGATTGTGATCCGCATCGATGTGGACTATAATCAATTAGTATTGAGGCTTACTGGACGCCGTTCCTGTCCCGTCTGCGGCCGGATCTACAACGTCTATTCCCAGCCACCCAAGGTGGATCAAACCTGCGATTGTGACGGTTCCAAGCTGGTGATCCGCAACGATGACCGCGAGGAAGTCATACGCGAGCGTCTGGCTGCGTATGAGCTGCAGACCAAGCCAGTGGTCGAGTATTACGCGCAGCAGGGCCGACTGGTTTCGGTGAACGGAGACCTGCCGGTTGAACACGTTACCGAGAAGATTTTCGGGATAGTCGAAGCGCACCGGCGCGCCGATGATGGCAGATGAGGCGAAGGTGATTATCTGCAAATCGGAGGCGGAAATTGAGAAGATGCGGCGCAGCGGGCACGTGGTTCGGGAAGTGCTCGATCTTTTGCGGTCACTCGTTGCTCCTGGCGTCAGCACTATGGACCTCGAGCGAGCCGCCGAGCAGAAAATGAAGGAACTCGGCGCGACGCCAGCATTTAAAGGTTATTACGATTATCCTTGCGTGCTCTGCACGTCAGTGAACGAGGAGATCGTTCACGGTATTCCGTCGGAAAAGCGGCTGCTCAAGGCCGGGGATATCGTTTCCGTCGATTGCGGGGTAGTACTGGACGGATATTATGGGGACGCCGCCATTACCGTGGGCGTGGATGGATCGCTCACGCCGGAGCTGAAGAAGCTGCTCGAGGTAACGGAAGCTGCACTGCATCGAGCAATTCAGGCGGCGCGCATGGGTAATGCGGTCGGTGATGTAGGCGCCGCGGTGCAGGAGTACGTTGAATCTAACGGCTTCAGCGTGGTACGCGAGTTTGTAGGACACGGTATCGGTACGCGCCTGCACGAGGAGCCGCAGGTTCCGAATTTCGGCGTTCGCGGCCAGGGCGCGCGGTTGCGCGAAGGCATGGTGCTGGCGATCGAACCGATGGTCAATTCCGGGCAGGCCGGGACCCGCGTCCTGGAAGACAAGTGGACTGCGGTGACCGCAGACGGCAGCTTCAGCGCGCATTTCGAGCACTGCGTGGCCGTGACCAAGGATGGACCGGTGATTTTGACGCAGTAAAGCTGTGTTAAGGAGTGAATGAGCAAGGAAGACGCGATTGAGGTAATGGCAACGGTCCTGGAGCCGCTGCCGAATGCCATGTTCCGGGTGGAACTGGAGAACAAACATCAGGTGCTGGCGCACGTTTCCGGCAAGATGCGCAAGAATTTCATACGCATTTTGCCCGGCGACAAAGTCGCTGTGGAGCTTTCACCTTACGACTTGAATCGTGGCCGCATTGTCTATCGCTACAAGTAGCTGTCAGTCCTCAAGGCTGATAGTTGAAAGCTGGATCTTTATGAAAGTTCGGGCGTCAGTAAAAAAGATTTGCGATAAATGCAAGATCATCCACCGCAAGGGGGTGGTGCGGGTGATCTGCGTGAATTCAAAGCATAAGCAGCGTCAGGGCTGAAGGAGAGCTATGGCACGTATTGCAGGCGTCGATCTGCCGCGCAACAAGCAAGCGCATATCGCGCTTACTTACATCTACGGTATTGGAAACTCGCGCTCCGCACGCATTTTGTCGGAAGCGAATGTCGATCCGATGAAAAAAGTGCAGGATCTCGCCGAGGACGAAGTCAACCGCATCCGCCAGGTCATCGAAGGTGAAGGCATGGTGGAAGGCGATCTGCGCAAAGAAGTACAGATGAACATCAAACGTCTCATCGAAATTGGCTCTTACCGGGGATATCGCCATCGTCGTAATCTGCCGGTGCGAGGACAAAGGACCCACACAAACGCTCGCACTCGTAAGGGGCCGCGGAAGGGGACAGTTGCGATAAAGAGGGCTTCGACGGCAAAGACGTAACTGAGGACTGACAAACTATCATGGCAAAACCAGCAGCCGCCGCAACCGGCACCGCAGCGCCGGAAAAAAAGGGCAAGAAGAAACAGTTCAAGAAGAAAGAGCGCAAGCATGTGCCTTATGGGGTGGTGCACATTCAGGCGTCTTTCAATAACACGATCGTGACGATCTGCGATCAGGCCGGCAATGTCCTCGCCTGGAAGAGTTCGGGCTCGCTAGGATTTCGTGGGTCTCGAAAGGGCACGCCATTTGCCGCGCAGCAGGCGGCGATGAATGCCGCTACCCAAGCCCGCGATCACGGTGTGCGCACAGTTGAGGTGCGCGTTAGCGGCCCGGGCTCAGGACGTGAATCTGCGATTCGCGCGCTCTCCGCCGCCGGCATCGAGGTGCGTACGATTCGTGACGCCACGCCCATCCCGCACAACGGCTGCCGGCCCCCGAAGCGGAGAAGAGTGTAGAACCTACTGATTAGTGACTAGCAAAACCTAGTGCTGCAACTAGTCGCTAGCCGCTGAATTTCCGGGAAGAAGGGTCGCCAAACCTGTAAACCGGTTCTAAAAAGGAGAAGAAAAATTGGCACGTTACACCGATGCAGTTTGTCGTCTCTGTCGCCGCGAGGGAATGAAGCTGTTCCTAAAAGGCGCTAAATGTTTCAGTGATAAGTGTCCCATCGAGAAGCGCAACTTTGCTCCCGGCCAGCATGGCAAGGACCGCAAAGCCAAGATAGTCGGCTACGGTCTGCAATTGCGTGAAAAGCAGAAAGCAAAACGCATCTACTTTACCCAGGAAGGCCAGTTCCGCAACTACTTTGAAAAAGCGGCGCGCACTAGAGGCGTAACGGGTGAGATGCTTCTGCAACAGCTCGAGCGCCGGCTGGACAACGTTGTTTACCGGCTTGGGTTTGGAGTTTCACGGCGCCAGGCACGTCAGTTGGTGCGCCACGGACACGTGGCAGTGAACGGACGCAAGGTAAATATTCCTTCCTTCCAGGTGAGCGTCGGTGACGAGATCGTAATTCGGGAACGCAGCCGCCAGTTGCAGGTTCTGGAGCTGGCCAAGGAGTTTTCCAGCCATCAGAATGCTCCGACTTGGCTGGAAATCGATCGCGAAAACTCAAAGGGCCGCGTGCTCGCTCTACCGAAGCGGGAAGATATCCAGCTGCCCGTCAACGAGCAACTGATTGTTGAACTGTATAGTAAGTAGTCGGTCGCCGTTGGTCGTTCGCAAGATCACAAGGTCGCGGCGACAAGCTTTTAGCTAAAGGCCAAGAGCTAACCTGCAAACGCTGTTTTTCGGTCCACCACCGTGCCAGACCAGCCTGTTGTGGCGCTGACCTGAATCAGGACCAATTCAGGGAGTCACAACTGAGCCAAATGGCCGAAGGAGAAACAAAATGCTTTGGAAAGGCTTTCAAAAACCAAAACGTCTAGCGGTCGATACTTCGACCTTAACCGACAAGTACGGCATCTTTTGGGCCCAGCCGTTTGAACGCGGCTTCGGTACCACAATCGGAAACGCCCTTCGCCGCGTGCTGCTCAGCTCCATCGAAGGCGCGGCAGTTACCGCCGTGAAGATCGAGGGCGTGCTGCACGAGTTCCAATCAATTCCCGGCGTGGTCGAAGATGCTACAGATATCATCCTCAATCTCAAGCAGATTCCATTTAAGTTGAGCGGCGATGCTCCCAAGGCAATCTATCTGCGCGCCGAACAGCCCGGCATCGTAACCTCGGGAATGATCGAAGCCGACGCCGATGTGGAAGTCCTCGATAAGGACGTCTACGTTGCGACGGTCAGTGAAGGCGGCAAGCTCGATATGGAAATGCGCCTCAAGCGTGGCCGCGGCTACGTCTCCGCCGATAAGAACTTCGAGGATGACCTCGGGATTGGGTTTATCCCCATCGATTCGGTTCACTCGCCGGTTCGTAAATGCAACTACACGATAGAGGCTGCTCGCCTCGGACAGATCACTGACTACGACAAGCTGACGCTCGAGGTATGGACAAACGGATCCATCACTCCGGCGGATTCGATTGGATTGGCGGCCAAGCTGTTGAAGGATCACATGAACATCTTCATCAACTTCGAAGAAGATATCGAGACTTCAACTTCCAGCGAAGATCGCAAGCCCGAGATCAAGAACGAAAATCTGAATCGCTCCGTCGAGGAACTCGAGCTCTCTGTTCGCAGCTATAACTGCCTGAAGAATGCCAACATCCAGACGATCGGCGAGCTCGTGCAGAAGACTGAAGCCGAGATGCTCAAGACCAAAAACTTCGGTCGCAAGTCCCTGAACGAGATCAAGGAGATACTCTCATCCATGGGATTGAGCCTAGGGATGAAGATTGACGAGCACGGGAACGCAGTCCCCGGCCCGACGTCGAATCAGATCCTCCCCGCCTCAGCGTACGGCCCGGACGACAACTTCTAGCAAGTGTGAACAGTGGCTAGTTGCTAGTGACTAGCCACTGTTCACTAACCACTAGCCACTGGGGTTAACATGCGACACAAAGTAGCAGGATGGAAACTGGGACGAACCACTGCCCACCGCCGCTCCTTGCTGCGGAATATGGCGACTTCACTGATCCTTGAAGAACGCATCGAGACGACTGTGCCCAAAGCCAAGGCGCTGCGGCCGCAAGTGGAGAAAATGATCACCTTGGGCAAGCGCGGCGATCTTTCTGCCCGCCGCCAAGCCTCTGCTTACCTCATGACCCGGGAAGCGGTAAACAAGCTGTTCGATACGATCGGCCCTCGTTTCGGCGATCGCGATGGGGGTTACCTGCGGATCGTGCGCGCCGGCTGGCAAAAAGGGGACGGAGCAGAAATGGCGTTCATCGAACTCTTGGGTAGTGAGAAGCTGCAGGAAGAAAAGCGTCAGAAGCGGGCCGAAACACGCGCCAAGCGTGCCGCCGAGACGAAGAAGGCCATGGAAGAGGCCGAAGCGCAGCAACCGGCTGCCGAGCCGTCGGAAGGCGGAGAAAAGAAAGAATAACGTCGGCGGAACGCCGGATGCTTGGTCGGAAATAGAAAAGCGGGTTCTCGACTGGCGTAGACAGTCGTGGCTTCGGTAGGAAGCCCAGATGCTGGCCGTCTTACGTTTTTTAGGATTTGCGGCTACGGCGCTTCGATCAGCTCCATTTTCCCGTCTCGCCTGCGATGGAGGACCATGACCTTGCCCTTCTTGTCGCGAAACACAAATACGTCGCGGTCGCGGAAGTGGGCTTCCTTGATGGCTTCTTCGAGGGTCATGGGGCGGGTGGAGACGGCTTCGTCCGAGCGCACAACGTGAACTTCCGTCGACTTGGCGATGCGTGGGAATTGATGAACCAGGACGGGAACTGCTGTCGATTCCGTCGCTCCCACACCAGGTTCCAGGCCGTCGTGGTTGGCTTTGCCGTTCCATTTTTCGTGTTGATGCCGCTTTTTGCTGCGCCAGCGGGTTTTGTACTTCACGGCTTGTTTTTCGAGATGCTCGAGGGCCTGGTTGACGGCGATGCCCATGTCATTGGCCTGGGCCACACCAACCAGAGGTCCGTTGCGCGGACTGATGGTGATTTCGGCTTTGCGGCGATGCTTTTCAACCGCAAGGATCACCTTGGAGTCGAATTTGTCTCCGAGTATCTTGCGGATTTTAGCGAGGCCGGTTTCGACTGACTTGCGGATGGCGGGAGTAACTTCGTAGTGCCTGCCGGTGTATTCCACGTCCATGGGCACCTCTTGAAAGAATTGTTGATTTTGGATTTTTGATTGTTGATTGCGGCTCTGAACTTAAAATTCATGGTTGAAAATCAACAATCAACAATCAAAACTTCTGCTTACTTCTTAACCCTTCGCTGATGCGTGCTGGGAATGCGCATGTCCTCGCGGTATTTGGCCACGGTTCGACGAGTTACTTGGATTCCCTGTGACTGCAGGATGCGCGTGATCTGCTCATCGGTTAACGGACGGGAGGGGTCTTCTTCTTCGATGAGCTTCTTGACGCGGCGCTTCAAAATCAACAGCGAAGTATTGCCGCCCTGCGGGCCATTCACACTCTCGCTGAAGAAGTAACGCAGTTCGAATACCCCCTGGGGGGTGTGAGCGTACTTGTTCGCGACGGCGCGACTGACGGTTGAGGGATGCACTCCGATTTCTTCCGCGACTTCCTTGATCATCATGGGCTTCAGCTGGTCAATGCCGCGCTCTAGGAAATCCTCCTGCCTGGCGACAATCGAATAGCAGACTTTCATGATCGTCTGTTTACGCTGCTCGATATTCTTGATGAGCTGCATGGCGCTCTTGTAGCGCTCTTTTACGTAATTGCGAGTGTCTTTATCGTTGCCGTCCCGAGTGAGCAGTCGCTTGTAAGCGGGATTAAGCCGCAACTGCGGGACATCTTCCTCGTTCATCACTACCAGCCATACGTCGCCATGTTTTACGAAGGCGACGTCCGGCTCGATCAAACGCGGTTGAGCCTTGTTGTAGCGCAAGCCCGGACGCGGGTCGAGTGTACGGACGTAATCCAGCGCTTGCTGCACTGCCTCAATGGGACGGCCGATGGCGCGGGCGATTTCCTTGTGCTGCTTGTTCTGGACTGCGCGCAGATGCTGGTCCACGATGGCGGTAGCATCGGTGACTACCTGGGCAGTGGCTTCCCCATTGCCGTTGGCGTTAGCTGCGAGTTGCTGCCGGTGATGGCGGAGCTGGTAGAGCAGGCATTCGCGCAGATCGCGACAGGCTACTCCGGGCGGGTCCATCTGCCGCACCAGTTCCATGGCATCTTTTAGATCGGCAAGATCAAAGCCCGGTTTATATCCGGGCGCTGCCCGCACCGGCTCCGGAACTACGGCGGATACAACTGGCGTCGCAGCCGGAGGTTCTGCGGGAGCAGCCATTGCTGCGAGATCCGAGAGGATTGCTTCTGAATCGAGTTCTCCGGTCGTTTTCCAATCCGAGGCAGGCGCAGACTCCGCATTTGCAGATTCACTGCTGAGATCGGCAGCCTCGGTGGTAATCCCGAGCGCAGCCGCTTCTTTCACCACTTTGTAGGCGATTGTTGCGTCGACCTCGGGTGCAGAGGGCGGGGCGACTCCGAGCAATTCTTCGTCGCTGGCGAGAAGGTAGCCATCCTCGCTTAGATTTCCGATGATCAGTTCGGCGGCTTCGCGCACCTCGGGACGAACAGGCAGGGCACCGAGCTGCCACATCAAGTGATCGGTCAGATTGCCGGGCCTGGAGAGAAAATTTTCAAAAGACGGCCGCTCGATTTCCTCCATCTCGCCGGGGCTACGGTAGCCGGGGTCGAGGTATTCCTGAAAGAAGGAGCCGAAGTCGATTTCTTCAAACGGATCTTTCTTCTCTACGGCTGTGATCGGGTTTTCTTCGGCTGTCGCGGCGGGGCGCTCGCGGTCTTCTTCGCGACGGTTGACATCATCGAGCAGGGGGACGGAGTCTTCCAGTTCTTCGAGGACGGGGTTTTCGACCATCTCGGCAGTGATCATGTCCTTGAGCTCTAGCTTGTTGAGCGCGAGCACGCTGACCATTTGCACCAGGCCGGGCGTGAGGATCTGCCTCTGCGAGACCTTGAGATGGAGCTTGGGTTGAAGAAGAACCATAAAGCAGTTTGCAGCTTCTAGCCTTTAGCTGTTAGCTTTTTCCTGCCGAGCTTTGACAGCGGCGTCCACCAGATATGCGCTCCAGCGATCATTCCAAACCGCGAGATCGATACCATCAGTATGAATTTTAAGTAACAGCATCGAGTAGCTCATCGTGTTTAGCTCGGAGCTGATAGCTAAGAGCTCGTTCTCACACAAGCGAAAAACTCTCTCCCAGATACACTCTTCGCACTTCGGGGTCGCTGCCCAACTGCTCGGGCGTGCCCTGTCGAAAAATTCGTCCTTCGTTGATGATGTACGCACGATCGGTGACTGAAAGGGTTTCACGCACATTGTGATCCGTAATCAGTACGCCGATTCCGGTCGATCGCAAATCGCTGATAATTTTCTGGAGGTCGAGTACGGCGATGGGGTCGATGCCGGAAAACGGCTCGTCCAGCAGAATAAAACTTGGGTTGATGCACAATGCTCGCGCGATTTCAACGCGGCGGCGCTCGCCGCCCGAGAGATCATGTCCCATGTTTTGGCGAATATGCTCAAGCCCTAGCTTATCGATCAGTTCTTCCATCTTTTCGCGGCGCTCGTGCCAGGAGATCGGCTGGGGTTCCAGCACCGCCAGAATGTTTTCTTCGACAGTTAGCTTTCGAAATACTGAAGCCTCCTGTGGCAGATAGCTGATGCCGTACTGGCGGGCGCGCAGGTACATGGGAACGTCGGTGATGTCTTCGTTATCAATCAGGACGCGACCGGTATCAGGCGGGATCAAACCGACGATGCTGTAGAAAGTTGTGGTCTTGCCGGCGCCGTTAGGTCCAAGTAAACCAACGACTTCACCCTGTTCGACGCGGAGGCTGACGCCATTTACAACCCGCCGACCACGATAAGATTTGCCGATTTCGTCAGTGGCCAGGGTACGCATTTATCGTGCCACTCGTGTCTGGGTGACAGTGGGATGGGAATTATTTCCTTCCACGAGCACCCTATCATCCGACCTAAAGAAAGTCAACGAAACCCCGGTAACCTTGCCATGTTCGGCATCAAAAATGCTAGGCGAACCGCCGGTCAGCACAAACTTGTCCTCTGCTGCGGTGTATGTGAGTTGTTCTCCGCTGGCGCGGCGACCCGGCTGTGTGATGACAACCTGCTTCCTGGCGACGATGTGATCGATTTTTCCCGGCGTGGCGGACGTCTGATTCGGGGCTCGTTGTTCTGAACCTTTGAGGTAAACGTCCATTTCCGCGGCGCTAACTGTGAGGTCGGCCCCTTGGGCTTGAACCCTTCCCTGGAATCGAGCTAAGCGGTTTTCGTCGATGTAGGTGAGCCCAGTGGAGGTGATGGTTACAGGAGTGACAGCGCCACTTTTATCTGCCTGCACGAGTACGGTCGAGACGGGTTGAGTATCTGCGCCTTCTGCGACAACTGATCTGTGGTCGCGATCGAACTGGATAGATGGCGCTTCAAGGATGTTCGCGTCCTGCCAGAGCCGCGCACCGCCTGTGTACACGGCAATGGCCGGCGAGCGATGCGCCGTCATGGTACGCGCCGTTACATGGATGGGACTGGAGGACGCCAGCAGCGCACCGGTCGCCTGCGGCTTGAGGTCTCGGTAGGTGCTTTTGACATCACCTTCTGCATGGGCATCTCCCGTTTCGCGATTCAGCCGGAGGTTTCGCGCTGTGGTGTCGGTCGTGCTGTCGGCGACACGGGGTGAACCCTCAAGCGAAATTATCCGGTCGGCCAAGATGTAGCGGGCCCGGTCGGCCCAGGCTTTGCGTTCACCATCTGTATAAGTAAAGTCTCCTTGTTGAACCAGAGACTCGATTCCGCTGCCCGGACGGAACGAAGCATCAAGTCGTTGGCTGGTGCTGACCCGATCAGGTTGGCCGGGAGTTTTCGATACGATCCGCGCATCCGGTTCTCCGTGTACCGATTGCAGCCGGCCTTGGCTATCAAAGCCAGCCTGAAATTTGTCGGCGGTGGCCAGCGTATCCTGCCCCGTCGCGGGCTTGACAGGGAGTATGGCAATTTCCGCCAGGCCTGAACTTTCAGCGCGAGCGAGCCGCCGTTTGCCTTCAGCGAAAAAGAAATCGATTGCGGCCGCTCGTAATTGGAGGTCCTGTGCTGCTCCGGATGGTGATCTTTCATGCTGCACCAATTTCACGTTGCCCTCGCTTCGGGCGGTCTGAAGGATGTTCTTTTTCCCCGAAAAATTGAAAGTGACTCGCTCCGCCCTTGCCTCAGCTGACTGAGCACCAGACGTTTCGATGTTGACGTCCCCCGAGAAGATTGTGCTTTGAATGCCCTCGCTATCCTCACGCATCAGTAACTCCACTTGTGCGGCACGAACCTGCCCAGATGAGGGCCCTTCCACTTTCGCTATGACATCGCCGCTTGCGATCACACGGTCGAGAGTGTTATCGGAACGCAAGAACAGTGTGGCCTTGTCGGCCTGGCCCCAACGAGCACCGCTGCGTGCTCGCATGTGGTCCAGCACAAACTGTCGGGGATCTCTCGTTAATATTCCACGGTTCGCGACGACGGTTGCGGGAAATGGGCCGTTGAATGTGACATTCACCTGCGATTCCAGCGTCAGCATCTTATTTGTGGCGGTGTAGCTCAGGCCTTGTGCTGACCCTGAAATCTGTAGAGTGTTGAACTCAATCTTCTCCTTAGTAGAGGCGTTTCCGGTCTTCTGGTTGAAGACCAAGTCCATGGTTTTGAGGTGAATTGGGTTCTTCAGTTCTTTAGGAGCTGCCTGGTTCGGATTCCGCAAGCCCTGAGCATTGGACTCCAGGTCGATCTGAACGGGCCCTTTGGCGATCACGTCGCCGGATTGGGGATCATACTCAAAGTCGGCACCGTAGATCTGGTCGAAGCGCGTTGAATCGCGCCCGTAAAGGATGATGGAGACGTCATGCAGTTCGGCGCGTCCGCCCTGCCTGAACTGCACCACTTTGCTGGCTTGAATTTTGAACAGCGTGCGTCCCTGCTCCGAGCGAGAGATGGTAAATCCTTGCGCACTCTGCTGGATTTCCATCCCGATCTTGCCAGGAACTTCTTTGATCGCATTCCGCAATCGGTGCCGCGCGTAAAAATAAGCACCCCCGACCAGCAGCACCAAAGTGATTGCTGCTGCTCCAAACCAGCGGCGAAGACGGGAGAGCTTCAGGGGCACTCAGACAGTGTACTTTGCATTGAAGTCGTGCTGCAGCGTTCATTGCGGCAGCAAGAACCCGCAGGGTGCGTTGCCGGTATCAGCAGCTTGATTTTTGCTTATGGAATGTTAGGTGTGGCTAGGTCACTGGCCGGTAAGGAATCTGTACTGCCCTGCGGTGAGTGGCACCACGCTGAGCCTGCCTTGTCTTACTAAAGGCGAGTCCGCGAAGAGCTGGTTGGATTTAACCTCTGCCAGAGAGATCGCGCGCGCGAGCGCCTCTCCAGCTTTGATCTTTACTTTTGGCTCCTTCGCATCTGCGGTGTCGACCGAGACCACGGACGCAATTCCCACAGCGCTCTTGCGGTCTCCGGTTTCGTAAATGACCAACCGCTCCCCCGCTTTCATTCCGCGCAGATGCTTCAAGGCCACGGGATTGGAGACTCCGTCCCAGATGGTGGTCTTGTCTTTTTGCAGATCAGCGAAGGAATATTCGGAGGGTTCGGTTTTGAGAAGGTAGTCCATGAGGTTCTTGATCGAAGACTCTTGATTTCAGATTGGAAGTGCCCCGCTCGGATGCTATCAGACGTCGCCTAAAATCCGCGACCCACAATCAACAATTCACTCACTGCGGCTTTGATTCTTTCTCGGGCGGTGGCTGCTCGGCCTTCTTCTCGCCCGGATGATCCTGATAAATGGAATATTGTTCGGAGGGCCGCTTCATCTTCACGGTGATTTCCATCTTTGGCTGATTGATCTCGTAGTCCTCGCCGAACGTCTGAAAGCCTTGGGCCAGCACCTGAATCCGGAGCTTGCCGAAGGGCACGCCTTCATAATTGGCTCTGCCTTCTGGGTCAGTCTTGATTTGCAGGCCCCCTCTTGACTGTTTGCCACTTTTCTCAACGGGGTGCAGAACCACGCTAGCATTGCGAATCGGCTTGCCGTTGTAGTCCTTCACCACCAGAAATTTTAAATCCGCCATATCATCCTGGGCGGGGACAACCACAGCCAAGAAGACCGCCAACAACAGGCTGAGACAAGCCCGTTTCATGCGACCTATTGTAAGGCATCGGATTGGCTCAATGTCACTAGCAGAGACAGACTCAGCTGAGTTGCGCCGCTACGCGCAGTATTCATCATGGCCACTGGATGCGCTCGAAAATGCTGCGAAGGCGTTGTCCTTTCGCAGGATTGACCATCTCCACAAATCCCACCCTCCCCTCCACCTGCGAACGAAAATGAGGATGAGTCGATTTTGGCTTTCGGGGCCTAGACGGACACAATTGGTGAGTGTGCTTTGAGGTGATCGAAATCGGGACGCATGATGTTCATGGGTTGATTAGCCAGCAGGCCCGCCAAGTGTAGCCGCACGCCTTGGCGCATGACGCGAGTCTTACGAAAATGTACGGTGAAATCCTCCTCCAGCAGAATGGCCCCAATGTGCGTTGAGAACCGTTCTATTCCTGTCTCGAATGCTGTATTGCCAGAAAATGCGAGGTCGTCAGCCTAGCGCGTGTATGCGGCTCCAACCGCGGTGGCTAACGCTAAACCATGCAGCCTGCAATCTACTCGGTGTGACACAGGTTGGCGACAGGCGGGAGACGTAGGCGCGCCCTTGCGGTAAAGGTGGGTTCGAATAGACCACGCGCGCTTCTTGCAAAAGATTCACACCGACGATGCATCCAGCCTCTTTCGGACCGAGGGAGGCGTTGTGGTGGTGCAGATCCCAGCCAATAAAAACCGCAACCGATTCAGGATAGCCCAACGTGCCAAAAAAAAAGGCCTGAATCCTTCCCGCGGCAAACGAGGGAAAGAAATCCCGCAAGTCCATGCGTAATATGACCCGCTGAGCGATGTGAGGAGCGATGAAGGTCTTAATGGAGCGTCCTTTGACGAAGGCGTGTACTGCGGGGGAGTTGGAACTCTTTCGAGAATCTGCGACAGGATTTGCTCTCAAGAGCGACGACTTTAGCATGAAAGAAAGCCGGTGGGATGCTCCAACCCGTCTGACCTGGCGTGAGCATATCTGCCTGGTCGCGCAGCGCCGCTCACGCGACGAAAACCCTAGTCCTTCACGTTCTCTGGGGTAACCCCAGAGAGGCTCAAAGCAAGCCCGAAGACCCGCTCTGAGGCCTACTTGAGGCATCCACCGGCGGCGTAGTACTAACCGCCATCACGGTCCGCTGTCCGCCGACGCATCCCTGATTTGGGGATTTTGGTGAAATTGCTGATAACCGGCGGGGTTGCAATTGCGAATGGCCGAGCCACGGAATAGAAAGATCTTGCAGTAAACTACCGAGTTTAAGAATGAGTATCCAGCCCTTGCATGGATGCGTATATTCCGATCTAGTCCGAACCTGTGGGACTCGAATGAAAATACTTCGCCCTGTTTCCCTAATCCTGCCCATCTATTTTCTCCTCGGATGGGCATCGCGGACTGCGCCCGCTGCGAATCCCATTAATCCCGGTCGCATTTTTGGTTTCCGCGCTCCCGCCGGTGAAATTGCGCTTGAGCAACGCTTCCTGACAGTACCCGACCCCAAGCTCGCAGAAGAGCATCTGCGTATCTTGACTCAGGCGCCCCACATTGCCGGGTCACCTGAGGACAAAGCTACAGCTGATTACGTGGCACAAAAATTTCGCGCAGCCGGGTTGGAGACGGAAATTGCCGAATATCGCGTCTGGATGAATTATCCGATTGAAATCAATGTGGATATGACCGCTCCCGAAGGAATTACGATGCACGGCCCCTCGCGCGAGCACGTCGCGGCCGATGCCTTTCAGGATGACAACCGGATCGTCGTGCCTTATAACGCGATGTCTCCTTCGGGAGATGTGGAAGCGGAAGTCGTCTACGCCAACTACGGATCGCCGGAGGACTTTCATAAGCTTGAGCAACTGAAAGTGGACGTGCGCGGCAAGATTATTCTGGTGCGCTACGGACAAAACTTTCGAGGCGTGAAGGCGTTCGTGGCGGAAGAACGGGGCGCGGCCGCTGTGCTCATCTATTCCGATCCTGCTGATGATGGCTGGCGACGCGGCGACAAGTATCCGCAAGGCCCCTGGCGCCCTGATACTGGAGTGCAGCGCGGCTCCATTGGCTACATGTTTCACTTTCCGGGGGATCCAACTACGCCGGGCATTGCGTCGGTACCGTCGCTTCCGGATGCCGCGCGGACTCCGCCAGATAAATCCGCGCAGCTACCGAAAATTCCCACCACTCCTCTGAGCTATGCCGACGCCTGGCCAATTCTCGAGCATCTCGGCGGACCCGCGTCGCCACGCGACTGGCAAGGTTCTTTGCCGCTTACCTATCACGTGGGGCCTGGACCGGCGAAAGTCAGGGTACATCTCAAGCAGGATTATCAGTTCCGCACAATTTGGGACGTGACGGGCCGGGTGCGTGGCAGCGAATTGCCGGATGAGTGGGTGGTTGCCGGGAACCATCGCGATGCCTGGGTGTACGGCGCCGTTGATCCGAACAGCGGCACGGCGGCAATGCTCGAAACGGTTCACGGTATTGGCGAGCTGCTGAAATCCGGATGGAAACCAAGGCGGACCATAGTCTTTGGCAGCTGGGATGCCGAAGAAGAAGGTTTGATCGGTTCCACTGAATGGGGGGAGCAGCACGGCGAAGAATTGGCCCATGCCGCAGCCTATTTCAATATGGACGTGGCCGTCTCTGGAGCCAAATTTGCGGCGTCGTCGACACCGAGTCTGAAGCAGTTCCTGCGGGACGTCACCCGGGTTGTGCCCAGTCCTAAGGGTGGTACCGTATATGAGGAATGGCGCACTTCAAGCCAACCCGGTGCTGAAACTGGAGAATCGCCAACCGAGGCCATCGGAGACACGAAACGGATCCCGGCAGCGCAGGGAAAACTCGATGTGCCGGTGGGAGATCTGGGCAGCGGGTCGGACTACACGGTCTTTCTGCAGCGCCTCGGCATTCCTTCTTCCGATATCAGCTCAACCGGATCCTATGGCGTTTATCACTCGGTTTTCGACAATTTCAATTGGTTCAAAAGATTCGCCGATCCCGATTTTGCGTACGAGCAGCAAATGGCTCGCGTCTATGGCATCGAAGTAATTCGCATGGCGAATGCTGATGTCTTGCCATTCGATTATGAAGAGTATGGCAAGGAAATTGTCGCCTATCTTGATGCTGCAAAGAAGAAGGCCGAGAACAATTTTGGCAACCAGGCTTTGGATTTCAGGGAAGCGACGGAGGCCGCGCAGCGCTTTGAGCAGGCCGGCGCCAGGCTGCTTGCGAGGCAGCAAAATCCGCCGTCCGAGCCGGGCAGGCTCAACCAAGTATTGCGGGATGGGGAGCGCGCCCTCCTGCTTGCGGACGGATTACCGAACCGGCCGTGGTTTCGCCACGTGATTTATGCTCCCGGGCAGTACACGGGATATGCGGCGGTGGTGATTCCGGGTGTGAACGAAGCGATTGACAAACGGGATGTCGATCAGACTCGCGCGCAGTTAAGCGCGTTGGCGGCAGCCCTCAAGCGGGCCAGCAAGGTTTTGGAATACCACTAATCGGTTCGGCGCAGCATGTGCAAAGGTTTTCATCTCGAAGTCCATTGCCGGCAGGGGTTGTAAATAATCGCTAAAATCCAGATGGTCGAGAGTAAACTGTTGTTGCTTTGACCGCATCACAGATGCTCAGGGCTGGGCAATGCGATTGCTCAGCGTTGGAGCGAGAAACCTTCGTTAGAGTCCATTCAAAGAAATCGTAAGAGTTCACATGGCCCTTGCGCGCATTATTACCCGATTGAGTTCTGGATATTACGCTATTGAGCGGGATTTGCGCGCGCGGGGATTTCGGGTAGAGACAAGGCGTCCTGACGAAGTAAACCTTGAGCCGGCGGACTTGGAGATCACGATCGAAGAGTGCGCTCCGGAGCATGCGCTGACGCGCGCGATGGATGGCGGAGGAGACGCTTCGGTTTTCGTGGCGCCAGAGGCACTCACAGGAGGGCGGCCGGTGGCGGCGATTCCATTCGTTCCATCATTACAGCCGGCAATTTCTGCCATACCGCCTGAAATCGGACACACCGTCGTGGTGGAGAGTCCAGCGACGACCGAATCAGCGGCAGAGTTACAGTCGGAGGAGATGATTGCTCCGCCACCGGTTTGGCACACTGAAACGGCCATAGGTGATCTAGCTCAGAATGTCGAGACGCACGAAGATGTTCTGGCGATGGAAAACCAAGAATCCGTACAACCAGAAATTATCTCCTCACAAACTCAGATAAACGACGCATTTTTGCTAGCTGCAAATCAGGACACACGCGAGCAGGGCATCGAAGCGAATCCGGCAATTCAGGTGCATTCCGCTATTGCGACCCAAGCACAACCTGAAATACCGAAAGAATCTGTTGTGAGTGCTATGGAATCCAGTGTGCCGCCCGAACTATCGGAGCCTGACCACGAATCGCTCGCAGCGCAAGCTGTGGAGCAGTTCACGGATTTTGAATCGCCCGCCGGCATTGAGCCACAAACAGACGAAACTCCCCTTGATCAGGATGTCGAAACGGAACCGGTGCAGGAACCGATTCTTGCCGCATCCGATGCGACTGTTATTTCCGAAGTCGAACCTGTCATCCCGGCGTTAACTCAACAGGCCGAGGCAGCGGCTGTGCCTGTGGAGCTGCATTCTGATCGAGCGGCGGTGGACGCTGGTGCACAGACTGCGCCTTCTGACTGGCCAATATGGCAGCCGCTCGCAGACCCTGCGCCGGTTCAAGTTGTGCAGTCGGTAATGTCGGAGGCTGAAGTTCCGCCTCAAGTGGTGATGCAAGCTGCCCCCCCCAACACGGCACCTGCATCCTTGCCGCGTCGAACTCCGAACCCGAATTGGCTCAACCTGCAGGCATACCGTGCCGCTCTGAAACGTTTTTCGACGGATGACACTTTGTTCTGGAAAACGGCTACCCTGGCCGCCACGGTGGCAGTTACGGCCATGCTGGTGGCGGTTTCGTTCCATCGCTTTTCGCCTATCCCGGCGACTCTGGAGAACCCTGTCCTGGAGAGTTCGGGAGAGCCTCAAGCTCCAGCAGCCGTCGTCAAAAGTAGGCAGCCCGCGAGTGCTGCTCCCGCGGACGTTAAAACGGTCGCCGCCGAATCAGTGGTGCAGGCCAAGCCCTCCGTCCTTATGGAAGCTTCCCGTGTTCCAAATGTCAGCGCAGCACAAAAAGTCGGTCTCGCCGCTTCGAAGCAAAAGATGGAGACCAACCCGCAAAGCGGTTCCGATGGGAATGACGTGATCGCCGAAGACACTGTGGTGCGCTATGGCGCGAGCCCGGTGTCGCCCACCTCTCCTGCTGCTCAGAAGAAAGCTCAAGTCAAACGATATTCAGATAAGAACTAAGTCTGGTTCCGTCAGCGTGCCGCATCATGAGCGGATCAGGTTTCGTCCCCACGTGCCTGGGGCACTAGGGCAGACTCCCAGAGCAACCGAGAGTCGATTAGCGCTCGGAAGGGGATGGTAAACCCATCAAAAAGGAAATCCCGTCCACCTGGTATAGGACTTTTCCGGAGGCAGCGGGCGAAGCCGGGACTTTACCGGCCCGAACGCTTTCGAATGCCGCGACCAGTCGCGGCAGTATGCTGGGCGATGCCACTGGGATGTTATGGGCGCCGAGGACCAGGTTGAGTTGTCGTGCCAGCGCGGCCAGGCGCCTGATGGAGGCGTCATAGGCTCCCAGATCTGTTTCCGGGCGAAACAGCCAGATCGGAGCGGGGTAATAAGTATCGCCAGTGAACAGCAGGCCATTGACGCGATCCCAGAGCGAGACAGCATCGGGCGTGTGGCCGGGAGTGGCGATGATCTCCAACACGCGGCCGCCCAGGTCAATCCGACTCCCATCCTTCACATACATCTGGATCTTCCAGGGCCGGGTCGCATAGGTCTTCGGGTCGAATTGCTTTGGCAGCTTGCCGCAAATCTGATCGGAAGTAATTTCCGCCTGTGCATCTTCCCGCGAACCTCGTGCATTCGTCCGCGTGAAATCCTTGTCCATCCCGTAGATATTTTCAAACTGCCAGTTGCCGCCTACGTGATCGTTGTGAGTGTGCGAATTCAGCACGATGATAGGCAGGCGGGTCAGTTCTCCCGTGACCTTTTGAATATCGCTGATCCCCATGCCGGTGTCGAAAAGTAAGGACCGTTTGTCGCCGAGGATGAGGTAGCTGATGATTTCTTCGGACTGATGCGGCTCGTAGAGAGCGAAAACGCCCGGTCGGACTTCGTAAACTTCAAACCACGGATCACTGACGTTAACCCGCCGGAGGGATTTGTACTCGGGGCGCGGCTGCGCGCGGCACCATGCTGGGACCTCCTGCGCGAAGAGATTTACCGGCAATAAGGCCATGCAGATGAGGATAGTTACCGGCCTCGTCCACATCGTGCCCCCGCGCAGAGAATCCACCATGCCAGTGGGTGTCTACTTGATCGAGGCCAGCTTGTCCACCAGCTCTGAATAATCTTTCTTTTCCAGCCCGTGAACCTGTTTGTTGTACTCGTCGACTTTATTGGAGTAATTCATGGAGCAGAATTTCGGGCCGCACATTGAGCAGAATGCCGCTTCTTTGTAGTAGTCGTCGGGCAGTGTCTCGTCATGCATGGAGCGCGCGGTTTCGGGATCGAGCGAAAGCGCGAACTGCTTTTCCCAATCGAATTTATAACGAGCGTAGCTGAGGGCGTCGTCGCGATCCTGGGCACCGGGGCGGTGCCTGGCCACGTCCGCAGCATGGGCGGCAATCCTGTAGGCAATGATGCCGTCCTTTACATCTTTTTCGTTGGGCAGACCGAGGTGCTCTTTGGGAGTGACGTAGCACAGCATCGCCGCGCCGTGCCAAGCGATCATGGCCGCGCCGATGGCCGAGGTGATGTGGTCGTATCCGGGAGCGACGTCAGTTACAAGCGGACCAAGCGTATAGAAGGGCGCCTCGTAGCACATCTCTTTTTCTTTATCCACTTGCTCTTTGATCTTGTCGAGCGGAACGTGGCCCGGGCCTTCAATCATCACCTGAACGTCGTATTCCCAGGCTTTCCTGGTAAGCTCGCCAAGAGTTTTCAATTCGGCGAACTGGGCTTGGTCGCTGGCATCGGCGATACAGCCGGGGCGCAGGCCATCGCCCAGCGAGAAACTCACGTCGTACTTCGCGAAAATTTTGCAGATGTCGTCGAAGCGCTCGTATAAGAAATTCTGCTTGTGATGATGCGCCATCCACTGCGCCAGGATTGCGCCGCCGCGGCTCACAATTCCGGTGATGCGCTTCGAGATCATCGGCAAGTATTGAATGAGCACGCCGGCGTGGATCGTCATGTAATCCACGCCTTGCTCCGCCTGCTCTTCGATGACTTCAAGCATCACGCCCGCATTCAGATCTTCGATCCGCTTCACACGTGAGATCGCTTCGTAAATCGGTACAGTCCCAATCGGCACGGGGGAGTGGCGCAGAATGGCTTCGCGAATCTCGTGAATGTCGCCGCCGGTAGAAAGATCCATCACGGTATCGGCGCCGTAGTGAACAGCAGTGTGAAGCTTGTTTAACTCATCGCCGATTTCCGAAGTGACTGCCGAGTTCCCGATGTTGGCATTGATTTTGCAGAGAGACGCAACGCCGATGCACATCGGCTCGAGTTCAGAATGATTGATGTTCGCCGGGATAATCATGCGGCCACGTGCAACTTCGTCGCGTACGAGTTCAGGCGAAAGCCGCTCACGCAGGGCGACTAATTGCATCTCCTCTGTAATCTCGCCCCGGCGTGCATAGTGCATTTGGGAGAAGTTGCCATCGCGGTTCCCGGCTATGCGACGCAATATCCACTCAGCACGAGGCTGTGCGGCCGGGTTTCCATTATTCCGATTTGCAGAGTTGCCCTTGGTAGGCTTCATGACTTAACCAGTTCGCAAGAGTGTGTATAAGCCCAAATTATACGCTGCTATTCTGTTGCTCGGACTGAAGGATGTAGCCGTTGTTATCGCGAATGGTGAACCGCGCATTCCATAATCGAATTTCTCGACCGGATACACAACTCTGGCTCGGTGTTTCAGGCTCCCCCAGAATGTTGTATGCCGCGATGAGCTAGCGCGACTGGTACTCAGGAAGCGTACAACCTGCCGGCGCTGGCATTCTGACGTTGCGGAGCGTGGTCCGCGCGTGAATTTGGGTTATCCATAGGGATACACCCACCAAAACTTTCGGATGACCTTGTCTCCTGGTAGCCAGGAGTGCGGCTTTTTGAGTTCGTAGGCGATGAATACCTCACTTGCGTAGATAGCGGCATGTTTCGCAGTCATGTGTACGTTGGATGGCCGGGGGTGGCCCAAAGGGCCCCCGCTTTCCGCTCACGATCGGGAATCAAGGTGCTGGCAGCAAAGCTCATGCCTTTTACTGCTCCGAGAGCTGCCATGACTGCTATGAATTTCTTGTCGACGACTTTCTGCGGCTGTGGTTTTGGAGGCAGTGAGACCAGAGTGACCGGATCCACCGCAGATTCAACATTGGGGTTGGGCTCGCCGGTCGGTTCACTCTCTGCCTTAAGCGGGACAACGGCCAACAACAGACAAACGGCGAACTGCTCTCGTCGCAAAGGAATCTCCTCAATGAATTTGCGACCACGTTTGCGTAATGTCGGTGGATGAATTCACAGCCATGGCTCGCGTCGACGCACTCCGGCAAGGAGCAAACCCGCACCCAATTGTGGCGATGGCATTGCGGTGTGCCAGCATCTGAGATATTCAGCGAGCCCGCCGCCTTTCAATCCGCGCGCTTGTACGTCTAAGACGGTGGGCCTAAAATCAACCTTTTTACACCCGGAGGATCTCATCTATGCGCCCGTTCGTGCCGTGCCTTGTTTTCAGTGTGTGGCTGTTTTCCCAACAGCCGCCCAGCGAACCTAGTCACAGCCTCGACACGATCGATAAGAGTGTCGATCCCTGCACGGACTTCTATCAGTACTCCTGCGGCAACTGGCTCAAGACGGCGGAAATCCCTCCCGACCAGAGCCGGTGGGGTGGTTTCAACGAATTGCACGAACGCAATCTGGCTGTGAACCGGGATATTCTCGAGAAGGCACATCCCGGGCGCGACGCGATAGACCAGAAGATCGGTGATTACTACAGCTCTTGTATGGATGAGAAGGTTGCCGATGAGAAGGGGCTAGAACCCCTGAAGCCCGAACTCGCCCGCATTGCGAAAGTGACTGACAAGCCCGCTCTCATCGAGGCGATTGCCCGGGTACAGCTGATCGGGCCGAATCCGCTGTTCAATTTCTATTCGTCTCCTGACTTACATAACGCCGACCAGGTGATCGCTTACATCGACCAGGGCGGGCTGTCATTACCCGATCGTGACTACTACATAAAAGATGACGCCAAAATGGCCGAAGCGCGCAAACACCTGGTGGAGTACGTAACCGAGATGTTCACGCTCGCGGGGGAGACTCCCAAGAAGGCAGATGAACTTGCGCAGACCGTCCTGCGCATTGAAACATCGCTGGCAAAAGCTTCCATGGATCGCACGCTGCGCCGTGATCCCAAGAATCGCGATCACAAGATGAGGCGTGATGAGGCGGTGGGCTTGGCACCCGATTTTTCTTTGAACCGCTTTTTTACGGCGGCGGGAACACCTCAATTCTCGGAATTGAATGTGGTCAACCCGGAGTTCTTCAAGCAGGTCGATGCGGTTATCGCTTCTGAGCCACTCGATGCGTGGAAGATCTATGTGAGCTGGCATTTGCTGGATAGCGCTGCACCCTGGCTGTCGAAGCCCTTCGTAGATGCGAATTTCAAGATGCAGAAGGCGTTGACAGGCCAGGCGGAGATCAAGCCGCGCTGGAAGCGTTGCGTGAACCTTGTGGACAACGGACTTGGCGAGGCATTAGGTCAGAGATACGTCGAGCTTACGTTCGGTGCTGAAGGCAAGGAGCGCATGCTGAAGATGGTGAACGCTCTGGAGAAAAGCCTCGACGAAGATATCCGGAGGTTGCCGTGGATGACGGAAGAGACCAAGAAGCAAGCCAAAGTGAAGCTCGACGCCATCCGCAACAAGATCGGATATCCCGACGTGTGGCGCGATTACAACCGGCTGCATATTGTACGCGGTGATCTGCTGGGCAATTTCCTGCGGGCTAATGAATTCGAATCGCGGCGCCAGATCGCGAAGATCGGGAAGCCGCTCGACCGCAAGGAGTGGCAGATGAGTCCGCCGACTGTCAATGCTTACTACAGCCCGGCATACAATGAAATCGTGTTTCCCGCCGGCATCCTGCAGTCGCCGTTTTTTGATAAGCAGATGGATGACGCCGTGAACTTCGGCGGCATTGGGGTCGTAATCGGTCATGAACTGACGCACGGCTTTGACGATCAGGGCCGAAAATTCGATCCACAGGGCAATCTGCGCGATTGGTGGACCGCCGAGGATGGCAAGGAATTTGAAAAGCGAGCCAGTTGTGTAGCCAATGAGTACAGCAATTTTGTCGCAGTTGACGACCTGAAGCTGAACGGCAAACTGACGTTAGGGGAGAACACTGCCGACAATGGCGGAGCTCGCATTGCTTTAATGGCGCTGCGGCACTTCATTGCTGAGAACCCTTCGGACAAAGCGGCAAAAACGATTGACGGCTATACACCCGAGCAGCGCTTCTTTCTTGGCTTCGGGCGGGTGTGGTGCGAAAAGCGGCGACCCGAGTTCGCGCGCATGCTGGTCAGCGTGGATCCGCACTCGCCCGGGAAATACCGGGTCAACGGCGTGGTGCAGAACATGGCCGAGTTCCAGCAGGCGTGGAGTTGTAAAGTCGACCAGCCGATGGTGGCCGAGAACGCGTGCCGCGTGTGGTGAGGAACATCGAACTTAGGGTGAGTGCTAGTTAGCGCCCGCGACCAGATCCTTGAAGCCTTTCCTGTGTTGATTGGTGTAGCGTTGCAGCGCATCGAGTGATCACCGGATAAGCTTCCCCAGCCGGGCGGATCTCATCTACCTCGAAGACTTGCCCTCAGAGGGCTTATCGTCCTGGAAGAAGCGGCGGCGCATCAGCAGGCGGTGGGGCGGCATTTCGCTGGCGTCCCGATAGCTGTTGAATTCGGGATCCTCGGTTGTCTAGGCGATGATCTTATGGTCTTTCTTGCCGGCGTCAATCATAGTCATCGAACCGATGGTGCGCGAGTGGATGATAGTGAGCGGCACCACAGTCTCCTGGCACAACACCAGCACATCAAACGTCAAGGGGATCGTCATCCTCAGCCAGCGTCTGAGGGATGAATCCATAATTAGCCGGATCGTACACGGCGGAGTAGAGAACGCGGTCGAGTTTGATCAGGCCATTGGTTTTATCCAGTTCGTACTTGACGCTGGATCCAAAGGGAATCTCGATCAAGGCTTGAACTTCCTGGGGGCAGGCCGTCGCCGGGAGTGACATCGTGCCAGGGATGGATCATGCGGTTACGAGATAAATTATGATTTAAAATCGAACAATCTAAACCCTGTTTGTAAGCATCCCAAGGCAGCTTTTTTAGCAAGTTAAAAAAACCATCCTGATTTCGAGGAATATCCATGCAATCAGCAGCTCCCGAACTTGCACAAATAAAATCGGCCATGAAAGCAAGCTGGATGGCAGGCGATTTTGGCCAGATAGCGAAGTACTCGGCCAAGATCGGTGAGGAATTCATCGCCCGGACCGCCATCAAGCCAGGCACTCGCGTTCTGGATGTCGCCTGCGGAACCGGCAACACGGCAATTCCCGCAGCAAAGGCAGGGGCAGTGGTTACCGGCCTTGATCTCGTGCACTCTCTGCTCGAGCAGGCAAGACAACGCGCCGCGGCGGAGAAGCTAAACATAGTTTTCCAAGAAGGCGATGCCGAAGAGCTTCCTTTCAAAGACCGCGAATTCGATCTTGTTATTACCATGTTCGGTGCAATGTTCGCACCTCGACCCGAGCGGGTAGCGGCTGAACTGGTCCGTGTTTGCGGATCTGGAGAAAAGATCGCAATGGCGAACTGGACGCCCGAAGGATTCGTAGGCAAACAATTTCGTGCCATGTCGGAGATCGTGCCACCGCCGCCGGGCATTCCTGCCCCCATTCTTTGGGGAGACGAAAAAGTTGTCCGCCAGCGACTCTCGAAAGGAATTTCAAACCTGGTCACTACCAGGCAGAAGGGGTATTTGGATTTTCCCTTTGCTCCAAACCAGGTGGTCGCATTTTTCCGGCAATACTTCGGTCCCACACAGGTCGCATTTTCCAAGCTGGACGCCGCCGGTCAGGCGCAGCTGGCATTGCGGCTGGAATCGTTGTGGACCGAGCACAATCTTTCAAAGAACGGGAACACAAGGGTTGAAGCGGAATATCTGGATGTGAGGGCGACCGTCGTCTAAGTCAGGTTCGGAGATTAACCGCAAAGGACACGATGGAAAGCCCCTCACCGCCTTCCCGGGGCCTCGGGTCCTTGTTTGTTGCTTCTCACGGACAGAGACTGAATTGATCACCGACCCTTTCGACAGCTTGACCTTCATCATGAGTGCCGGATACAGTTTGTAAGCAGGGTTCAGTATGTCCGCACAAAGCAGCAAATACCTGAAATTCGGCAGCGCAATTGCAGTGATTTTGATCTCCCTGGGGTTCCTCGCTTATACCGGTGTACAGGAGAGCAAAAGCTATTACGTCACGATTAAAGAACTGCGCGGGATGGGCGATGGCGCCTATGTCAAGCGGTTGCGCGTGGCGGGTAATGTGCAGCCGGGGTCCATCAAGCGGTCGGGCACGCGGGTGGAGTTTGTGCTCGTAGAGAGCGATCAGATTCTGCCCGTGGTTTACCGGGGCACAGAAGCTCCCCCAGATACCTTCAAAGATAACTCTCAGGCGCTTGCCGATGGAAGCTTCGGGCGGGACGGCGTGTTTTACGCGAAGCAGCTACAGGCTAAGTGCGCGTCCAAGTACGCACCGCAGCAGCCAGGGGCGCCTGCCACCGGTGCTCCCGCATCCGAACCGGCGAAGAGCATGACGCAGGTGACGGACACGCCAGTAACCCGCTAACTTCAGCGCGCCCGAGCCAAAAGCCGCGGCCGGAGTCTACTGGGATTCCCATCGCACAGCATCAGCCGGAGCATCTCGAGCGTTTCTGCCAAGGCACGATGTCGTTTTTGCTTTCCTGGAAATGCCCAACCCTTCGAGCATCCGCGACGGGTGGTCCAGCGTCGGATTTTCGGTGCTGTCAGTAACAAATCAGAGCGGGAAAGATGGGTCAGACCGCCCCTAGCACCGCTGAGAAACCTGATTTACCGAAATATTGCCGAGACCAGCAGAGGTGAGCCACACGTTGGCGTGTTGTTGAATGGAGCCGTGCGTGACTGGCGTGTCTGGATTCGGTCACCAGCTTGTACAGTTGGCACGACGTTTCCACTGTTGGTATCAAGGTCGAACTCCGCCACCTTAATTCCAGCTTCCAACTTGACTCTGGCTACCCGGACCCGGATGGTTCCGGTGCTGCGCACCAAACAGAATGCAACCGGCGTGCCCAGGGGGAGGTTGATATTTTGCAACTCCGTACTTAAACGCTCACGGAAGGGAGAAGACTCAACTCTGAAATCGCCCCGCAGTTCAGCCTCAATGCCATTAATTGCTGCCTCTCCACGGGCCCGGAGTCGAGTCTGATTGTCCTCTTCAGCGGACATTCGAGGAACCAGCCCTGCGAAGTGTCACTTTCTGGAACCAAGATATGGGTTGCTGGCCTTTCGAGCGGCGGGCGGCAACTTCTCCCCGACAGCTCTGGCCGCCTGTCAATCCGAGAAGGCGCTGAGTCCGAGATTAACGCCGCACGCCAAGGCCAGTCAGCCACCAATCTCCTCGCATTCTTCGGCTTCTCCACGAACCAGTGACCTGCTTTTCGATCGTCGACTCGAGCATTCCCTCGAACGTTTTGCCGGTGAAGTCTGGCATGTTCGATGTCCACGTACCTGAGAAACGCTGGCCTGCAACGGGGCGAGCTGACCAGGTGCCGAGCCATCCTCTGGGAGACTTTTGGGCCGACCAAGTGCCTTCCAGAACAATTTGGTTTGCATCGTTGACAAGTGTCCAGGAGCCGTGGGCAGCGTTGTGAGTGCCGGGGAGGAGCTGAGCAGACCAGTGTCCGCGAAATGAATGGGCTGCGACGGCTGTGGCGGCCCAGGTTCCGCGCCAGGCGGGTAGCTCAGGTTGCTTTGTGCGGTCCTGAGATAAGGCGGACGGAATAAGCAGCACAATTAGCAGCCAAAGGCATGGATTCGCGGAAGGTCGCCTGGTCATAGTTTGAGTGGGAGAGTAGCATGGAGAGGCTTACGCCGGGGCGAGCTCGGCTTGAAACGGCCATCTTCCGCTCGTCGGTTGAGGGCACGGATGGCGCTGTGCGAGCCTATAATGGTGTACGCGTCGTTCCTCTGGCTGTGCTCCTGTTCCCGTGGAGGTGAAAGAATGTCCGACGGCGGGTGGGTCGCCTTATACAGAGCCGCCATGGATGAATCTGATCCTCGCAAGCTGAATGGGCGCATTGAAGCGGCTCGGCAAGCAATTCACAGGCGCCTCGAAGGCTTAGAGGGTGGGGATTTCCGCGACCCGCGCGAACGTCAACAGCTCGGTAATGCGCTTTACGCACTGGAGACCCTGATCGCGCGAAAGCGGTGTGCTTAGAACCTTCCGAGCATCGGACCTATAGAGTTCGATTCGAGCGGTCGGATCCATTCCATACATACGGGCAACACCCGGCGCGAGCTTCTTGCACCTTTCCGGGTACTTGCGTGCGTACATGTCCACTTGCGTCTGCCTGCGGTAATCTTGTCCCCGCCTCTGGGGACGCTACACTAATACAGAAAACATGCAGGTCTCGCGTACACAACTGGGCATTGCGTTGGGAGCCGGTGGTCTTCTGATTGTGGTCTTTTTCGGTTATTTGCTTTGGCTGAATGGGCAGGGGCCTGTGCTGGGCCGCTCTGAAGAGCGAGATCCACTCTCCGGGATACCGGGATCTATCTCGCTGAACCCGCTGCGCGATCGTGCTTCCGAACGCGAAGCGGGCAAGTTCATTCGCGCTATGAAAGACGGGCGCTGCAACGACGAATTGGCCCGATGGCAGAAGGATTACCGCAAGAAATACGCTGCTTATATTTGTGATTCAGAAACAAGGCATCCGTTGCTCTCGTGGAAGCTGGTGGAGTGGGAGGATTCGCCGCCGCTGCGCATCCTGCATTATCGCGGGAAACGGCTGGACGGTGCGAGTCAGAAGAATAGTTATGAGGAGCTGTTCTCGGTAACTCTGGAGAACAGGACGGGGCAATGGGCGGTTACTAAGTACGACGCGATGTATTGACTGTGAACCCGGCCAATCACGAATTTCCGGCCAGTTCACTGGGCGAAATCGGCTGCCGGTTTCTAAGCACAAGATAAATTACGAACTGGGCGGTAAGCGCCGCCAAGGTGTCCAAGAAGACGTCTTCGATATTTCCCGTCCTGGATGCGAGATAGGTTTGATGCCACTCGTCAAGCGAAGCGACCAGAGCAGTCATTGATAAGGCGATTCCGGCCCAGGTAATCGACCAGGTGAGGGCTTCGTTTTGTGCGAGAGTGGCTCGCCAGGCGCGAAACAACAGTAAGCTCAGCATGAAATAACCAACGAAGTGGCCGGTCTTGCGGATGTAGACATGCCAGACTAAAAAACGGATCGGGTCGAGGCCGATCAGAAAGTGTAGCAACGGATATAGGAAGCGGCTGGTATTGGCGGCGGAACCCAAGCTGCTGGATTCGAGTGTAATCAGGATGAGCCAGAGAATCGCAGGGATCCAGGTTTTGAGGATCTGCCTTTGCGAGCGATTCAAGTCAAAACTTCCCGCTTGAAACTACTCGGCAGCATAGTTCGGCGCCTCGCGGGTGACTACGACATCATGTACGTGGCTCTCCCTCAATCCGGCGCCGCTAATGCGAACGAAGCGAGCTTTCTGCAGCAGTTCGGGAATGCTGCCGCATCCACAATAGCCCATCCCTGATTTCAGTCCGCCGACCATCTGGTGCACGATCATGGCCACTGAACCACGATAGGGAACCCGGCCTTCAATTCCTTCCGGGACAAGTTTGGCCAGGCGATTGGAATCGTCATTCATCACAGAGGCCGCAGTCGAAGCGTCGCCGTCGGTGGTCTGGAAATAGCGCTCGCTTGACCCCGCGGCCATGGCTCCAAGTGAGCCCATGCCGCGGTAAGACTTAAACGACCTCCCCTGGTACAGAATCAACTCGCCGGGACTTTCGTCGGTTCCCGCAAACAGCGATCCAATCATCACGACCGATGCACCTGCGGCCAAAGCTTTCGTGATATCTCCCGAATACTTGATGCCGCCATCAGCAATGATTGGAACGCTTGCATCTTTGGTGGCGCGGTACGCTTCAGCGATGGCGGTAATCTGCGGCACTCCGGCACCGGTAACCACGCGCGTGGTGCAGATCGAACCGGGCCCGATGCCCACTTTGATCGCGTCTGCTCCCGCACGCGCCAGTTCGCAGGCGCCGTCAAAGGTCGCAACGTTCCCGACAATCACGTCTATTTCCGGCAGCTTGGACTTCACCGCCTTGACGCCTTCCAGCACTCGGCCGGAATGACCGTGGGCACTGTCAATCGCCAGGATGTCCGCCTTACAAGCAGCCAATTCCTGCGCCCGTTCCAGATAGTCCCCAGTAGCGCCGATGGCGGCTCCTACACGCAGTCGACCTTGGGTGTCTTTGGCCGCGTTCGGGTACTTCAATTTTTTTTGGATGTCTTTTACAGTGATCAGGCCTTTCAGGTTGTACTTGTCATCCACCACGAGCAGTTTCTCTACCCGATGCTCATGCAGGATGTTCTCCGCATCTTCCAGCGTGGTGCCAACCGGGACGGTAATGAGATTGTCTTTGGTCATCACCTGGCTGATCGGGATGTCGAAGCGCGTCTCAAAGCGCAGGTCCCGGTTGGTGAGGATTCCGACCAGCTTTCCGTTCTTGGTGATGGGCACGCCGGAAATCTTGTACTTGCGCATCACTTCGAGCGCATCGGAAACCTTTGCCTCGGGTGACATCGTGACTGGATCCACGATCATGCCGCTCTCGGAGCGCTTCACTTTGTCCACTTCCTCTGCCTGCTGCTCGATACTCAGGTTTCGATGAATGATGCCCAAGCCTCCCTGCTGCGCCAGGGCTATGGCCATGTGCGACTCGGTTACAGTATCCATAGCCGCGCTGACTAGCGGGATATTCAAACGGATGCTGCGCGTGAGCTGGGTTTGCGTATTCGCTGCTGCGGGAACCACCTCGGAACGGGCGGGCAGGAGCAGAACATCGTCAAAAGTGAGAGCTTCCGGGACGGGAAAATGAATCATTGTTTTCTCGGGAGACTAGGTTCTCATTTTAGAGAGCTGTGACAAGCGATGGCAAATTGTGGGTATGGCGCAATTTGCTTTTCTGCCACAAGCGGAAAAATCTTAAACCGCAAAGGACGCCAAGGAGAGCCGCAAAGAACGCAAGACTGCTGCAATTAGCACCCGGAACGCGAACGCTCAATCCTTCCCCTGTTTTTCGTAGATTTCTCGCACCCGCGCAATCGTGTCCGCCTCTTCTGGTAGCTTGTCGTGCCGTAAGCGGACTATTCGTGGAAATCTTAGGGCATAGCCGCTGTTATGCCGGTCGGAGCGCATCATGTTGTTGAAGGCTACCTCGAGGACGGTCTTCGGCTCGACGACCAGGCGCAGCCCCCGATCTTCAACAGTGTGATCGAGGAACCATTTAGTCATTTCGGCGATCTCGGCGTCGGTCAGGCCGGAATACGCTTTCCCGATATTCACCAGGCGGTCGCCATCCCAGACCGCGAACGTGTAATCGCTCAGGACACCGATTCGTTTACCGTGGCCGTACTCAACCGCGGTTACGACCACATCGAGGGTCGCGAGTTCCCGCTTCATTTTCAGCCAAGACTTTCCCCGGCGGCCGGGAGTGTAGGGCGACTCGGGATCCTTCAGCATCAGTCCTTCATTGCCGCGCGCCTGGGCAGCTTCGAACAGGCGATTGAGTTCCTCCGGGGACGAAGCGCGAGATACGGGCGCGCGGATCAGTTGCCTGGGCGCGGAACTTTCTTGTGGATCGAAAGCAAGAAGCCCCTGATGTTCGGCAGAAGAGGTCGCCACCTGCGATCGAGGCGCTGCCAAGAGCCCGTCCAGAATTTTGGCACGTTCACGCAAAGGTCTCTGGATCAACAATTGGTCACCGGCATAAAGGATGTCGAACACGAGGTAGGCTACAGGTACCTCACGGATCATCTCCGGGCTCACTTTTTTTCGGCCAAGTCGCTGTTGCAGAGCGCGGAACGGCAATGCTTTCCCCGGTTCGTTGAGCCCTGCCGTCAAATAGCTCCAGGCCACGATTTCGCCGTCTAGAATCACATTTCCGGTCAAACCCGCGAGAACATCCGGCAACTCGGGAAAAGATGATGTGATATCGTCGCGCGTTCGCGAAAAGATTCGTACCTCACCTGCGGAGCAATGTGCCTGTGCGCGAATACCATCGTATTTGTCTTCGACGATCGGATCGGGGAAGTAGCTGAGAGCCTCTTCCGCGGATTCCGCCGGGCTTGCCAGCATGAAGCTCACTGGGTGGAACCTCCGCATGCTCGCTTCAGCTAGCTTGCCCGTAGCTGCAAGTTCTAACGTCTCGCCAATATCGCCCAGAATCATGTTGGCGCGTTGTACGGCGGCGAGGTTTCCGCCGTATGCTTTGGCAATGGCTTCCTCAACCAGGCTCTCTTTCAGGCCGATTCGCAGCTCGCCAGTCATGATCTTGACGATGTACTTGGCCTCGAGCGGGGTTACTTGCGAGAGCAGGTCACGAACCAGCGCTCCTTTCATGGCAGGGCCACGAGCCGCGGCAATTTGCCTAAAGGTCTGCTGAATTTCGACAATGCTGAGCTCTCGCTCGAGATTTCTGGCTGGTAGCACCTTGCTGGCGACAGTGCCCACATCGCCGTGTTGCCGATATGCGGTAGCCAGGTCGGTTTCCGGCCGTCCCGAAAGTTCTGAAACGATTCTCCACAGCAGTGCGCCACCGGCATTCAGAGTGGTCTCGTCCCAGGCGGGAAAGGGCTTGCCGGAGAGAAAGATGGCTGCCGTTGCGGCGTCCTCGGGGGTTCGCGATTTCAGGAAATCGGCAACCAGAGCTGTCTTTTCCAGCTTCTTAGTCGTGCCTGCGACCCGTTCGCAAAGGCTTGCCAATTGTTTCATGGGAACTGTTCTGCCAGCCGTCCCTGCACCGCCGGTTCGATCCTAAACGAACCCGTTCGTGTTACCCTAAGTACTTGAAGCGTCTATTCATGGGGAACATCCAATAAACATGCAGTTCCTGAAAACATTATGGCGTTTTCTTGTGTCCGTGCAGCTCCTTCCGGCGTTGGAAGGAGGAGAGGAAACCCTCGTTGGCGGCCAAGCCGTCCTGGAAGGCGTTATGATGCGCTCGCCGCATGCCTGGGCGATTGCCTGCCGGAAACCTTCCGGAGAGGTTTCGACCCACAGCGAAGCGCTCGAACGGCTCTCTGAGAAGCACAAATGGATGGGCTGGCCCGTGGTTCGCGGCGTAATCACCTTGGGTCATGCGATGGGGTTGGGATTCCGTGCGCTGCGCTTTTCGGCGAATGTGGCACTGGATGAAATTCAGCTAGGAGATTCGAAGCCGGGTTGCGAGGAAAAGAAGCTCGAAATCAGCGGCTGGATAGCGGCAGTCAATATCATCATCTCTGTCGGATTTTTCATTTTTATGTACAAGTTCCTGCCGCTGCTCGCGGCAACGGAATTGAAGCGGGTGAATCCGATTTTCGGGGAGCAGATTGTTTTCAACCTCGTAGATGGCGCAATCCGTATCATCCTGTTTCTGCTTTTCATCTGGGGAGTTTCGCTGCTGCGCGATATCCATCGCGTTTACGAGTATCACGGGGCCGAGCACAAAACCGTATTTGCCTTCGAGAATGGGGATCCGCTCGAAACCGACGCGGTGCAAAAGTATTCGACCTATCATCCGCGCTGCGGCACCAGCTTTCTGATGACCGTAATGCTGATCTCTATCCTGGTTTACACGCTGGTTCCAGTAACTACGTTCGGGGCGCGATTCGCGGTTCGGATCGCATTGCTGCCTCTGATCACGGGGATTTCTTACGAGATTATCCGTTTTGCCGCTAAGCACCGCGGCTCGCTCTTTGCGCTCATGACCACGCCAGGCCTGTGGCTGCAGCGCATCACTACCCAGCCGCCATCGGACGCGCAAGCCGAATGCGCCATCATTGCTTTAGACCATGCGATGGCACTCGAAAAGCAGCATGGCGGCGAGCTGGTGATTGCCTAGCGGCGCCCGCCGCGAAGATCGCCGTTGGCCGTTTGCCCATACCGTTAGCCCAAACGCCGATGTTCACGCATCACGGACAGCTCGTATTGCCGAGCTTATGGTCATGGGGGAGGTGTTCACACCGATCTCACATTGTGATCTGCGGGTTTGGAAACAAGCGATGAAGTTGGGCGGTTGAGATCTACCGTAGTACGGCAGCATTTCCTAGATATGAGCTCTACGGACTAACACAGCAAATGCGTCGCGCAGCAGTTTCAGTACCTAGCAACATCGCGGAAGGTAAAGGCCACAGGTCGAACCGAGAGCTTTGCCAGTTCTTGTTTCATGCAAGAGGCTCGCTGCAGGAGTTGCAGACGCAGGTTATGATTGCCAGAGAACTGACCTACCTATCAGAGTTGCAAAAAGGTCAGTTATGGGAATTATCTGCTGGCGTCAGTCGAGGCCTGAACGCGCTTATAAATTCTGTGCGCTAGCAAGCCGCTTGAACTCCCGTTTTTTGCTAACGGCTAACGGCCAAAGGCTAGAGTATGTTTGAACGACTCGACCAAATCGAAGCCCGCTATGAGGAATTGACCAAGGCCCTTGCCTCGCCGGACGTCATCAATGATTCGTCCAAGTATCAGAAGACTGCCAAGGCGCATAGTGACATCAGCCCCGTGGTCGAGAAATATCGCGAGTACAAGGATTTGAAAAAAGGGATTGCCGAGAGCCGCGCAGTGCTGGTGGATGAAAAAGATTCGGAGATGCGTGCCTATGCGCAGGAGGAGCTGGAGAAACTGGAAGCACGCGCGGTGAAGGTCGAAGAAGAACTGAGACTTTTGCTGCTGCCCAAGGATCCAAACGATGAGAAGGATGTTGTGCTTGAAATTCGGGCCGGTACGGGCGGCGATGAGGCTTCGCTTTTTGCCGCCGAGATCTTCCGCATGTACACCCGCTATGCGGAGACGCAGCGGTGGAAAGTCGAAGTGCTCTCGACATCGGAATCTGGAGTGGGCGGACTGAAGGAAGTGATCGCACTGATAGAGGGAGACCGGGTCTACTCCCGGTTGAAATATGAAAGTGGTGTGCACCGGGTCCAGCGTGTGCCGCAAACCGAGCAGCAGGGCCGAGTGCACACTTCAGCGGTCACTGTCGCGGTCCTGCCTGAGGCAGAAGATGTGGATATCAAGATTGATCCCAAAGATTTGCGCATCGATACATTCTGTTCGTCTGGTCCCGGCGGGCAGTCGGTGAATACAACCTATTCGGCTGTCCGAGTAACGCACATTCCCACCAATACAGTGGTGAGTTGCCAGGACGAAAAATCGCAGATCAAGAATCGCGAGAAGGCCATGCGCGTGCTGCGTTCCCGCCTCTATGAAATGGAAATGCAGAAGCAGCAGGAGGCGCTGGCAAAAGAACGCAAATCCATGGTCGGAACCGGGGATCGCAGCGAAAAGATCCGCACCTACAATTTCCCGCAGAACCGTGTGACCGACCATCGCATCGGGCTAACCATTCACCAGTTGCAGGAAGTCATGGAGGGAAAGCTGCAGCCGATCGTCGAGGCGCTGGTTACGCATTACGAAGCGGAAAAGTTGAAGGGCGAAGGCGGGGCGGTGATGTGATCACTCTTTGCCCTCCGTGGTTAAAATCTGGCGTGCACCTGCGAGACGCCCTAAATTCCGCCGTCGAGCGCCTTGTTCTGGCCAATGTTCCTTCTCCGCGCATGAACGCCGAGTTGCTGCTCATGTTCACACTCGGTTGCGACCGTGCCTATCTGTACGCGCATTCAGAACGCGAGCTCTCGCAGGAAGAATCTGGTCGATATGGCGACGCTTTAGCCCGCCGTTCCGAAGGGATTCCGGCGCAGTACATCACGGGACATCAGGAATTCTGGGGCACGGATTTCATTGTCAGTCCGGCGGTGCTGATTCCACGGCCGGAAACCGAACACGTCATTGAAACTGTTCTGGCTTGTGTGGGGCGCACGCCCACCGCGCTTCGCATCGTGGACGTCGGCACCGGCTCTGGTTGTATCGCGCTTGCGCTTGCCAAAGAACTGCCCCAAGCCGAAATTTATGCCAGCGACATCTCGTCTGAAACGCTGGGTATCGCCCGGGCGAATGCGGCGCGCCATCAGCTTGAAAGCCGAATCCGCTTCCATAAAGCCGATCTCTTACAAGGGATGGAATCGAGTAGGTTTGACTTTGTGGTTTCCAATCCTCCCTATGTCGGCGAATCGGAAGAAGATCAGGTGCAGCTCGAAGTCCGCAAATTCGAGCCGCGCCATGCTGTGTTTGCGGGGCCCAGCGGATTGGAAGTTATCGAACGCCTAATTCCCCAAGCGTACGAGGCGCTTAAGCCCGGCGGCTGGCTGGTGATGGAAATTAGCGGAACTATTGTGAATGGTGTCGAACATCTGTTGCGAAACTGGGCAGAGAGCCGCATCAGCAACGACCTGCAGGGGATCCCGCGAGTGGCGGCAGCGCGTAGATCATAACCACTTCTGACCACTGTTAGCCAATCCAAGACTATGACAGGATATCGCTGGACAGGGAGCGCGGGATGAAGAGGACTGGCACGGTTGTTATTCGGGTGAAACTGCAGAGGAGCTATTCTCCTATCCGGCGAACCAACAAGCAGCGTTGGTGACAAGCTTTCAGAGAGGGAATCCGGCGGAAAGCCGCTCGCAAAGGTAAGCGCGCACTGCGCCATGAGGAGCAAACGGTACTGGCTGTTAGGGCATTAGAGCAGGATAACGATGGCGGATACGATCAATTCCTCGGAAATTCGTCCCCGGCTGTTTGCTTTGATTATCGTGGAGTGCTATTGAGAGTTGGTTGCAAGAGACAGCAAGGATCACTAGAAGGGCTCTTGAGGCGCTACAAGTTACATCTCTAACTGTTTGAAGGATCGATGCCGCCATGCGGAAAGAGAGCAACGAGCGCGATCGAAAACTCGAGCTTTGCGATCGGATGTTTTGCGAGACACGGGAAAGCTTAGCCGAGCGGCTGTATGCCTCACCGAACCCGCATCAAGTTCTAAAGCTCTAGGAACTGAGAGTTACCTACTGACCGTTTATTCGTCTAAACTACTCTGGTTTGCTTCTGCTCAATCTCCAGTTGGAGTCACACAGGTGCGAAACCGGTTCTGGTCTCTACTGGTTGCATCCGCAGTCTTGCCGGCTACAGGTTTGGCTCAGACCGCCGTGGACGGCATGCTCCACGACACCACCGGCAAAGCTGTTTCCGGGGCCCGTATTGCTTTGCAGCGGGCTGAAGGCAGCACCACGCTGGAAACCATCGCCGATGCAGCTGGAAGATTTCACTTGGCTGCCGTTGAGGCGGGCGCGTACACGCTGAAAGCCGAAGCCCCGGGATTCTATCCCGCGCGCTACGACTTCGTGCTGCGTGCGAGGCAGCCACTTTCGCTTACCATCGACTTGCAGCGCAAAGAGTCGGTTCAGGAGAAGGTAGAGATCACGGGTGGGTACCTTACCGTCGCTCCAGAAAAGACCGGCAGCTCGTACACGTTCACGCACCAGGATTTGGAGAAACTTCCCGATCCAATCACCAACTCAACCAACGACCTTGTGACCAACCTCATGCCGGGCGCGAGCGACAGCCACGACAATTTTCTTGCGGTTCGCGGCACGGAATTTTCGCTGCACGAGTTTATGAACGGAGTTTCTTTCCTGGAAAATACTCAACCGCAGCTCAGCCCGGGCGTCAGCCCGCAGATTTTTGAGACCGTGGATCTGATGACCGGCGGCTTCACACCTGAGTATGGCAATCGGTTTGGTGGCGTGCTCGATATCACGACACGCTCTGGAGCGGATCTCGGCGGGCACGGTGATGTGAATTTTCGGGGCGCCACAGTCGATAACTACGATCTCAATGCCGATTATGGTGGACAGGCCGGAAAGCTTGGCTATTACTTTTTCGTCGATGGGTTTGCGTCAGGCCGCTTCCTCGATCCGCCGGAGCCGAAGGAGCTTTACGATTTCGGCAAAGGTTCCCGGGCGGCTGCGCAATTCGACTGGCGTGCCGGTAACGACGGTTTCAAGCTTCTGCTGATGGGCGGAGGCGATAATTTCCAGCAGCCCAATATCACTGAGGACAAGGAAGCTGGGCGAAACGCGCAGCGACATTTGCGGCAGCAGACGGCAATTCTTTCGTGGCTGCACACGTTCTCACCGGAAACGCTGGTCAACACATCTCTTTACGAGCGCACCGGTTCCGATCGAGTACTGCCCACGGCCGACCCGGAGACACCGCTTTCTCTCGCTTCACGCGCGCCGCTCACGTTGGGGATCAAGAGCGATCTGTCGCACTACTGGCGCGGACATTTTTTCAGGGCGGGCATCGACTTGACCCGCTTGCGCGAGAACGAAAGCTTCTTTTTTGACAGCCGCGGCGATCCCGACGTGTTTCCGCCGTTCAGTGGCGGTCTGCTGGGTGGGCAAGCCAGTCTCTACGCGGAGGATCACTTCTCGCCTATTCGTAATCTGACCGTGGATCTTGGCTTGCGCTACGACTACTTCGATCTCGTGGATACCGGCGTGCAGACCAGCCCACGTGTCGGACTGGCGTACCACTTCGCAAAGACCAAATCTGTGCTGCATGCGGCCTACAACCGGTATTTCTCTCCGCCCCCAATCGAGTATTCGCTGCTTGCAAGTTTTCTTGGGCATAACGCAGTTGACCCGGATCAACGGGTGGGGAACGTGCGTCCTTACACGCAGAATTATTTCGAGGCAGGTTGGGCACAGGAACTTCATCCGCGCGTGAGCCTGGAGCTGAATGCTTATCTTCACACCGGTCACAACAGTTTCGAGAACCATGAGATCTCGATCAGCCGTATTTTTGTCCCGATTAATTTCCATACGGCGCGCTCGGAAGGCGCGGAGCTGGTGCTGAACATGCGGCAACTAGAGCGGATCGGCATCAGTGGGCGATTCCAATACGCGTTGCAAAAAACTTACTTTTACGGGCCAATTACGGGCGGATTCGCGGGAGATGAGCCGCTGGAGCCGGGGGAGCGGATCGTGCCGGCGTTTGACCAGACTCACACCGGGACAGCGCAGATTTTCTATCACAATCGCTGGCGGAGGTTCTGGACGGGCACGGCTTTGCGTTACGGGAGCGGGACCATCGTGGAAAGCGGTCCACGGTTGCCGCAGCACTTCACGTGCGATCTGGCTAGTGGAGTGAATTTGTGGAATGTCGAGCCGCGCAGGCTTGACCTGGAGTTTGATGTCACGAACGTCTCAAACAGCATTTACCAGATCGCGAAGGAAAGTGAAGAGATTCCCATCCAATACGCGCCTTCGCGGACGGTGGGGGGAAGCTTGAAGTTCCACTTCTAATAACAACCCGTCATCCTCAGCGAAGTAGTGCCGATCAGGCCGAGTGCTGCACGGGGGGATGCGGCGTCTTACTTGTTGCGGATTCGACCAAGTAGTGGCAGGAACTCCCTGCAAGAACAGTACCTGTGCATGCGAGCGCGAGGTCCTTCGACTTCACCAGCACTTCGCTTCGCGAAGTGCTGCCTACGCTCAGGATGACAATGGTGTGGAAAGTTAAGGTTTAACTACGGCTGCGGGTTGGATTTCTTCCACATCCACCCAGTTCGTGGGATAGGAACCGGTGTAGCAGGCAGTGCAGTAGTTGGTCTTCTCGCCTTCGCCGCAGGCTTTCTGCATGCCTTCCAGCGACAGATAAGCTAGCGAATCGGCACCAATATATTCGCGGATTTCTTCGATGGATTTATTCGCTGCGATTAGTTGTTTTTTAGAGGGAGTATCCACTCCGTAGAAGCAGGGGGAAATAGTCGGCGGGCAGCTGATGCGCATGTGGACTTCGGTCGCGCCAGCACCGCGGATCATGCGTACGATCTTGCGGCTGGTGGTACCGCGCACGATGGAGTCATCGATCAGCACCACGCGCTTGCCTTCGAGCAGGGAGCGCACGGGATTAAGCTTCAGCTTCACTCCAAAGTCGCGAACGCTCTGCTGCGGCTCGATGAAAGTGCGGCCAACGTAATGGTTGCGGATCAGGCCAAAGCGGAAAGGAATTCCGCTCTGGTCCGCGTAGCCGACGGCGGCGGTGACCCCGGAATCGGGCACGGGCACAACGATGTCAGCCTCGACGGGCGCTTCGCGAGCCAGTTGGCGGCCAAGCTCTTCGCGGCTCTCCTGCACCTGGCGCCCGAAGACAATGCTGTCCGGGCGGGAGAAATAAACGTGCTCGAAGATGCAACTCGCCTGCGGCTGAGCTGTGGCATAGAAGCGCGAACTGATTCCTTCCGGCCCGACCACTACCAACTCGCCCGGTTTCACTTCACGCTCGTAGGTTGCGCCAATCAGGTCAAATGCCGAGGTCTCGGAGGCGAACACGATCGTGTCCTGCTTCAACCCTTCCTGACGCGGGATTCGGCCCATAGCGAGGGGACGGAAACCACGCGGGTCGCGCACCGCGAAAATCCGGTCAACGCTGAGGATCACTAGCGAAAAAGCCCCTTCGACGCGCCGCAGGGCATCGGCGATCGCCTCCGGTAAGGTGTGTTCCTTTGATAAGGCGATCAGATGAACGATTACCTCGGTATCGCTGTTGGTCTGGAAAATCGAGCCCTGGGCCTCCAGGCGGCTGCGAATTTCTGCGGCGTTCACCAGATTGCCGTTGTGGGCGAGCGCGATCATCCCTTTATTCGATTGCACGGTGATGGGCTGGGCGTTGAACAGCGCTGAATCGCCGGCGGTTGAATAGCGTGTGTGTCCGATGGCTAGGGCGCCATGCAGTTTCGCCAGGACGTCTTCGGTGAAGATGTCTGCAACCAAGCCCATGGACCGGTGTAGCTGCACGGTCAAGCCGTTTGACGAGACGATGCCGGCGGATTCCTGGCCACGATGTTGCAGCGCATGCAGGCCGAGATAGGCGAGTTTCTCCGCTTCGGGATGCGCATATATCGCAACCACCCCACACTCTTCACGGAATTTGTCGAAAGGCCGCATAGCGCTTAGCCGTTAGCATTTAGCACTGCCTAAACCTCTTGTCATTCTGAGGGCTTGCAGCCCCGAAGAATCCATGCATTTTCCCGAATGAAACGCAATTGCATAGAGCCTTCCGCCTCGCTTCGCTCGGCGTCAGGATGACGTCATCAAGGGTAATCACGATTGTCAGGCCAGCATGTTTTGTGTGCTCTCCGCATCAGCCCGCAACGCTTTCTCCAGAGCGTACTCATACGCATCTATCAGCTCACCGGTTGCAGCAGACACCACAACCCGGAGGTTCAATCTGACTTCCATCCGGTCGGGAACTGTCTCCCCAATTGTCTGTGCTGAGAGGCCGTATTCTACAGCTATTTGTTGGATTCGCGAGAGATTACTGCGGTCGCAGGAGACGACAACGCGGCTGGTGTCTTCCCCAAATAGGACAAACTCAGCCGGCAGATCTTGCGAAGTCAACTCTATGTGCATGCCCAGCCCCCTGGCAAATCCGCATTCTGCAAGGGTTACAGCCAAACCACCTTCGGAGCAATCGTGAGCAGAATCAAGCAGGCCGGCTTGGGCCATTTCGATCAGTGCCTTTTGGAGGGCTGCTTCCTTTTCCAAATCTAGATTGGGAGGGTATCCCCAGAGCGCGCCAAGAATTTCTTTGGCGTACTCGGAAGATCCGAACTCGGATTCTGCGTCGGTTTTATCTCCGGGCAGAGAACCACGCAGCAGGACGATAGGTCGTCCTGGTTCGACAAAGCCGGGCCTGAGAGCTTTGTGTACATCCTCGAGGATTCCCACCACCCCCAGAACTGGCGTGGGGTAAATACCTTCGCCTAGAGTTTCGTTATAAAAACTTACATTGCCGCCGGTAATCGGAATTTCCAGTTCCTCACAGGCGTTGGTCATGCCGTCGATCACCTGCGAGAACTGCCACATAATGTGCGGTTTTTCTGGATTGCCAAAGTTTAAACAATTCGTAGCCCCTACCGGGCTCGCGCCCGTGCAAGCCACGTTGCGGGCGGCTTCAGCCACGGCATGCATCGCACCCAGCCGTGGGTCGAGATAGCACCAGCGGCCGTTTCCATCGAGAGCCATGGCCAGCCCCCGCTGCGAGCCTTTGATACGAATCACGCCCGCATCCCCCGTGCCCGGCGCTTCCACGGTGTTGGTTTGCACCATGTGATCGTATTGCTGCCAAATCCAACGCCTGCTGCAGATGTTCGGGCTGGCCAATATTCGCTTCAGATTTCCAGTGAGATCGCCCGCTTCGCCGAACCTGATGTGCTCCGGCATCTCGCGCGGTACCGGCGGCTCCCATCGCTTCAGCGGACGCTGGTACACGGGCGCATCCTCGGTGAGGGCCTCGTTGGGGATTTCGGCAACCACTTCGCCGTGCTGCAGCACGCGCATCTTGCCGTCGTTTGTCACGCATCCGACTTCGACCGCGTCCAGTCCCCACTTATCGAAGACGCGCAACACTTCCTGCTCGCGCCCCTTCTGCGCCACCAGCAGCATGCGTTCCTGAGACTCGCTCAGCATGATTTCGTAGGGGCTCATCCCGGTTTCGCGCTGCGGCACGAGATCCATTTCGATCTCGATGCCGACATGACCGCGCGACCCCATTTCGCAGGTTGAGCAGGTCAATCCTGCCGCGCCCATATCCTGGATGCCAATGACTGCGCCGGTCCGCATGGCTTCGAGGCAGGCTTCGAGCAGCAATTTCTCCAGGAAAGGATCACCAACCTGCACGTTGGGACGTTTGGCTTCGGAGGCTTCGCTGAACTCTTCGCTGGCCATGGTCGCGCCGTGGATGCCGTCGCGCCCGGTCTTGGCGCCAAGGTAAATGACGGGGTTGCCTTCGCCGGAGGCGCGGGCATAGAAAATCTGATCTTTCCGCACAAGCCCGAGCGCAAATGCATTCACCAGCGGATTGCCGGAATAGCCAGGCTCGAACTTTGTCTCGCCACCAAGATTCGGCACACCGAAGCAGTTGCCGTAGGAGGCGATGCCACTGACAACTCCCTCGAGAAGAGAATGATTCTTGTGAATGTCGGCTGGTGAGCTTTCGGCCGTGCCCAGATAATTTGTGCTTGTGATTGGGCCAAAGCGAAGCGAATCCATCACCGCCACGGGCCTAGCTCCCATAGTGAAAATATCGCGCAGGATGCCGCCTACGCCCGTCGCCGCGCCCTGAAACGGCTCGATAAAGGACGGATGATTGTGGGACTCGATCTTGAACGCACACGCCCAACCTTCACCGATATCGATGATGCCAGCGTTCTCGCCCGGCCCCTGAAGCACACGGCGGCTGCGCGTCGGCAAACGTTTCAGGTGCACGCGCGAAGACTTGTAGGAGCAATGCTCGCTCCACATCACGCTGAAAATGCCGAGTTCCGTTAGCGTAGGCTCACGCCCGCCGAGCAACTGCTTGATCTTTTCGTATTCTTCCGGAGTGAGGCCGTGCTCGCGGATCAGTTCCGGAGTCATCAGAGAAATCTGGGCCGTGGTCATATTGCGGGTTGCAATGCTATTGTCGCATTTTGACTCAGCGCTGGGTAGAAAAAGTGTCTCGGATCAGTGCCGAATTTCGACACTGCTTGCTTGGACTTTCTTGGGGCATTCCGGTTGCTTGAATGCCGAGCCAAACAGTAACCGCAAAGAATGCAAAGGCAGCGCAAAGGTCGCAAAGGAGTCCACAAATGCAGCACGTGTTTACGAGGATTTCATCGCCGTGCCCACGATTTGGGGGCTGACGAGGGGAACCGGCGCTGTGATCCTGTCGTAGTTGAGCTTCCTGAAGCCGGCTTGCTCCAGAGTAGTCCAAGTTTCACGATTCGGGTGGCAGCCGTCGCCGAGCTGTCTCCACAGCGGTGCGATCAAATTTTGGATACATCGCAGGCGGGTGCCGCGAGGCGCGGCAACATGTTCTATGAAAACGAACGTGCCGCCTGGTTTCAGCACGCGAAGCACCTCGGTCAGCGAGAGTTGGGGATCATCCACGCAACAGAGCACGAGGGTGGCAAGCACCGCGTCAATGCTGGCATTTGGGATGGTCAGCTTCTCTGCTGTCCCAGGGCGAATTTCGATTTGCATGCCCAGCCGCGCAGCCTCTTCTCCGAGGTATTTCTCCATGAAAGGATTCGGCTCGATGCCAATCCAGTGGACATCGGGTCGCGCAAAGTAGCGTAGGTTTGCCCCGGCGCCCGGACCGATTTCGAGGACGGTGCCGGAAAGATCTGAGAACAGTTGTTGTTTGTATTGCTCGACAAAACGTTCGTATTTGGTGTTGAAGTGCGCAAGAGCCCAGGCGAAGATCCGTTGGCGCAGGGTGCCGGTGTGGGCCATAGGCGACTATCACCCGAGGTGGTGCTGCACGGGTTATGAAGCAGGCGTTCTAGGCTTCGTCCCAAAATCGCTCACTCAAGTACTTGTCACCTGAGTCGCACAAGATTGTGACGAAAACGGCGTGCTGAGTTTTTGGCAGCTGTCTTGCGAGGTCGAGGCAGACTGCCACGGCGGCTGCAGCCGAAATTCCTACGAGCAGTCCTTCTTCCCTCGCTAGGCGTTTTGCCATGACATACGCCTGCTCAGTGGCAATGCCGATGTCCTGATCCGCCAGTAATGGGTCATAAATGCCCGGCACGATGGCGCTGGCCATGTGTTTGGCTCCTTCAATACCGTGGAAGGGAGAGTCGGGTTGCAGGGAAATGCAGCGAATGTTCGGATTCAACTCCTTCAATCGCCGCGAGGTACCCACGAAAGTGCCACTGGTGCCGAGCATGGCAACAAAATGCGTGATACGTCCTTCCGTTTGTTGCCAGATTTCGTTGGCCGTGCCATGGTAATGGGCCCGCCAGTTTGCGTCATTGGAATACTGGTCGGCGTAGAAAAATTTATCCGGCTGATCGGAGTAGAGTTCGCGTGCTTTGCGAATCGCGCCATCAGAACCGTCTGCCGGGTCGGTATAGATAATGTTCGCGCCGTAGGCGTGCAGAATACGTTTGCGCTCGACCGAAACATTTTCCGGCATGCAGAGCGTCACCGCGAAACCCAGGGCGGCGCCGATCATGGCGTAGGCAATGCCTGTATTTCCGCTGGTAGAGTCCAGCAGGGTTTGTCCGCTCTTGAAGGTTCCGCTTGCGCGGCCTTCTGCAACAATGTTCGACGCAGCACGATCTTTGACCGATCCGCCAGGATTGAACCATTCTGCTTTACCGAGTAGTTCGATGTTCGACAGATCGTTGATCCTGTCCAGGCGGAGAAGGGGCGTGTTGCCAATTCGTTGCAGGCTGCGCTCTCCCCGATGTGCTGCACCGGTTGTTCCGGATTTAGACATTTCCGTCCCACTGGAAGAGAGTGATGGCATAAGAGTGGCTGGAGACCGTGACTATCGTAATGTGCGCAAAATGCGAATTAATGAAAGAACAACAATGCATTAGATTATAAAAGACCTGCAGCCGATCCTCTGATCACCGTAGATGCATGTTTCTGCGAATCAGCATCTAATCGCTGGATAAAGGGGAACCGAAACACGCGATGACAACCAAAGTCGAACAACGGACCTACGAAGATGCCCTGAACTGGCTGCGCGATCATGGATTTGATTTAATTGAAGCGCCGGGCACGCAGGGCCGCGTGTTTGTGAGGAAGTACAACGTGTCTGCCGCTATCCAGAAGGATGGAGACGATGGGGTGAAGATATTCGCCTACCCAGGTTATCTGGTGGGCAGCGAGATTTCCAAGCTGGTGAATCGTGGATACCAGCAGTTTCTCAAAACCGCCAAAACTGAAATTCCCGCTACCGCTGACCATCTAAAGGCGCTGCAACAATTCACCGAAGAGCTGAAAGAAGCCCTCGGTTTGCCTAGTCTCTATAATGAGTCGCTGGGAACCGTCAGCGAATCCTACCAATATGACCGGGTCGAGAACCGTGACAGGCCGGTTCCACAAAGACCCAAGCGGCCCTGGGAAGTGGTGCGGACGAAGCTGGTCAAACCGGTGAAGAAGAGCCGGGCTTAGACTTAGATCTCACCAGAAACAGAGGAAGCATAGATTCTGCGCAGCGCTCAGAATGACATCATTTGCGAACGATACCTCTATTTTTTGACACGGACCTGCACGGGTGTGCCCTCCGGCAGGTTGCTTCCGAGCAGTCTGATGACTCCATCCTGAACGACTCCCTCGAATTCCTCTGGTGCTCTCGGAGAGGGTTGAGGTGAAGTCTTGCGTCCCATACCCTGATCCATGGCTTCATTCGCCAGACGGTCGGCTTCCTTGTTGTGCTCTCGTAAAGCGTGTTCGATGGAGAACCAGTCGAGCTTCGCGATCAGGTCTTTCGCCCGTGCGTGAAGATCCTTCAACGCCTGATTCTTGACCTTATAGATGCCTTTAATCTGGCGCACCAGGAGTTCGGAATCGCTCACCACTTTCAGCGCTTTATAGCCATGATCAATTGCATACTCCAGCGCCGCGATGAGGCCCTGGTACTCGGCGAAATTATTGGTTTGGTGACCGAGATATTGGCTAAGGGTGGCGATCTTTTTGTCCGATTCGTCGTAAATTACCACTCCGAATCCGGCTGGGCCGGGATTCCCCCTTGCCCCACCGTCGCTGTGGGCAAGCAGGTGACGCTGGGGGGCTCTTTCTGGACGTGAAGGGAATAATCCTCTACTTGGAGAGAATTCAGGCATAACCAGAAGTTTACATCCTCATCTTCACCGCAGAATCCAGGGCTACGGCAGCCTTGCGGTTTTGAAGTCGTTCCCGAAATTCCAGGTCAGACCGGTGACTTCGC
>Ga0075424_100000142_pt1 | contig 47025 bp, 67 predicted proteins | sample SoiMethybrSBSTD3_FD_75301 | JGI IMG/M metagenome (GOLD analysis project Ga0075424, IMG submission 75301) | Bulk soil microbial communities from a Populus tree surrounding site in Tennessee, USA - Soil MetaG P. TD hybrid SBSTD3 | ecosystem: Environmental > Terrestrial > Soil > Tree plantation...
CAATCCCGCTTGTTGGAGGCCAGTGTAGAGGTCGCATGCCATGCGGTGATCGACCCACAGGATCGGCCCGAGCCATTGCCAGCTTTCGGCTTGGACATTCTCTTCGATGAACTGCTTAGCTTCGTCGCTGTGCGGATAGAAGCCGACCATCGTCCCTTGGTCGATGACGCTGAAATGTTTGCGCTGCTGTTTTTGGGCTTTCATCGCGGCAGCCCCTCGATCTGCTTTACGATGGTGCGCAACCGCGGCTGTTGGGCGAGATCCTTAAGATCCTGCTGGATGGGGTAGCCGCTCGCGATGATGCGGCGGACCATGCGGCTGATTGCCTTGTCGAGTTCTTCCGCAATGATCGTCCAGGGCTCGCCGTTCTGTCCGTAGGCGTCCAGATTTGCACTATCGTTGTGAAAATCGCCGGCGGCGTGAATAAGGGCAACGACCGCCGCGTCGGGCGAGTTGTATTGTTTTAGATCTTGATTGGACATTGGTAGCTCCTTGCTGTGACACCCTACCAATAGGACATTCTGACACCCCTGTCAACAGCGTATTTAAAGCCCAATTCGCTCGTCCCACGGCACAAAGCGCGGATGTGGAATAGGTATCAGGCGCCAAATCGGTGCCGGCTCAGGCTCGAAATAAGTGTCACGATCGGCCGCTGCATCGAGTTCGTTGAACTCGTTCCAGCGTACGGATTTAACCGTAGGCCGCACCGACCGTGACTGGGGTTGGGACTTGAGGGTTGCGCGGCCTTGACCGTACCAGCAACGCTTTGACGTGCGCCAGTACAGCCACTGACCAGGGTGTGCAGCCCTGGCCTGTTCTTTTGTCATACACGCCGGCTCGTTGTCGGCGCCGAGAGCAATCCAAGTAAATGCAACGATAGCGATCGCCGAGAGCGCACACACAAGCAGCGCAGTTGCAACGCTGTCGTTCCAATCATTATCCGGTTGGTGGCTCATGTAACAATCGCATCCTTCCGGCCAGCTGTTGTCGTCGTGAGCTGGGCACGGTGCGCCTGGCGGCAAGCCGGCGCATCGTGGAAACCGTGGGACATCTGGCGGCACTTGTATCATCCGGCGCGCGCCGGCGGTCCATCGATGTTGTGCTCCTCGAGCGATCGAACGAGAACTGCGAACACGTTAGAGATCGTTGTCTCAAACGATGCCGCGCGTGCCACGGATCGATCGCGTTCTTCCTGATACTGCTGCACGCGTTTCTCGAGGTCGAGTTTCATCGACAGGTAGGTGCTCTCCATCATGTTGATAATGCCCTGGAGAGAGTTGAGCTGCACCTTGAGCCCATCGATCGTAGTCAACGCTTCACGCAATTTTTGATCGAGAACATCACGCTCGGTGAGCACGCTTTGATATGTTGCCAGGCCCGCCTCCACTTGTTTCTGTCGATGGTCCGGTAGATCTCCGTTGGGCGGCGCCGACGCCCGCAGCGGTATCGGCCGCGGTGCTAGGCCGATCGCCTGCGCCGCCAATTTCTCGGTTGTTTGCTTTTCCGTCATTGCCTCTGCTCCGTTTCATGAGTTTTCGCGTCCGCCAGCCTTTCCTGGCAGCTGCGCTGTGATCACGCTTCATTGTCGTCAGTCCGTCGCCTTGTCTCGTAGTATTTACAGGCGCGATAACCGGCCTGGATCTTGGCTCCGACGCGGCCGGTCATTTTTCTGTACATGCCGCAATGCCCCTGCCCCTCGCTTTGCTCGGAATGGTGATTGCAGCTGCCGCATGTGAGCCCTTTGGGGCCAGTTCCAACAAAATAGGCCATTCCCGGCCGGATCTGCGACCGCGAGGGCGACCCAAAAATGTCAGTAAGCTTGAGCATGGCAACCCCCGCGATTTGGCGAGTGTAGTCCATGTTTGGTGGATGACAACTCAATTCTTCCAGGTTATACCCGACACATGAAAATCTACCGATCGACTTCACAAATCATCAATGCCCTCGGCGGTAACCGCGCTGTCGCGGCTATTTTCGGGACTACGCACAAAGCAGTCAGCAATTGGCGGGTGAAAAAATTTCCTGCCAACACCTATGTCGTTCTCCAGAGCACGCTTCTCGGCATGGACATTTACGCGCCGAATTGGCTCTGGGCCATGAAAACAGCAAAACGAAAACGCAGAAAAAGGATCAGATCCAATGGTCGTATGGACCCAACCAATCGTAAACCGATTTCTTCAGCTCTTCGCAGATCCGTCTGAGTATCGATACGGAGAGATTGCAGAAAAATTGTCAGCAGAATTTGGTGTCACCATCACAAAGAATGCCGCGATCGGCATTGGAAAGAGGCTCGACGTGCCACAGCGAAAGAAACCTGGAGCTGCGCGCAAGCCCGAGATCAGGCTCGAACATCGACACTTGGTGGTCCCTCCAGTAGCGCCAAAGCCGTGGCCGCGGCCGCGGATCCTGGCCGGCAGACTGCGGATTGATCAACTCAGCCACGACACCTGTCGCTGGCCGTTTGGTGACCGGTCGCCGTTTCTGTTCTGCGGCGCCATAACTGTCGAAAGCAAGCCGTACTGCGTTGAACACATGAAGACCAGCTGTGTGCGATGGCAACCGTCAAGCATCTGAGCAAGCTGAGCAAGCTGAGCGAACCGAGCGAACCGAGCGAACACGGTCTACAGCTCGCGGTGCTGCGGCATCTGCGAACATATGGCCGACGTGAACTCAATTGGTTTGCAATACCGAATGCCGGTCGACGGTCGCTGCGCTACGGCGCGCGGATGAAGAGCGAAGGCATGCAAAGCGGTGTCGCCGACATCTGCATCATGCTCGAGCGCGGCTGCGTCGCCTGGCTCGAACTCAAGACAGAGAGTGGAGCACAGTCTGACGCGCAGAAAGGTTTCGAAGCCAAGTGTTTAAGGTTACAGCATCCTTATTGTCTGGCTCGAACGATAGACGAAGCGATAAGCTTCTTGAAATCCATGGGTGTCTTGCGAGCACGATGAACGAGATCCAGGAAAATTTTTTCGAGCAGCTCGGTGATCAGCAAATGGTCGCTCCGCGCAAGGCACAGATGCGTGCCACAGCCAAGCGTCGGGAGAAGGCGCCGCCGGCGTTATCTGCTCAAGAAAAAAAGCTGCGCGATCAGGCCAAACAGGCGCGACGTTATCGGACAGAGCGCCGGCGCCAGCTCAAGAAACATTACAACGGCAAACACAAGCAAGGCTGGCACGACCTGCGCAAAGCTCTGCGGCAGATGTCGATCGACACGCCAGAAAACCTCATCGATCATGTTGCCAAAGCTCGATGGATCCATGGCGCCGATCTCGACACGCGTTACCTGGCGCTGTCAATCATTGGCAGCAAGATCGTGCGCCTGCGCGAATGCAATGGCCTCGAGCCTTTTGACGACGCTCTCCCTGGCGAACCTGACACAGTCTTTCAAATCGTGCGCAGCATGATCATGAAACGGCCCGCACCTGGAGCCGACAGCAATCCAACCTTGCAAACACGCGAATAAGGTGACGGCTCGGAAAGACGGGCAAAGCAGTGTCAAACGAGGAGCATTTTGATGAAGAAGAAACCTTACAAGGCAAAACGAACGGCAAAGCATGCCGGCAAGGTGAAAACCTGGCCGGGGACTGATCTGCCGATCGTCGACGCCACTGAAGACTTTCCGGTAATCGTGCGCAGCTTGCACGAGAAACACGGAGTGCAGCTTGAGCCTAGTGAGTGTGCAGCAGCGCTCGCCGGTAAGGAGCAATGGAAGAACGGTGAACGGTTGGTTGATTTTAAAGTTTACCGCTCGGTGGCTTTCGCCGTGCTGGAGACTAAGGTCACCCGCTACCTGACGCCGAGAGATCTGCGGGATCAGATCTTGCGCTTTGACGCCGGTCACAAGTTCTCGACTGGCGCCTACATTTTCCGACGCATCCCAGAACAGGTGCGCAAATCGCGCGGCAAGCAGCACTCACCGCCCGATCGACCGCATGGTGATCCTAACAGCCCGCACAAGCGCAAGCCGCGCCGCGGGCAGCAAGATCGCGGTCGTCCTGAATTCCGCTTTACCAAGGAAGCGGCATAGCGATATCCCCGCCGGCGTTTAAAACCGGCGGGGAATTTTGAGGCAAACGAGAGGAGTTACTCTAAATGAGAACCTTCAAGACACTGGCGGCGGCCGCATTGTTGGCCGCTGCATCAATGCCCGCTTACGCGGCTACGTTCACGCAAAGCGATTTTGCCGGAACCGGCAGTTTCGGCACGGCAACGGCGGCGTGTCAGAACGCTCTCTGCACTGACGTTCACGTTGACGTCAACATGGACCCAAACATCCTGTTGCAGACAGGCTCGCACTTCCTGTTCACGTTGAGCCTTGCTGGCAGCGGTGTGATTGATGCGTCATCAATCGTGCTTGCTGGCAGCAGCATCACGGTGTTGCCGAAAACAAGCCCCGCCAGTTACCAAAATTCGCCGTTCCGGTTTTTCAACACCGGCATTTCGGCGGACTGCGGCAACGGCGGATCGAGCGGATGCGGAAGCACACTGGCGTTCGACATCGACAACTTTAGTGGCTTCCTGTTTGCGACTGAGCAGTTCAACGGCTTTAACATCATTGCAGCGGCAGACGTTCTGCTGACTAACTGCACTGGTGCATGTACTGGTGTCGTTGGATTGACTGGCGACCTGACACCAACGCCATTTGACGTACCGGGTGAGACACCAATTCCCGGTGCCGTCTGGCTGTTCGCCAGCGGCATCGGGATAGGCGGCGCCATCTTACGCCGTCGCAGGAGAAAGGAGGTTTAGGTACAGCCTCCCAAATTTGATGCCACACCCGTCGCCCGGTGCGGGGGCGCGAGAGCGCAAATCACCGGGCATCTTCTAGCTAGAAAGAGAGGCGACAATGAAGAAAGTTCTGCTTGCTGCCGCCCTCGCATTGGCAACAACTGTCAGCGCGATGGCGGACACCGTTTCCAACTTGGGGACCAACCCCACGTCTGGCGCCGGTGCGTTCTCCAACACCGATCCCGGTACCGGGCTGGGTGGCTCTGGACTGTTCGCCGACACCTACAATTTCGATCTCGTCGGCAGCCAGATCCTGACCATCGCGTTCGCCGTCAACACTTTCGCCAACGGCGCCCCGCAGTTCATCACCAACTTCACCGGCACGGTATTCAACGACGGGCCTAACGGCGTACCGGGCGGCGGCGATGACTTCTCCGTCCTCGGCCCAGAACTGGCAGTGGCTTGTATCGGCATCCCAAGTTGTCAGGTCTTTGGCGGTTCGGCAGTGCTTCCCGGCGGCAGCTACTATTTGCTGATCACCGGCAACGCGGCTGTCGATGCTGGCTACGGCGGCAATCTCAGTACCGCAGAGACACCATTGCCCGCAGCCGTGTGGCTGTTTGGCAGCGGCCTAGGCTTGCTGGCGATGGCTGGCAAACGTAAACGAAAACGCGGCGCTTGGGACGACCTCCCTCGGCTCGACTTCCTGCCGAAAGTCTGACGAAGTAGCTGGGTGACTTTGCAAACTTGACCCAGTCACGGCTGCGCCGGGCAATGGCACATATCCTACCACTGTGATCGCTCGCCCGGCGCAGTTAAAACCCCCTGAAATAGGGGGTTTTTTAAGGCTTATAACCCTGTTGACACCAGTGTCAGAAAGGCACTATATTGCGTCATCAACAGAAGGAACTGAGCCATGTCCAACGACGACTTCAACGACGATCTCTCCGACCTGCTCGGCGGCAAAGGCCCGGTGGCGACACCGAAGCAGCCGCCCGCGTCCTACATCCCGCTGGAGAAGCGGTTCGAGGAGAAGTGCCCGAAGTGCCGTGGCACCGGAAAGTTCGTGTCCTACTCTGGCCGCGTGATCGGCGACTGCTTCAACTGCAAGGGCGCTGGCAAGAAAGTTTTTAAGACTTCGCCGGAGAGCCGCGCCGCAGCGCGCGTGTCGTCCGCCGCCCGCTCGCAGCAGAAGGCGCAGAGCCTCCTCGGCGAGATCACCCAGTGGCAGGAGCAGCACGCCGCCGCGTGGCAGTGGCTGACCTCGAACGTCGCTCGCGGCAATGAGTTCGCCAAGTCGCTGACTGAGGCGCTCTATAAATTCGGCTCGCTCACCGACAACCAGCTTGCCGCCGTCGAGCGCAACCTCGCCAAGATGGCGGAGCGCAAGGCGGAGCGCGAGGCGGCGGCGCCGGTCGTCGAGACCTCCGGCATCGATCGCCTGAAGGCGGCGTTCGACAAGGCGGCGGCGTTCACTGCGGCGAAGGCGAAGGGCCTCACCGTCCGCAACCCGAAAATCACGATCGGCGGCATGACGATCTCTCCGGCGAAGGCGACCTCGGCGAACGCCGGTGCGCTCTACGTCAAGAGCGGCGAGACCTACCTCGGCAAGATCGCCGACGGCAAGTTCTTCGCCAGCCGCGCCTGCACGCCGGAGCAGCAAGCGCAGGTTCTCAAGTTCGTCGCCGACCCGGCGGAGGCCGCGAAGGTGTACGGGCAGGAGACTGGCGTCTGCTGCGTCTGCAACGCAACACTCCGCAGCGAGTGGAGACTGCGCGGCATCGGTCCCATCTGCGCTGAAAAGATGGGGTGGTGAGGAATGGTGCCATCCTGTCACGGTTGACAGGGTGGCACTACTCTGATAGAATACTTTTCGTCCATCACAGAGGAGTTATCGGACATGAGTAATACCAGCACCAAGCGATACGTCATCCAGCTTTACAAGAACGATGACGGCTCCGTTGGCGGCTATGGCGTGCATAGCCGTGACGGCCAGATCATCAGCGGGCACCCGACGTTGGCGCAAGCCGAAGCAGCGATGGCCCGCTACGTCGAAGGCGACAAGCGACGTCAGGCCCAGCGCCTTGCGCTCGCCGAAGGCCGCGCCAAATCGGGGTTCGTGTCATGAGGATCGTCATCAACGACGGCGGTCGCGCTGCGGCTGGCTTCAAGGGTGCAACGGGCGACTGTGTCGCCCGCTCTGTCGCCATCGTCAGCGGGCGTCCGTATCAGGAAGTCTACACCGCGCTCGCCCACATCATGGCGACGATGCCCAAAACCAAGAAGCGGAAGAAAGCCGGTGTGCAGTCCGCCGCCAATGGCATCTACACAAGGAGCAAGCTGTTCAAGGACTACATGGCCTCGCTTGGGTTCGTGTGGACGCCGACGATGCAGATCGGCTCCGGCTGCAAGGTCCATCTGCGGGCCAGCGAACTGCCTCGCGGCAAGATCATCGTCGCCCTGAGCAGGCACTACACCGCCGTCATCGATGGCGTCATCCACGACACCCACGACCCGTCGCGCGCCGGGACGCGGTGCGTGTACGGAATTTGGAGGATGCCGTGAGGATCAAAGCAGAAAGCATCCTTGCACGAGACCTCCGGCCGGGCGACCTGTTCTCGGTCTACCCGCAGGAGTACTGGGACCACGCGATGCAGAGCGGCTCGTGCGGAGAGAAAGTCTACATCCGCATGACTGCTGATGCCGACGACTTCCCTGACGCCGACACAGTCGTCTACCGCATCGCGATCGAGCGCTAAAATAAAACCGCCCCGGCAACAACCGGGGCGGTCTCTTTTTGCCACAACAGAAGCACTCTCATCCATCACAATGGAGCGCTCCGATAGTAGGGTCTCGCTGACCCACGGTCAACGTCAGCGTGTCAGCGGCATCTCAAAACATCCTGCTCGTCATACAAACAACGGCAGCAAGGCTCCCAGCCTGATACCGGCAGCAGGTAGAAGCAGCCTCACAAGGAACAGCACGCAGACCAGCACAAAGACAATCCAGATTATCTGAACGACCTTGGCTGGTAGCGCAATGCCAGCGACTGAAGTGATCACCCAAATGATCAGGTAGATAGCTGCTGCAAGCAGGCAGAGATAAATGAGCGCCATAATTATTTGTTCGACCACGGCTACCTCCTCTATGCGACTTCCTTTTCTCGCTTGGGCGGAATGACGACGATCTCTAGTTCATCGTCTGTCTCGACGTTTAGCGCCTGCATCAGACCCGGCGATATGTCACAGATCCTGCCCGTGTCAGAATGAGGCCCCCAGTCACATGGCCTCGCCCAAAAAGACCTCGAAGTGTCAGGTGAGCGGACCAAGCAGATTGTGCGAAGCAGATCCTCTTTGGATATTTCATCGTAGTCCCAGCGCATCGCTATATAAAATTCATTAGGATCAAGTCTGCGCGCCAAACCGGTTGTATTAGGAGGCTGCTCATCCAAGAACAGACCTTCTGCCTCATCCTCCACAACCTGCTCCCAAGTCTCCCACCACGCGAGATCTTCTGAACTGCTTACGCCCTCGTCGTCGGGACCGCCAAAATGGCTGCAAGACCCGCAGAGAATTTCCCCAATCATTGCTTCTTCTCCTCGCAGTGCGGTGGGTTCCAACTCAATGCATTGCTGCGGGCACGAACATGAGCGCTAATACCAACTTCCATCCCGTCGATGGCGCGCTTCGGCTGCATGTGCTCGTCCTTCATCCAGACGTCGAACAGCTTAACGACATGATCGTACAATGCGCGATCAATACCGGCGAGTACGACCTCGCGAATGCGCTCACGCTCCGCAGTGGGAACGCAGATCGTCATTCTCTCGTCTTTATTCTGCTGCTGACCACCAACGAGAACAGCAAGCAGCAGTAGGAAGAGGATGATAAATGCATTCCGCATCCTCACGGTCCCCAAGTGATACGGATCAATCCCGGTGCGCCTGAACCACTATAGCTGTACTGACCATATCCATATCCACCACCGCCGCCTCCCCAATAACCAGCGTTTCCACCTACGACCCCCAAACCAAACCCGGCCATGCTGCCAGACCCGCCGCCGCCGCCAGAACCTAGATTGGCTCCCCAATCTGGACCATTGCCTCCAGCGCCGCCGCTACCAAAAACACCGCTCCAGCCAGCACCGGCACCGCCCCCACCGCCATCAACGCCGCTGCTTCCATCACGCACACCATTGTTGTAACCAGAAACGCCACCACCATAACCAGCGTAATTGTTACCCCCATATCCAGAACCGTTAATTGCATTAAATGCGTTGCCGCCAGCGGCGCCACCGCCGTTACCACCGCCGCCTCCGCCAGTACCCCATCCACTAGTAGCGGCGTCGGGATTGCCGTATCCGCCGTTGCCGCCGTTACCGTTCGGCCCTCCCGCTCCACCGCCGCCCGGCCCACCAGCGCCAAGATAAGGAGGTGGGCTAGTGCCGCCAGAGAAAAGCGTAGTGCCTGCGAGACCGGCGCCGCCATTCCAGTATTGCCCGCCTTGTGCATGAACTGTTGAAGTATCTCTGAACCAAGTATTGCCGCCGGGGACAGTGTGTCCGCCACCGGCGCCGACGGCGAAAGAAATAACAGCGGCGGGGACAAGCACGAGATTGGTGCGCTTGGCATATCCGCCGCCACCACCACCATAACCCTGTTGATTGAGGCCGCCTGCGCCGGGATATCCGCCAGATCCGCCGCCTATACACTCGATAGCGTTTTTGTCGTCGGTCCAATCATTTGGCACCACCCATGTGCCGGTTGCGGCAGTGAGAAAAACTACCTGCTGCGTTGCCGGTCGCGGACGACCGCCGCGTAATCCCTGTATCAGTCCCGGCATCATCAGGAGTGGCCTCCCGTGAAGGAGCACAAAATATTGTTGGCGTCCCACACGACATAGGAAACTAAATCCCAGCCGCCGGTCGAGGTCGGCTTGAGACCATTCGGAAATTTATAAGAACTGCCCCATGCTGCGACTGTAGTGCCGACAAGCCAGAGCACGCCCTTTTGCCCGATTTTCGTATTGACTGGGTTTGAAATTGTCGCGCCGCTGACGCCATTGAGATAAAAATCAATGCCGGTATTGAAATCTGGTGCCACGCCGCTTGTGATCGCCACTGCCGCTGCGGCGCCCCACATGGTGCCGGTATCGATTATCTTGGTTGGCGCGGAGTTGGACCTATACTCGGCGACGCTAGCATGCACCGGCTGGCCAGCCGCGATAGCGTTAGTGACAAATTGCGTCGTCGCAATGCTGGTGTCGCTGTCGCCAGCGGATGGCGTCGGCGCCTTTGGGTCTCCAGTAAAGGTAGGCGAGGCGATAGGTGCTTTGTCGCTGGCTAGCGGCGCCGCGATGTCATCGACATATTTCTTGGTAGCGGCATCAAAATCGTTGACGGGCGCCTGCGTCACCCTGACGGTGCCGTCCTTCTCGACCACAAACAGATGAACGCCAGTGACGTCGGCTTTTGAGTTGACGATAAAGGCGCTATCCGGCGGCGTGCCAGCTAGGCCAAAAAACATATCGGCAGTCGCGCTGCTGATGCCTTCGGCCAGACCAACGATCGTGCGCCCATCGATCTTCCACGGCCCCCATGTGCCTGCTTTCTTTTCACGAACATAGATGCGTCCCGGCACGATCGTATCGTTTAGGTCACGGGCCTCGACCGTGAGGTTCAGGTTCGCTGGCGGATAGGCTGGCGCATCTGACGAATAGATGTAACCGGCGAATGCGTGACCGGCGACCGGAGGGTTGGTAGCGGTGGAAGCGGAGTAGAATGAACCGGGATAATACAGGTGGCTGTCATAGTTAGTGACGACCTGCGACGACCTTTCGCCCTTTAATGTCGTCAGCGCCTCTTCCGCGCTGGTGGCGCCTGTGCCGCCAGCGATAATAGGGCGCGGCAGGTTTAGATCCTGCTCCACGTCATGAATGAGAGAATTATACCTGCTGCTCTCGATCGTTGTGTCGGGAATGCCTTCGGAGCCAGCAGGAATAGTATAGTTGCTTGAACCGTCGCGCGGCATGGTTTCACCCTACAGATAGTTCTCTGGATCGTACCGTTCGATAGACGGTTTTTCTGGTATCGGCGCCGGACGCATATTTTGCCTCAACAGGCTAGCGGCAATAGCATCGCGCCCCTGAAGTGGAGGGACGAGATCTTGGTTTGGTAAACTTTCTCTGAAAAGCGGAGATCGCTGACGCATCGCATTCTCGGCTGCAAGCAGTGCATCCTTAGAGCCTTGACCGGCACCTAACTTAAGCGCCGCGCCAACAACCGGAACGGCGGAGCCAAGAGCCATAGCCCCACCGGGTGGTACGCCCATTGCCATAGCGCCAGCACTGGCAAGACCGCTGGCAGTACCAGCACCTAGTCCACCACCGCCACCCATCAGGTTGCCGGTGTAACGCATTATGTTTCTGGGAACGGTGCCGGTGGGGATGGCCTCCAACATCGCTATTTCTTCAGGGTCATAGCCCCTTATCTTTTTCGCATTCAGGATATGCGATGCCACTCTGCCTCTGAGAGTGTTATCTGGGTTGAGACCGGAATGGGCAGCGCCCGTTCGGAGATCAGCCGTATATCTGATATCCTCAAGTTCTGCTCCGCGTTTACCAGCGGCGTAATTTTCTCTGCCAGCTTTGTAGATGGCTCCGCCTTCGGCAGCGGGTCCAGCCAGAACAGCGTTCTTAGGAGGTGCCTCCAAGAAGCGATTGATCTCTTCAAGAGCGGTGCCAACCCCATGCTTGTTCTCGCCCGCTTGCTCGAATTTATTTGCAATATTTTTCCTGAGACTGATAAGCCCACCCGGCGTGAGGAGTATCTGTGCTGTTGGGTCATCGCTCTTGGGAACGTAGTTGTACATGCGGTTGATAGACCGATATAAATTTGGCGCATCTTCCTCATTGACGCCTTCCTTCACTAATTTGTTTTTTATCTGGTCTGCCAGCGTTCCCATGTATTTCGGGTCATACTGAATTGGCATATCCCTAAAAATATTGTGCTGCTCGCCACCTTTCTTCAGCAGATCTGCGCTACTGGGCGCAACAGCCCGCGACATATCAACAGGTCTAGATGAGACACCGGGAATAATTTTATCACCAGAACGAACCGCAGGGTTCATTGGCCCAAAGGTGCCGCTAAAGTTAAGCACTTCTCCAATCATTGGGCTTATGTTTGGATCTTGCGATGCCGGATTAAATGTACGCGGCATTTGTGTCTCGCCGCTCCACACGCGACCCGGCAACGTGAGGGCCTGCTTTACAGAACCGACTGGACCGGCATTGAAGGGGTCGAAATAAACATTGCCCTGACTGTCTCGGCTGAATGGAGCAACGGCGCCGTGATACACGGGATTAGGCGTAGGTCTGACAGGATTTGGGTCGCCAAGGTCAGAAAACACGCCCTGCTTGACTTCTGGCGCAGTAGCTTGCGCCGGGAGATCTGGCGCAACCTTAACAGCCTTGTCTTGCTCAAGCAGGTCATCAAAAACGCCCATCACCCACCTCCGCGCCTCTCTCGGCGCTTGGCTCTGGCGATTTCAAGATCGGCTGCTCCTTCACCAAAATATTTGTCGTATTCTTTTTTTGCCTCGTCATTATTTTGATGCTCTAGCAAACGCGTAGTGTATTTTCCGCTCGTATCAGTCGGGATCGGAGGAAGCTGATAATTACGTTCGGTGCGATGACCGGAAAGATAGTAGTCAACCTTGTCCTCGTAATCCTTAATGCTCCTGATGGCGACACGCTTGTTGTCAGTCAGGATCTTTTTCATAGTTTCAAGCTGGAAGCTGGGATCAGCGGCTATCATGCCGCTGGCAACTCTAACATCGCCTTCCGACACTCTCGGATCTTTGCCCTGCATATTTTGCACGGCCTGACCAAGCATTGCTTTTGCCGCCGCAGTCATGCGCTCGGTATTGGATGCAAGGTCGCCTTCAACTTTGTTTTTGAACATCCAATCGCGCAGTTTGGCGACATTAACTCGCATGTCTGCACCAAACCCGCTGATAATGCCGTTATTAATCGCTTCCTCGGCGATCTTGATTTGGGTCAGCATGTGAGCCTGCCTTGCTACGGCATCTCTTTCCTGATCGAGAGAAGTAAAGAACTTTTCTGGATCGCGCCCGCCTAAACGCTGCTTAAGAACAGCGTTCTCATATTCAACAGGCAACTTAACCTGCTGCTCGCGAACTTCTCCCCATGTCTTTGCGACATCAGCGGCGCGTTTTTCTTTATTCAACTCAGCGGCGCGCCAATCTTCCATCGCTTTATTGTACCCAATCATCTGGCTCTTATATCGCTCGACATCGCGAGCAAAAATATCGTTACGCTTTTGCTCCTTATCCTTGAGGATAGTGTCGGCGATCAACGCCGCGTCAGGGTCGCCGGGATTAGCTAACTTCATCCTGATTGCCGCCCGCTCTTGGTCATCTCTCGGTAACCTTTCAGGCGCTTTTGGTTCGACCGGCATTGGATTGGCATACGGCGCAGTCGCCGGAGCCACCTGTGACTGCGGCGGGAGGGCGGGAGGCGCGATAGCTGGCGCTTGCGCCACCACCTGTCCAGCCGCAACCGGCGCTGGCGTGATATCGCTGACGACTGTCGGGCTAGGCAAAGCCGAAGTCGCCGCCGAAGTCCAAGGAGAAGCGGTCGTCGGGGACGTAGTCCCCGATTGGGTAGGGTCCGGCTGCGGCACCGCCGGAGCCGTTGGCTGCTGGTTCTGGAGTGCGTCCGTGATGGCGTTGCGCCGCGCCTCGATACTCTGGTCAATGCCAGTGCTTCCCAGAGAACCCATAGGGCTGAGACCGGCTGCCGGGGCGTCGGTAGCAACGCCAGCGCGGCCAAGGGCCGCTGTTGGCGAAAATATCGGTGAGCCGGGCCTGCGGGCGCCAGCAACATCAGCCAGCCGCCCCTCGGCTGCCGCCTCTTCCTGCGTCGGCTGCTGCTGGACTTGCGGCTGCTGCATCAGCGCCGCCGCGATAGCATCACGCTGATCGACTGGCGCACCTCCCATGCGCTCATCGCCGGGCGCAATTCTGGTTCCCGCCACCTGAGCGCCACCTCCGCCGCCGGGCTGGACGTCACGCGAAGCATAGGTCGGATCGCCCTCGCCGCGCAGATAGCTGGCGCTGCGGGCCTCCCGATACTGCTCCGCTGGCTTGAGGTAGCCGCGCAGGAACTGGTCAGCGGCAACGCCGGAGTTCGGCGCCGCATTCATCCCAGCGAAGGTGCGATTATAGTCCGCGCGGCTCGGGTCTTGCAGCCGCTCGACCGTATACTGCGTTTGCAGCTTCGGGTCGCGCCAGTCGCTGCCGGGGTGGTTCTGGTCGATCCACTTGACGAAATTATTCCACTCGTCGCCGCCCTCCTGATAGAGACCGTGCGCGAAACGAGCCTCACCGCTGAAACCGGGCTGATCTGGGTGGCGCAGATTGTAGTTGAAGTTGCTTTCGTCGCGGACATTGCGCTCTAGCCCAGCGATTGCATTCGGTGTCATGCCGCCGCGTGACGCCACGGCTTCCATCGTTGCCCGCACGCCGCCAGTGGTGCGCGGGTTGCCCATCGGCAACGGGATGTCGCGCGTTTCAGTTGGTAACGTGACTTGCGCTGGCGCTGCCGCCTGCGCTACCGGCATCACGTCTGCTGCTGTTGCGCCCCCGCCTCCGCTCAATGACGCCTGCATCTGCGGGCTGAAAAACATATTCTGCACTTCAGGCGACGAGATCGATGCTGCCTGTCCCGGCGTTGCATCTGACGGAGGCACGCTAACCGCTGCGAAACGATCGTTGAACGAAGGAACAGTCGGCCACTCAGCCGTTGTCTGCATCGCTGGCACGCCAGACAGATCCGGCGGCAAACCAGAGACTGCTGGCGTTTCCGCCGGAGCCGCGACGACCTGTGTCGGACGATCAATATTGTAAGCCGTGTCGCTCGCCGCCGGAGGAAATGGCTTGCTGTCTTGTTGATTGTAGCTGGTCTTGTCTGATGTAGTGGATGTAGACGTGTCGGTCTTGGCGTCAGGCACCAGTTCCTTGGCCTGCTTTTCCAGCTTTGCCTGCCGTTCCTTTTCAGCCCGCTGAAGGCCGATATACTGCATGCCCTCACCAATGCTCTCGCCCAGATAGGTCAACCCCTCTCCCTTTGTTTTGGGGAATGGCCTCTTGCCAGCCGCAAGCTGCTGGGCAATGCGTCGACGCAATTCAAGTGAGCCATAGCCAAGAGCGGGATCATTGCCCCCGCCGGGCCAGATCAAGTAGCTGTCCTGTGCCATGTCACGCCGCCCTTAAAATGCTGCCCATCACCCTGCCGGTGTCGATATGCTTGCGACCGGCAATGGTCTTGACCGCCCGCTTGTCGACCTTCTCGACATCCTGCGCCATCGGGCCGACATGGCGCGTGCTCTCCGGGTCATTCTTGTAGCTGTATTCGTAAATCGGCAATTCTTTCGATCTGCCTTCCGGATCTTCCGCGAATACCGTCGCCATCGGCGTGATGTTCTCTTTCTCGCGCACGTCCGACATCATCATGCCGCCGCGCAACAGCCCGCCAGCCAAACCGAAGATGCCGCCCATGAGTGCGTTATTGTTGGCGCTCTCCTGCTTGTAGATATCCATGTCCTGACTAAATCGCGTGTTGATGAGGCCAGCGACATCGGTGGTAGGGATTTGATTGTTTGGCGTGTTTACGAAATTTGGATTGTTAATCTGCGAGCCGCTGATCAACGAGGAGATTTCGTTTATCGGCTGGTTTCGCAAAGCGTACTGCTCGTTCATGTATTGATTGCGCGCCATGTTTTGCGCGTTGAATGCGGTCTGCTGCTGCGCCAGTTGCTGCGCAAGACCGGCGTTGGCGAACTCGCCGCGAGCCGCCTGCTGCGTGAAAGTATCGCGCTGCGCTGTGTTAGCGAACGTCCCGCTCGAGAGAAGCTGCTGATACTTTTGCTGCTGCGCTGAGTTCTGGAAACCAGCGCGCTGCGCCGCCATGTCGTTCAGGCGCTGCTGTTCTTGACCAGCGGTCTGCGTCACGCCAAGACGCAGATCATTGGCTTGACGATTATAGTCGTCCATCGCCGCCGTGTAGGCAGCGGAGCCGTAACGAATACCCTGATCTGCAAGCCGCTGCTCGATGTTGCCGCGCTCGCGCTCAAGTTGCGGGTTAAGGCGACCGTACAGCGCCTCCTCCACCCGTCCGCGATCGGCGCTGAAATTATCTGCTGGCCCGTAATCTCTGGTGATGTCGCCAGCGTCGCCAAGTTGCGTCTGCTGCTGCCCGGCATCGCCGAATGTCGTCGCCGCCGCCGGTATGCCGGAGATGCCAGCAGTGGTGGCGGCATCAGGTGCGTTGCTCAGATTGATATCATTGGCGAGCAGACTGGATAGGCGCTGGCTTTGCGTGTTCGCCATGCCCGCCAAGTTCATCTTGGCGGCATCACCTTGGTCCTTGATCGCCTGCGCCTGCGGCGACAGCGTCTGCGTTGCCGTGAACCTCGGGATGTTGACGGCTAGACCGGTATAAGGATCATTCCAAGTGTAGCTGTCGGTCTGGTCGTAGCGCAGCGACCCATCCGGAGTGTACTGGTTGGTGTTGTTCAGGAATGCGTTAGCGATCGAGGTGCCGACATTGGTCGACGTCGACGCCCGCGCGGTATCAACCGGGTTCGGAGGCGGAGGAGGGCTGGAGCCTTTGCCACCCATATCAGTAACCCCTTATCTGGCTTCCCGTATCTGGCGGCATCACCGTGCCGGGCTGCGAGATTGGCAGCGGCTGGCCTACGAGATTTGGCGTCTTGGGCATCGGGCCTTGCGGCAAGCCACCCCTGCCCATGCCCGGTGCCTGCGGCATGACCTGCGGCGGCGCCCCCGGTGCCGGTGGTCCCTGCACGCCTGTCTGGCCCATGCCGCCCATCTGACCCTGCGGCGGTATGCCAGCGCTCATCGGATCTTGCGGAAGCCCGCCGCCCGCTGGCGGTACGATCGGCCCCTGCACCCCCGGCACCTGCGGCGACTGCGTCGCACCATACTGCCCCGGCATTCCTGTCGGCGGCGGAGGCATGGCAATATTCATCAGCGCCCGCGTAATGGCGTCACGCTGAGAGCCAGCGAAATTAGGATTTGAATAGTCTATCGGCATCACGCGGCCTCCTGTTCGAGGGCGATCGTTTGATCAATATGATGTTTGAGCCGCTTGTTGAACCTGTTACCAGCCCAAGCCTCATAGGTGAGACAACAGAGAACGCCATCCCTGTCGCGCCCAAACATTCTCGGCACCTTGATGAAGTGAAAATCGTAAGCGGCAAGTTGACCAAGCAGATGCTCGTTGTCCGCAGGCGTTCGTTGCACGAGCATCTGGCAACCGCATTGGTGAAACGGATACTGATACATTCTCGCGATCGAGCCGCGAGTGAGCCATCGCCTATGAGTGGCAGCGCCACTGAGTTCGATGATCTCTGCGCTCGGGTCATAATTGTGATAGACGAGACCGGCGATCAGATAGCCGTCCTCATCCAAGACGCCAATGGTTTTGTAGTTCGCGCCAAATCCGCTGCCGCCGTGCGGGATCAGAGTAGCGACAAACTTCGCCACTATCTCGTCATGGCCATACAGATAGCGCAGCATCAGTAGTTGTACCTTCCGCTCATGTCGCTTGGCGCCATGCCCCCCATCAGATCCAATTTCCGTTTGCCATCATCAAGCGGGATTGGCGCCGGTGCTTGTGCGCTTTGCGCAGCGGCATTGGCAGCGAGCCGCGCTGCAATAGCATTACGCCGCGCCCCTATGTCGTAGTGAATGCCCTGCGACATCGACCGTAGTGCTTCTGGATCGATCTGGCCTTTCACGTCACCGTAGGTTTGTTGTAGCGGGATCGGCCCGCCATAGACGCCATTGCCTGCTGAGTATGACGGTGGCCCGCGATACTCGTTTGGCATGCGCAGTTCATCGATCATCCCCGGCGTTACATTGCGGTGATAGGCAGTCCACGCCGCCAGCGCATCCTCTGACGGCTTAAAACCCTTCAAATAAGCGGGGGCAAACATGTCCTCCGGATTGCCGGGATTATACAATCGGAAAATATCGCCCATTGGCTGCGCTGCCGCTTCCGGCGGGATTGGCGATGCCGGATCGGGTACTGGGACTGGTACAGGTTCTGCTGGCATGTTTTGTCCTCAGACATTGACCCCGACACGTTCGTACATCGCAGAGATCGAGATCAGTTCGACATTGGGTCTGGCCTGTTGCGCAATCGTCGTCTGCACGATCGGCGCGTGCGAGAACCCGGTTTCGCCGATCGATACCCAGCCGGTGCTGCGTATTGATGGCAGCGACAGGCTTGGCTGATCCCACAACGCTACGTCCCATTCTCCTTGGTCCCAAACGTCTGAAACACCAAGATCCGGACCAGCCGGAGGTGGATGCGGAACACGGATCTGGTAGTCGGTGCAAGCGGCAAGCTGCGGAATAAACGGGTCGCGGGTGCCTGACGTGAATACGGCGCGCGCCTGCTTCCACACCACTGTCACCGGCGGCGACTGAAACATCTCCCAGCCGCCCACCAGCGTTGCAACGTATGGCATGCCGTCATCGTACCCGGTGCGGTCAGCTTGCATGACAATGCCGTCCTGCGTGCCGAAAAACAGGCTTCCGCGATTGGTCATCCAGCAGGTAGCGTCGTAGCCTAAGAACCTGCACCACGCATTGGTCTGCGAATTGGCGACCAGACAATGGCGCTTGCCCGGCGGATCTCCCGGCGTTGTAACAAAGATGCCGCCGTACTCGTCCCATTTCTTCATTGTCCAATTCCAGTCGCTCTTGTCATCGACCTCGGTACGCCACAGCGGCTTGATGGTGCGCGTAATAGCCGCCAGTTCGAGTTGCTCGGCGGTCTTGGTGATGGCCTGCGACAGCGGGATAATGCCGTCTACCGTGGCGATGAGCAGGTCACCGCCAACCTGCATGTGGGCATTCATGCCCATCGGCTTGCTGAGTTGGTAGCGGCCCTCCTGCCGCCAGTTTGCGGCGTCGGCTGGGTTGCTGCCGGTAAAGACCAGCACCTCACCCTCGGTAGTGAAAAAACAGCATTTGTCGTCAATGCCGTCACCAGCATCGATCGACCATGTGGCACCAAAAAGTAATCTGCCGCCCTTGGTTGCGGCGCCCGATAGCGGGATTAGCGACAATGCACCCTGAATGCTGTCGATCCCCAGATACCAAGCATTCATCGAGCCGACTTCGATGAAAAAATAGCGATTGCGATACTTCCAGACGTAACAAAGATTGGCTCCGGCAACGACAGCAGAACCGGGAGGCCCGGTGATCTGGCCACTGTTCAGCGTTGTCCACGACGCACCATTAAAACGTAACGGCGGATCGCCTGCGTCATTGACGACCATCAGATAATCGCCAGCGCCATCCGATAATTGCGAGGCAGAATAATTGCCGGAATGTTGCCCGCTCTTTACAGTAATCGGTGTGGCGGCTGAGACATCAAACAATGTCGTCGCGTTGGCGGCATACATTTTCTGGACGTTGGCGCTCAGGTACTCAAAGCCGGAAATAATCGGAAGGCGGCTAGGGTCCGGAACAGGAACGCCTGCGTGCAGATCACACCAGCGCACAAAGCCACCGCGCAGCTTTACGCCGCGCATGGTCGACACCCAGTTATCCTGAATGATCGCGGCGCCCGGCTGCATGAAAGTGTAATTTTCGCTTTGCACGATACCGCGCGTAGGAGCCGGAATGATGTAGGGCGTAGACTTCGCCTGAACCTGCGCTGGCACCGGCACTCGTCTGAATGCTTGATGGACACTCATGGCGTCGGCACCTGCCACGGATAGGCAACGCCGCTAACCCCCAGAGGCATTCGCCCCACGATAATCGGCGACGGGCTGTCGTTGCCCATGGCGAGCACGAGTGCATCGCCATAGCTGCCCATGTCCTCGGTGTAAGGTGACCCCTTGTAAGCCTTCCACTGCCAGATCATCCCCAGCTTGAGCAGGCGCTCATCGAGCGTAAAACTGTCGTTATCCGTAAGAAATGTTTCGCCGAAACCGCTGCCGCTTAATGCGATGCAGTTCTTGGTGAGATAGGCAAATCGCGAGGTAGTACCCACACCCATCACAGGCTCGATGAGCATCTGCCCGCCCATCATCGTCCATTCGCCACGGCTATCATAATAGCCCCGCATACGACGCTGCATCCATTCGTCGGCATCTGGAATGAAAAGCATGGGCGCCATAGTCTGCGGCGATCGCCAGACCTGCGCCGTGAGCAGCATGCGCTTGAAATTTGCCGGTAGGTCAAAGGCAGTCTTGACGCCATCGCCAACGAGCACGCATTGCGCTTTCAGTTTCGTCCACTCGCGCGTGTCATAGCAGATGCGCTGCGCCATCTCGTTGGCGAGAGACACCATCTCCTGCATGGTGCGATCTGCGGTGATGCCGGAAAAGACTGATGTCGGCACGGTGACGCCAACGCTCAGACAGACATCCTTCACCACCGACAGGATCGTCATCAGCCAGCCTTTCGTTGCGCCTCGGTCGCCATCCGCACGAGTGTCTTGCGATTGATCGAACCATGCGGCGCATGGCCAGTATTCGTCTGAATAAAATCGCGCAGCATGTCGAGCGTCATGTCATCGAAAGGCTCGGCGCTCTTTTCTGCTTTCGCCTTGGCGTCATCCTCAAGCACGGCATTGCGGGCCTTGAGCGCTTCGAGTTCTGCGGCCATTGCCATGTTGGGAGCGTTCTGCTTGCTCTCGGCGATATATTCCTGCGCCTTGTTTTTGAGTTCGCGGCCACCGTGGCCAAGGTTTTTCAGTTCCTGCCCGTCGACGTGTGCCAGCGCCTCCACAGTGTAGATGTTGAGAGCGCGAAGTTCGGCCCGGCGAGCCTCGGTGAGAAACGGCGCATGTCCAAGCGGCGTACCGGCCTTGGTCTGCGCTGTTTGCTCCTTGAACTGGCGATACTGGCGAGGGAACCGCTCGGCGTAAGTCACTTTAGTTTGCTCGCCGGTGTCAGGATCATTCTTCCAGTGCGAGAACGCCATCGCTGGGAACACCGACACACTCCGCGAACCGGCAAAACGGATTTCGACAATTTCCATGTCATCGTAAATGGGTCGGCCCTCTTTGATGCTTTTTCCTTCGTTCTTGATCGCATGGTGCTTGAATATCGCCACGAGTGCGTCGTCTGGGTCTCGCATAGGCATTGTCAATTCTCCGTCTGAGGGATTGGGGAAGGTCTGGAGCCGCTACCGGGGATTAGGGACACCTGTTTTGGGACTGGTGACGGTAACGGCTCCAGTTTCTTCGGGGTTGCCTCCGAAGTTATGTGGCTGGGTTGCTGTCGTAGAAGCGCCAGTTGAACATCGGGTTGACCATGGTCAACTCGCCCATCCAGCCAATGAACTGCGCAATGGCATCCTTGTCGATCGGCATCATGCCGTCACCATCGAACAGGTTGTCGAAATTCCTGTTCGGGTGATAGCGCAGACGCAGGCTGTCTGTGTTGAGACCGAATGTCGTGTTCGCTGGCATGTTGGAGCCAATGCCGCCATCGAGCACGATCTCGGCACGCTTGCCGCCACCGATATACTCGACTGAAGAGAAGCCCAGCTTGCCCAGCGAAGTCTCGTTGGTCTGCCTCTGGATAGCGACAGTCGCCGCGTCGTAGGCCGCGTAATGCTCGGGCGACATGATCAGCAGGTCGGCGTAGTCCTTGCCGCGTGACTGCTTGGTCATGATGTAGTTGAGGAACGGCCTGACGGTTGTTGACGATACCTGCGTTCCGATTGCGGTGACCGCAGATTGCGCATCGTAGGTCTTGGTCTGCCAGATCGCATTGGAACGATCGATGCCGCCATATGTGCCGGTGTTGGTTACGATCGGCACGGCAGTAGCGAGGCCAGTAATCTGCTTGCCTCCGTTGGCGGCGCCATCAGAGTAGATACCGGCGTCCATCGTATCCTCAAGAGCGCGTTCGGCAGCGTCGATGTAGCTGTCGTACACGTCCATGAGTTGGTTCTCGCCCTCGTTATTCAGGATCTCTTGCATGGACAGGATGACGGGGACGACCACCATTTTGGGATCGAAATAAGCATCGTTGAAGATGTCGATCGCTGGGTTCAGCAACTGATCGTAACCGCTGTACCACTGCGCGACAGATTTGCCGATTTGCAGCGTCTGGCGAATACGCGGGCCAGAATAAGTCTGCCACAAACCCTTGCGCCGCATCACGGCGAGCAAGGCATTGTTGTTAGAGACAAGATCTTGGTAGCTAGACGAACGCTCTTCGAGCGCCATCGACAGGATCTGCTGATAAGCAGCATTGGTATTGATATTAGGCATCGCGTCGTCCTCAGATTAGACGCCGCCATTCACCCGCTTTATTGCGTTGGATATGGCTTCGCGTCGGCCAATCGGTTTGTCACCTCGGCGTGACGGCGCGTTTGAGGCGCTACTGTCAGGGGCACCGTGGATTGACTTGTCGGATCGGGTCTGAGCCGGTGTGCTGCGGGTCTGAGCCGCGTGTTTAGATGGATACAATCGATCAGCACGTTGGTAGGCGGTCTCAAGATCGAAACCCAGATTAACTTCCTGCTCGATTGCGCTGCCTAATTCGTCAAACCTCGGATGCGTGTCAGCGAACTGATCCACGGCTGACCGGGTCTGACCGAATACTTTCTCAGTCTGCATCTGCTGCACGTTTTGCGCAAGAGACTGAACGATCTGGTGAAGCTGGCCAATCTGGTGCGTCTGCGCCTGCTGCGCGTTACCCTGCTGCACCAGCCGGTGCTGCTCGGGGTTCTGGCTCAGGATATGATAGGCAACATCGCGCAGTGTCAGCTTCTGGCCTTCGGGCGTCCGCAAATTCAAATTGTTGACGATGACATCCAGCCCGCCAATGAGATCCTGCCGCAGCTTCTGCTCCATGCTGACGTAATTGTTTAGCGCCCTCGCCAGCGTCGTGCCGTGCTCACCCGCCATCTGGTGGAAATGGCGTATGGTGTTCATCTCCTCATGGTCGCCACGGTACTGCCGGTATGCGCCCTCGAACTCCTTCGCCATTCGGTAGACTTCGCCACGCACGCTTTCTGGCGCTGTTGCCCATTCCTGCTTACCGCGCTCGGAGAAGCGCGGTGGCGGCTCTCTATAGGGCGCAGTTTCGGGAAGCGGTGATACGGGCTTACGACCTGCGACGTCTGGCGCTTGCTGGTCTGGAGAACGCGCCTCCGCAGCCGGATCCGGCTTCTTGGCAAAGCGACCGCCCTCGCGATAGCGATCGCCCTTCTGATCAGGCTTGGCCTTATCGGTTTCCATAGCCTCGGGCGGATTGTTGTCGCCCATGCCGCGCTTCTTTGGCGCGATCTCCTTGGTCTCGGGGTCGCGGGCGCGATCGAACGCCTTCTTGATGCTCTCGCGTCGGCTCTCTGGTCGACCTTTACCGCCTTCGAGATCTCCCACCGGCTTTTCAGGCGCCTGCGGGCCTACCGGGGCAGGCGATCTGGTGGGGTTTGGGTCAATCACCACCTCGTTGGCGGCTGGCGCTGGTGCTGCTGCTGGTGCTGACGGCGCTGATGTTGGTGCCGGTGGTGTGATGTTAGTGTCGGACATGAAACCTCCTGTGCCGGTCTGAGCGGCTGGCTCATTGATTTAGATCAATTCCCGTTTCGTACCTTGCGGATCGCTTTCTTGATCGTGTCGCGGCGCTTGTCGGCACGGTAAAAGTCGCGCGCCACCGACTGGCTGATGCCAGCCTTTGCAGCGAACTCGGCGTCATGCGCCGCTATCCGCATGAACTTTTTCTGCTTAGGGGACGTGCTTGGCACGATGTCCCGCCTTGTATTTCTCCAGCGCTATTTTCAGCGTTTCCCGCCTTCGTGTTTTTTCTTCGCGGCCCGCTGACGCCCTTTGCTTTGGCTTGACCTTCTCGTTGCCGACTTCAGTAAGCCCAAGTGCTCGTCCGGTGGCACGAAACGCCGCCTTCGAGGTATAAAATCGGCCATCCACCTGCTCAGTCGGCTCCATGATGTCGCTAATGACGTTAGGACGCGGGAGATCAGACCGCGCAGGCGCGATCGATAGTCGATCTGATCTCCATTTCCCCGGCTCAACTTCCACTAGCTTTTGTTTCACGAGAAACATCCCGCTTTGGAGGTCTGGGCATCAAGCCTTTTGCCATAGCCTCCTCCTGTATGCGCGGAATATCTTCCGCATTATAAGCCTTGCCGGGGATTAGTCCGGTAAGTGCGGTAAATTCCTCGTCCGTAATGCTATTTCCGGCCTTTTCGTTTGGAGCTTCTTTCGTCGTCATCGTCATCATCGCTGATTTGCGCCTTGCGAGAGGCAGGAGCCTGCTCGGGTGGCGGTTGCTCGGGAGGAGGGACCACGTTTGATCCTTCCGGCTCGTTGATGCTTTCGGGCGTGTTGGTGGTGTCCGGTGGTGTCTCTGGATCGCCAATCATCTTTCTCTCCTCTGCTTGTGCGCCGACCTCGCCGCCGCTTCAGCGAACGTAAACGGTAGTTCGTTGCTCGACTTGCTGCCGTTCTTGACGCTGACCTGTACGGTATCTGGCCCATGCCAGACATCCATGTTGATGCCGGTTGAGAGCGTTCCGTCGGCGTTGAGCGTCGTCGGCTCGTCCTGCCCGGCAAACACGATAACGCTCTGGGCGAACAGGTTGGCGCCGGAGACGAACATCGTGAAGCTGGGTTCGCCCAACACTGCGCCGTCCGGTGACAGCGAAGTGATGGTCGGCTCGGGGATTGCGTCCGGCGGCAAATCGTCAACCGACGGCGGCTCGTTGATGGAGGCAGGGAGGACCATCGTCGTCCGGCCCGGTCCCAGCGGCTCGTTGATGCTTTTGATGCTCATGAGAACGTCCAGTTGGTTGCCGCCGTTGTGTAGGCGCCGGTGGTGACAGTGATAGCAGAGGTACCGGCGGAGGTTCGCTTGGGAGCGTTAAGGACGGCCAGCGAAGTCGCGCTGTTGTACTGGGTCTGCTGCGGCACACCAGCGATGTTGACTACGCTGTCGGGCTGGAACCCGGTGCCAGTGACCGTCAGCGTTGTGGTGCCGCCGTTGCCGACCGGGGCTGCCGGAGCCAGAGAGCCGATCGTGGCGTTGACTGACGGGGCCTTGCCGGATGCGTGATCCGCGTTTGGGTTACTGGTATAGGCGCCCAGCGTCGAAATCATCTGCAACTGGCCGTAGGCGCTTGGGTTGGCGCTCGCCGCAGTAACAGTGGTGATGGCGCCAGCCGCTTCGTGCAAGGCGCCGTTGCTGGCTGCGACCACGGCATTCTGCGCACCCGCCGCGCCATCGTCGGTAAATGCCAAGCCTGCGGTGGTCGGCGGCGTGCCGCCAAAGACATTGAGCATGTTGGTAGGCGGTGTCGGGCTAACGTGAGCAGCAGTCAGTTCGTCTTGGGCCATGCTGGCCTCCTATGGTTGCGGATATTGATCCTGTGCGGCCAAGTCACCCATCGCGCCACCGGCAACAATGCCGCCTGCGGTAAACAATGGAAAGCCTTTCATGGCCGCCGCGCGCAGTGATGGCGTGATGTCGAGGGTGTGGACGGTTTGTTGCGGCTCTGTGTTCTGTCTTGCAATCCTCTCAACGCGCATTCTCATGGCCACTTCGGCATTATTTCTATTGCCGTAACGCCTTGAGAATGTCCCATCATCCCACTGTATTTTCCAACCGCCGCCTTCCTGCGGCACAACCTGACCGACAGTTGACATTTCTGGCGGCCTGTCAAATGCCTCTTGCCGCACCCTCCCGCCATGCTTCTTCACCAGCTTGTTGACCGTGGCGGGCAGGATTTCATCATAGAAGCCCTTCATGCCTTCGCCGCCGATTTTGAGATCAACACCATCGAAGTATCCGCCATTTGATGGATGTCCTCTGGCTCGCTTGCCTTCATTATTAATAATCTTCTCAGCCATTTCCTTGCCGACAACATCCGGTAACTTGTCGGCAGGCACATTATCCGGATGATTAAATCCATCTCCCTTTGTCGTCGTCCCGGCGATCTGATAGGTGCCATCCTCGTTTTTCAAATATTGAAGTTCCTTGAGTTGCTTGCTCAGATCATACCGATCCGCCTGCACGCTGCCCGGCGTCCACGCCACCTTGTCGTAGCCCTTCTCCGCTGCCTCGCGGATGACGCGCTTCATGGCGAGATCGGGCCATGTGGTCTTGAATGGGGCGTCGGGGACCGTGCCGCCACCGCGATGGCTGATGTAGCGTTCTGCCGCCGTCTGGGCTTCGTGCAGCGTGTAAACGCCCTGCGGAGTTGCGTTGACATTTTGAGCAATGCCGTAAAACTTTCCGTCAGGGTCTTGCCTCACATGATATTCATATCCGTTTCTGTCGTTCGCGCTCCACATCTTGGTCCCGTCAGATGTGATGACGCGAGGATCGCTCCACTTGAGAGGCTCGTCTGTGGCGTACCCTTGTTTCTTGCCCTTCTGATGCCAATCGCTCTGCACCTCCTCGACAAACAAGGTCTTCTTGCCGTCTATCATGCGGTCGTTGGTGCGGACGTGCGCGAGGATGTTGGGTTCGTCGAAGTGGGAGGATTTAAAGTCATTTGCCTGCATTGCTTGATATTCCGCCATTAACGGTCTGCGCTCGGCATTGAGACGGTCAAACTCGTCGCGAAGCTCTGGATGCGCAGCATGCTCGGACGCACGCATCTGGCTGATCTCATCCAGCCGACTGTTGATCTCGTTTAGTCGCGTCTCTCCCTTTGATATTTTCTGCGGCAACGTCAGCAGCATCTCGCGGTAGTTCTCGCCGCCGGGGAGGGTGTATTGGGAGAATTTAGTCCCAGCCCGCGCACCTTGCGCGTCATAAGCCGCATTTACTTCCGCCTTTTGAGCGTCAGTGAGAGAAGAACGCCACCCACCATAACCAAGGTCTTTGGCAATAGCGTCCATCGTCTTTGCACTTTGGCCAAACGTAGTCTCGCCCACATTCACCTTGTTGGCGGCGATCTGATCCAGTAGCGACTGCTTCGATACCGCGCCGGTCTGGCTGAACAGGTCGCCCAGCTTGAGCGCCTCCACTTCCTCTGGCTTCACGCCCGGCTGATTGCGCAGGTAGCCTGCCCACTGCTGCCCCGGCGCGGTGTTCTGCTTGGCGCCCTGCACGGCACGCTCGACGGCGGAATAGAACGGCGGATGATATTCGTCTACCGCAGCAAGCGCGCCCGGCGCAGCCAGCTTGCCGCCAGCCATGCCCAACGCACCTGACGGCACAAACGACGTACCCGCGCCCATCAGATTGAACGCCAGTTCCGGCGCGGCTTTGTAGGCATTGCTCCTGCGGGCATCCTCGTAGAACTGCCATTCCTCGGAGCCGGGCTGGTACGGGTTCTTGGTCATCGTCTGACCGGGCATCGCCGCCAGATCGCCTATGGCATAAGGAATGCTGCCAATGGCACCTGCCACAGCGGTAAGCCTGTTACTCTCCTGTGGTCGGGTAGACGCCACCTCGTAACCGCGCCGGTTACGATACGCAGCCGCCTCTCTGGCTTGCTGCGCCAGTTCAGCCTCGGTCTGAGCGGGCCGCTCCTGATAGGGCCACGGTGCCATTCCAGTAGTAGGAACCGGCCATGCCTTTTCCGGCGGCGTCGGCGTTGGCTGAAACCCGCGCTCATCAGGATAAATATCCTGCGCCGCCAGTTCACCCATTTGCCCATTATATTCGTTCGGGTTCATTCAACCTCGCGCATGTACTTTTCTTTGAATGGCTCCAGTTCTTCCGGTATCTGCGGCTCCTCGTACGGTGAAGGATGCCCATGCATCGGGCCGCTCATCGGATCGAGCAGACCCTCGCTCTCGACATTGAAATCCTTGTTGAGGATGTCACGAACGCTAAACGGATAGCCCATCGGCCCCGGCGAGTAACGATCGAGCGCCGCCAGTTCGCCCATCTTGATATCCCTCATGAGATCAGCCCTCCTTAACCTCACCACCTGCCGGGGATAGCGTACATCTTGTGACCGAAATGCAAATCACCGGGCTGTCCTCTTTCCGGCAACCAGAATTGATTACTCTGGTAAATAAGTTCAGCCGATTTTCCCGATAGCCTGAATTGACCACAATCTACAGCCAGCTTGTGATTGGCCCAAACAAGATTTGCCGGGATACCGACAAAAACAAATTGCCCCGTTCCGGCGGCAACACTGCGCGGCCTGATGAAGCTGACGGCGCTGCCGCTGAGAACGAATACGCCGGTGCCGCCGATCAGGCTCTTGGCAACACCGGTAACGAGGCTGATCCCTTTGCCGCTAAGGATGAAGGTGCCGGTATCAGCCGTCATCCGTTTGGCGGCAGTGGCGATCAGGTTGGCGCCGCTGCTGCTAAGGACGAATGCGCCGGTAGCCGCTGCCAGCTTGCGAACCGCAATAAGGTTTGCGGTTTTGCCACTGAGTACAAAGGTGCCGGTAGCGGCGATCAGCCTGCGGGTGGCGAGAAGGTTTGCCGCCTTGCCAGATAGTGCAAAAGCGCCGGTGCTCGCGGTCAGCCTGCGGGTGGCAACGAGGCCGGTAGCAAAACCATTGAGCAGGAAGATGCCGGTAAGCGCCGTCAGTCGTCGCGCCAGAACCGTGACGAGGTTTACCGGAATGCCGGTGAGCGTGAATACACCAGTGCTGGCGGTTAAGGCATAGGCGCCAGCCTTGGTGAGGCTTACCGGCTTGCCTGAAAGGGCGAACGCTCCGGTGGCGGCGCTTAAAATTCTCGCAACAGCAAGACGAGTAGCGGGACCGGCGAACACGAGGGCGCCAGCGACCGCCACAAGAACACGCGCGATCACAAGACGAGTTACCGACCCCGCGAGCGTAAATACGCCCGTAGCAGCAGGTAAGGCACGAGAGGCGCGCAGCGCCGTCGCCTTGCCAGACAGGGCGACCGCGCCCGTCGCGGCGGGCATTGACAGCTTGCGGGAATAGACTAGCCCCGTGCTGCTGCCAGCGAGCGCAAAAGCGCCGACACTGGCGGAAAGCGTGTAGCTGACGCCGCCGGTAGACGGCGCCTGCGTGCCAGACACCTCGACCCACGACACCTGAATGCTTGGATCAGGGGCCGGTGTATAAGTAAGGGTCGCTGACTTAAAGGATGCAGCGTAGGCGCCGGTGCTCGCCGGGAAACTGACGGGATGGGCAAGGTTTGCGGTCTTAAAGGATGCGACAAATGCGCCGGTAACAGCAGAAAGGCCAAGATAGGTGAATGTCGGTGTATTTGTGTAAGAATTAAGCGCGAACGAACTGGTGTAAATTCGTAGAGAAACAGTGTCACCGGCAACAAGATCGGCACTCCGCAAAACAAGTCCATATTCCAGTTCCTGATAAGTGCTAGCGGCTATCGTCTGAGTAAGAGATCCGGTCTCAGAATATTTTCCTGCGGCGGCTGTGCCGGACCCGGCTGACAACAAAAATTGAGCAGTGGTGATGGCTGTTGCGTCGGCAGCCGTACTGGCATCGGCAGCGCGACAGACAGAACTTGATGCGCTGATTGCTGTATAGGCTCCGCCATTCTTGCTGTAACGCAAGACAAATGGGCCAGTGCCGCTGGCGGTGCCGGTATTGGATAGGGTAAAACGAACGCGAAAATTCGTATCAACAGGAATATTAACATTTGTATTTTGCGCACCCGCCCAAGTCGGCGCGCCGCCAGCGGGCGTATTGGTATCGGTTCTGACCCGAAAATTATTTTGAATTAAATTTGCAATATTTGTCATGGCAGAGACAATTCGCGCGGATCATTTGCCGTCTTTAGCGGCAGCCGTGGATCGTCAACCGCCTGTTGATAAATAGCAGTAAAACGCCGGTAAGGGATTGCGTAGCCGCGAATAAAAATCCCCGGCTCTTTCCCCTCTTCGCTTAATGCCAGATAGCGGCGCAGCCCGATTTCAGAATGGGGCACCCACTCGCCTTCCTTGTGCCAACAGTATGCATCAAAAGAATGCCACAGTAATTTACCGGTACCGACATCGGCGACGGCCACGACCTGCACGCCTTCCTTTGGCACTTTCTCCGGCGGCCCATCATCTGATGTGAATGATGCACCATCCTCGTAGTACACAATCCACTCTATCATCACAGTCCTCACGGAGGGCTGGCTTGAAACTCGATATAGAGACTGTTGAAGTCGGTGATCGACGCAAGCTGCGGAGCAGTCAGCGTCTGTGTCACCGTCTGGAATGCCGTAGTCAGGTCGCTGCCAGTATGGACCCAAGAGGCGATGAGTGTCGTCCCCTGTTTCAGCGACACGGTCAGCTTTTGATCCGGCGAGGTTAGTTTCTTGAAGCGGTAACTAACGACAACCGGGTCAGCCAGCGTCATGCCAGTAGTCGGGTCAGACAGGCGGAAGCGCGCCGTTGTACCGCTCGGGATCGGCGACTTGATGTAGTCAGCGTCACTGGCGGTAACTTCATCGATCGAGGTGTAGATGTTTGTGGTGCCGCCCGCCTGATCGGTCCAGTCGCTGATGCTGTCGTCGGCATCGGGGCGTAATATTTCAAGCACAACTCCTGACGGCCAACCATGCAGTCCGAAAGTTTGCGCACTAAAACCGCTAAACATCTGGATACCAAAATGACCAAGGGTCTTGCGCCCAAGCCTGCATCTCTTGCCACATCAAATAGCTTCGAGACCACATCATATGGCCAATCGAACCGGGAGGCATGTTGCCGCCAAAACCCAAGCCAGATGCGCCGCCCGCTCCACCAAGCATATTGAAACCGCCCGTACCCATAAATTCCGTACGTTGCTGCCCGGTCGCAAGATTGACGGTCAGCATACTCACGCCATTATAGGCAGCCGTCCAACTCGCAATGAAAAAGTAGCTGCCTCCAACTGGACAAAGAACTGTTGCTGACGGTCCTGCATAGATTGAGCCTATAAAATAAAGTTTGAACCTGTCGCCATTGATAGTGATAGCCGCGCCGTAGTTGTTATTGTTGCCTCCGTTGTTCGACACGATAGCGCAATCGCCGCCATCCCCCACGTCTAATTGGAAAAATCCGGCAAACGTAAAATCTTCGTTTTGAACAATCGTATATGTCTCAAACGCTGTGTGTGCCTGATAAAAATAACCGCTTGCTTTTATTGCTGGTCCCAACAGACCGTGCTTGAAAGAAACGAGCGAACCAACTGCTCCGCCTCCCATCGTCCCAACTTTTCCATTCAGCACGTTGCAATAGTTCACGCCGAAGGGGACGCCAGACCATCGGCACTTTCTTGCTCCGATATGATTGGGATTAAATCCCGGCGTGACGCCAGCGGGGAAGGCTAATGGATTGCGTGTAATGGGCATTCATGGCGTCTGCATGTTGACCGGAGCAGCCCGCACCGTATTGCCTGACGATGCCAACGTCTGCCCAGTAGTATTTAAAACGCCAACTTTATATTTAACAGCAGGCAACAAAACCAATCCATTCGATCCCCAAACTGATGCAGCAGCAATCGTTGTTGCCGGTAAGGGAAAATAAAAATCAGGCGATCGCCCCGGTTGAGCCGCCGTCTGCTCATAAGTGGTACCACCATCATACGAACGCAAAAACCAGCCAGCAATATTCCCGCCGTTTTGCACAGCAGTGCCGATCGCGCCAAGCGTCAAAAATAATTGCGCCCATATGGCTTGCGCCGTGTCGTTGTTGGTAAAACCAGCGCTGGTTACCGCATAGGCATTGTTCACAAGCGAGTTCAGTTCTGTCGTCATCAAGGTTGCGGCAGCAGTAGTCAACCCATCGTTGCTGGTGCCGGGCTTCCAAAGAAAATTTGCTACCATCAGATGATCCCCGCCGCCTTGAGATCATTCATGTTGACCATGCTGCTCAACCCACCACCACCCTGCGCAAGCGTTGCTGTCGGCCACGGTATCTTAGGCGTATCGAATAATGCGATGTACGCCGCCAACGCAGTCAACGAAACTCCAGCCGCAGGAAACAGTGCGGTGATCTGTTTCCGCGCCTGACTTCCCTGCGAATAATCAACAGTGTCTTGCGCAAGTATGCGTTGCACCGACTGCTGATTTACCGCCGACAGCGAATTGTATTCACCGCGATCCAGCCGATTGTAAATTTCAGTGTACGGCACCTTCATGGGGATAGCCGCACCCGTCACCGTCTGGGCGTTAACCCAATCCAGCTTCTGCTGCGTAGTGCCAGCGGGCGCCTGCGCCCATTTGGCAATGAGCGCATCATAATAAGCCATACATCACCCCCAAATCAGGTCAGCGTCAGCACGCCATTGGCGGCGTCGAAGTCGACCGTGAATGTCTCGGTGTCGTTTAGCGTGATGCTCGAAGCGTAATCGTAATAGCCGACAACCTTATTCGATGCACTGCTGTTGTAGATGATCACATAGCGGAAAGGACCGATACCGCCAGCAGTCGCCGTGAACACGGTATCCGCCAGCACCAGCTTGAACACGCCAGCGGTCGTCGTCGCGCTCGAAGTCGTGAGCGTATTGCCGCCAGCGGTGTAGCCGTTGCCCGCCGCCGGTGCCGGTGCGACCGTTGTATTCCACACCGTATCGCTCGCGGCAGTCGGCGCCGTATTGGTGAGAGCGCACTTGAACACGGCAGTCTGTAGGTTGTGACCGCCCTTGGATATTTCATCGATGAACGTGTTGTACTTTGCAAAAGCAGCCATCACACAATCCCCTTGTTATTCGTCGGTTGAGACATCCTGAACTGCTGCTGGGCGCGGCGCTCGGCAGACTGCGCCTGCCGGTCAGCCGCCTTGGCCTGCACCTCCGCTACCTTGGCGCTGGCAAGCCAACGCTTCAGGTTACCTTCCTGCTCCTGCTCAAACATATGAGCCTGATGCGCCTCACGGTTCTCTATCAACTTCTCGTTCTGCACCTGCGCCTTGACCTGCTGGTCGCCCTGCTTGGCATTCAGCCGCATGCGCTCGATGGCCTGCTGGTTGAGCAACTCCATCTTCTTGTGGTTATCGCGCTGCTCCAGTTCAGCCATCTTCAGCTTGTTGCTGGCCTGATCAGCTTCCTTGGCACGCTCCTGCTTCATGGTCTCGATCTGCACCGCAGTCTTGGCGTTGAGCGTATTGGGATCGTCCGGCTTGTTGGGCTGGTCGGCCTTGGCCTTCATCTGGTTGACGAGGTCATCGATAGCGCCATCAAGCTGCCTGCCAGCGCGGAACGGCGCGGTGGCGAACTTGATGATCTCACCGGCAAAGTCTGCGGTCTTTGGCTCGGCGGCGATCATTGCCGATAGCTGCGTCAGCAGCCCGCCCAGCATCTGCACGAACTCGGTGCGCCGTTCCTTCTCGGCGTTCTCGTCGGCCATGATGGTGCTGTCAGTCTCGATGTCGAGCACGAATGACTTCATGCGCTGGTTCTTGATGAAGTGCAGTACCTGCTCGATCGTCGGCTGCTCACGCAGCTTGGCCATCGCCTGCATGCCCTGCTGCTGCATCTGCTGAAACTGCTGCATGAACTGCTGCGCCAGTTCCGGCTTTTGCTGCGCCAGTTGCTGGGCGTTGGGCATTTGCATCATGCCTTGCGCCTGCTGCTGTTGCTGTACTATCTGGCGCTGGAGTTGCGCCATCTGCGCCTGCACCATCGAGGTCGTCGGCAACTGGGTCTGTGACATCTCGATCATTGTCACGTCATCGAACTTCTCGGTGATGATCTCGGTGGTGATCTCCACCAGATCGCGCGCCAGCCTGACCAGTTCGTGCTGCTTGTCGCGGATGCGGGTCGAGCCGTACTGCGTCTTGAGTTGCTGCGCGCCCAGTGTCTCCTGCGGATCGGTGGCGCCGCGCATGATGTCGGACAGTCCCATGATCTGGTAGATGTCCTCGATCACCTGTTTACGCAGCGCCACCAATGCCGTCACGGTCTGCGCGATCATGTCGATCGGGAGCCACACGATCACCTCTTTGCTGCCGCCAAACGCAGCCCAGTTGGAGATCGGGATCAACAGCCGCCCCGGCGTTTTTGCCTTTACTGCCGCCTGAACTGCGTCGGATAGTTCAGCGCCTCCCGCCGGGTAGAAGCCTTTCGCCTCCAACGCATCGGACAATGCGTGGATGCGACCGGTCAGCATGTTTAATTCTTCAAGCTGATCCTTGTATTGCAAGACATCCGGCACCGGCACCAGCGAGCCGCGCTGACAAGTGCCGTATGCGGGCTTTGGACACGGAAAGAAATTGCACAAATCCAGATGCGGATCGTCCTCATCCAGAATAAGTTCACAGCCCTGCGCAACCCACAGCACCCGGCGCTCGCCCTTATGCCAAATCTCCCAGAACTTGGCCCGCTCGCGGTTATCGGCGCCGCCTACGCTCTTGCTGTCCTTATCAACTTTATATTCTGCCTTCTGGTACTCGTCGCCGCTGTACTTGCGAAACCGCTTGCGAGCCTCGCTGCGCGTCAGGTAGCTGGCGGCGGCGACCCATGTCACCTCGTACCAGCAGCGCGAGATCGAGTGCAGGAAGTCGCGCCGGTGCTTGAAGTCGATGCAGACCTTCTCGGTATCGTAATAGCTGTCGCTGCCCTCGCCGCTCTCGTAGCGGCACCACGCAACGCCACGATCGATCAGCGCAAGATCGTCACGCACCAGCATCATCAAATCGTTGATATGGGCTAGGTCGAACGCCACCACTGCACAGCGTTCCATGAGTTCGGACGCTGCCTGATAAACCGGACGCCGGTCTTTGAACTTCGGCACCACCACCGGAACGGGCGGCTTGGCGTAGATGCTAGGCTTGATGACCTCGCAATTAGCCCAGAACATCTGAAACTCTTTATCGCGCGCCATGCCGGAGAGCCGTTCGAGGCTGGCGTATTGCTTGTCGATCTTGTCACAGTGATCATTCCATTTCTCGAATGCGTCCTCGCTCTCCTGCAACAGGTTGAGCCACGCCTTGGCCTTCTTGGGTTCGACAGCCGGATTGTATTCGTAATCGTCGTGCCGGATGTCGTCGGCGGCGGTGCCCGTAGATTTGGGATCAGGCATCACGCTCCCTTTCTGGCAAATCGTAGCCGATTATAGCTTCGGCCATATTAAGCACCGGGATCGCGTCCGGCGGAATAACCTCGGCAGTCTCCCTCGTGTAGACACGCGTCAGTGCTGTTTTGCTCGCCATGCCTTGCTCCCCTTGATCATGTCGGCAAATCCCTTCACGACATCGTACTGCTGCGGAATATTACTCTCGAAATCGTTCGCGAGGAGGCGGGTCATGTGTACCGCATCTTCCTTGCTTCTGGCGCCGTAGCAGATTGCCATCTGCAATGCGACAGACAGAATGCTGATAACATCGCCGGTCTCGTAACCGTCAAACTCCCCAAGCAACCTGCCGCTGCAATCGACCTGTTCCTCTGGCGTCATAGCCTGATCCCTCTGCGATCCTCTGCCGGTGGCGGAATGATCCAGCCCTCTTGCGGCGGCACCTTGACCTCGCGACGATCGGCCTGACGCCACGCCAGCGACAGATAACGGAACGCCGCAGCCGGGTGTGCCGTCCAGTCGTGAACGTCGCTGGCGCGGAACGCCTTCTTCTCGTCGTCCCACTCGCGCCGGTACTGCTCCAACGCCGCAATGCCGGTCTCTTCGGTACGCGGATGAAATACACACAACGGCAACGTGCGGCGCGCGGCCTCGATGCCGTCCTGAAACGTCGCCCACGGTACGAGGATGGGATTGAGACCAATCATCTTCATGGTCTCGACGCGAGTGCGACCTGTCCCCCACTCCTTGATCTTGGCGTCGTGCGGGACGTAGTCGTTACCGTTACGCCAGCCGTGCTCGCCCTCGCGTTTCTCGATCACCTCGGCGAAGTGATCGACACCGGCGCCACTTGCCGCGTAGTGATCGAGAATAAACACCTGACCGCCGACAACCTGAAACCACCAGATCGAGGTATCGTCCTTGACACCAAGATCCCATGCACGATGAACGAACTGACCCTCAACCGGCTCGATCGGCAGGATGCGCCCCTCGGCGCGCACCTGCGCCATCTCCATCGCCCAGTACGCACCAAGGATGGCGGCGTTGAACGAGCACAAATACTCCTGATCGAATTGCGCCTTGCCGACATCCTGCCCGTACAGGGCAGTGTACTCCTTCATGGTTTCGGCAAGAGCCGCTGGCGTGAGCGATCCTGTATCATTAACGGTGAGGAGTTCGGAGAACCACTCTGGCGACTGTTGGGCAAACTGAAAAAGTGAGAACGCATGATTGCGTCCTCTGGGAGTAGTGATGAACGCCGCCCAGCCGTTGTTTTCTTCGAGCATGGGCCGGTAGTACGCCCACGCTGATGGGTTCGCCAATGCATACTCCGAAAATACAATACCGGCGACTGAGGCGCCGACTGTGCTGTCGTAAGTGTCGGAGCCAATGACCTGCCACGTTGAACCGTTAACGAAGCGGATGAACATTTCATTGTCATTGGTATTAGCGCGGAGTGCGAGCGGGAATGCTTCATCGATGCGCCTCTTGCCAGTGTGTGGATTGATTGCGGTCCAGATCGCCTTGCGACCCTGATTGTATTCCGGCAGGCAGTGCCAGTAGTTGCCGACACGCCTGATGGCCGCGAGCATCGAGTAGTGCAGACAGACTTCGTCCTTACCGGCGCGCCGGTGCCACACCGCCATCGCACGCTTGCCGCCGCCCTTGAGATAACGCCACAGCTTCAACTGATGAGGCCGCGCCTTCCAGTTATTATTCGGCAGCGAGATCTCAATTTTTTCCATCGTCGTTCCTGATCGTTATGACGATGTCTTTTCCTTCGGCGCCGACCAACGGCTGCGGCGCGCGACCCCAGCCGCGATCGAGAAGAATTTGCGCGGCTTGCACACTCACACCCGGTGGTGTGTCCTTCGGCGGATTAAACGCGAACAGCGCCAACCGTCGCACCGCCTTCTCAGTATACGCGCGGCAAAGCGACTTAACGTCGATCGGAGTTTTCTTGTACGGCAATAGTTTAAGGGGTACGTCGCCCCTCTCCCTTAAATCTTGTTACCCGGCCCAGCCACCATCAGCAGCCGCTCCTTCACCTCCGCGAGTTCGTTGCGTAGCTGCTCGACCGTGGCCTGCAACCGATCGAGCCTGTCGTACATCGGGGCCTCCACCTTAGGCCCGCCGCCCGGTGGATTGTCTGGATTATAACCGGGATTGATGTTGCGGTACTGCTCGGCAACCATGCTGACGATTTTCATGTTTGACACGGCGCTTGCACCCAAACGCGAAGAGGGCGCGTGGCGCCCGAATACCGGACACTACGCGCCCTCCTGATTTACAGCAAGTCAGGGATCGTCCCAGTGCCGCGCCATGCAGAACCCATACGCTGCGGCAATCAGCAAAAGCCAGAGCATCAGTCCCTCTCCCATCTCGGCACCACCGGCTTCTCACCATGCGCCACCAGCGATCGCAACAGCAAAGCCGCTGACGCCGGTATCTCAGCCTGCCCCTTCACCATGCGGCGCACGGTACGCAGGCTCACACCTATGTACCGCCCGGCCCCGGCTTGGCTCATGCCAAGCTGTCGAACAATACGCTTGAATTGCAGCGGGGTAAGCGTGCGCTCGTGCTGCCAGTTGCTAGACGACATCCTGTACCTCGATGATGCAGCCCATATAGCGCCTCCCTGACACCCATGTCAAGCGGGTACTGCCCCACCGGCACCCGTGCCAAAATGTCGCACTTTGCTTGATTGACACTGGTGCCAGAGAGGCACTATAAGGGGTCATCGCAACCGGAGTTACCACAATGACCAACTTACTGACCTTCGTACCCGCGCCAAACGGCTTTGAGTGGAAATCGCCCGCCGATGACCGTTTTGGCCGTTATGCAATCGAACTGATGCTAAACGACACATTTCATGTCTGGCACCTGTCGCCCTTCAACAACATGCGCGACTTTCTCGGCAATCGCCCCACCAAGGGCCGCGCCATCGAACTCGCGCAAAAGCATCACACCCGTGCGGTCCTCGCCGCTTAACCCACCCGCAATCGCCCACAATTGACCACCCACGCAATAGGAACAACCGACATGACCAAAAACAACCTCGTTGCCACCATCGACGCCCTCGGCGAACTGAAGGCGCAGATCGCGGCGCTCGAACTGAAAGAAAAGGAACTGAAGAAGGCTCTCGGCGACCTCAAGCCCGGCGCCTACGAGGGCGAACTGTTCCGCCTCTCGATCAGCGAGACTGAGCGCGAGACCCTCGACATGAAGGCAGTACGCGAGAAGCTGTCGCCGCAGTGGATGCGGGCGCACACCAACGTCACCAACGTCCGCACGCTGCGCGTGTCGGCCCGCAACGGAGATGTCGAATAATGGATACTCTCCAGCAACTAGAGCAGATCATCGATCGCGTCGGCCTCAAGTCTACCGTCGAGGCCCTCGCGATCGTCTGCGACCTCAAAGGCGACCACCTCGTCCAGAACTGGCAAGACCAGACCTCCGCCTCGGTCTGGTACCGCAACATGAAACGCCTCGACAAAGTCGCGGCCAAACTGGAGACCTGACCATGACCCTGCCCTTCCCCATGCCAGCCCTCATGCTGCCGCAGATCAGCATCAACGGCACCGACAAGACCGACCTCGTCAGCCAGCAACTCGCCGTCATCGGCGCGTTGCGGCTGGTGCAGGAGGCCATGAGCGAAGCGGCGCCCAACGGTCGCGACTACCAGCACCGCCCGCACGAATACAAGGGCGCCCGCGCCGCTTGGGTCGAGCGTCAGGCCCTGATTGCCAACCTGCGGCGCGAGATCGAGCACCACGCGGAGGCCATCGACGCCTTGCCCGGCAGATAAAAGTATGCCGCAGGTTCGCGGCAGGTTCGCCGCAGGTTAGCGGCAGGTTAGCGGCAGGTTAGCGGCAGGTTCGCCGCAGGTATGCCAAAGGTCGAAATTGCCCGCTAACGGGCAATCTTGATCTCGTCATCGAACTCGGTGTCAAACCCGGTGGGCCGGTCGATCTTGCGCAGCGGATCGTCCGGCAGCACCGATCGTATCACCTGCGCCCCCGGCCATACCGTTTTCACCTTCGCCACGAGGCTATGGCCGCTCAGGATGCGCCCGATCTCCTCATGGGTATAGATCGTAACCTGCCGCCCCTCCGCCTGCACCAGCGAGGCCCTAATCGCGTCTGGAACTATCGCCGCCACCGTACCGTCATCCAGCCCCACCTCGATGACCTCGCGCTCCAGCCGCTTGGCGCCAGCCGCCAGCGCCATCTTGTTGCACGCCATCCAGCCCGCGATCATGCGGGCGCTTTCGCGCCGCACCTCTTCGAGATCGCCGTTGCTGATGGCCTTGTTGAACAGGTAGCGCTGCCTGTCGAACTTCTCCCGTATCTCCGCCGGTACCAGCAGCCTGAGCCTGTCGACACCCCAGTAGCGCTCCATCTCGACCGCCACCGCATCTGCGCCGTCGAGGAAAGCCCTGCCTGCGATGTAGGTGCCGTGACTGCGGTCCCAGCGGTCAGGATTGCTGACCTCCCTGATTTCGGTGGTCAGCTTCTTTACCCTTTTCGCCATGTGTCCCTCCCGGTGTGGTGTACCGCTGTACCGACCGTACCCTTAAGGGAAAGGGTCCGGTACAGTACAGCTATAAATAGCTGTCTGTACCTAAACTGTACCGACAGCTTTTTTGAATATTTTCATAAGGTTGATGTCAGTTTGCACCGATTTGTACCGCTGTACCGTTTTTGCGGTACAGCACCCCCAACTGTACCGCGAGATTTTAGTCGTCATCGGCCTCTTTCTCCCACTTCACCCCGGCGATCTTGCAGCCTTTTTTGGTAAGCCGATACTTACTGCCCCGGAACTTGTAGACCAGCTTGTTCGATTTCAGCCGCTCGATGATGCGCTGCACCTTGGAACGATAGGGTCGCCCGTCCGGCAATGTGAACATTGCCAGCTTGGCAAGTTCAGCAAGGCTGGCGTTCTTGTAACCGTGGATCAGCTTCAGCACCGTGTCCTCGTCAGCTTCCGCCGTAGCCGCGCGCCGCTCCGCGCCCTGCTCCGTGATCGGCACCGCCACCACTGAGGGCATGCACCGGCCTTTGCTGTCCTTGACCGTTTCGCTGGTGGCCGTCCGCAACTCGAACTCCAGTTGCTCGAACGGGGAGCCGCGCCACTTGGCGCCATGCGGGTTGAGCGCGCAGGTCTTTTCCTCCGACCAGAGCGTCAGGTTGCCATCCACCTCGTTGATGAAATTTGAGCCGCCCAGCGGGATCAGGTTGTCGGCTGTCGCATTCTTCACCGGATGGCAGTTGACCAGCACCGCCGGGTTACCGGGCAGCGCGATCAGCCGCCGCAATAGCTGCGCGAACAGGCCCTGCTGGGCATTGCTGTTGCTGTCGTCGCCGCGAAAGTACGCCGTCGCCGTGTCCACCACGATGAGCGCCAGATCGCCTATTTTCGTCGCCTCCTCGATGATCTTCGGCATGCTGACCGCGATGTCGATGACGCCGTCCACGAAGTAGAATGGCACCGCCTCCGGGTCGAACTTCTCGTGATCGGCGAGAACCTTGTAGCGGGCGCGGACGTCCTGTGGATTTTCACCGGCGAGGAACAGCACCCTGCCGGGCGCCACCTCGTGACCGTGAAACGGCACGCCACGCGCCACGGTGGACGCCATCAGCATGGCGACCGCAGTCTTGCCGTGGCCGGTACGGGCGGTGAGTGCGTAGAGGTAGCTTTTCTGGATCAGCTTATCGATCAGGTAGTCGGGCGGCACGAAGCCGCGCAGGAACTGCGCCGACGTTTGCAGCAGCGGCAGCGCCTCGCCGGTTGCCGGGTCGATCTTGGGCTGCGAAACGAAATCGTCGTTTAGGTCGGGCCTTGACTTTGGATTGGGCCGCGCCGCCTCGACTTTCATCTTGGCCGACCCCCAGCGCCGCATGGCGGCGCGCCACTTGCCCTCGAAAGCCGTCCGGCCACGGCGCTCCTGCTCCAGCCCGACCCGCTTGCTGACGCCCTCGACGCGGCTGGTGACCCGGCGCTCGTAATCCTCGTAGGCGGCGGTGGCGAGCGCCTCAAGCTGGTAGCGCGGCGGCAAGATGGGCGCCATGCGGTACATCTCCAGAATGTGGCGCCAGACCACGCTCCGCATCACCGCCTCGCGACCGTCCTGCACGTTGCCGAAGGCGTCGTAATCGCTCTCCGGCGAGGCCGTGCGCGTCCCGTCGCCCTGATGCCCGCCATGCTCCCCGACCAGCGCCTCTATGGCGTCCAGCAGCCATTGCGGGGCATCCGGTACGGCGACCTCCCACGGGCCGCGCAACGGCATCCAAGCGTATTCCTTGCCGCTGGCGTGCATGGTGGGCGGCAGCACGGCAAAACCGGCGTGCCCCCTGACGTCCACGCCTATGGAGGTGCGATTGGTGGGCACCCGGTAGCCGGGAGGCGCCCTGAACAGCTTCTGCACCCCGCCGCCGCCGGTGACCTGCTCAGGCCCCTCCGGCTCGATGCCGTGGCTCTCGGCCTCCACCAGATCGCGCCACCACGCCGCCGCCTCCGGGTGCTTGTGGATGTCGAGGTCGAGGACGAGGATGTTGCCGGAGCAGGGTCCGGTGATCATCCCCATGTCGCCGCGTTCGCTTCCTGTCCTGTACCAGCGCGCGAATGTAGCCTCCGGCGCGAGGCTCTCCTGCAAATCGGCCCACTGCGACAGTGCCGGGCGCTTGTCCTTGCAGGGGACCACCTGAATGCCAGCGGCGCGGTACATTTCGGCCCAGCCGCGAGGCGTGGCGAAGCTGGGGTCAAAGCCGGTCGGGTTGAGGTCTTGGTGGTCGTCTGGTATAGACACGGCTAGTCCTTTCGCGATCTCACAGGGGTGGTGCAGGGACGGGTTTTGAGCGCCGGAGGTGATAGCCCCCGGCGCTCAATTTTTGACTATCAGCCGAAATCGTCGGCGAGGGAAGCCGCCGCCGCTTGTGGTGCCGCCTTGGGCTGCGCACCAGTGGCGGGAGCCGCCTGTTGCAGCGGCAACTGTCCGCCGCCGTTCGCCTTCGGCTGCGGCGCCAGATCACCGCGCGGCACCCAGCCCGCGATCGCAAACACCGGATGATAGTTGGTGCTGCTCTTCTCGCCGGAGCCGGTCTTGATGGGCACGGTCTTTTCCAGCATCAGAACCGGCAGCTTGCCAGGGTTCTTGGCCTTGTCCTTCTGGTATTCGAGGTAGATGTTCTCGATGCCGGACAGGAAAGCCTTCGAGGTACCGGCGACTTCCCTGATCGCCTTGCCGTCAGGTCCAGTGCATTCCTTCGCCAGCTTCACCATGAAGCGCACGCCATTCTTGTGGCGTGGCGTCGGACGGTCGGGCAGCTTGCTGCCCATCGGCACCAGCGCGAATGACGGCGCGGAGCCGGGCTGGAAATCGATCCAGCCGACCTCGACGTTGTCGAAGTCCACGATCGCCTTGAAGTTGCCGGTGATGTCGGCGCTCTCACCGACAAAGCCTGAGCCGGTGTCCACGCGATCGACGCGAAAGAAACGTCCGGCGCGTGCATCGTATTTTAAAATCGGCAGGAAATCCCCGCCTTGCGAGGTCTCGGTACTAAAGCCGAATATCGACAATGTAGCCTCCATTTTGCCGTCTGTCAGGCCGACGGCGACGCCACACCGGCTTATGCCGGTATTCAGCGGGGAGCAGTGGGACTCGAACCCACCGGCTCCCCTTACGAGGCGTAAGCATCCAGAACGTATCGGCGTCTGGACACGATCTACGGCGTGGGGTGGAGATACGTTTCCATTGCCCTACCGTTGCACCCTTGCGGGTGTCCTCGTATTAAAAACCGTTTTGTCCTTTCGATCTCTTGATAAAAGCAACGCCCATTACTTCCGGCGCCCGTTCTTTTTCCTCAGCCGCACGAATATCCTCGCGCTGAAGCGTCATCCGACTGTAGGCACTGCTGACATTGTGCATCTCTTTGATCGCGGAAAGGTGGATGAGATCAAGCTGGATGCCATTTTTATTTGCTTTGGCGCATTTTGAGCATAGACAAAAAGTTGTGTGACCGTGCCACTCAAAGAACGGCGGGTAAAGTTTGTCACCGCACATATTGCAGGGCCTTCCAGTGGAAGAGTAGTAATCATGCGCTCTGGTCAGAACCACCGACATCACACACCCCAAATTTCGTAAGCTAATTGCCGCGCTGGTGGATTAGACCAATAGAAGCTGTCGAGGTCCGGCACGGTGATCGACACGAAGAACTCGGGATCATCGCTCAGTGCAAGAAACTTTTCAACCGATAGTGCGATCTTGTGTAGCGCATCACGGTGGCGGCGCACGTTCTCCAGCCCGTACACCTCGAGCCGCTTCGGCGTGCAGTAGATCAGCCGCGCATCGACGTTGTCGCTCTGGGCATATAGCGCCACCTGTCTGGCATGGCCGACCTTGATCTGCGACGGCATCTTCTCGGTGGTTTTGAGATCGCCAAGAATGCCGTGATGGCCCCATTCGTAATCATAATAGCCAACGATCGGCAGCTTCAGACCCTCCGGCAACCACGACACGAAGCCCTGTACGCCAGTCGGCTTGCCGTACTTGCGCAACGCCTCCAGCGCCGCTTTCACCATGCCGGGAATGGTCTCGCGATAACGCTCGCGGCGTGGGTCCGGCGACATCGCCGTGATGGTGTCGTACTTCACCAGCGCGGCGTTAATGCAGGTTGGCACACTCAGGCGCATATCGAGCAATCCGGCAGTAACGCCTTCCTCGACGGCAGTGCCACGGTGCGCCGGGGCGCCGACCGGCTGCTTGAGGCCCAGCACACGCTCCAGCACGAACATCGCTGGCGAGGCGGCAAACAGGTTAAGGGCGCTTGGGGAGTGTCTCTGGTACTCGATCGTCATGTGCGGGTTGCGGAATGATTATAGACGAGCGTTTGATGGGCGTAGTGCGCGAGCAGGGCGGCTTCCGCTCTTCCCGCATCCTTTTTTCGTGCAAACGATGCAGCACACGCCGGGAATAATTGTATGGCAAGCGCACGGCACTGTTCCTTTCCTTCTGGGCCACCCTTAACTTTCACTTCGCGTTTCCATTTCGCTGGCGTAATGCGCGTTGTCGGCACGTCGAGCAGCGCGCAGACCACATGCGCGGTGGTGTAGGCGGCGGAAAAGCGCCATGCCTGCCGCACGCCGTCGCGCGGCATTGGGCCGACACGCTCGATGACGGCAACGGTGGGCGAATGGCTGACGATGAGGCGCGCTAGTTCCGCCGGGTTTATTTCGTCGCCGACAGTCGGCATGTCGTACACCACCACCCGCTCGGGAAAAGCCGGTGTATAAAACGCCATCGCCCCGGTAAGGCCGGGGTCGATGGCGAGCACGATGAGCGTATCTGGCACGGTCATCGACCCCTCCCGTAGCCGGGAGAGGCGATGAGCGTGTGCTTAAGGCAGTACGAAGAACCTTCTACCTTATTGTCACCACAGAATGTGAAGGGCGCGCTATGTCCTGTCGGCCAGCGGCAACTGGTCGGGAGCAACGCTATCAACGGCAAGTCTCTCAGCCTGTTCTGCGGCTCCCGGCGCTTCCTCCGGCGCAGCGGGTGCGCCCTTAGCTTTCTTTTTCTTGGCCTTGGCAGCGACCTTGCGGCGCTTGGGCGGGGATTTCTTTGCTCTGGATTTCTTGGTGCGTTTCTTTTTAGGCATAGCCTTTTCCTCGGGGGCTTTCTGAGTGGCACCCGCAGTCGGCGCCCCTTGCCGACACAGGCGTTCTTGGTGAGCCGTACATGAAATTCCAGCGACAATGCCTTGGCGATTTCGGCGTAACTGACGCCATGGGCGATGAGATGCCTGAACCGTGCCGTGAGTTGCGGCGTCCAATCGACGTTCATTTCCGGCTCCTGCGCCGCACCCGCCGCCGCATTGACCACAGACTGTCGGGAGCCGACAGCCCGGCAATTTCCAGCGCCGCGCGAATGATGAGGTAGGTGCTGGCCGGAAAAGTCTTGGCCTTGCGCCAGTTATTCACAGCCTGCGGAGTGGTTCTTGCAATTTCGGCGAACCGCTTATTGCCGCCAAAGGCATCGATCACCTGAGCGGTCGATGTCAGTTTTTTCATATTTGGCTCCGGCCTCATTGACATAAAACTTTTCTGGTGTAGCACTGGTATCTGGGGTTGTCCAATGATCGATGCCGTCACCAAGCTGAAAGCCGTCGAGCGCGAACTGGCGTTCCGCCGCAGCTTGTATCCCAAGTGGATCGCCGCCGGGCGTATCGATCAGGAAAAGGCCACGCACGAGATCGCCGTGATGGAGGCGATCGCGCAGGACTATCGTGACATCCTCGATATAATCAAAGCAGGACAGGGGAAGCTGCTATGACAGGGCTGCTGAAGAACAACGGAAACGGTGATATCTTGCCGGAGCATCGCCAGAAGCAGGTCGAGGCCGGTCTCGCCCAGTATCAGGCGGTGGCGGCGGAGCGCGACGAACTCCAGCACAGGCTAAAAGAGGCCACAACGACGATCGAAGGCTATCAGGTGCAGTTGAACGCCTTGCAGGGCGTCATCAATTTGATGGAGAGCACGATGACGACCTATCGCATAACCCGCGACGAGGCCGTCATCCGCGCCGCCACGCTGATGGAGGCGCTCGACCACATTCACCTCGTCATTCAGAAGCACTGGCAGGCCGGGCCGATGCCGGAGCCTGTGGGGGATCCAGACCATGCTGTTTAGAAAAAAGCCGGTCGAGGTCGAGGCGTTCTGCTGGAACGGCGAGGCCACGCATGAGCGCCCTGAGTGGCTGCAAGGGCCGGTCGTCCTGTACGACGCCCATCAGGGCGTGCTGCTCATCGACACGCTGGAAGGCACGATGACGGCACAGCGCGGCGACTGGATCATCAAGGGCGTGAAAAACGAAATCTACCCATGCAAGCCTGACATCTTCGCCGCCACCTACGAGCCGGTGCCGTGACCATAATGCGGGACAGGGAGACAATCAGTCTGCACGGCCAAGAGGCGGTGGAAAAACTTGAGCGGAAAATTCAAAAGCTACTGCTCGACTTTGAGAATGAAACCGGCCTTGAGGTCGGGGGCGTTGAGGTCGATACACGAGTTCCGGCCAACCTACGAACGCAGGTCTTTCTGCGCAAAAAGCCTCACGTTTACCCGCCAGAACCCGACTCCTGCATTGAGGCGATAGACGCTTCTTCAAAACCACCGTTCGACGTTGATGGCTGAATAACAGATGACAGTCTTTATCGACGGAGCGAGAAACGGATTTGGCCGAATGGTCATGTGCCACATGCTTGCCGATACGCCCAACGAGCTACACGCAATGGCTGACGCAATCGGAATGAAGCGCCAATGGTATCAGTCGCCCGACAAGGCAAGTTTCCCGCACTACGATCTTTCCCTGACGCGCCGCGCATTAGCGGTGGCAAAGGGCGCAAAGGAAGTTACGCGGCAGGAATTGAGCGCCCACATGAAGCGGGTGAAGGCAGAACTTATCGCGCAAGGCCACACTTGGAAAAGTGCTGGCTGGTATTGATGGCTGATCAGCGATGGGAATGGACCTGACAAAGCGACTGCCCGACTACGCACGGAGGTGCTATGGTCTGCCGCCCGGTGCGCCGTGCCCCGCTCACGACGACGGCACTTGGCCGGAAGGCTGCGACTGCTATGGGCAGGGAGGCGGCGGCATGAAATACAGCGGCTCGCTGACATGGGCAGTGGTTATCGCTGTCATGCTCGCCATCGCCATCGCGCTGATCAGCATCGGGCTGGTGGTCAATGCGCTTGGCGCCGACAACCTGACGCCTTGCCTGAGCAAGGCGGAGGCCCGCGCCAAGTATCCCAAGCAGATCATTTACTGGCACACCATCAACCATTGCTGGGACAATGTGCCGGTCAGGGTCGCGCACCCCCGCAAGACCGACAGGCTGCCGATCGTTGACGCCAACAGCAATGCGGCTCCCCGTAGGGCGACGGCAGTTGCCAGCGTAAGACCGTCGCTACCAACAGTGTTCTACCCTTCGCTGATGTCAGGTGGTGGCACCGACGACATCATGCTGCGAGGCGAGGCCATGCAAACATGGCCCGCGATCGCGGACTTCGACGCCGACCCGCCGCTCTTCCTACCGTGGCTGCGGGCGACGGCTCTGATCAATCGGTAGCTGCAAGGAGATCGTATGAAGAGACTATCTGGAATGCTGGCGGGCATCGCCTTGCTCGTCAGTTGCGGGGCTGGACAGGCGGCTACGTTCACGCAAAGCGATTTTGCCGGAACCGGCAGTTTCGGCACGGCAACGGCGGCGTGTCAGAACGCTCTCTGCACTGACGTTCACGTTGACGTCAACATGGA
>Ga0075424_100000143_pt1 | contig 46958 bp, 48 predicted proteins | sample SoiMethybrSBSTD3_FD_75301 | JGI IMG/M metagenome (GOLD analysis project Ga0075424, IMG submission 75301) | Bulk soil microbial communities from a Populus tree surrounding site in Tennessee, USA - Soil MetaG P. TD hybrid SBSTD3 | ecosystem: Environmental > Terrestrial > Soil > Tree plantation...
ACGTCGAACGGCGCCGCGCCGGCGAGCTGCGTCGACACCGCGATGCCGATAACAACCAGCGCGAGCGTGGCGAAGCGTGGTCGACGAACGGCGGGGGCGAACGCGATGGCGGCCGCCGTCGAAAGAGCAGCCGCCGTCATGACGACGCCGGGCGCGCCGAGCCAGTTGAGAAGCGGAATCAACACGAGACAGCCGCTGGCGGCGCCAATCAGGTCGGCCGCGTAGAGGACGTTGATGCGATCCGGCATTCGAGCGAAGGCGATCGACATCACACTGCCGCCCGTGAAGAAGGGGAGGGCGGCAAGCGCGTAGATCGCGAGCATCAAGGCGAGGTTCTCGGGTGAGTAGTTCAGGCCGACGCGTATGCGGACAAGGCAGGCAAGCGTGAGCAGAGTTGCCAATGCATGAGTCAGCGCGGCCGTCGACAGCAGCACCCGCGAGTCGAGCGCGGCGAGGCGGCGCCGGGCCAGGTAGACGGTCACGCCGCTGGCGCTCAGCCCAAACAGCGCGATCGAAATGGCCAGGAATGCGAAGTGGTAATACATCGTGACCGAGAAAATGCGCGTGAGCGCCAGCTCGGTCATCAGGAGCGCGGCTGACACAGCCGCGATGCCACCGGCCGTCGCGCGGTTGGTCGCGCGCGCGCCGACAGCGTTGTTTTCCGTCATTTCTCTCGAAGTCTAGCAGGAACGTGCTTTGCACCAGCGTGGTCCGCGCGCACTGTGCGCGTTGATATCGCAGACGGCCGAGCAAGGCCGGCGGCGCATTCGACGGAGGGGTTCCATGAGGGTGCTCATTGTGGCGTTGACTTCCCTGCTGTGCTGTGGCGAGGTCCACGCACAGGGCACCCAGGGCATGTTCCGCAGCGGCGTCGATTTGGTGTCGCTCAACGTGATCGTGACGGACAATCGCGACAAGTTCGTCACCGGCCTTACGCAAAAGAACTTTGCCGTCTTCGAAGACGGCGTCCCGCAGGACGTTTCGTTCTTCGCGGCCACCAACGTGCCGCTTGATCTCGCCATCCTCCTCGACATGTCCTCGAGCATGAGCGACAAGATGGCGACGGTGCAGGAGGCGGCGGTCGGCTTCGCATCGCATCTGCATGTCGCCGATCGCCTGACGGTCATCGGGATCCGCGACAGCGCGCGCACCCTCCACGAGCTCGATGGCGACGTGAAAGGCGCCTGCGACGCCATACGGCACACGACCGCCGGAGGCGGCACCGCGCTGTACAACGCGCTCTACACCACCATCAAGCAGATGCAGAAAGTGCATGCGGTGGACGGCGACATGCGCCGTCAGGCAATCGCGGTGCTGACTGACGGTGACGACACGACGAGCATCGTGAGCTTCGATGACGTGCTCGCGCTCGCCAAGCAGGCAGGCATCGCGATCTACACGATTGCGCTCAAATCGTCCTACCCGTCGATTGCCGTGACGACCCAGAAGTACTTCTCGGAATCCGAGTTCGCGATGAAGGCGCTCGCGCAGGAAACCGGAGCGCGCGCGTTCTTTCCGAATGACATCTCACAGCTCGCAGGCGTGTACAGCATGATCACCGACGAGCTCTCGAATCAGTACGCCATTGGGTACATGTCGAACAACCCGAAGCAGGATGGTGTCTTCCGGCGCATTCTGGTCCGAGTAGACGAGCCGAACGTGCGCACCCGCACACGTTCCGGATATCAAGTCGCCAGGACACAGCTAACGCTTCGCTGACGCGGGCTTTATCGCGATTGAACTGCGCTGCTCCGGTAGAATCGGAGCCGTGTTCGTGCTCATGGCGCTGACGGCGGTCGTCTGGCTGGCGCTGCTCGTCCTCGCGCCTGTTCTGTACGCGCCGCTCGCCGCCGCGCTCTATGCGGTCGGCTCGCAGATCTGCCACCAGCGTTCCGACCGATCGTTTCACCTTTTCGCCGCGCAGCTTCCTGTCTGCGCGCGCTGCCTTGGGATTTATGGCGGTGCGGCGTTGGGATTGGCGGCCGCCGTCAGCTCGCGATGGCGCGCGCGCGCGACGAGGCTGTCCTCGCGGACGCTTCTGGTGTCAGGTGCGATCCCAACGGCGGTGACCCTCGTGGCCGAGTGGAGCGGAGCGTGGGGTGGGTCCAACAGCGCGCGCGCCGTCGCGGGTATGCCGCTCGGCATTGTCGTCGCGCTCGTGGTCGCCCAGGGCGTCGCTACGCTACACTACGGCGGATGCGCGCCACGACGGCCGATCGCGAGCAATCGGCCACCTACACCTATTTGATCTGCCTTGCCGCGTGGGCCGTTCCCGGCGCCGGCCACCTGTTCCTCGGACGCATTCGCAAAGGGCTGACGTTTCTCATCGCGCTCACGCTGATGTTTCTCACCGGCCTGTGGCTCGAGGGACGGCTGTTCCCGGTCGAAATCAAGCAGCCGCTGGTGGCGCTCGCCGCCCTCGCCGACATGGGCATCGGCATCCCGTTCTTCATCGCTCGCCAGGCCGGCGCCGGCGCCGGCCGCGTGGTTGCGCTGACCTACGAGTACGGCAATGCCTTTCTCATCGTGGCTGGATTGATGAACATGCTGGTCGTGCTGGACGCGTTCGACATCACGCAGGGTCGCAAGTGAGATCGATCGGCGTACCCGAGCTCCCATGACCACGTCGCACCTCGGGCTGATGATCCTGTTCGCGTTGTACGTCTCCGTCGTGTTCGGCACGCTGATGCGGGACGATCCCAGGGAGCAGGTGCGATTCGGTGCGCAGCTGTTCGCGGCCTTTGTCGGCGGCGGTCTCGCGCTTGGCTGGATCCTGTACTTCCTTCCGCTGTAATTCAAAATTCAAAATGCAAAATGCAAACAGTACCCGGTACGAAACGACGGGGTGAATGTCGCTGCGACATTCAGCCGGATGCCGCACACAACGAATTGTTTGCATTTTGCATTTTGAATTACCGACGTCTTTCTTTGTGGGGTCCCGTCATCGTCTACATGGCGGCGATCTTCTATGTCTCCTCGCTGCACGAGGCGCCGCTTCCACCGGGTGTCGGCGATAAGCCGGCACATGCCTTCGGCTATTTCGGATTGGGAGTCGTGATCGCGCGTGCGCTTGCCGGCGGGCTGCCGCCGCGCCTCACGTTGCGGCAGGCGCTGATCGGTCTGGCAATCGCCGCGCTTTACGGTGTGACCGATGAATGGCATCAGTCGTTTGTCGTGGGCCGATCGGCCGATATCGCCGACTGGTACTCGGACGCAATCGGCTCGGCCATCGCGCTGTTCGCCTGTTGGGCGTGGAGTATAATTTCGCGTCGTAGTCGGCGGTCGGCAGTTGGCAGTCGGCGGTAGTTCGCTGCTCCTGTCCGCTGCCCGCTGCCACACTGCCCACTGCATGACTTTTGACAACCTCCTGCTCGACCACGACGGCCCCGTCGCGATTCTTACCGTCAACCGGCCGGCTGTTCTCAACGCCCTCGATACTCCGACCACTGACGAGCTGCGCCACGCGATCATTCACCTGAAGCAGGATGCGTCGGTCCGCGTCGTCATCATTACCGGCAGCGGTGAGAAGGCATTCATTGCGGGCGCAGACATCAACGAGCTCGCCGCGCTGAGGCCCACTCAGGGCAAGGAGCATGCGCAACGCGGACAGCATGTGCTCGATCTGATCGAGAACATGGGAAAGCCCGTGATTGCCGCGATCAACGGCTTCTGCCTTGGCGGCGGCTGCGAACTCGCGATGGCGTGCACGCTGCGCATCGCCGCCGATACAGCGCGCCTCGGCCAGCCGGAGATCAACCTTGGCATCATCCCCGGCTATGCCGGCGCGCTGCGTCTCGCGCGGCTGGTCGGCAAGGGTGTCGCGCTCGATCTGCTGCTCACCGGGCGGCAGATCAAAGCCGATGAAGCGCTCGCGATCGGCCTGGTCAATCGGGTCGTGCCCGGCGCGGAGTTGATGACCGTGGCAAAGACGCTGGCCGCGGAGCTCGCCGCCAAGGCGCCCATCGCCATCCAGTACATCATCGAAGACGTGAATCGCGGCCTCGAAACGTCGTTCGACAAGGCACAGGTCCACGAGGCGACGCTGTTTGGGCTCGTCGCGTCGACGCACGACATGCGCGAAGGAACCCGCGCGTTCCTTGAAAAGCGCAAACCGCAATTCAAAGGCGAGTAGTGTTTCGCTTCGCGGTTGTCGTCTCACGTTTCAATGAGGAGATTACCGAAGGGCTGCTGCGGGGAGCGTTGGAGTTCTTTGCTGAACAATCCATTCCGACGGAGACGGTGAAGATCGTCCGCGTGCCGGGCGCGTTCGAGATTCCGCTCGCGGCCAAGCGGCTGGCCGAGAGCGGCGACTATGATGCGATCGTCTGTCTCGGATGTCTGATCAAAGGCGACACGATGCATTTTGAGTACATTGCCGACGCAGCGTCGCACGGCATCGCGCAGGCCGCTATTTCCACAGGCGTGCCCATCGCGTTCGGCGTGCTGACGACGATGACGGAGGAGCAGGCGGTGGAGCGTTCGGGCGCCGGGGCCGGAAACAAGGGGAGAGAGGCGGCGGCCGCCGCGCTCGAAATGGCGGCGTTGTTCCGTCAGCTGGACGAAGGGATAGGCAGGTGACCGCAAGCGCCGAGCGCCGATCGATGGCGCGACCCGAGAAGGAATCGCGCCACCGCGCGCGTGAAGCGGCCGTGCAGATGCTCTACCAGTGGGAAGTCGGCAAGGTGTCGATCGTCGAGGTGGGACAGACGTTCTGGACGGGTCCGGCAGCGTCCGATCCGCTCGCGGAGGAACTGCGGGCATTCGCGACGAAGCTGGCGACCGGCGTGGCGGGAACGGTCGCCGACATCGATCCGATGATTGCAGAGGCCGCGCAGAACTGGCGGCTCGAGCGGATGAACGTGCTGGACAGGCTGATCCTCCGGCTCGCCGTCTACGAGTTCCTTCACGAGCCGGACACGCCGGCGAAGGTGATCATCAACGAGGCGCTGGAGCTGGCGCGCACGTTCAGCACGGACGATTCCGTGCGGTTCATCAATGGTGTTCTCGACGCGGTCAGGCGCACGCTGGCACGGGAATGAGCACAGTCCAGGAATCCGATCAGGTCGTTCAGCGGCGCGCCAACCTGGAGGAGCTGAAGAAGCTCGGCGTGGATCCGTACCCGCGACGGTTCGACGTGGACGCGACTGTCGATGCGACCGTGGTGCAGCATGGCGCGAAGTCCGCCGAGGAGCTCGAGGCGGTCCAACCGCGGGTGCGGACGGCCGGGCGCATCCTCAGCATCCGCAGCTTTGGCAAGGCGAGCTTCCTCGTCATCTCAGACGGTCGCGCGCGCGTGCAGGTGTACGTCCGTCAGGACTCGCTGTCCGAGCGCGACTTCAAGATCTTCAAGCTGCTCGATTTCGGCGACTGGATTGGCGTCGAGGGGCGGCTGTTTCGTACGCGGACCAACGAGCTGACGATCTGGGCATCGACGCTGGAGTTCCTCGCGAAGTGTCTGCTGCCGCTGCCCGAGAAGTGGCATGGCCTGCAGGACGTCGAAATCCGCTACCGGCAGCGCTATCTGGATCTCATCGTCAATCCCGATTCGCGCAAGGTGTTCGAGGTTCGCAGCCGTGTGATCACCGCGCTTCGGGAGTTTCTCATCGGGCGCGGTTTTCTCGAGGTCGAGACGCCGATGATGCAGCCGATTGCCGGCGGGGCGCTGGCACGGCCCTTCGCGACGCATCACAACGCGCTCGACATGCGGCTGTTCATGCGCGTTGCCCCGGAGCTGTACTTGAAGCGGCTCACGGTCGGCGGCATCGAGAAAGTGTTCGAGATCAACCGTAACTTCAGGAACGAAGGGATCTCGACGCAGCACAATCCCGAGTTCACGATGCTCGAGTTCTACTGGGCCTACGCGGACTATAACGACCTGATGACGCTCACCGAGGCGATGCTGCCGTTTGTCGCGCAGAGGGCGGGCGCCGGTGACGACGTCACGTTCAACGGCCACACGATTTCGTGGAAACCGCCGTTCCGCCGGGTGTCGCTGCGCGAGGGCGCACGCACCGCCGCGTCGAAGCGGCTGGGGACGGACGTGCCCGCCGACGCGCTTCGCTCGCGCGATGCCGCGGCGCACCTCGCCTCGAAACTCCATGTTCCCATCGAGCCCGGAATGGGCGCCGGGAAGATTGCCGCTGAAATCTTCGAAACGCTCTGCGAAGAGGATTTGATTCAGCCGACCTTCGTCTACGACTTTCCGACCGAAGTGTCGCCGCTTTCGAAGCAAAAGCCGGACGATCCGGACACGGTGGAGCGCTTCGAGCTGTACGCGGGCGGCTTCGAGCTGGCCAACGCCTTCAGCGAGCTGAACGATCCAGTGGAGCAGCGGCGGCGGTTCGAGGACCAGTTGAAGAGCCGCGCGGGCGGCGACGAAGAGGCGCACGCGATGGATGAGGACTACATCCGCGCGCTCGAGTTCGGCATGCCGCCTGCCGGCGGGGAAGGCGTCGGGATCGACCGCCTGGTGATGCTGCTGACCGGCAGCCCCTCCATCCGGGACGTGATTCTCTTCCCGTTAATGAGGCCAAAATAGGGAGTGTCTTTCGAATTCTTCGTCGCCCTCCGCTATCTCTTCGCGCGCCGCAAGCAGGCGTTCATCTCATTGATCTCTCTCATCTCGATGATCGGCGTCTGTGTCGGCGTGATGGCGCTCGTCATCGCGCTCGCGCTGATGACCGGGCTTCAAGGCGAGCTGCGCGACAAGATTCTCTCCTCGCAGGCGCACATCTATGTCTGGAGGAACGGCGGGATCAGCGATTACGAGGCGGAGGTCGCAAAGCTCCGGCAGGTGCCAGGCGTGGTCGGCGCAGCGCCGACGATCTTCGGCAAAGCGCTCGTGACCGCCGGCAACGCGCAGGCGTTCATCAGCGTCAAGGCAATCGATCCGAAGCTCGAGCCGTCGGTGACCGCCATCAAGGATGCAATGCGCCAGGGCAGCCTCGATGCGCTCGCCAACGAACGTGAGGACGAACCGCCGGCCATCCTCATCGGCCAGGACCTTGCCGGCCAGCTCGGGGTGAAGATTGACGATTTGGTCACGCTGATCACGCCGCAAGGCACCCTGTCGCCGATGGGGATGTTACCGCGTACTCGCCGCGCGCGTGTTGGCGGCATCTACAACCTCGGGCTGTACGAGTTCGACTCCTCCTACGGATTCGTGTCGCTGCCGTTCGGCGAACGCCTGACCGGCATGAACATGGTCGAGCTGATCCAGCTCCGCGTCACCGACATTTACGACGCGCCGCGGATTGCTGACGACATTCCCAGGCGGCTCGGAGGCGAGTATGTCGCGCAGGACTGGTCGGATCTGAATCAATCCCTCTTCTCAGCGCTCGGCATCGAGAAGATGGCGATCTCCATCACCATCGGTCTCATCGTCATCGTTGCCGCGCTCAACATCGTCGCCTCGCTCATCCTGCTCGTGATGGAGAAGAGCCGCGACATTGCGATTCTGAAAACCATGGGCACGGCGCCACGCCGCGTGATGACCATCTTCATGCTGCAGGGGCTGATCATCGGCGTCACGGGGACGCTTGCCGGCGGGCTTGGCGGTCTGGCGCTCTGTCACGTGCTCGACAAGTACCGGCTGATCAAGATTCCGGCGGATGTCTATCAGGTCGCCTATGTTCCCTTCGTCGTGTTGCCGCGCGACTTCATCATCGTCATCGTCTCGGCCGTCGTGATCTGCTTTATCGCGACGATCTATCCGTCGCGTCAGGCATCAAGGCTCGATCCCGTGCAGGCGCTGCGATTCGAGTGATGCCGTTCGTTACGGTCGAAAGGCTCAACAAGTATTACCAAGTGGGCGCGCAGCGCATTCACGTCCTTCGCGACCTCGAGCTGGCCGTCGAGAAAGGCGAGATGCTCGCGATCGTTGGTGCGTCCGGCGTGGGGAAGAGCACACTGCTGCATGCGCTTGGCGGGCTCGATCGCGTCGACAGCGGATTGATCCGCCTCGAGGACCATGAGCTCGCGTCGATGACGGACGCTGCGCTCGTCGAGTTCCGAAACCGGAATGTCGGTTTCGTCTTCCAGTTTCATCACCTGCTGCCCGAATTTGACGCGCTGGAGAACGTGGAGATGCCGATGCGGATTGCGCGCGAGCCGGTCAGCGAGGCGCAAGGCCGGGCCACCGCGCTGCTGACGCGCGTCGGACTGGGCGAGCGTCTCGAGCATCGCCCGGGGATGTTGTCAGGGGGCGAGCAGCAGCGCGTCGCGGTCGCGCGCGCGCTGGTGATGAAGCCGGCGCTGCTGCTGGCCGACGAACCGACCGGCGATCTCGACGAAACAACCGCCGACTCGCTGCACGCGCTACTGCGCGAGATGCACGCCGAGTACGGCCTGACGTCGATCATCGCGACGCACAATCCGCGGTTAGCGGCGGCCTGCGATCGAGTTCTGCGGTTGGAGCTCGGTCAGCTGCGGACGGCCTGACGGCGTAGCAGCCGCCGCGCTAGTCGAGACGCGCTAACTCCAGCACGACCTTCGCCATCCCTGAATAATCCTCTTCAGCTGCTCCCGCCGCCATCCGGGCGTTGATCTCCTGCTGCGCGACGGCGAGGATCGGCGCGGCGACCTGATGCTCGACGAGCGTCGCCGCCGCGATCTTCAGATCCTTCGCGAAGAGCTTCGTCTTGAATCCAGGCTTGAAGTTTCCCTTGAGGATGCGCTCGCCGTGCACTTCCAGCACGCGGCTCGCCGCGAACCCGCCAAGCAGCGCCTCGCGCATCTTCTCGGCGTCGATGCCCGATTTTTTCGCAAGGGCGAACGCTTCGGCGACCACGCCGAGTGTGCCGGCGATCACCATCTGGTTGCAGACCTTGCAGAGCTGGCCTGCGCCCGCCTCGCCGATGCGGACCACTTTGTCGGGATTGCCCATCACGTCGAGAATCGGTTTGACCGCCTCGAACGCATTCGCATCGCCGCCAACCATGATCGACAGCGTGCCGCTGACGGCGCCGATTTCGCCGCCGCTCACCGGCGCATCGAGCATCTGGGCGCCGAGCGACTTGGCCTTCGCGGCAAGCCGGCGCGCGACTCCAGGCGCAATGCTGCTGTTGTCGATGATGATGGTTCCCCGCTGCAACGCGCTGAACACGCCATTCGCGCCTTCGAGCACCTGCTCGACGTCAGATGAGTCGGGCACCATCGTGATCATGCGCGTGACCTGTCGCGCGACATCCGCCGGCGTTTCCGCGCGTCTGGCGCCGAGCGCGACGAGCGCATCGACGGGCTGCGGACTTCGGCTGTGGACGATGAGCGGATAGCCGGCTTTGATCAAGTTGGTCGCCATCGGGCGACCCATGAGTCCCAGTCCGATAAAACCGATCGTGTCAGCCATGCGCGGAGTATATTCGCTCGATGTTCATCGTGCTCGTGAAGGTGCAGGTGAAGCCCGAGCTGCTCGGCGAGTTCAAGGACGCGATTCTCAGGAATGCGGCGTTGTCGGTGCAGCGCGATCCGGGGTGCGTGCGCTTCGACGTGCTGCAGCAGGAAGACGATCCGACGCGCTGGTTCTTCTACGAGGTGTACGAAAAAGAGCAGGCCTGGGTGGACCATCGCGCCTCCGCGCACTTTCTCGCGTTCAAGGAGATCGGCGATCGCGCAATCATGACGCGCGAGGTGACGAAGCTGACCGGCATCAATGTCAAGACTTAATCGGTTGGCGGGTCGCGAACAGGCATCTGCCCAAGCCTAGCTATGCCTTATAATGCCCACAGAGAGAAGCTCTTCTCGCGATCAACCGATAAACCGTAGGCAGGCCGGATGTTCGAACGCTATACAGAAAGGGCGCGACGGGTTCTCTTCTTTGCCCGTTATGAGGCCAGCCAGCTCGGCAGCATCTCCATCGAGACCGAGCATCTCCTTCTCGGATTGATCCGTGAAGGCAAAGGGCTGACGAGCCGCATCTTCGCTCGTTCGCACCTGTCCCTCGAAAACATCCGGAAGGAAATCGAAGGGCGCACGGTATTCCGCGAGAAGGTCTCCACCTCCGTCGAGATTCCCTTCAGCGCCGAAACCAAGCGCGTGCTGCAGTTTGCCGCAGAAGAAGCCGACCGGCTGCTGCACAACTACATCGGCACCGAGCATCTCCTCCTCGGCATCCTCCGCGAAGAACGGTCGGTCGCCGCTTCCATCCTCATGGAAAAGGGGATGCGTCTCCATACGGTCCGCGAAGACATCGTCCAGCTGCTGAACGAGAAGACGACGCTGACGCGCGTGAAGGAGACGCCGCTGCTCGCGGAGTTCAGCCGCGACCTGACCGAAGCGGCGATGAAGAACGTTCTCGATCCGCTGGTCGGACGCGACTACGAGCTCGAGCGGGTGCAGCAGGTGCTGTGCCGGCGCACGAAGAACAACGCGGTGCTGATCGGCGAACCCGGCGTCGGCAAAACCGCCATCGTCGAAGGCCTCGCGCAGAAGATCGTGTACGGGGACGTGCCGCACTTTCTCGCCGACAAGCGCATCCTCGCGCTCGACATCTCGCTGATCGTCGCCGGCACGAAGTACCGCGGACAGTTCGAAGAACGCCTCAAGGCGATCATGAAGGAGCTCACCGAGAACCCGAACATCATCGTGTTCATCGACGAGCTGCATACGCTGGTCGGCGCGGGCTCCGCGGAAGGGTCGCTCGACGCCGCGAACATTCTGAAGCCTGCACTGAGCCGCGGCGAGATCCGCTGCATCGGCGCGACGACGCCCGCCGAGTACCGCAAGTACATCGAGAAGGACCGGTCGCTCGAGCGCCGCTTCCAGGCGATCAAGGTCGATCCGCCGGCGGAGAAGGAAACCATCGAAATCCTGATGGGCGTGAAGGACCGCTACGAGCAGTTCCATCACGTCGAGTACACGCGCGAGGCGATCGAGGCGGCGGTGTACCAGTCGAGCCGCTACATCACGGACCGCTTCCTGCCGGACAAGGCGATCGATCTCGTGGACGAAGCTGGCGCGCGCGCCAAGCTGAAGGAAGCCGGCTACAGCGAGGAATTCGGCGAGATCAACAAGAGCATACGCGTCGCCGTCGAGCAGATGGAGAACGCGGTTTCGCAGAAGGATTTCGAAAAGGCGCAGTTCTACCGCGAGCAGGAGGTCTCGGCCCGCGAGAACCTGCAGTTTGTCCGCGAGAAGTTCGACGTCAAGTCGAGCGCGCGCAAGGTCGTCGTGTCCAAGGGCGATATCGACGAGGTCGTCTCGAAGTGGACAGGCGTCCCGATTGCGTCGATCAACCAGGATGAAGGCGACAAGCTGCTGCGGATGGAAGGCGACCTCCATAAGCGGGTGATCAGCCAGGAGACCGCGATCTCGGCAATCTCGCGCGCCATCCGCCGCTCACGCGCCGGGCTGAAGAACCCGAACCGGCCTGTCGGGAGCTTCATCTTCCTCGGCCCGACCGGTGTCGGAAAGACCGAGCTCGCCCGCGCGCTCGCGAACTTCCTGTTTGGCAGCGATCACGCGCTGATCCGCTTCGACATGTCCGAGTACATGGAGAAGCACTCGGTCAGCAAGCTGATTGGGTCGCCGCCCGGATACGTCGGTCACGAAGAAGGCGGTCAGCTCACCGAGAAGGTGAAGCGGAACCCGTATTCCGTCGTTCTGCTCGATGAGATCGAGAAGGCGCATCCGGACATCTTCAACATCCTGCTGCAGGTGTTCGAAGACGGCCACCTCACCGATGGGCTCGGCAACCGAGTGAACTTCAAGAACACGATCATCATCATGACGTCGAACATCGGCGCGCGCTTCATCCAGAAGAAGGCGTCGCTCGGTTTCCAGAGCAACGACGCCGGCACAATCGACAAGAACGTCAACGAGATGGTGCTCGGAGAGGTCAAGCGGACGTTCAATCCGGAATTCATCAACCGCATCGACGAGATCATCGTCTTCGAGGCGCTGACCGACGAGGACCTGCGGCGCATCATGGCGCTGCTGGTCGAGCAGTTGAACCTGAACCTGGCCGACCGGCGGATGAAGGTGACGCTGGCGCCCGAGGTGGTCGACTGGATCATCGACCTCACCTGCAAGGACCGCTCGTACGGCGCGCGCCCGCTCCGCCGGGCGATTCAGCGCTATGTCGAGGATCCGCTGTCGGAGGAGCTCATTCGCGGCAACCTCCACGACGGCGACATCGAGGTCTACCTCGAAGCTGGTCAGCTTTCGTACCGCCCTGCCGGGCAGCTGGTGGGCGGTCGAAAGCTTTCTTAATCGATTGGTGGGTTGGTGGTTGGTGGGTTGCCGCCAACTACCAACTACCAACTACCAACCCCGACCCGACCGTCCCTCGGCCGGGAACGTCTGATCTCCTCAGAAGATCCAGTAAACTAAGGTGTTTCGGAATCCTTTGATGCAGAAGCAGTTGGCTCGAACGCTCGCTGTCGCGGCGGTTCTGGCGGCCGCCGGCTCGTCGCCGGTGTTCGCGCAGGCCGGCAACCCCGCGGCCGCAAATAGCAACCCTTCAACGGCATGCGGACTCCAGATTCCGCAGGCTGCCTCGCTGCCACCCGCCGGTTCCCCACCCGTCCTGTACCAGATTGTCCCGTGTTTCGCGAAGCAGGGCGGATCGCCGGTCGTCGAACCCGAAACATATCTCTACTACATGAAGACCGTCGCGATGGTCAGCCGGCCGTCGCAGGGCATGTGGACGCCCTGGAACGACATCACCGAGCAGACGGCGAAGGACGATTTCGGCCGTCTGTGGGCGACCAACTTCCTCGACGACCTGTCGATCGAAACGCAGGACTACGTTTTCAGCAACGGGGTGATCGGCAAGATCCTCATCTACAACATGGAGGAGCGCGAGCGGGTCAAGAACGTGACCTACGAAGGCTCCAAGAACATCGACCGGACGAAGATCACCGAGCAGCTGAAGGAAAAGGGCATCGAGCTGCGGCTCGACTCGTTCCTCGACGAGAACACGCTGCACCGCGTCGAAACGGTGCTCAGGGAGATGATGGCGGAGAAGGGCTTCACCAACGCGGAGGTGACCCACGCCATTACACCGGTGGCCGGCGGGCCAAAGCTCGTCAACATCGCGTTCACCATCGGCGAAGGGCCGAAGCTGCGCATCCGCGACATCGAATTCATCGGCAATCAGGCGTTCAGCGATCGGACGCTCGCGCGGAAGATGAAGGACAACAAGGCCAAGAAAGGCCTGATCTTCATGACCTTGTTCCGCAGCGCCACCTACAAGGAAGACAAGTACGAAGAGGACGCGGAGAAGATTGCCGCCTTTTACCGCGAGGAGGGCTACGTTCGCGTGCGCGTCGGCAACCCTGAAGTCAAGACGATCGCGGATGAGAAAGACGGGAAGACGCGCTGGATCCAGCTGCGTATTCCGGTGACCGAGGGACCGCGATACCGCGTAGGCGACTTCAAGTTCGAGGGCAACACCGTCGTCAAGAGCGAGAACCTGCGCCCGATGTTCAAGGTGAGAGAGGGCGAGTGGTACAGCGAAAAGAAGGTGCGCGACGGCCTCAAGAAGGCGCAGGAGGCGTACGGCGCCGGCGGCTACATGGAGTTCACAGGGTATCCCGATCTGAACCCGAAGAACGACGGCCTCGCGCCCGTTGCCACCGATGGCAACGCCGCCGCCCCGCCTCCGCCGCCCGCACCGACCGACGGGGTTGCGCTGAAGCCGACGGTCGACGTGACGATGAGACTGTCGGAAGGCAAGCAGTTCTTCGTCAACCGCATCTCGTTCATCGGCAACACGACGACGCGCGACAACGTCATCCGCCGCGAGATGCGCCTCGTCGAGGGCTCGGTCTTCAACACCGAGTCGCTGAAGTACAGCATCCGCCGGCTCAATCAGCTCGGCTACTTCAAGCAGCTCGAAGGCAACGACAAGGACATGAAGGTGGACAAGACCGCTGGACGCGACAACGCGGTCAACGTCACCCTGAAGGTCGAAGAGCAGAATCGCAACCAGATTACGTTCGGCGCCGGCGTCTCGCAGTACGAAGGATTCTTCGGCCAGCTGTCGTTCCAGACCGCGAATTTCCTCGGCCGCGGTGAAAGCCTGACCGCGTCGGCGCAGGCGGGCTCGCGATCGCAGAACTACCAGCTTGCGTTCACCGAACCGTTTCTCTTCGATCGCAATCTGACCGGCGGCGTCGACGTCTACAAGCGGTCGTTGCAGTTCATCGGGTACTACACGCAGAAGTCCACCGGCGGCAACCTGACGTTCGGGTTCCCGGTTGCCGACTTCGCGCGGATGTTCATCAACTACTCGTACGAATCCGTCGGCGTGTCCGACCTGAACGAGGCGCTGCTGGATCCGTCGTGCGTCGTGTCGGCCAACGGCTGCAGCACGGTCAACGTCACTGACCTCTCGCGGATCAGTCCGACGGCGCTCGAGACGCTGCGGCGCAACCCGTTCCTCTTCGACTCGTATCTGATCGGATCGAAGGGCAACCGGACGATCAGCAAGATTTCACCGAGCTACGTCTTCAACACCATCGACAACCCGATCTTCCCGGCCAACGGGAAGCGCGTGACGCTGGCCATCGACCTCGGCGGGCTCGGCGGCAACACCAGCTATTACAAGCCGACGCTCGAAGGCATCTGGTATCACCCGCACACGTCCCGCAGCTCGTTCGGCGGCCGCGTGCAGTTCCAGTACATCGAGCCGTACCGCGGCACGACGAACCTTCCTGTGTTCGAGCGGCTGTTCCTCGGCGGCGAGTACAGCGTGCGCGGCTACGACATCCGCTCGATAGGGCCGACCGTGCCGAACTCGCAGATCGTGCTCGGCGGCAACAAGAGCCTGCTGTTCAACGGTGAATACATCATCACCGTGGCCGGGCCGGTTCGCCTGGTGCTCTTCTACGACGCCGGCCAGGTGCGCGATTTCGGCGAGAAGTTCGCGTGGAAAGAGAACCTGACGCGGCAGGTGTTTCCGGCGGCGCCGCTGCTCATCGATCCGTTCTCGGCGCTGTCGTTTGGCGGGCTCGAGGATCCGAACGCGCCCGGCCCGCATACGGAGGTGATCGGACGGACGAGCGCGTTCAAGACATCGACGGGCGCGGAGGTCCGGTTCTTCATGCCCGTTCTCAACGTGCCGTTCCGCCTGATCTTCGCGGCCAACCCGCAGCGTGGCGGCGTGCTGAACAACACGTTGCTGCCGGCGAAGGCCTTTACGTTCAAGTTCGCCGTTGGTTCCACCTTCTAGGAGCGCTCCCTCGATGCGACGACCGATTCGCCGCGCGCTGCTGCTGATCCCGATCCTGGGCATTGCCGCGTGCGGCAGCGACAACACCAGCTCGATCCCGACAGGTCCGACGACGCTTCCTACCGTGCTCACCGAGACGTTCTCGGGCACGCTGCTGAAGAACGCGGCCTACACGCATCCCTTCGCGGTGACCGATGCCGGCGACGTGTCGGTGTTTCTGATTACGAGCGCCGACGCCGCGCACCCCGACAACAACGCGATACCTATCGGGGTCAGTCTCGGCACGTGGAACGGCGCCTCGTGCGCGATCGTGATTGCCAACGACAACGTCGCGCCCGGCTCGAGCATTACCGGGCGCGCCACTGCGGCGGGAAATCTCTGTGTTCGGGTGTACGACGTCGGTTTTGTTCCGGGATCCTCGAACTACGAGCTGTTGATCGACCACTATTAGGCGAGGCTCCTCATGGCGGGACGGACACCTCCGGTGCCATGGTGCCGCGGACCCTCCATGCTAAAATTTTGAGCTTCCGTACGACAGGAAAGGATTGACCGTAATGAGAGCTTTCGTCGTTGCCGCGGCCCTCAGCGTGATGCTGGCTGCCGCTCCAACCTTCGCCCAGGCACCGGCAGCTGCGCCCGCTGCGCCGCCCGCCGCACAGGCTGCGCCCGCCGCTGAACCGGCCTTCCCGGCCGGCGCGAAGTACGCGTTTGTCAACATCCAGCGCATCGCCGCCGAGTCGGCCCAGGGCAAGGCGCTGAGCTCACGCGTGCAGGCCCTCAACGCCAAGAAGGTCACCGAGCTGAACGACAAGAACAAGGCGCTGCAGGCCTCGCAGCAGAAGCTCGATTCCGGCGGCAGCGTACTGAGCGACGCCGCGCGCGCCCAGCTGGAAAAGGACATCGACCGCCAGCAGACCGAAATCCAGCGTTTCACCGACGACGCGCAGAAGGAAGTGCAGGATCTGCAGAACGAGTTGCAGGCGGAGTTCCAGCAGAAGCTCGGTCCGGTCATCCAGCAGATCGCGCAGGAGAAGAAGCTCGAGATTCTCTTCAGCGCGCTCGATGCCGGCATCATCTGGGCCGATGCGGGTCTGGACCTCACGTCCGAGGTGATTCGCCGCTTCGATGCAGCGGCGCCCGCGGCTGCCGCTGCCGCGCCGCCCGCGCCCGCGCCGAGACCCGCTGCGCCGGCAGCCGCTGCACCTGCACCGGCAGCACCGAGGCCCGCCGCGCCGGCCGCGCCTCGACCGGCGGCGCCAGCGCCGGCACCGAAAAAGTAGTAGGTGCCGTTCGACCTCCCAGCGCTCCTCGACCGCGTTCATTACCGCTTTCCGTCGTTCCTGATCGACGCGGTCGGGGAGCATGAGCCGGGCCGCCGGCTCACCGCATTCAAGAACCTCACAATCAACGAAGACTTCTTCGCCGGTCACTTTCCCGGCGCACCGGTGATGCCTGCGGTCCTGACGATCGAGGCGCTCACACAGCTTGCCGCGGTGCTCATCCTCGAGCAGAGCGACGTCGCGCCGACCACGCGGGTGTCGCTCCGGGGGGTGAACGATGCCAAGTTCCGCCGGCAGGTGTTGCCGGGCGATCGGTTGACGCTCGATGTGTCGCTCGTCCGCCGCCGCTCCTCTCTCGCCAAGGTCGCAGCCGTTGCGTATGTCGCCGGCCAGCGTGTCGCGGAGGCGGAGCTGCTGCTGGCCATCGAGCAGGGGGCGGCCTACATCGATCCGACGGCCGACGTGCACCCGTCCGCCCGGCTCGGCGAGGGCACGATCGTGGCCGCCAACTGCACGATTGGTCCAGAGGTGACGATTGGGCGTCACTGCCGCATCGACGCGTCGGTGGTCATCGACGGCTGGACGGACATCGGCGACGCGACGCGGATCTTTCCGATGGCGTCGATCGGGCTGGCGCCCCAGGATCTGAAGTATCGCGGCGAGCGCACGCGCCTCACCATCGGCAAACGGAACACCATCCGCGAGTTCGCCACCATCAACCGCGGGACGGCGGGCGGCGGCGGGCATACCAGCATCGGCGACGACAACCTGCTGATGGCTTACGTCCACGTGGCGCACGACTGCCACGTCGGCAGCCACACGATCTTCGGGCCGCACGCCACCCTCGGCGGCCACGTGACGGTGGAGGACTACTCGAACATCAGCGCGGGTTCGGCGGTGCACCAGTTCTGCCGCGTCGGCAAGCACGGCTTCATCGGCGGCTATTCGGTGGTGACGAAGGACGCGCTGCCGTACGGCCGCACGATCGGCAGCCGCCCGGCGCGGATCTTCGGGGTCAACTCGGTGGGCCTGTCGCGCCGAGGCTTCACGCCGGACACGATCGACCAGTTGAAGCGCGCGTACCGGTACCTCCTGCACTCCAACACGACGCACGCGCTCGAACAGATCGACGCCGATCCGACGCTGACGTCACCGGAGGTGCGGTACCTCGTTGAATTCATCCGAAGCTCGCAGCGCGGCGTCATCCTGCGAAAGCCGACACGCAAGGCAGGAGAACTGGTTTCGGAGGAATGACGATTCGTCAATGCACATCGGTCTGATCGCCGGCAATGGGCGCTTTCCGTTCCTCGTACTGGATGCCGCGCGCGCCCAGGGGCACGAGGTCACGATTGTGGCCGCCAGGGAGGAAACGTTTCCGGAACTGAACGACGCGGCGAAGCGCCACGGCGCGCCGATTCACTGGATCTCGCTGGGACAGCTCGGCAAGTGCATCAACCTGCTGAAAGACGCCGGCGTGAGCCACGCCGTCATGGCAGGGCAGGTGAAGCACACCAAAATCTTCGCGGGCGGCATTGTCCCGGACCTGACGTTCTTCAGCGTGCTGCGCAGGCTGACGTCGAAGAACACGGACGGCCTGATCGGCGCCGTCGCCGACGTCCTTCATGACAACGGCATCGAGCTCATTGACTCGACGTCGCTCATCCAGCCGCTGCTCGCGCGGCCGGGTGTGCTGACCGGGCGCGCGCCCACGGAAGAGGAGCAGAAGGACTTCGAGTTCGGCTATCGCATGGCCGACGCCATTGCCGCGCTCGACATCGGCCAGACCATTGCCGTGAAGCATCAGGCGGTCGTGGCCGTCGAAGCGATGGAGGGGACCGACGAAGTCATCGGACGCGCCGGACATCTTGCCGGTCCCGGAGTACGCATCATCAAGGTGGCCAAGCCCAAACAGGACATGCGCTTCGACGTGCCTGTCGTCGGCATCGCGACCATTCAGGCGATGCGTGTCGCCGGCGCGAACGCGTTGTCGATCGATGCGGGCAGGACGCTGATGCTCGACGGCGACGCCACCATCGCATCAGCCAACGACGCAGGCATCACGATCGTCGGCCGATCCCGCGGACCCGCAGCTTCGGCGACGCACTGAATGGGCAACGTCCGCGTCGGAGTCATCGGTGTCGGGCATCTCGGGCAGCACCATGCACGGCTGCTCGCGTCGCTCGACGGCGTCGAGCTCGTCGGCATCTGCGACACCAACCGCGCGCGCGCCGGCGAGATTGCCGCGAAGTTTGGCGGCCAGATCTTCGCCGACTCGCGCGAGCTGCTGTCGCGGGTCGATGCCGTCACCGTGGCGGTGCCGACAGTCGCACACGTGGCCGTCGCGCTTCCGTTTCTCGATGCCGGAATCGCCACGCTCGTGGAGAAGCCGATTGCGCCGAGCGTGCAGGATGCCGATCGGCTGGTAAGCGCCGCCGAGCGCGGCGGCGCGCTGCTGGCGACCGGTCATACGGAGCGCTTCAACCCGGCCGTGTCCAAGGCGCTGCCGCTCATCTCCGAGCCGCGCTTCATCGAGATTCATCGTCTCGGCACGTTTCCCGAACGCAGCCTCGACATCGACGTCATCTTCGATCTCATGATTCACGATCTGGACCTCCTCCTGAGCGTCGTGAAATCGGAGGTCATCCAGATTGAAGCCGTCGGCGTCAACGTCCTCACGCCGAAGGCCGACATTGCGAACGCGCGTTTGCGGTTCGCGTCCGGGTGCATCGCGAACGTGACGGCCAGCCGGATCAGCCGCGAGCGTGTGCGCAAGGCGCGGTTCTTCCAGAACGACGCCTACGTGTCGATCGATTATGCGGCGCAGGAACTCGAGGTGTTCCGGCTGATGAAGGGCGGTGCGAGACCGATCATCCAGGGCGGCAAGATTGCCGTCGACAACGAGGAGCCGCTGCGCCGCGAGCTCGAGGATTTCATCGACGCCGTTCGCAGCCGCAGACGGCCGGGCGTGACCGGTGCCGACGGGCGCGACGCGCTGGCGCTCGCCACGCGCGTCGCCGAGAGAATGGAGACATGACAATCTCTTCGACCTTCGACCTGCTGATGGAGCGCGTCGGCGCCGGCGAGCGCCTCGAAGCCGACGACCTCGCGCACTTGTCGGCGAGCGCCGACATCCTGCAGCTCGGGATGCTGGCCGATACCGTCCGCCGGCGGCTGCACGGCGCGCAGGTCACGTACGTCCGGATCGCGGCTTGTCCGTTCGACAAGTCCTTCACGGATGCGGTTCCGCTGGCCGCGCGCGAGGTGCGTGTGACTGGCAGCCCGGAGTCGCTCGAGATTGCGCTCACGGCCGTGGAGGCGGCGCGCGCCGTGGCTGGCGACCGCGCCGTGTCGGCGTTCTCGTGGCTCGACGTCGAGAGACTCGCTGCGTCGACGCGCGTGTCCGACGTAGTCGAGCGCCTCCGCCGCGCCGGGCTCGACAGCCTTGCCGAGATCCCTCTCGATCGAATTGCCGACCCGCCGAAGGTTCTCGAAGCCCTCGTGTCGGCCGGCTACAACCAGATTCGGCTGACCATCGACAAAGCGGCGGCAGATGCTCGTGTGAAGCTCTTCATCGCCGCCGCGGCCCTTCAGGATGCCTTCCCGTCGATCCGCTCCATCAATCCGCTTCCGACGACCCTTGATGCCCTGCGTCCAACCACCGGCTATGACGATGTGAAGAGTGTGGCGATTGCGAGGCTGGCGGCGCCGGATATTCCGACGGTACAGGTCGACTGGGTGCGGTACGGTCCAAAGCTCGCGCAGGTCGCTCTGACCTTCGGGGCCGATGACATCGACAACGTTTCCGCCAGCGACGAGGCGCCCGACGGCCGCCGTCGCGCGCCGCTCGAAGAAGTGCGGCGCAATATCCAGGCGGCGGGACTCGAGCCCGCGGAACGCGACGGACGCTTCGCGCTCGTCTCCTGATGCGCGCGACTCGCTCCGTTCGCTCGGGCCAGGGACCCGTCCGGATTGGTGCAGTGGGCTACCTCAACGCTCGCCCGTTGACGTGGGCCCTCGATCGTTCGCCGGAGCGCTGGCTGGTACGTTACGACCTGCCCGCCGTCTGCGCGCGGCTGCTCTACGACGGCGAGGTCGATCTCGGCCTGGTGCCGTCGATCGAATACCTCCGCTCCGATCGGTATCGTTTCGTGCCCGGCGTCGGCATCGGGTCGAGGGGCGCCGTGGCGTCGGTCGCATTGTTCACCCGCCGCCCACTGGGCGAGATCCGGCATATCGCACTCGATACGAGTTCGCGGACGTCGGTCATATTGATCCGCGTCCTTTGCCATCATCGCTATCGCATTACGCCGGAATTTGTGCCGCACGGTCCCGACCTTGCCGCCATGGTGCGTGATTATGATGCGGGGCTGCTGATTGGTGATCCCGCGCTCGAAGCCAATCCCGACGCGCTTGGTGTGACGAAGATCGATCTCGGTGCCGAGTGGACGGCGATGACCGGCTTGCCGTTTATCTATGCGGCGTGGACAGGGCGGGCCGGCGCCATTGGTGCTGAGGAGGTGCGTCTCCTGCAGGAGGCGCAGGCGGAAGGCGTTGCGTCGTATGCGGACATTGCGGACGAATACGGGAACGGCAAGACCGCCGCCGCGCAGCGGGCCCTCGTATACCTAAGGGATAATATGCGTTACGGTCTCGGCCCCGATGAAGAGAAAGGGCTGCAGATGTTCCTGGATTACGCAGCGGATTTAGGGCTGGCCGCGCGCCGCCGGCGACTGGAGTTTTTCTGAAACCACGAAGGCCGTACGGCATGCACGAAGAGCACGAAGAAGATGATTGATCGAATCGCGAAGAAGGTGCTCGATGGCTGCCGTCTGGATCGCGCCGAAGCGCTCGAGCTCTATCGCCACGCGCCGACCCATCTGCTTGGTTACCTTGCGGATTCGATCCGCGCCAGGAAACATCCGGATCGCATCGCCACCTACATCATCGATCGCAACGTCAACTACACGAACGTCTGCGTGGCGCGCTGCAACTTCTGCGCGTTCTATCGTCCGGTGGGATCGTCCGAAGGCTACGTACTCGGGTTCGACGAGATCTTCAGGAAGATCGACGAAACGATCGCCGTCGGAGGCAACCAGCTGCTGCTGCAGGGCGGCCACAATCCGGATCTCCCAATCGCCTGGTACGAAGATCTGTTCAGGGCCGTCAAAACGCGCTATCCAAAGTTCAAGCTCCACGCGCTGTCGCCGCCGGAAGTCCTTCACATCTCGAAGCTGAATCAGATTGCCGTCCCGACGGTGATCGAGCGGCTCGTCGCGGCAGGCCTGGACAGCATTCCTGGCGGCGGCGCCGAGATCCTTGTCGATCGCGTCCGGAAACTCCTCAACTGCTACGGCAAAGCGACCAGCGATGAATGGCTCGACGTCATGCGCGAGGCGCACCGGGCAGGGCTGCGGACGACGGCGACGATGATGTACGGGACGGTCGAGACAGATGACGAGCGCATCGAGCACATGATGCGGCTTCGCGAGGTGCAGGACGAAACCGGCGGTTTTACCGCATTCATCACGTGGAGCTATCAGCCGGAGCACACCGAGCGCGGCGGAACGGAAGCGACCGGGATTGACTATCTGCGCACGCTCGCGCTGGCGCGAATCGTCCTCGACAACTTCGACAACCTGCAGGCGTCATGGGTGACGCAGGGCGGAAAAGTGGGTCAGCTCAGTCTCGCGTTCGGCGCGAATGACATGGGCAGCGTCATGATCGAGGAGAACGTTGTCCGCGCCGCGGGCGCCAGCTACTGCATGGACGAGCTCGAGATTGTCGTCAACATCGAGGATGCGGGCTTCATCCCGAAGCGGCGCAACATGCATTACGAGATCCTCGGCGACCCGATCTTCCGCGAGCGCGACGTGCCGCGGATGCTCTCGCTCGCGTCGGCTCGCGTCGACGGCGACTCGTCTACGCCCGAGGAGCTGCGCAACTATCCGGCCCGCAGCCGCGCAGGCAAGCGTATTCGTCTTTCTCAGTGAAGTCCTATACAGCGGAATGGGTGTTGCCCGTGGCGGGCGAGCCCATTCACCGCGGCTCCATCTCAACCGAGAACGGCCGTATTGTCGGCGTCGATGATCGCGCCACCAGCGATGCGATCGATCTGGGCGGCGTGGCCATCATGCCCGCTCTCGTCAATGCGCACACGCACCTCGAGCTGTCGTACCTCCGCAAAACCGTGCCTCCGACGGAGAAATTCCTCGACTGGATCCGAACGATCATGTCGACCAGGCGGCAGTATCCAGATGCCGGCGATCCGCGGATTCTCGACGCGGCGCGTTCGGCGATTGCCGAGGCGCGGGCGAGCGGGACGGGACTGCTGGGCGACATCTCGAACACGCTTGTGACCGCGGCGCTGCTGCGTGACGCCTCGATGCCTGCGCACGTGTTCTACGAGCTGTTGCGATTCAACGCCGCCGATCCGGACGTGCTCGTCCGCGAGGCGCGCGCCCGGGCGGACGCGGCGGCTGGCGACGATACCAACGTTCGTGTCGGCCTCGCGCCGCATGCGCCCTACTCGGTATCGCCCGGCCTGTTTGCGGCCATTCGAGCCGATCTCGACGAGCATTCCGGTCAGGTCACCAGCGTCCATCTGGGGGAGTCGCCGGAGGAAATCGAGTTCATCAGGCGGGGGACCGGCCCATGGCGTGTGCTGCTCGAGGAGCTCGGCGTGTGGAACGACCAATGGGCGGCGCCGGGCACGTCGCCGGTCGGATACCTGGACCAGCTCGGGTTCCTCGATCGCCGCGTTCTCGCGGTTCATGGCGTCCAGTTCGACGGCGACGATCTCGATCGTCTGCGCTCGCGCGGTATGACGGTCGTCACCTGCCCGCGGAGCAATCAGCACGTCGGTGTGGGCGCACCGCCGCTCGAGGCGTTTTACGCGATGAACGTGCATGTGGCGTTCGGTACCGACAGCCTCGCGAGCGCGCCCGATTTGAACCTGTTCGCCGAGCTCGCCGAAGGGCGGCGGCTGGCGCCGCGCGTTCCCGCCCGGGCGCTGCTCGAGAGCGCGACGTGGAAGGGCGCGGTGGCGCTGGGATTCGAGAGCGAGTACGGGACGATCGAGGCAGGCAAGCGCGCACATCTGATCGCCGTACGCGTCCCGGACGCTGTTGATGATGTGGAAGAATATCTGGTCGGCGGAATCGAGCCCCCGGCGATCAGTTGGCTCGATCCCGCCTGAGTTGATGTGCGCACGCTGACCACGTATCTGTCATTCGTCCGGTTCAGTCACTCTGTATTTGCCTTGCCATTTGCGCTGACGGGGGCGCTGCTGGCCTGGCGCGATCATCCGTTCTCGTGGTCGCAGGTGGCGTGGATCGTCGTCTGCATGGTCAGCGCGCGCAGCGCCGCGATGGGGTTCAACCGCTTGGCGGATGCCGATCACGACGCGCTGAACCCTCGGACGAAGATGCGTGAGCTGCCGCGCGGTGTCATGACCCGCGCTGAGGCAATCACGTTTGTCGTGGTCTCGTCCGTCGCGTTCGTCTACGGCGCGTCGCGGCTGAATTCGATTTGCCTGATGCTCAGCCCCGTCGCGCTTGCCATCGTCTTCTGGTATTCCCTCGCCAAACGCTACACGGCCTACACGCAGCTGTTTCTTGGTCTGGCGATGGCGGTCGCTCCTGTAGGCGGCTGGATTGCCGCGGGTGGAAGAGGAGGCGTAGAGCCGTGGTTGCTCGGCCTCGCCATCGGCTTGTGGGTGGGCGGCTTCGACATCCTGTACGCGTGCCAGGATCTCGATTTCGATCGCGGTTACGGCCTGCTCTCGATTCCGACGCGCTTTGGTGTCCGTACATCCATTCAACTGTCGCGCATGATGCACGTCGCGACGGTCGTGGCGATGGTCGCGCTCTGGCGCGTCGCAGACCTTCCGTCCCTGTATCTCGTCGGTGTCGGCATCGTCGCCGTGCTGCTCACCTACGAGCAGTCGCTTGTCAGCGACGATGATCTGTCGCAGGTGAAGAAGGCGTTCGATTTGAATGGGTACGTCGGGATCGTGTACTTCGTGGCGACCGCGTTGTCTCTGTACCTGCGGTAGCCACGCAGACCACAAAGACGTGTTCTCAGTGTCCCTTTGTGATCTGCAAAAATGATGTTTGCGTTCTTTGTGGCCGATTCGTCTTTGTGATCTTCGTGGCGACCGCTCCGGATAAATCACCCGATCGCATCGCCGGAATGTTCGATGCGATCGCGCCGCGCTACGATCTCCTCAACCATCTTCTGAGCGCCGGCATCGATCGGCGATGGCGCGCCGCCGCGATTCGATCGTTGAGGCTCACGGGCCGCGAGACGCTGCTCGATGTCTGTTGTGGGACGGGGGACGTTGCGTTAGCGGGACGTAGAGGCGGACGTTCAGGTCCGCCAGCGGCGCGTGTACTCGGCGTCGACTTTTCGGCCGCGATGCTCGCGCTCGGCTGGCAGAAAGTGAAGACCGCGCGTGAATCGGACCACATCGCGCTGGTCCGGGGCGACGCGATGCGGCTGCCGGCAAAGGATCGATCGGTGGATGCGGTGACCGTGGCGTTTGGGATCCGAAACGTTCAGCGGCCTGCGGTTGCGTGCGCCGAGATGGCGCGCGTGCTGCGGCCCGGGGGCCGGCTCGCCATTCTCGAGTTCGGCGTCCCCCGCATTCCCGGTATCAAGCCGCTGTACCTCTGGTACTTCACGCACGTACTGCCGCTGATCGGACGCGCCGTTTCTGGACACACCGCGGCATACTCCTACCTCCCCGCGTCGGTTGGCACCTTCGCGCCACCATCCGAGTTCGTGCAAACGCTGCGTGACGCAGGTTTTTCGGACGTACGTGCAGACTCGATGACGTTCGGGATCGTCTATCTATATACGGCACGTGTACCCGCGTAAGTCATTGCAATTGCGAATGTTATAATTTCCGATCTTGATTCACTTCGACATCGACAGTCGCTACCAGGACGAGTTGGTCGTCGGCAGCGCCATCTCGCGACGAGAAGGCGTCATTTTCTCGGTTGTCTCCCACATCGTCCTCATCCTCGCGATTGTTCTCGTGCCGAAGCTGCCGATGTTTCAGGTAAGCCCCGAAGAGCTCGCACGCCGCCGCGCCGAGTTCGAGCGGAAGCTGCGCGAGCAGGCGGATCAACGATTCGTTTTCGTTCAGCCGCGCATCGACATGAAGGCGCTGCAGCCGCCGGAACGCGCGCCTCTGTCTGACGCGGATCGCCGCGCGCAAACGCGGGAGACGGCGCCGAGGCCAAACAATCCGGCGCCGTTCGCGCGCGGCAACTCACCTGAGCAGGTCGAAGAGCAGAACAACCAGCGTGCGGCGGGCGAGCAGAACCAGAATCAGCCGACGCTGCAGCCGCAGCCGGAATCACAGGAGGCGCGCGTGCTGCCGCCGTCTGATGAAGGGTACCGGCGGCCGCCGCCGCAGGCGCCGCAGCCGCGGCCAAGCGGGTCGCTTGGCGAGGCGCTCCGCAATCTTCAGCAGTACGTTCAGAAGCAGACGTTCGACAATCCGCAGGGAGGGCTGAATCAGCCCGGCGCCGCCATCCAGTTCGACACCAAGGGCGTCGAGTTCGGTCCGTGGCTGCGGCGCTTCGTCGCCCAGGTCCGGCACAACTGGTTCATCCCGCAGGCCGCGATGACGTTCCACGGACACGTCGTGCTCACGTTCAACATCCACAAGGACGGCAGCATTACCGACGTCTCCGTGCTGCAGCCTTCCGAGATCGACGGGTTCAACAAAGCCGCCGTCGGCGCGATCACCGGATCGAATCCGACCGAGCCGCTGCCGAAGGAATATCCATCGGACAAAGCGTTCTTTACTGTCACGTTCTACTACAACGAAGATCCCGACCGATAACGGTGATGCCGACGCGGACCCAGCAGCTCGGACTCCTGATTCTGCTCGCCGCCCTCACGATCTATGTCTTCGTGCGAGTGCTTTAGCATGCCCACAACATCCCTTCGACTTGCCAGCGCGCTCACGTTGTTGCTCGCCGGCGCCGCCGTCGCGCAAACGCCGCGTACGCTGACCGCCGCCGACTACGCCAGGGCCGAGAAGTTCCTCGGCTACAACACGGATTCTCTCGTCCTGCATGTCGCCTCGCGGCCGACATGGGTCGGTGACGACCGGTTCTGGTACCGGACGACGACCGAGAACGGAACGGAGTTCTTTCTCGTCGATGCGGCGAGCGGCATGAAGACGCCGGCATTCGACCAGGCAGGCGTCGCCGCAGCGCTTTCGACCGCCGCCCGCACGACGTACGGTGCGTATCGCCTGCCATTCAACCAGTTCGAGTTCAGCACCGATCGCAAATCGATTTCGTTCAACGCCGGCGGAAGCCAGTGGACCTGTGACGTTGCCGGCGCGCGATGCGAATCGAAAGACCGCCGCGAAACCGCGTCGTCGGTGCTGTCGCCGGACGGCAAACGCGCCGCATTCATCCGCAACTACAACCTCTGGGTGCGCGATACGGCGACGGGCAAAGAAACGCAGCTGACGAAAGACGGGGTCAAGGAATACGGCTACGCGACGGATAACGCAGGCTGGATCCACAGCGACAACCCGATTCTGCTGTGGTCGCCGGACTCGAAGAAGATTGCCACCTTCCAGCAGGACGAGCGCGGCACGGGCGAGATGTACCTCGTGAGCACCGGCGTCGGCCATCCGAAACTGGAAGCCTGGAACTATCCGCTTCCCGGCGACCCGAAGATCTTCATGATCGAGCGCATCGTCGTCGACGTGGAGCGCGCGAGGGTCGTGCGATTGCAAATGCCGCCGGATCCACATCGATCGTCGGTCTGTGACGACGTCGAATGCAACGGTCCGTTCGAGGACGTCGAGTGGAGCGCGGACGGCAGGCAGTTGGCGTTTCTGTCAACGTCGCGCGATCACAAGGAGGCGCATCTTCGTGTCGCCAACACCGAATCCGGGAAGGTGCGGGACGTGCTGGAAGAGAAGGTCGCGACGTATTACGAATCCGGCAACGACGCGCACAACTGGCGCTTCCTGCCGGCGTCGAACGAGGTTATCTGGTTTTCAGAACGCGACAACTGGGGGCAGCTCTATCTGTACGACCTGCAGACGGGCCGCCTGAAGAACCAGATCACGACAGGCGAGGGCAACGTCACGCAGGTCGTGAACGTGGACGAGAAGAACCGCATCGTGTACTTCCGAGGCGTCGGCAAGGAAAAGGGGCGCGACCCGTATTTCATCCACTTGTACCGGATCGGCCTTGACGGCCGAAACCTGACGCTGCTCACTCCGGAAGACGCCACGCACGTCGTGGCCGCTTCGCCGTCGGCACGCTACTTCGTCGACAGCTACTCGAAGCCCGACGCGGTGCCCACGTTCGTGCTGCGCGATTCGACAGGAAGGCTGATCGCCACACTCGAGAGAGGCGACATCTCGCGTTTGATCGCGGCCGGCTGGAAGCCGCCGCAGCCGGTCGTCGTCAAGGCGCGCGACGGCATGACGGATCTGTACGGGCTCCTGTACAAGCCGACGAACCTGAACACATCGGCGAAGTATCCAATCATCAACCACGTCTATCCCGGTCCGCAGACCGGCAGCGTAGGGCCGCGAAACTTTCTCGCCGCGCGCGGTGATTCGCAGGCGCTGGCCGAGCTCGGGTTCGTCGTGGTCGAGATCGACGGAATGGGCACGCCCTGGCGCTCGAAGAAATTTCACGACGCCTATTTCGGCGACATGGGCGACAACACGCTGCCCGATCAAGTCGCCGCGATGAAAGAGCTCGCCGCGAAATACCCGTGGATCGATCTCGACCGGGCCGGCATCTGGGGGCATTCTGGCGGTGGGTATGCCACCGCGGGCGCGATGTTCCACTATCCGGATTTCTTCAAGGTCGGCATCTCGGAATCGGGCAACCACGACAACCGCAACTACGAGGACGACTGGGCGGAGAAGTGGCAGGGACTGCTCGCGAAGAAGTCCGACGGGACAACGAACTACGACAGCCAGGCGAACCAGCACTTTGTCAGGAACCTGAAAGGCAAGCTGCTTCTGACGCACGGGACGATGGACGACAACGTCCCGCCGTCGAACACGCTGCTGCTCGTCGACGAGCTGATCAAGGCGAACAAGGATTTCGATTTGCTGCTGCTGCCGAACCGGCACCACGGCTACGCCGCGGAGCCGTACATGATGCGGCGGCGATGGGATTACTTCGTGCGCAACCTGCTGGGTGCCGAGCCGCCACAGGGGTACGAGCTGCGGGCGCCGTAGGGACGCCGTAAGTCGTAGAGGCGGACCTTAAGGTCCGCGCCTACGGTCCGCCTCTACGCCATGAACACGCCGCCATTGGCGTGCAGGGTCTGGCCGGTGATGTAGCGCGCGTCTGGCCCGCACAGAAACCGGACGACGGCCGCAATTTCCTCCGGCGTGCCGCGCCGCCCCAGCAACGTTTCATGTTTTGCGTGATGGGACGGCTCCGGTCCGCGTCGGGTCGTGTCGATGAGCCCGGGCGCGACGCAATTGACCGTGATGCCGTGAGGCGCGAGGTCATGGGCGAGCGCCCGCGTCAGTCCCACCAGTCCGGCCTTGGCAGCGATGACATGCGCCCGCCGCGCGGCGCCGGTATATGACGACAGTCCGCCGATGTTGACGATAGAGCCGCCGCCAGCCGCAATCAGGTGTGGGAGCGCGGCGCGGGCACACAGGTACGCTCCGTCGAGGATCGTCGCGGTGATGTCGCGCCATTCCTGATAATCCAGCTGCTCGAAATCGATCTCACGCCGAACGGCGGCATTGTTGACGACGATGTCGAGCCGCCCGAAGCTGTCGACGGCGGCGGAGACCAGTGCGGCCGCGCCCTCCGGTTTGCCTATATCAGCAATCTTCGCCGTCGCCTTGCCACCGGCATCGCGAATTTCACGCGCGACAGCATCGGCCTCGGCCGCGCTCGATTTCGCGTTCACGACGACGGCGGCGCCCGATTCCGCAAGGGAGCGTGCAATTGCGCGTCCGATATTTCGGGCACTGCCCGTGACAATGGCGACGCGTCCCCGCAGATCGCTTCCTCCCGTCACGAGCGGAACTCCGCCAGGGCGGCGAGCTCCGACTGCGAGAACAATTCGCGAGACAGCCGCTCGAACCGCTCGCCTTTCTCGCGGGGCCAGCCGCCATACACGACGTTGTCCATGAATTTCGCTTCCAGTTCTTCCTGCGAGAGCGGTGCGTGCATGCCTCCCCGCATATACGGCCGACGAATGTCACGGCACGTGCCATCTTTCAGTGTTGCGCGCAGGTGGCCAGTGAAATTGCGCGGGTACTCGTCATGTGGATCGATCGAATAGCGGATCTTCGAGGCAAGCGCCAGCACTGCCGGATCTTCGATTCGCGTCTGCGTGAACTGCGCGAAGCCGGCCCGGCGATCGAAAAAGCCAACCGCCATGCAGAACGGTGTGCTGAATTTCGCCGCGTACGGCGTCGGCGGCCGATGTTTCACCGCGAGCGGCTCCCAGAGGCGATGCACGGTGCCCTCGGCCACCTGGCACACGATCCCGGCGATGTCCTCCGCGCACACGCCGTGATCGCGCAGCTCGATCGCACAGTCGACAAACGGCTGCGTCATGGTCCCGCACGCGTACGGCTTGAACGCGATTTGTTCCATCACCCATGACCGGCCCAGATCCCGCCGCAGCGTTTCGAAATCCGGTTTCACGGATGGAGCGAACGCGCGATAGAAGCCGTGCGACCCCTCGAGAACGGTGCGCGGTCCTTGAAAGCCGCCGCGTGCCATCAGCGCGGCGCGCACGCCCGACTGTGCCGCCCATCCCGCGTGCATGCGCTTTGTGGAGGTGCCTTCGGCAAGATACTCGATAATGCCGGACGCCATGCTGCCGGCAATGCCGAGAGCAGAAGTGATAGCGCTCTCCGACAGGCCAAGCGCGGCGCCGACGCCGCCCGCTGCCGCGAGCGCACCGAACACGGCCGTTGGGTGAAACCCCGCTTTGTGCGTCGCTTTCGGCGCCACGAGGCTGAGCCGGCACATCAGCTCCGCGCCGGCCGCGATGCCGAGCATCAGTCGATCTCCGCCGGCGCCTTCACGCTCGCATGCGGCGAGCACCGCCGGAACAACCACCGCGCCGGCATGTACCGGTCCGCCTTCGAACGTATCGTCGAAGTCTTCGCCGTGCGCCGCCGTTCCATTGACCAGCGCAGCGTCGAACGCATCGACGCTGCCCGCGTGGCCAATGGCCGTGCACGGTCCTCCGCGATCGATGCTGGCAAGGACGCCGGCAACGTAGTCGCTCGAACGTGCCGCGACGCAGAGTCCACCGATGTCGAGGACCAGGCGTCCTACCGTCTCGCGAGCTGCGGATGGCAAGGCCGCCGGCTGGAGTGACGCGAGCCACGCGGCAAGTTCTTCAGCGACTGCGGGCATGCGATCTGGCATGGCGGATCAGCGACCCGGCGGCAACGATCAGCGCGGTGACGAGCAATCCCGCAGAGATGGGATTACGAACGAAGGTCGTCAAGTCGCCATTGGACAGCACGAGCGCGCGGCGGTAATTGGATTCGACCATGAAGCCCAGCACGACGCCGAGGACCATCGGCAGAAACGGAACGGCGAAAAACCGCAGCGCATATCCGACCACGCCAAACGCGAGAGCGATGCCGACGTTGAACAGGCTCGCCTGAAAGGCGTAGACGCCGGACACGACGAGCGCGTAAATGAACGCCATCAGATACGGCTTCGGCCGGCTCACCAGCCAGATGCAGGGTCCCATGATCAGGTAACCGATGATCAGCATCGCGATATTGGCCACGAGCAGCCCCGCGTACAGGCCGTGGACGACCTCGCCGTGCTGCACGAACAGCATCGGCCCAGGGACGAGCTCGTGCATCAGAAAGCCGCCAAGCAGCACCGCGGCGGAATTCGAGCTTGGGATGCCGAGGCTCAGCATCGGCACCAGCGCCGTGCACGCCACCGTGTTGTTCGCGGCCTCAGGGGCTGCAACGCCTTCCGGCGACCCGTGCCCGAACTCCTCGCTGTGCTTCGACCATCGGCGGGCCTCGTTGTAGGCGAGAAAGCTGGAGATCGATCCGCCTGCGCCCGGCACCATCCCTTCGAATGCGCCGATGAGCGATCCGATCGCCTGCGGTCTGGCGATGCGCTTCCAGAGTGCCGGACTCGGGAAACGGATTCGCGCCGACTCGTGTGTCGCTTTCTCCCAGTCGGGTGCGGTTGTTTGCACCAGCATCTCGCTGATCGCGAAGAGGCCGACCATCACGAGAATCGGCGGAATTCCGGCCAGCAGTTCCGGGCTGCCGAAGGTGAAGCGATTCAGCCCCGTCACCGGATCGGTGCCGATCGTCGCAACCATCAGTCCCATCACGCCCGCGATGAGCCCCTTCAGCAGCGAATCGCCGGCAAGCGAGGCGATGACGCTGAGGCCCAGAATACCGAGCGCGAAGTACGAAGGCGGCGTGAATGCGAGGGCGACGCTCGAGAGACGCTCGGTGAGCAGCACGAGCACCATGAGCCCGAACAGACCGCCGACAAATCCCGAATACAACGAAATGCCGAGCGCCTCTCCCGCCTTCCCCTGCCGCTTCATTTGATAGCCGTCGATCACGGTCGCGGCCGCCGCGTTCGTCCCCGGGGTCCCGATCAAGATGGCGGGAATCGACCCACCGTACTCGGCGCCGACATACGTTGACGCCAGCAGCACCACCGCGACGGTCGAGTCCATCCCGTACGTGAACGGCAGGAGCAGCGCCATCGTGATCGACGGAGAGATGCCGGGTAGCGCACCGCCGAGAATGCCCCATGCGACGCCGCCAAACGCCGCGGGAATCAGATGAGCGAAGGCCATAATCCCGCGGGGTACTGGATCCGCAAGAGCCAGATGAACAGCACCCAGAACAGCGCCGCACCGGACAGCGCGATGGCGAGCGTGCGACCGTTCACCCGCCCCCCCTGAAAATATGTCGTCGCGGTTATCAGCAGTGCGACCGAGATCAGGTAGCCCAGATACGGCAGCACGGCGATATAGCCAATGCCAATCAGCAGCATGCCGGCGACTCGCACCATTCCGCGGTTCGTGGTTTCGCGGTTCGTGGGTTCGGGATTTGACGGTTCGGGATTCGCGGTTCTCCACGACCGCGCGATCAGGACAATGGAAAGCACGGCGAGGACGATGGCGTACGTCTTCGGCAGGCCCTGCGGCCCGATTGGATCGGCGAGCTGGCTCTGAGGAATCGTGGACGTGAGTGCGTAGTAGGATGCGGCGACTGCAAGCGTCGCGGTGCCAAACACCAGGTCGCGATTCATCGAATGACGCCGGACTGCTTCAGGAACGCCGCGGTCTCGCTGCCGAACTCGTTCATGAAGGCGACATACTGGTCGTGCGCCATGAAGCCGGGCTGAAGGCCATCTTCGATGTAGAGCTTCTTGTACTCCGGGTCGTCCAGCAACTGGCGAACCGCCGTTTCCCATCGTGCGACCACATCGGGCGGCAGCCCCTTCGGACCCGCAAGGCCTCTGAACTTGCGGACCGACAGATCGATTCCCTGTTCCTTGACGGTCGCCACATCTGGAAACTGCGGCATTCGCTCGTCGCCGACAACGGCGAGCAGGCGGATTTTGTGCGCATCGAGCTGCCCTCGCATCTCCTGCAGCTCGCCGACGCCCATGTCGAGCGTGTGGTTCAACACGTTGATCAACATGTCGCCGCCGCCCTCGAACGTGGCAATCGCCGGATTGACCCCCGCTTTCGCCTTCAACCGCTCCATCGTCTGGCGCTCGAGGGAGGCAGGATTGGCCGCGCCCCAGCGGCCCTGTCCGCCGCGTGCATGCTCGACGACGTCCTTGAGCGTCTTGTATGGAGCATCGGCCGCAGTAAACAGCACTTCCGGGTCGTAGAAGATATTCACGAGCGGCTCGAGATCATGGTAGGTCGCGGCCGGTGTGCTCATGAGCGACGTGTAGATGAAGGTCGGTGTCGTCGCATAGAACTCCGAGCCGTCAGGCTTCGCCCTCGCCAGCTGCGCCATCGCTCTGGCGCCGCTGCCGCCCTCGACGTTCTCGACGATCAGGGTTTCGTGGAGGATGCGTGACAGGTGCGGCGCCATCGACCGGAGGAAGACGTCGCTGCCTCCGCCGGGGCTCGAGTGGGTGACAAGCGTGACGACGGGAGTGCGGTTCGTGGCGTCGCACGATGTGCCTGTTGCGAGAGCTGCGATGACGACTGCGAGGAACCGGATGGTGGACTGCGGCACGCCCGCAGAGTATATGACGGGCTATGGGCGGTCTACTTAGTGCCGCGGTGTTTGCGGCGATAAGAGATGCCATCCAACACGGTGAAGATCACCGCAAACAGCGCCATGCCGCCGAGCATGATGTAGAGACCGATCACGGTCGGCTCCTTCCTTCGAGCAAAACGCTCACAATGAAAAATGTGAGCCAGATACCGAGGCCAGTGACTGCCAGAAGAACTGAAAACGGGCGGTCGGCGAGAAACTGACCGAATATCATCCCACCGGCCGCCACGTTGCCGGCGTCGAATAGTTTGTCGGCGGCAAGCGTGCGCTGCCTCGGGTTCAAGTCTAGCACTCGCATGCGCCCTCACTCGTCGCAACACCGGTACCCGTGAGAGCGTATCGAGATTCTGCGGATCCGTTGGGTCTTCTCGCATCGGAAGTTGCCCAGGCTGCAATCGTGCTCGAGGCAATTCGTGGCAGAATTTGCCAGTTCGCTAAGGCACAACTCCCATCTCACCGTTCCGGTAATCGCGAAATGCCGCGCGGATTTCATCCTCCGTGTTCATCACGAACGGCCCGTAGCTGACGATCGGTTCACCGAGCGGCTCGCCCGACATCAGCAGCGCGCGTGTGTCTTCGAGGGCATCGAAGCGGATGCCGTCACCATCGGTCTTGAAGACCGCCTGGTGCAGGCCTGCCGCGGTTGTTCCGTCGGCGAATCGCAGCGACCCATCGAGCAGGTAGATGAACGCGTTGTGCGTCGCCGGCAGCGCGATGTCGATCGTGCCGCCCTTCTTCGCATCAACGGTTGCGGCGTTGACCGGGCTGAGCGTGCGGATCGGTCCCTTGACACCACCGACTTCGCCCGTGACGACGTGCAGCGTGACCAGGCGATCCTGGCTGATGCTCGCGGGTGTCGCTTCGGGCGTCAACGGGTGATACGAGGGACGGTCCATCTTGTGGCGCGCGGGCGAGTTGATCCAGAGCTGAATCAGCTCGGTCTCGCCAGGGATTGGCGTTTCGTCGTGCAGCAGGCCGCTGCCCGCGTGCATCCACTGCGTGCCGCCGGCCATGACGGTCGCGTCGTTGCCCTGCGTGTCGCGATGCCGGATGCCGCCCTTGAAGATGAACGTGACGGGCGCGAAGCCGCGATGCGGATGCCAGCTGACACCCGTGCCGCCCGAGAAGTCCTTCGGCGGAGCGTGGTGAAGCAGGACGAACGGGTCGAGATAGGAAAGTTCCTCCGACGGCAGCGGCTGCCGTACGGTGAGCGGCCCCATCTCATGCGGGGCGGCGAAGATGACCTGGGAAATGGATCGAAAACGCATGCAGTTAGGACGTCTCGCGGACCCAATAAGGTCCGCGCCATTTGCGCAGAGCGCCAGGTCCGCGCCGCTTGGGCAGAACGCAGGATCCGGGCCGCTCGGGCAGAGCACAACGGCCGCGCCGTTATTATCAGAACGTGCGACCACGCGTGCTCGCCGTGCTGGGACCGACCGCATCGGGCAAGAGTGCGCTTGGACTCGCGCTGGCCGGGCGGCACAACGGCGAAATCATCAACTGCGATTCGACAGCGGTCTACCGCGGTTTCGACATCGGGACCGACAAAGTGCCGCTCGAAGCGCGGCGGGCCATTCCGCATCACCTTATCGATATTGCCGATCCGACGGAGGTCTACACAGCGGCTCAGTTTGCGCGCGACGCCGCCGCCGTCATCCGCGACATCCACGCTCGCGGCCATCTGCCGATTCTCGTCGGCGGCACCGGCTTCTACTACCGCGCGCTGACGCGCGGCCTGTTCCCTGGGCCCGGTGCCGACGAGGATCTCCGGCGGCGTCTCAATCGCATCGCTGACAGGCGCGGACCGGGGCGGCTCCATCGCGTACTGCAGCGCGTCGATCCGGATTCGGCGGCACGCATCATGCCTCGCGATCTGAAGCGCATCGTCCGCGCATTGGAGGTGTATTTCGCGACCGGCCGTCCGTTGACGTCACACTTCGAGCGGACGTCCTCGCCGATCGCCGATTGCGAGGTGATTGCCGTTGCGCTGCGATTACCGGCAGCGGTGACCGGCGAACGCGTGGCGCGGCGCGTGGACGAGCAATTCGCGCGCGGCGTCGTGGACGAAGTACGCGGCCTTCTCGCGCGTGGCATTCCGCCACAGGCGAGACCGTTTGGCGGCCTCGTCTACCGGCAGGTCATGGAGATGCTGAAAGGGGTGCGCGGCGAAGCGGAAACGCGCGCGCTCATCGTTCGGGAGAACCGCAGATACGCGCGGCGCCAGTTGATCTGGTTCCGTAAAGAGCCTAATCTTAGGTGGTTCGATGGTCCGGGCGAGCGCGACGACGTTCTTCGCCTCGTCGAGGAGATGATCACTGATGGCCCAGGTCACTGAACAGCGTTCGTCCTCGGCTCAGCCGAACATCCAGGACGTATTTCTGAACCACGCGCGGCGCGATCGCCTCGCGGTTGCCATTCACTTGCTCGACGGACGCCAGTTCGACTGCCGCATCAAGAACTTCGATCGCTTCGCCGTCATCGTCGAGGTCAACGGCGCCGATCAACTCGTGTTCAAGCACGCCATCGCCACGATCAGCACACAGCGATCGGTCGCGAACTACTTCGCGGCGCATCATGCGTAGGCGGACCTGCCCGCCTTCGCCGAAGGCTTCGGCGGGTCCGCCGCGGCTTTAGCGGAGGCGGAACCGGTCCGCCTCCCATGATTCCTGTTTTTTCCCGCGTCATCGTCGTCGTCATCGATAGCGCCGGCATTGGTGAGTTGCCGGACGCGGCAGCATACGGTGACGAGGGAAGCAACACCCTTGGAAACATCGCCGCCCGTGTCCCACTCAAGGTTCCTACACTCCGTTCGCTTGGCCTCGGCCGTCTCGTGTCGCTTGGAAGTTTGGATGAAGAGCCACGCGGCGCGTACGGCCGTATGGCCGAAGCCTCTCCTGGGAAGGATTCCGTCACAGGGCATTGGGAGATGATGGGCGTCGTGCTTGATCGTCCATTTCCCACGTTTCCTCAGGGGTTTCCCCCAGATGTCATCGCGCAATTGGAACGACGCATCGGGCGCGGGACAATCGGCAATGTTGTCGCGTCCGGAACCGAGATCATCGACCGCCTGGGGCCCGAGCACATGCGGACAGGCAAGCCGATTGTCTACACGTCCGCTGACAGCGTGTTCCAGATTGCGGCCCATGAGGATGTCATCCCGATCGCGGAGCAGTACCGGATCTGCGAAATCGCCTTCGATCTCGTCGCGCGCGGCATGGGCGTCGGACGAATCATTGCGCGGCCGTTTGTCGGCGCTCCCGGCTCCTTCAGGCGAACCGCGAACCGCCACGATTACGCGCTCGAACCGGCCGCCGAGACGCTGCTCGATGTGCTGACCCGGAGCGATGTTTCAGTCATCTCCATTGGCAAGATCAACGATCTGTTTGCGGGACGAGGCATTGCACGCGCGACGCACACGGCCAGCGATGCGGAAGGAATGGAACGACTCGGAGAAGCGATAGGGGAGGCGACCGACGGCCTCGTGTTCGTCAATCTCGTCGACTTCGACACCCTGTACGGCCACCGGAATGACGTGGCTGGCTATGCGGCAAATCTGGAGCGCTTTGACGAGGCGCTCGCGCGGCTGCTGCCGATGCTGCGCGATTCGGATCTGCTGGTGGTCACCGCCGATCACGGCAACGACCCGAGCACCCCGAGCACCGACCATTCGCGCGAGTATGTGCCCATTCTGATGGTCGGCGGTCCGGCTCCCCACTCCGGTCCTCGAGCCATGCCGGGCAAAAAAGCCGGACCCTACATCCGACCCGGGATCGACATTGGAACCCGCCAGACATTTGCGGATCTCGGGCAGACGATCGCAGCGAACTTCGGCGTCGGGCCGCTTGCGCACGGCACCAGCTTCCTGGAGGACATCGTTGTCCACCATACGTGAGGGCCTCGAACAGCGTGAGCGCGACACGCTCGCGCCGCAGGCTGCCAAGAGCGCCGACACGCGCGGACGATTGAGACCCGAGCGCGAAGACGATGTGCGGCCGGCGTACCAACGGGACCGCGACCGAATCGTTCACAGCAAGGCGTTTCGGCGCTTGAAGCACAAGACGCAGGTGTTTTTCGCTCCGGCCGGCGATCACTATCGCACGCGCCTGACGCACACGCTCGAAGTTTCACAGATTGCCCGGACCATTGCGAAGGTGCTTCGCCTTCACGAGGAGCTGACGGAGGCGATTGCCCTTGGGCACGACTTGGGCCACACCCCCTTCGGTCACACGGGCGAGCGTGTGCTCGATTCGCTCGTGCCCGGCGGCTTCCGCCATTACGAGCAAAGCCTCCGCGTGGTCGACGTGCTCGAAAACGACGGCAGGGGGCTGAACCTGACATTCGAAGTGCGCGACGGCATCGGCCGCCATTCGAAAGGGAAGCAGGGCTCGCCGGTGGGCGTCGAGGCCTCACAGCGCGCCGCCACGCTCGAAGGGCAGATCATGCGCGTCGCCGATCTCATCGCCTATGTCAACCATGACATCGACGATGCCGTGCGTGCGGGGGTTTTGAACGAGGCGGATCTGCCGCGACAGGCGGTGGCGGTGCTCGGGTCCACCTCCTCGGCGCGCATCGCCTCCATGGTAAAGGACGTCGTCACGGAGACGCAGCGTGATGGCCTCACGGAGATTCGCATGAGCGATGCGATGCTCGACGCCACGCTCGCAATGCGCAGCTTCCTGTTCGACGCTGTCTACGAGAACAAAGAAGCAACCGCCGAGTTCAAGAAGGCAACGGGCATCCTTGGCGGCCTCTGGGAGAAGGTCCGCGAGCGGCCCGACGAGTTCCTCGACCGACGCATCATCGACGCCGATGGCCTCGACGTCGCGACACGCGACTTCCTGGCCGGGATGACGGACCGCTTCGCCGTCACGCTCTACGAACGGCTCTTCATCCCGAAGCCGTGGACCGGGCCGATGGCCTGGAATCAGCTATAATCGAGGGTCTGTCTTTCGCGGAAAATCCGCGACTGAAAGGCCATGAAGCTCGATCTCACCAGGTATCGCCAACCCGTCAGCCATTTCGCGCGGATGTTCCAGCCGGGGGAAGTGGGCAGTGATTCGGATACCTATGAGATCGTTGCGCCGGTCGAGCTCGAGTTCGACATCCACAAGGACAAGGACAAGTTCCGCCTCGTGGGGCGCGTGCGCACAGAGCTGGAACTGACGTGCAGCCGCTGTGTCGAGCCGTATCGGTTTCCGATCGACGCCGAGTTCGATCAGCGGTATCTGCCCTCGTCCGAGGCATCGGGCGATGCCGAGCGCGAGATCGAAGAAGACGATCTGGAGACGAGCTATTACGCGGACGACCAGATCGATTTGACCGAGTTGATGCGCGAGCAGTTCTACCTCGCGCTGCCGATGAAGCCGCTCTGCCGCGAGGACTGCAAGGGTCTCTGCGCACAGTGCGGGACGAACCTGAATACGAGCACGTGCGACTGCGCGCCGGTGTGGGAGGACCCGCGGCTGGCGGCGCTGAAACAGTTGAAACATTGACGAGACACCCGGTGTCATAACCATGCCGAATCCAAAACGCCGACATTCGAAGACGCGCACAGCCAAGCGCCGCACGCACGACGCGCTCACGGCCGCCGCCACCAGCCTGTGCCCGCAGTGCCACGAGCCGAAGGCGCCGCATCGCATCTGCCCGCATTGCGGCTTTTACGCCGGGCGGCAGGCAAGGGCGGTTGACGAAGAGTAAATTCCTCGATCCACGCGATGATTCACATCGCCGTTGATGCGATGGGCGGCGACCACGCGCCGTCGGCAGTCGTGGACGGCGCTGTCGCGGCCGCCCGTCACCTCGACATCCAGATCTCACTTGTCGGCGCACCATCCGCGATCGAGCCGGCGCTCGAGCGTCATGCGGACGCGCGTCAGCTTGCCATTGCGGTGGTCGATGCGCCGGAGGTCGTCGAGATGTCGGAGCCGCCCGCGGCGGTGCGGCGGAAGCCGGGCGCGTCGATTCGCGTGGCCGCGGAGCTGGTCGCGCGTCGCCAGGCCGCGGCGCTCTTCAGCGCCGGGCACACGGGCGCGACCGTCATGGCGGCGCACGGCGCGTTCGGGATGATCGCCGGAGTCGACCGGCCGGCGCTGGCAACCATCGTTCCGACGCGCGGCCGGCCGGCAGTGCTTCTCGACGTCGGCGCGAACGTGGAGTGCCGGCCGCAGCACTTCCTGCAGTTCGCGATCATGGGCGGCGTGTACGCGCGCGTCGCGCTCGGCGCGGAGCGTCCGCGTATCGGGCTGCTCTCGATCGGCGAGGAGGAAACAAAGGGGAACGAACTGACTCGTGAGGCGCACCAGTTGCTCAAGGCCGCGCCGATCAATTTCATCGGCAATGTCGACGGACGCGACATTTACAGCGGCATGGCCGACGTCATCGTCTGCGACGGTTTTACGGGCAACGTCGTGTTGAAGACGGGCGAAGGGCTGGTGGAGGCGCTCGAGGTGCGCCTCGGCGAAAAGCTGAGCGCCGTTTTCGATTACGCGGAATACGGCGGCGCGCCGCTGCTCGGCGTCGCGAGGCTGGCTGTCGTCGGGCACGGCCGGTCGTCCGCCAAAGCGGTCAGTAACGGCATTGCGATGGCCCACCGGTTTGCCGCTGGCGATTTCATACAGCGCGTCGAGCAGGAAATCGCCGCCGCGGCGGTGCCGCACCATTGATCGCGTTTGTTTTTCCGGGACAGGGATCGCAGAAGCCAGGCATGGGGCGTGCGTTGGCCGACGCCTATCCCGAGGCGCGCGCCACATTTGACGAAGCGGAAGCTGCGTTGCCCGGGCTCACGAACGTGATCTTCGACGGCCCGGAGGACGAGCTGGTGCTGACGCAGAACGCGCAGCCGGCCATTCTGACCGTGAGCGTCGCGGCCTACCGTGTTCTCGCGGCGCGCGGACTCGAGCCCGCGTTCGTTGCCGGCCATAGTCTCGGTGAGTACTCGGCCCACGTGGCGGCGGGGACCATTGCGTTTGCGGACGCTGTGAAGGTCGTGCGCCGCCGGGGCCAGTACATGCAGGAGGCGGTTCCTGTCGGCGCCGGATCGATGGCCGCCATCCTCGGTCTCGATGCCGATGCCGTCGCCCGCGCGTGTGAAGAGGCCGCACAGGGCGACATCGTGGGCCCTGCCAACATCAACGGTGGCGGCCAGGTGGTCATCGCCGGCGCGACGTCAGCCGTGCTGCGGGCGGGTGAGCGCGCGAAAGAGCTCGGTGCCAGGCGCGTGATTCCGCTCGCGGTGAGCGCGCCATTCCATTGCGCGCTGCTCAGGCCCGCGGAGGAGCGGCTCGAACCGGACCTTCGGGCCCTGCCCGCGCAGCGCCCGCGCATTCCCGTTGTTGCCAATGTGGACGCCGAGCCGAAGCGTGATGCGGCGTCGGCGATCGACGCGCTCGTCAGGCAGGTGTCCGCGCCGGTTCGTTGGGAGCAGGTGGTCCGCCGTCTTGCGTCAGAAGGCGTCAGCAACTATGTTGAGGTGGGCCCGGGCACTGTCCTCAGCGGTCTGATAAAGAAGATTGACAGGACCGCAACGGTTTTTAGCTTTTCGCAGCCAGAAGATCTGGCGGCGCTCGAAGAAGGCCTCGCAAAAAAGTGGAAAAGTTAAACTCGACTTCTTCCACGTTTCCACTTCTCTGCGAATGCTTAATCTGACCGGCAAGGTCGCCATCGTCACCGGCGCGTCGCGCGGGATCGGGCGAGGTATCGCCGCGATGCTCGCCTCGTCGGGCGCGCATGTGGTTGCGGCGGCGCGCGGTGAGCATGCGGCTGCGACCGTTGCGGATATTCATGCCGCGGGCGGCAAGGCCGACGCGGTACCGCTCGAGTTGACGGACACGGCGTCGATTGACGCGATGGTGTCCGGAGTGCTCGAGCGACACCGCCGCATCGACATTCTCGTCCACAACGCCGGCATCGCCCGCGATCAGCTGATGCTGCGGATGAAGCGCGAGGACTGGGACCAGGTGATTGCGACGAATCTGACGGCGGCCTTCGTCCTCGTCCAGGCGGCGCTCAAGCCGATGATCAAGCAGCGCGCGGGGCGCATCATCAGCATCAGCTCCGTCGTCGCGCAGACGGGCAACGCCGGGCAGGCCAACTACGCGGCCTCGAAGGCGGGGCTCATCGGGTTCAGCAAGGCGCTGGCGCGCGAGGTCGCCTCGCGCAGCATTACGGTGAATGTCATCGCGCCTGGGTTGATCGACACGGACATGACCAGGGCGATCACCGAAAAGGCGCAGGTCGACTGGGCGGCGCAGATTCCGCTCGGACGATTGGGAACGGCCGCGGATGTGGCCGCGGCGGTTTGTTTTCTGGCCTCGGATGAGGCGTCGTATATTACAGGTCAGGTTCTTGCCGTCAACGGCGGAATGTATATGTGAGTCCGGTTAGTGGTTGGTGCACCAGCCACGAACCGACAACGGAGGCCAAATGGCAGTCGCAGACAAGGTGAAGAGCATCATCGTGGAGCAGCTCGGGGTCGACGAAGAGGAAGTGACCGCAGACGCCTCGTTCGTCGACGATCTCGGCGCCGACTCGCTCGACACGGTGGAGCTCGTGATGGCGTTCGAAGAGGAGTTCGGGATCGAGATTCCGGACGAGGACGCCGAGAAGATCACCCGCGTCAAGGAAGCCATCGACTACATCGAGGCGCACGCCAAAACCAAGAAATAGAATCTTCGATTTTCAATTTTCAATCTGCAATCGTGACGTGGATATTTGCAAATTGAAAATCGCAGATTGAAGATTGCAGATGGTGTCGGAGGGATCGTGAGCAGGCGTGTCGTCGTAACCGGCATCGGACTGGTGTCGGCGCTCGGTATCGGCACCAACGAGACGTGGGCGGGGTTGCTTGCCGGACAGAGCGGCGTCACCCGGATCACGAGGTTTGACGTCTCCGGCTATGCCACGCAGATCGCGGCGGAGGTGAAGGGGTTCGATCCGCTCGCCTTCATCGAGAAGAAGGACATCAAGAAGATGGACCTCTTCATTCAGTACGCGATCGCGGCCGCGCAGTTCGCGATGGACGACAGCGGGCTCGACATCACCGCGGACAACGCGCCGAATGTCGGCGTCTACATCGGGTCCGGCATCGGCGGATTCATCACGATTGAGCGCGAGCACGAGGCGCTGCTCAACGGCGGCCCGCGCAAGGTGTCGCCCTTCTTCATCCCGTCGGCCATCATCAATCTCGCGTCGGGCCAGGTGTCGATCCGCTTCGGCGCCAAAGGACCCAATTCGGCGACCTGCACGGCCTGCTCCGCCTCGGCGCACGCCATCGGCGATGCCTACGAGATCATCAAGCGGTGTGACGCCGACGCGATGATTGCCGGCGGCAGCGAGGCGGCCATCTGCGCGATGAGCGTCGGCGGCTTTGGACAGCTTCGCGCGCTGTCGACCCGCAACGATGAGCCGTCCCGCGCGAGCCGGCCGTTCGACAAGGACCGCGACGGCTTCATCATCGGCGAAGGCGCGGGCGTGCTGATTCTCGAGGAGCTCGAGCACGCCAGGCGCCGCGGCGCGCGTGTGTACGCGGAGATCGTCGGCTACGGCATGTCGTCCGACGCATACCACATGACCGCGCCGTCGGAAGACGGCGACGGCGCGCGGCGCGTCATGGCCATGGCCGTTCGCAAGGCGGGCATCGCGCCCTCGGATGTCGACTACATCAACGCGCACGGCACGTCGACGCCGTACAACGACAGGCTCGAGACGCTCGCCATCCACAACTGCTTCGGGGAGCACGCGCGCAACCTGGCGATTTCGTCCACCAAGTCGATGACGGGCCATCTGCTGGGCGGCGCCGGCGGGCTCGAAGCCGGCATCACCGCGCTCGCCGTCCATCATCAGATCGCGCCGCCGACGATCAACCTCGACGATCCGGATCCGGAGTGCGATCTGGATTACGTGCCCCACCAGAGCCGCAAGATGCCGATCCGCTACGCGTTGTCGAACTCGTTCGGCTTCGGCGGGACCAATGCGGCGCTGCTGTTCAAGAAATTTGAAGGGTAGAACGCTGACACGAACCACGGAGACACGGAGACACGGAGATGCTTTAGCCAAGAATTTCTCCGTGCCTTCGTGCCTCCGTGGCTCGTGGCTGCGAGGATCGTCGTGACCATGAAGATAGCGGTTTGTATCAAGCAAGTCCCGACTCGCGAATGGCAGCCACGTCTGAACGATTCGAAGACGTGGATCCGCGAGCAGGACGTCAGCTACGAGATGAACGAGCCCGACGCGTACGCGCTCGAAGAGGCGCTGCGACTGCGGGAGAAGCACGGCGGAGAAGTGGTCGTCTGTTCGGCGGGTCCGGCCCGTGTGCAGACGGTGATCCGGGAGGCGCTCGCGCGCGGCGCCGATCGTGCCATTCACGTCGAGCACGACAGCCTTGGCTCTGCCGACGCGTTCGTCATCGCCGACGCCCTTGCGGCCGCCATGAAGGATGAGAAGTTCGACCTGGTGCTGACCGGTCTGCAGTCCGACGACCAGGGCCACGGGCAGACAGGAGTCATCCTCGCGGAGCGGCTCGGCATCCCCTCGTCGACCATCATCATGGACGTGCAGGTCGAGGGCAGCTCGATGCGGGTGAAACGCGAGCTCGAGGGCGGCTGGTTTCAGTGGATTGTCATGCCGCTGCCCGCGCTGCTGACGATCCAGAGCGGCATCAACCAGCTTCGCTACGCGACGCTCAAGGGCATCATGGCAGCGAAGAAGAAAGAGATCCGGAAGGCCACGGTTCCTGATGGACTCCAGCCGGCGCAGCAGATTGTGGGTCTCGCGGTGCCGACACGCAGCAAGCAGACACACATGATCACGGGTGCTCCCGCGGACGCGGCAAAAGAGCTTGTGCGCCGCTTACGAGACGAGGCACGGGCGCTGTGATTCTGGTCATCGCGGAACAGCGTGACGGCAAGCTGAACCGCGCGACGTGGGAAGCGATCGCAGCCGCGCAGCAGTTGTCGGGCGCCATGCCCATTTCCATTGCTGTGGTCGGCGCGACCACGGGAGGAATCGCGCAGGAGCTCGCGACGGCATCTGTCGCCGGGGTGCTTGTCGCCGAACACGCCGCGCTCGATCCATACACGCCGGACGCGTACACGGGTGCCTGCAGCGCCCTCATTGAATCGGTGAAGCCCACGTTCGTGCTGCTGCCGCATACCTATCAGACACGCGACTTTGCGCCTCTGCTCGCCGCGCGCATCCGCAAGCCGCTCATCACCGACGTCACGGCCATCAACGGTACTGGCGCCGATGCGACCTTCGTCCGCCCGATGTTTCAGGGCAAGCTGGCCGCGCAGGTAAAGCCGCAGGGCGGCGCCCTTGCGCTTGTCACAATCCAGATCGGGGCGTTCCGCGCCGATGCGGCGCAGAAGGGCGGCTCGGCTGCGGTCAAAAAGATCGATCTGCAGATTGACGCAGCCGCCATCCGCCAGAAGCCGGAGGCGCCATTTCGCGAGGCGAAGCAGGCGGTCGATCTCGGCCAGGCCGAGCGCATCGTCGCCGTCGGCCGCGGCATCAAGTCGCAGGAGCACATTCCGCTCGCTGAAAAGCTCGCGAAGGCAATGGGTGCCGAGGTTGCCGCCTCGCGGCCGATCTGCGATAACGGGTGGCTGCCGATGGAACGCCAGATCGGAAGTTCGGGCCAGACGGTTGCGCCGAAGCTCTACGTCGCGCTCGGAATCTCGGGCGCGATTCAGCACCTCGTCGGCATGAAGGGATCGCGCACCATTGTCGCGATCAACAAGGATGCGGAGGCGCCAATCTTCGAAGTCGCCGACTACGGCATCGTGGGCGATCTCTTCGAGGTCGCACCCGCGATCATCGCCGAGCTCGAGAAATCCTAGGAGCCGTTTATGCAACGTCGGGCGTTCATCAAATCCGGAGCATTGGCAGGCGCTGGCGTCCTCCTGGATCCGTGGGACCGTTTGCTCGCGCAGGACCTCCGCGGCGCCGTTCCAAGCGGAATCGCGAAGACGACCTCCGGCCCTGTTCGAGGCAGCGTCTTCGATCGAATCAACTCGTTCTACGGCGTCCCGTACGGCGCGGCGACTGCCGGCGAGGGACGGTTCCTGGCGCCGCAAAAGCCGCAATCATGGACGAGTGCGCGCGACTGTGTCGAGTACGGCCCGAGATCGCCACAGGGTCCTTCAGGACTGATTCCCGAAGTTGCCGCTGTAGACCGGCGCGAGCCCGCTGGAGAAGACTGCCTGCGGCTGAACGTCTGGACGCCCGCACTTGGAAGCGGCCGTCGGCCGGTGATGGTGTGGCTGCATGGCGGCGGGTATTCGCAGGCCTCCGGCAGCTTCATCATCTACAACGGCGCGAACCTCTCGCGCCGTCGCGACGTGGTCGTCGTCACCCTGAATCACCGCCTCAATCTGTTCGGCTATCTGTATCTTGCAGAGATTGGTGGAGAAAAGTACGCCGACTCCGGCAACGCCGGCATGCTCGACATCGTGCTGGCACTGCAGTGGGTGCGCGACAACATTGCGGCGTTCGGCGGCGATCCGGGCAACGTCACCATCTTCGGCCAGTCGGGCGGCGGCGGGAAGGTCTGCACACTGATGGGCATGCCGGCCGCGAAGGGACTCTTCCACAAGGCGATCGCGCAGAGCGGATCCAACATAGCCGGAACACCCCGTGCGAACGCGACCCGCACGGCCCAGACGCTGCTCGAACGGCTCAACCTGAAGCCGAATCAGGTCGGCGAGCTGCACAAACTGCCGACCGAGCAGCTGCTGGGTGCGATGCGCGGCTTGAACTTCGCGCCGGTCGTCGACGGCAAGAACCTGCCGACCGGACCGTTCGATCCGGTGTCGTCGCCGTTGTCTGCAGGCGTGCCACTGCTGTGCGGATCGAACGAAACCGAGGTCGCATGGACGCGCGGCGCCGTCATCGACGACATCGATGATGCGGCGCTGAAAGCGCAGGTGAAGCAGGACGTGCGCGGCACCAGCGACGTGGAGGCGGACCGGCTGATCGCCACGTATCGTCGTGCGCGCCCTGGCATCAGCAACGTGGATATCCATTTAATCCTCGCGTCGGACAACACGGTCCGAAACGGCATCCTCGCTGTTGCCGAGCGCAAAGCCGACGCGAGGCAGGCGCCGGTCTACATGTATTACTTCACATGGCGCTCACCCGTACACGACGGCAAGCTGAAGGCCTATCACACGCTGGACATACCGTTCGTTTTCGAGAACGTCGATCTGGCCACCGCGATGACCGGCGGCCG
>Ga0075424_100000144_pt1 | contig 46906 bp, 66 predicted proteins | sample SoiMethybrSBSTD3_FD_75301 | JGI IMG/M metagenome (GOLD analysis project Ga0075424, IMG submission 75301) | Bulk soil microbial communities from a Populus tree surrounding site in Tennessee, USA - Soil MetaG P. TD hybrid SBSTD3 | ecosystem: Environmental > Terrestrial > Soil > Tree plantation...
CACGTAGGCATCCCACACGATCAGCCGGTTGTTCAGCCACGACCAGATAGCAATGCCCGTACTGGCAGAAGTGGACTTCACAGTGCGTGCCGGGTCGTACATCGCATAGACGGCCTGCCACGTACGCACCATCGGCTCGACCCGCATCAGGTCGACCGTGAACGGCTTCTGGCTCATGTCCTCGGCTTTGCATAGATATTCCTGGGCAAAATTGTTGTGCAAACCAAGACGCGCGTACTCTGCCTCTTTTGCCGTTATCCAAGCAAGCGAGAACCGATCAGGCCATGTTGCCTGAAGCTCTCCGGTTTCAGCATTTATGCTGCGGATCGGATAGGTTCGGCTCTCCCAATCCTTCTCGCCTTCGGGCGTGACAACTGCTTCAAGCTGCTCGATCACTGCCTGCGGTGAAAGCGGAGTGCCGTTAATACGGACAAGCGCGTTGGGATCGAGCGCCGGCATCACCACCGACATAAGCCAGCGCATACACTTCTCGATCGCCTCGGGCGTCGCTACCGACTCCTCGTTCTCGATGTCGTCGCCGAACGCAAGGTCGGGACGCCAGTCCAAATGCTTCGAGCCACGCAACGACTGACCACGCCCAAAAGCTTGAATGGCCACGCCGTTCGCGAGCACAATCCGACCTTCCGACCATGTGTCTCCGACGAGATTTCCGAACAGGTCTTCGAGGTAGGCGTTCGTATCAAATTCGTTTTTGATTGCGCGCAGGCGCTCTACCGCGCGCTCGTACGTCTCTCCCAGCACGATGCAATTCTTGAACTGCCGCAGGCACGCCCGGATGATGATCGCCTCCTCGGCGCGCGTGCTCTTGGCAGCGCCGCGGAAGGCTTTTATGAGCACCTTTGGTGCGTCACTATGCCACAGGTCGATGATCTCGTTGTGAAAATCGGGGGTGGTGTTGGGATGGCGATGACCAAAGAGAACGGCGTGCGCGAGCCGCGGGTTGCGGCCGAGCTTCACGATCAGCTCGCTGCGGGGGTCGAGAGGGGCGTCGGTCATGCCGCGAGCGTAGACGAACTACGTCTCGTCGTACACGCCCTTAACGGCGCTGTTGAAATACTGGCCAGGGGAGGAAGCGGAAGTGAGGCCGTCAGCGATCTGCTGAGGAACGTCGGCGTAGCGGTAAGTCCGGCCCGAGCGAAACAAGATGATCAGGATCTGGCGTTCCGCGTCATAGTCGCAGCCGGCCAGGTTGGAACTGGAGAGGGGGGTCATCAGCTTCGCTGTTTCAGCGTTTGAAGGGAACGACGTCCGCGGCGAACTGGTCGGAGGTGTTGACCACTGCGAGGCGCTGTTTCTTGGCCTTGCGGATTTTGGTCTTCCCGGTGCGCAGAGGTGCCTTGTCGCACCAAACAACAGTCTTGCCCGCCTGATTGTCGATGTGGAGATTTCCCCACCCTGGTGCGCAGGTGATCGTGTTGCGAGGGGCGGCCACGGAAGGGGTGGTGACGAGCACGAGGAGTGCGGCAGCCAGCAAGAGGGCTTTCTTCATTTCAAATCCTCGGTTTGAAGGGGCGCCATCGCGTGCTTGGTGTGCGCGGCGTTTAGGGCGGCTTGGGAAAACCGCAGGGCATCTTCGGATCGCTCGGCGTCCGTGGCCTTCTTCAGCAATGCATTGATGGTGTTTTGCAGGTCGTCCATCGGGTTTTACCTCCGGATGTGGGTTGCGTGTGGAGCGTGAGGTATTGCGTGTGAGGTGTCAAGGGCTTTGGGGGTAGCTTATTATGCGGAGGAAAATCCTATTTTATGCTGCTGTCTGCGAATGAAGTCATAAAAATTAAAATCTCCCGCCCCCCGGCAAAGCAAATCCCGAGTTGTTCGAGGCACAAAGCAAATAAGATCAATGGCTTAGCGCCAGCGGCTCGCCTGGTACACGAAGCTCGCGGCCTATTGTACAGCAAGTTACATGTGAGTAGAACGGAATTGCTCAATGATTTCAACGCTGCGTATGTATTTTGTTGGCCTGCATATTTATTCTGCATGGACCAGGTAGGAGAAAAAAGAACATTCCGTGTTTGTTCTCTTAATTCGATACATTCAAAAAACGCTGTAACCTATTGATGTTGTTCACTGTCCAGGGTAGTAGTAGTTAAGTAGTTACTATATTTGATGATTTTTCTTCCTGGGCCAACTCGCGTACATTTATGCTCATATTGAGCATAACTATTTTCATAGGTCAGAATGCAAAAACAAATAAAAAAATTTAGGCTACTAGTGTAGCCTTTGAAACCATTACACAATCCGCTTTTTCTGTCTAAACTTGTGACATTCCTACCACACACAAAATGTACCCACATGAGCCCCATAAGTAGACCTTGACACCACGCCCACACGCGCATTATATACATTGCCGAATTCACGCTAGGCAAAAGGCCCCAAAACGACGCCAGCTCGCTTCGGTCTTCGCGACGGACCATCGGCTGCCGACTTAAAGGACGCGCGCCGCGTGCTTAAACTAACGCAAGAGCAAAAGGCCGACTATTTCAGCGTTTCCGTGAAAACATACCGCAAATGGGAAAGTGGTAATAGTGTACACGGTACGCCGCACCGGATCGCCAGCGCGCTCTTAACCCTCCTACTGCGAGGCAGACCATGACACGCAAACGCAAAATGTCAGAACGCGAGTTTCGGCGTATCTGTAGCCGGAATGGCGGGTACTGGGATGGCGTCGCCGATCGTAAAGCGCAGCGAATCGCCAAGTGGTGCCGCGGCGCCCACAAAAACTATGGCCATTTTGATCCTGATTACGCCGAAGGCTACAGCATCGGCGTCTTCGGGGGAGACCCGCCGCCCTACGCAATGGGAGAATACCGATGACCACGAATCACTCCGCCGCCGCCGGCGGCTTCAACCTTCCCGCCGCGCGCCAAGCCCACAACTTGACGCAAGCCCGCCTGGCCACCTTGCTAGGTGTCACGGTTACCACCGTGTCACGCTGGGAACGCGCCGGCGCTTCCCCTGCCTGGCTGGCCACATGGTTCCAAGGCTATGCGAGCTCTACCGTGCCACTGGCCAACCTGGACCGCACCACACTGCCAACCATTTAGAAAGGAACTGCCACCATGCTCTACGCAAAACACGAATCGAATCGCCTTGGATCAGACTGGACGTGTATCTGCAAGGACCTAAAAACCGTGCGCGGTGTGCAAAATCGAATTGTGCGCGGCAAGTGGCCAGCCGGTAAATGGCGCGTCTATTCGGTGCACCCTGACAACTGGTATCGCGCCACTGGCCACTTTCTAGTCGGCAAAGTTACCAAAAACTAAACCGCGCACCCTCGCGCACAACCGACGGAAGGAATGAGCTATGTACGAACCAAAGCACCTAAAACGCTGGACCATGCCGCAACACTATTTCGGCGCCAGCTGGCCGAATCACTACAGCGCAGGCGTCGGACAATCGCGCGACTCGGATTGTCTCGAAGCCTCTAACTTTGTGACCATGCTTCGCTTGCTAGGTGGCGAGTCGGACGTCGTCACAGTAGTGCGCGAGTCGCACTGGTTAGTCGGCTGGGTCGAATGGATTGCCATTGAAGCGGATGGCACCCCCGAGGCCGACAAGGCTTTGCAGATTGCCGACGAAGCAAAAGGGCGCCTCGAAGACTATCCGGTTTTAGACGAGTCGGACTGGTCGGAACGTGAACAGGAGGCCGCTAACGAGGTATGGACAAATTGCTACGACGATAAGCAGCGGCTCGACTATATCCGCCGCAATCGCTCTCAATTTGAGTTCCACGACTATGGCGACCTAATCGGGTGCGTTCGTGGTCGCTACTTTGCCGGCTATGCGAGCGAGCTCCTAAACTAAAATCTTCCTGCCCCGTGGTGCAAATGCCACGGGTTTTTGTTGACGCCACTAACACCTATGCTACCATCACGACACTTTAACCGTTAAGGAATAGCCTATGTTTCGCCAGATCATCGAAGACGCCGCGGCCTTGCTTGCGCTTGGCCTGTTTGTGTCCATGATCGCGGTATGGGCCGCGATTCTTCACTAAAGGAAACAGGCTATGCACGGCGGACCATCGCTTAAAGGCGACCCAAAGACACACCCTTGCGGATTTTGCGATTCGGAAAGCGCCTGCATAGAGGACACCGCAAAGCGGCGCTTGTACGAATGCAAAGCGTGCGGCGCTATCGAACACATCAGCAAAGGCGCGTCGTGGTGGTATTTTGGTTGGGAACACCCCGATGGCCGACGCTTGCGCTCTCCCACCACAGCGGAAATGAACGGGGGGAAATACGGCTGGCAAGCGGACGATCCGCGGCCGGCGAGCCTGTCTTTTTCCCGGCTCAACTAACCAGCCCCACAGGGCGGGCCTCGTGCATACCGCGCGGGGCTTTACGGTAGGAATGAAGCTATGCGAGCATCACAAAGTTGCATCGGGCCGTTGACTGCGGCCGGAATATCTTACGACGACGCTTGCCAACTCAGGCGAATCAGCATGACACTGCACCGCTGGCACGAACTCGAATGTGGCACGGACGGCGGCTGCATCGAGCGCGAAGAATCGGACCCTGATGGTGGTCGACCATTCTGGCGCTACAGCTCAGGCGCGCGCGGCTCCTATATACCTGATCGAGAACTTGGAGCGCGTAAGCGCCTTGGCAAGATCATGGCGCGCTATCCGGGCTTCACGGCCTATGTGCAAGGCGACCCGCGCGGCGCTTCGCTCTACATCTTGCGGCCCGGTGACGTGCCTGAAGGCGCAGACGTGTCCAGCTACTACAATCGCGGCATCGCGGTTTACAAGTGATCCGCCCCCTACTCCTAACCCTCGCAACGGGCGCTGTGCTCTATCTCACAGCGCCCAACCCCTTGCGGGTGATCGACGGCGACACCGCAGCGATCGGACCTGACCGCTACCGCTTGGCCACCACCGACGCACCCGAGCTCTTTCATCCTCGCTGCGCTCGCGAGCTGGAGCTTGCTTCAAAAGCCAAGACGCGGTTGATTGAGCTGACGCAAGGCGACTACTCGCTAACCCATGTCCCTTGTACCATCCGCCCCGCCGGCGAGCGCAACAGAGACAGATATGGGCGCACTTGCGTGATCTTAAAAATTCCTCCTGACTGGACGGACGTGGGCGACACGCTCATTGCCGAAGGGTTGGCGGTCAGATTTGAAAAAGGCAAAAAAACTGATTGGTGCAAAAAATGAGCAAAGACAAACGCTCACGTTATCGAATCGACAAGCCATCTCACCGGCTGATGCACGACGGGAAGTGCTATGCCGTCATCAAATGTGGGGGATGGTCGCCGGCAATCCGCATTGAAGCTACTGGTGAGACAGAACGCTCTGCATCTGCTTTGATGGACTGTGATTTGCTCATGGGGCGCTGGCAGAATGCTGTGCTGTATATGTTTGGCGGTGAAATCTTAGACAGTATTCCGTCCCAAGCCGTCATGGAGAAAATAGAATGACTCACATTGACCACGAAGCGGCAAGCGAAGCGGTCCAAAAAGGCATGGCGGAGTGGGACAGGGTCAAGCGGCTCAGTCTTGAAGCGATCGACCGCGCCAACGCAGCCGAGAAGCGAGCTACAACGGCCGAGGCACGCGCGGAGATCCTTGGCACGCAGAACAAAACATTAGCCGAAGAAAACATCCGGCTGCGCTCTCAGGTGGAGGACGCCAAGGTGGGCTTGGCCGCGGCGATGGCTGCGCTGCTGGCGGCGCGCGACAATGTGAACACGGGCGACTACCGTGCAGCCGGTTCGCTCAAGCTCGACGCGGCCGACAAAGCCGGGCTTCAGGGCGTAGCCCAGGAGCTCGACGGTCACAAACCCATTCCCAAATTCTTGCAAGGCAACCAGGGGCAATCAAAATGAGAGCCTACTTTTCTATGCCGAGTCGTGAGTTCATCGCTCAGCTGCGCGACGTGGCTATTGCCACCAAGGCATCGCCATTATTCATCGGCCAGATTGACCAGCTGGGCGAAGTCGAGGGGCTGAAAGCTGAGCTTGAAAAAGTTGGCGAAGAACTGACCGCGATGGAAGAATCGCGCGACCACTGGCGCGAGGAAGCGCGAGTGTTTGAGGAACGTAATCAAAAGCTCGAAGAATGGGTTCTCGACTTGAAAGCTGAATTGGCGTCCGCCGAGAGCGAAGACTAATCCTCTCGCTCCTCCATCGCCATCACCGCCAGCGCGAGCGTAAACCAAGCTGCAAAGACAAGCGCAATGAACATCGTCACCCTCGACTTTGAAACGTACTTCGACGACGAGTACACGTTGAAGAAGCTCACGACTGAAGAATATATCAGAGATCCGAGGTTCGGGGCGTTGGGTTGTGGATTCAGGTTTAGCGACGGGCAAACATACTTTTGCCCCGCCGAGAACCTTGCTGCGTGGATGAATGGGATGCGTTTGGCTTGTGAGCGCCAGCCTATCACAATTCTCTGCCACCACGCTCACTTCGACGGACTGATTCTCTCTCACCACTTCGAAGTCAAACCCCATGTCTGGCTCGATACGCTCAGCATGGCTCGTTTGCTGGTGGGCAACCACTTATCTGTGAGCCTTGAGTCGCTCGCGCGTCACTTCAACCTCGCTGCAAAGAATGTCCCTTATGACCTGTTCAAAGGCAAGCATTGGCACGAGCTGACGCCACAAGTTCAAAAGCAGGTGGCAGATGGGTGCTTATGGGACGTGGAGCTGACCTGGCAGCTATTTAACATCCTGGCCAAAGATTTTCCTCCTGAAGAATTTGCCATCGTGGACGAGACGGTGAGAATGTTCACCGAACCCGTGTTGCGCGGAGACATCAACCTCTTAGCCCAAGTGTGGACAGATGAAGCCAACAAAAAACGTGACCTACTTGACCAACTCGGGGTCACCAGTGACGATTTACAATCTGCTAACCGCTTTTGCCGACTGCTTGAAGCGGAAGGCGTCGAAGTCCCCACCAAGGACGGCAAGAATGGGCCGATCCCGGCGATCGCGAAGACCGATCAGTTCATGAAGGACTTGCTGGAGGAAACCGATGACAGAATCAGAACACTTGCTGAAGCCCGTCTTGGAGTGCGGAGCACGGCAGACCAAGCCCGCGCGGAACGACTAGGCTTTGCTGCCACACGCGGAGCGTTGCCCGTCTATCTTTCCTACTGCGGCGCCCACACAACCAGGTGGTCGGGGGGTGACAAAAATAATTTTCAAAACTTCAAACGTGGTGGTTTGATTCGCAAAGCATTGCAAGCTCCTGAAGGGCATGTGCTTCTAAAAGCGGACGCGAGTCAGCAAGAGTGTAGGTTCCTTAACTTTGTTGCCGGACAATGGGACGTCATCGAGCGGTTTAGGAACAAGGAAGACCCCTATGTCGGAAACGCCAGCAAGTTTTATGGAAGAACTATTACTAAGGCGGATACGGCAGAGCGTGGACTCGGCAAGCAAATTGAGCTTTCTTGCGGTTTCATGTGCGGAGCCGAGACCATTGTACGCACAGCGGCAAGAGGCACTTATGGACCTGCTCTTAAACTTACACTTGCGGAGGGTCTTCAGGCGCGCGACGTGTATCGCGACACCCACCCCGCGGTAGTTCAGTTGTGGAAAGATGCTGGCCGGATGATTGCCCGCATTGCCGGCGGCGAGAAGGTGCAGTGGGGGCCGGTGCAAGTCAGGACCGGCGCCGTCATCCTCCCCAACGGTTGCCCCATGCTCTATCCCGACCTGGAATACCATCGCGAACAGGAGACGGGCGAGGAGTTCTGGCGTTACAGGTCACGCAAGGGCTGGGTGAAACTCTACGGTGCCAAGCTGGTAGAGAACGTGATTCAGGGCATCGCGCGAGTAGATATGTCGCAGACCATGCTGCGTCTGCGCGTGCTCGGTTACCGGATCGTGCTGACGGAACATGACTCGCTGACAATCGTGGTCAAGAACGATTCAGCACTTGACACTCATGTTGCAACGGTTACAAATGAGATGCGCCGTTCGCCCGAGTGGATGAAGGATATACCACTCGACTGTGAGGTGACGGTTGGAGAACGGTACTCATGAAGCCAAATCTATACGTCACGATGAGCAAAGAAGGGCTTTACACGGTTCGGTTAGAAATAGAGACCGGATCCGAAGACCAAGCACTGCGGGTGCTTGGTAGTTTTACTTCGCTGCTTCTCGTAGAAAGGGAACAGAATGCCAAAGGACGTGAAAGGCGTGGTGAAAGAGTTCAAGGCGGGTAAGCTTCACAGCGGATCGAAGACTGGTCCTGTGGTGAAGAACCCCAAGCAAGCCGTCGCCATCGGTTTGAGCGAGCAACGAAAGGCGGGCAAGCCCACACCGCCGAAGCCTGCGGCAAAGAAACCGGCCAAGCCTGTCTCGCTCGAAAAGCGGTTGAAGAACGTACCTGTCTGAAGCTAGGCCCCAGCGGGCAGTTCCGGTCGGGTGTTAGCCGAGCTCGACTTATCGAAAGGTGTCCTGCGGTTCGCTGGTGCGCCTGCTAGGCATAGCCGTTCAAGGACACCACCTCGGCGTTTCAACAACAAAACAGCCAAATGTCCTCCATCACCCTCATGTACTCATGGGTAGCTGCCGGGAGCATAGCCGCCTACTTATCGGTGCTGTGGGTCATCGACGGCGGGAGGGGGCACCTGTGAGCAGCATATCGCGGGAGTGGGTCTCTCAAATCGAGACAGCTGTCATGCTGTTGGCCATTATCGTTTTTGCCATCTCCGCGGTAGGTGCAACTTTAGGGCTTTGGTCATGACCGACCCGATCATATCGCGGGAGCAGGTGGAGGCGGCTAATAGACTGCACTATCAGATTTCGTCATGGCTGAGAGATCACGCCAATGCCGATGAAGGGCAGGTGTTTGATCTCTACCCTGACCAACAGCCGTTAGTTTTGATTGCGCTGGCTGCCCTCGCCTCCGGCCCCGCTCAAGACGCGCAAGTAGAGCCTCAATTACCCGGTTGCAGCCGATGCGGACAATTCAGCAATGGCTTACCGCTGTGTCGCGCTTGCCTCGCTGTCGATGCACTCGCGAAGATCGAACGAATAACCTGGCAGGAGGGCGATCATCCGGCGAAGCAGCTTATCGCCTGCCGCAAAGTCGCTTCATCCATTCTTGCAGGCGAGACGCTTGGGCCGTCCACGCTCGCGGCCAACTGTATTCCTAGCGTCTCCGAAAGTCGCCGTGGCGAGCCTGCACCATCCATGCTTGTGGCCGATCGTGCTGCTGGCGTTATTGTGAATAAAGGTTACGCCAAGCCTGCACCAGCGAGTGCGGAGCGCCGCCAAGGCCATTCGAGGCTTGTCTATGACAAAGAGAAGCGCACCATCGTCACCGTCGATCCGCATCCCCCCGCCTCCCCGCTGGGGCAGGAGTGGCGGCGGGCGCAACCGGAACAGATAGCAAAGTTCGTCGCGGTGTTTGAAGCGCTTTCCGCCTATGAAGCGGAGCAGGAGTTCATCCGAGGGCACGGACTGTTTTCGAAGGAAGATTGCCCAATGCCGGAAGTCGTGACCGTGCTGGCGTGGTTGCGCTCCTTGACTTCTGCACAGGGTCACAGGGGCAGCAAATGAGCATCAATAAGCAGATCAGCGCCGCAGAGGCGGCTAGGCAAGAGGCGGCAGAGGCGTTGTCTGTTGCGGAAAAGAAACTGGCCGACCTTTACGTGCTCCGCAGCATGGAAAAATACGGGATCAAACCCGGCATGCGCGTGCGCAATCAAAATAAGGAATTTGTTGTTGATGAAATCCGTCCCAAGTCGTGGGACTGCAAGCCTTGGCTCTATGGGCGACAAATCCTGAAAGACGGCAAAGTCGGTGATGCCCGTCGCAACATCTATGGCGAATGGGAAATCATTGATGACGGCACCTTAAAGACCGCACAGGACACAAAGCTGTGAAATTACCGCCCGTCACCTACACGTTCCATCGCAACTATGAGAACTGTCCCCGAAAGGCGTTCCACGTCAACATCGCCAAGGATCTGCCGAAGGAAGACAGCGAGCAGTTGCGCTGGGGCAACCAGGTTCACAAAGCTATGGAACAGCGCATCAACAACGGCACGCCGCTCCCTGAGAGCATGGCCAAGTACGAGCCGCTGGTTCACTTTGGCAACTACAACGTCAAGGCTGAAGTGAAGCTTGGCATCCGCGAGAACGGCTTGCCATGCGGCATGTGGGGCAGCGACGTGTGGGGTCGCGGCGTGATCGACGTTCTTGTGGCCGAGAAGCCCATGCTCAACACGGCGTTCATCCTCGACTGGAAGACGGGCAAGCGGCGTGAGGAGCCCAAGGAGCTGGAGTTCCACGCCGTCCTGTTGCGCGCTACGCGCCCTAAGCTGGAGAAGATCACTGGCGCCTACGCTTGGCTGCAAGAGATGAAGCTGGGCCAGTCGCACGACTTGTCCGACACTGATGCCACGCTGGAGCGAGAGCGCGCAACGAGGCGCGAGATCGAGCACGCATTCAAGTTGGGCTCGGATGCTTTTCCGCCGCGGCAGAATCCTTTATGCGGTTACTGTCCGGTCAAGAGCTGCGAGTTTAACAGGAGCCAGTGATGCTGATCGCCCGCTTCTTCACGATTGATGGCGACCGCTTTGATTTCCCGCTCGCCGAGGGCAACACGTTGCCGCAACTGATGCAGACCGTTTATATGGACGGCTATATCAGCCACGCGCACTTCTTCATCCCCTACGGCGCCATTAAGCAGGTGGTTGCCTACGAAGCTGCGGTCGCGCCGGGAGGACCAAATCTGAAGGTTGTTCCATTCACATCACCCGAGAAGCCCGCTTCTTAGCGGTTTCGAAAGGCGGCAGTTATGAAGGGCCTCGAAAAACAAGTAAAAAAAGAATGCCGCGCTTGGCTGCGCTCGATCGGTGCCTATGTCTACTCACCCGTGCCTGTCGGCTACGGCGCTCCCACGCTCGACGATCTTGTCTGCTTGCGTGGTCGATTCATTGGCATCGAGTACAAAGCACCTGGCAAGATGCCGACCGCACGTCAATCCGCTACCATGACCGAGATCCACAAAGCTGGTGGCATCGCGTTCGCCACTGACAGTCTGAAGCGGTGTCAGACCTACATCGGAGATCACCTCCTTGGCCAATACACCCCAGCAGATTAAGCCGTGCCCGTGCTGCGGGCATCCGATGGCCGACGAGCTTGACATTGCGCTAACTCCACTACAGCGCGTCGTGTTTGACAAGGTGCGCGCGGCTGGAACAGCTGGCATCCATGAGGAACGTGTGCATGTGGCACTGTACGGGAATAGGCCTGATGGCGGCCCGGAGTCGCGCGTAATTAGTATCCATGTTCACAACCTCAATGCGCGGATCCGCCGCTACAATTTGCGGATCAAAGCCAAGCACTACGTCTACAGGCTAGAGAATGTGGCTTGACCGGCAACGCAACGTCGTCGTGTACGACACGCCCGAGTTCGCCAAGATCACGGCGAGCGTGCCGGGTGCTGTCCGCTTGCACAACGGTTACGTCGCTGCGCCGGCTACGCTCTATAATCTGCAACTGTTGCGCTGGCTTGGGTTCAAGGTGCCGGCGCCCATGGACGAGGCAGGATATGACTGGCCCGGTAAATTCACCCCTTTTCAAGCGCAGCGTGTCACTTCCAATTTCCTCACTGTGCATCCTCGTGCTTTTGTTCTGTCCGACATGGGAACAGGCAAAACCCTGGCTGCTTTGTGGGCTGCTGACTTTATTATGCGCAGTTTGGGGACTGGCCTACGCTGTCTTATCGTTGCTCCCCTAAGCACCCTCCAACGAGTGTGGTCCGATGCCATTTTTCAGAATTTCCTCGGAAGACGTACTTGCCGAGTCCTGCATGGAGATGCTGCGAAGCGCAGACAACTGCTTTCGCAACCCGCAGATTTCTACATTGTCAATTTCGATGGAGTTGGAGTGCTCGCAAAAGAGCTTGCTGACCGTGCCGATATTCGGATGGTTATTTGCGACGAAGCTTCAGCATACCGAGATTTCAGAACTAAGCGTCACCGCCTCGCGCGTCAGCTTTTTGCTAAGAAGGATTACCTCTGGCTGATGACCGGCACACCGACGCCGAACGGCCCGACCGACGCCTACGGCTTGGCCAAGCTGGTCAACAACGCCTTCGGCGAGACGTTCACCAGCTACCAGGCGCGGGTTATGACCAAGGTGTCGGTGTTTAAATGGGTGCCGAGGAACGGATCGCATGAGACAGCACATCGTCTTTTACAGCCTAGCATTCGGTTTGCTATTTCTGACTGCATTGATCTTCCCCCTTGCACTACTCAAGCTCGTGACGTCGAGTTGTCCATAGAGCAGGCCAAAGCCTACAAGGCGATGAAGGCGCACTGCGTCGCGCTCGTCGCCAAGGGGCAGATCACAGCGGTCAACGAGGCAGCGGTCAGGACAAAGCTGATTCAGATTGCCTGCGGGGCAGTGTACGACTCGGCCCACGACATTCACTTGGTCGACGCTTCTCCCAAGCTCAAGGCACTGCGGGAAGTGATGCAGGAGTGCAACGAGAAAATAATTGTGTTCGCACCATTGACATCTGTGATCCAACTACTTTACAAGGAGTTGAAGGAATACACTAGAGCGGTCATCAATGGGCAGGTTGGGCATCGCGAGCGGTCTGAAACCTTCCGTGCGTTCCAGGACGGTAACGCTGCGCTCCGTGTGCTTATTGCGGACCCGGCGACTATGGCTCACGGGCTCACACTCACTGCGGCGACAACTGTTGTGTGGTATGCGCCCATTGGTAGGACCGAGCTATACCTGCAAGCCAACAAGCGAATTGATCGACCAGGTCAGACGAAAGCTACTACGATTGTCCAACTTGCCGCGACGCCCGTGGAGCGAGAGATATATCGGCGCTTGGAAGCCAACGAAAATCTCCAGGGACTGACGCTGAAGTTGGCGAGAGGTGAATTGTGAGCGACGAACCGTGCCCCGAGAAGAAAGGCCACTGTTGCGAAGGCTGCGCGTTCTTTTGTGGCGCCATCTTGGTTGCATTCGTGCTAGGAATTATTGGTTTTATCACTGTCGACGCTTGGCAAAAGTGGGGGATTCGCAACGGTTTGGCCGCTTACAACCCAACGACCGGCTACCTCGAATGGAAAGATAAAAAATAATGCCAACGACCGCTGACTACATCGGCCAGTACATCAAGCTGCGCAACACGGTTGCGGTGCTCACGGCCGAGCACGAGGAGCGAGTCAGGCCGTACACCGAGGCTATGCAGGCTTTGGAAGGTATGGTGACCGAGGAGATCAACCGCCTCGGTGGCGAGAGCATCAAGACGGAACAGGGTACTGCGTATCGGACAACCGTTCTCGCTACCAAGGTGGCTGACCGCGAGCTGTTCATGGACTTCGTCTTTGACGGGCGCCGCGAAGGGTTCCTGACGTCGGCCGTCGCCAAGGACGCCGTCAAGGAGTACATGGACGACCACGCGGGCGCAGTGCCGCCCGGCATCGACGTGACCCTCATTCACAAGACTAACTTCAGGAAAGCGTGATGCTCTTTGCGCAGATCACGATGGTGTATATCACAGCACTGGGGACCATCTTGGTTATATGGCTCGCTGTAAAAAAGGAACCTTGGCTGTGGGTTCTTGTCCCTCCATGTTGCGGAGTCACCGCTATGTGGATTTCAACTTTTTTCTGGAGGTAAAATGAACCAGCAACTTCCTTCCTTCGCTTCGCTTCGCCCCACCTCGCTCGTTGCCGATGCCATCGGCGGCGTGGGCGGCCAGCGTCCGCCGCACATCAGCATCGACAGCAACCGCTTCTCGTTGGTCGACGGCACGGGCAACGTGCGCGAGCTTCCGCCCATCGTCAACGGGCAGACTGCCGTCGTCGGCATCGACGTGGTGTTCATCGACGCCAACCCGGTGCCGAGCAAGATCTACTGGGATCCGACCAAGCCCTACAGCCCCAACTCGTCCGACCCGCCGTGGTGCTTCTCGGACAACGGACAGGCGCCGTCCACGATGGCGATCAAGCCGCAGAACAGCGTTTGCGTTAGCTGTCCCAACAACGTCATCGGCTCGGCAGTCAGCAAGTTCTCGGGTGCCAACATCAAGGCGTGTCAGGACTTTAAGAAGCTTGCCGCCATCCTGCCCGGCGATCCCGACCGGATGGTCTTCCTGATGCAGATCAAGCCCGGCAGCTTCAAGAACTGGTCCGCATACCTCGGCTGGCTCAAGACGCAGAAAATGCAGAACGGCGCGGCGCCAGACCTGTGCGACGTGGTGACGCGCGTGAGCTTCGAGTCTCAGGGCGTCCTCAAGTTTGAGCCGGTCGCCCTGGTCGATCAGGCTGGTCCGGTCGGCCAACAGATGGTCGAGGCGTGGTCGAAGAACGTGACCGGCACCTTGGTCGGCAAGGACGACAAGCCCATCCAGGGCATGATTGGTCAGCAGAGGCCGCAGGGCGCGCTGCCGCCGCCTCCCCAGCCGCAAGTAGTTGGCCCTGTGCCACCCACGCCGCCTGTATGGCCGCAGCAGCCAGCGAATGTGACTACCACGATGCAGTCCGAGCCAACCAAGCGCCATCGTGGTCGTCCTGCGGCCGAGCCCGCGCAGCCGGCACCGACGCAAGCGCCGTTCATCACCGGCACGCAGCAGGTGCCCGCGCAGGGTGCTCCGCTCGCCGATAACGCCATGGAAATCCCGGACTTTCTGCGTCGCGACAAGCCGGCGGCACTTCCCGCACAGTCACAGACGATCATGCAGAACACGCCGGAACCGAGCCCCGACCTGGCGGCGAAGCTCGCCCAGGCGTTCAATCTACCCACGAGGTAAGGTATGGCGGAGTTCACTAGACGCTTGCGGTGGTGTCTCAAGCAAGGCGACCTGACCATCGGCGACCTGCACCACTGGTTCAAACGGCCACGGGCGACCGTGCGGCGTTGGGTGATCGACGCCTGCGTGCCGCGCGGCCCGACCGGAAATCATGCCTCCTTGCTCTTGGACTTGTTGGAGAGCAGGATCAAGAGTGGACGGGGCTTCCCCATTCCTCCCGAGCTGCACGCCCAGCAACGCCCAGGCTATATCCATGAGCAGCGCATTAGCCTTCCTAAAACATATTCTGCCCGCGGAAGGCTATAAATGCGCGACGGTTATTACAGAGACGAAGAAGTACAATCGGTTCTTCACGAGTTGCGAAGAACTGGCGCACTTTATTTCGACCGAGGACGCGCTTGGCCGCACTGTCTACCACGCCTGTGCGAGCTTCAAGACCAACGAGAGCAGGAAGGCCAGCAATGTCCTGTGCGCGAAAACGCTTTGGCTTGACGTCGATGCAGGAGAAGGCAAGCCCTACGCCGATGCCTGTGCTGCGTACCAAGCCGTCAATTCGTTCCGGCGAAGACTGGCGCTTCCAGCCCCGACCTATATTAGCTCAGGTTACGGTCTCCATGTGTATCTACCGCTGGACGAAGCAGTGGACTTGGACACGTGGAAAATTCTGGCTGCAAAACTCAAACAGCTTTGTCATCAGGAACGTTTGGAGGTTGACGAGCATCGAACTTGTGATGCGTCGTCAATACTTCGTACTCCCGGCACCAGGAACCGAAAGCACGGCGGAGCCGAGATAGTCACGGTCGGAGAGCTGACCGGGCCGTACCGGCTGGATGAATTGGGAGCGTTGAATGTTGGACTGTCCATACTGCGGCGCGAAGAAGTGGCAAGTCCATCACCACGCTTGTCCGACGTTGCGCGGCCCGCGTCACTGTGTCGAATCTCCGAAGCAGCCGGAAATCTCTACACCGATGAACCAGTCAATGTCCACGCGATTGCAGATGGATGTGCTCAACTTGGCGAGTTGCGCGGACGACTTGGAAAAATTCCTGAACCAAATTGGTATGCGTGTCTCGGAGTCCTTGCGGAAGCTGGAGCAGATGCAATCGCTCATGAATGGTCTTCTGGCCATCCTACCTACTCTCGACATGAAACTCAAAACCGCCTTGGCCGCGCCCGAGAGTTCGGACCAACCACCTGCGCCAAATTCGAGTCGGTCAACGCCAAAGGCTGCGAAGGTTGCCCGCACAAAGGAAAAATCACGTCGCCAATTCAACTCGGACGAGGACGCTTGGGATGCGTGGCTCCTCCAACACCCCAACAGCTACATGAGTTTTGTGGATTTCCAACAGCGCCGCAAGACTTCATCCTCGACCAAACCGGCCTCTGGCACCTCTCGGAGCGCGACGACAAGAACAAAATCCGCATCCTCGTCTCGTCGGCGCCGATCTACCTCGAAAGCATCCAGACCGGCGAAATAACCGCAGAAAGTTTCAGCCTGTGCTTCAAGCTGCACCTGCCCAACGAACCAGTGAAGGACTTGACCGTTCCGGCCAAGACGTTCTTCTCGTCGCACGGCATGAGCGAACTACATGGCCGAGGGGCCGTGATCCACGAGCCGGATGTTTTCCGCAAGTACGTGCGTGAAGCCATGGACGCCTGGCACACTGATAACAAGCTGGAGATGCGTTACGACCAGTTCGGCTGGAAACACGACGACAATGCGTTCCTGTGTGGACAGCGGCTTTACACGGCGCGAAACATCGAACCAACCGTCGGCAGCGACGAGATCAAAACGAGGAGTCAGTATCTTGGACCAACAAGAACCGGATCAATCTCAGCTTGGTCAAACGCAGCTAACAGCCTCTTTGCTGTCGGATGTGAACCTCAATCTTTTGCTCTCCTTAGCTCATTTGCCGCGCCACTCATGCGATTCCACTCTACGGGCGAAGGGGGAGCTATTGTCAGCCTTGTGTCGGATCAATCCGGCTCGGGGAAAACCACCGCTCTCGAAGCCGTTGCAAGCGTATGGGGTCGTCTCAAAGGTGTCCAGCTCACCGACGACGACACCAAAGTCAGCAAAGGACTGACGCTCGGCGTGCTGGGCAATCTGCCGTGTGTCTACGACGAGCTGTACGACCGCGACCCCGAGGTGATCCGCAAGTTCGTCCTGATGTTCACCAACGGGCGCGACAAGATGCGCGGCACCGTGGACGGCCAACTTCGGCACTCCAAAGCCGAATGGCAGACCCTTCTCGTGCTTGCCTCCAACAAGTCTATCGTCGACATGCTGTCCACCATGGACGGAACCGACGCGCCAGCTTTCCGCCTGCTGGAGTTCATCACCGAGTTCCCCACTTCACTTGAAAAGCGCGGTGACGAGCTTAAGCGCATTCTCGCGGCCAACTCGGGCTTCGCCGGCGACGCCTACCTGCGCGCCTTGCTGCAACCGGAAACCTTGAGCTATGTCAAGACAGCCCTTCCTGAATGGACAGATAAAATCTGGCAGCGATCGGGACTGCGCAACGAGCATCGTTTTTGGGTTAGGACTCTTGCTAGTGTCGTGGCTGCTGGCGTACTTGTTCGTCATGTTGGTATATTGGATTTTTCCATTCAGCGCATCCTTGATTGGGCCATATCCGAATGTCAAGCGCGGGCCGATGACGCCACTGTCACAGGAAAGCGTGACGCCCAGTCTGCCCTCGCCGACTTCTTTCACACCCACATCAACGATACTCTGGTGGTACAGGACGAGTGGAAACCTCATACAGCTATTAGACCTCTCGTTACCCCTAAACGAGACCTTCATGTCCGGTTCGAGCTTAATCCTCAGCGCGCATTTATCACCGAAACTGTGCTTCGAAAGTGGCTCGTCACTAAGGGAGTGAATCGCGCTGCGTTCATGAAGGAACTCAAAGCCCGCGATATTCTCTTACACGACAAGAAGCGTGTGACGCTCGGCGCTGGCACCGACTTCGCTTCCGGTCAGGTCACAGTGCTGGAGATCAACATGAAACATCCAGCAGTGAGCGGTGTAGTGGCAAGTGTTACCGAGATGGTGCAGAAGCCGGCTGCGCCGTTGCGAGCGAAACGGCTCAAATCTTGACAACGGCTTAAGGCTACGGAGGCGAAGAAAATGTCTGATTTGCCGGTCCTAGAGAAGCGAATGCAGGAAGCCAGCCGAGCCTTCTATGCTGCGAAATCGGCTCAGCAAGAAAAGGAAAACTCTCGCCTTATTGGCTCGTGTTTCAAATATCGGAACAACTATTCATGCCCGGAAAAGCCGAGCGACTATTGGTGGATGTACACTCAGGTTTTGAAGGCGGACGGCGGCAGTCTCGTTTGTTGGGAGTTTCAGCGAGATAAGAACGGGAAAATCGAGATCGATTTTCAGCGATTTTACTATCCGCACTTGCTCGAAGGACATATCAAAATCACGAGGAAAGAATTTGCTAAAGCGTGGCGTGGCCTCCAAAAGCGAATCGCGGCGCTCAAAGTCGGATGAGCATCTTAAGCATCGGTTAAGCACGCAGGAGACGGAAATGATCTGGCTTTTGACAATCCCAGCGATTGTGTATTTTACCTTTAGCGAACTAATTGCAGCGTGCTTTCCTGATTATGCTTGTCACGGAACAACGCGCGGATTCCTTGGTTGGTGCTTTCTCGTTTTCGTTGGTTGCTTTATCAGTGCCTTGATTTCGGCAGTCCCAATCCTCATTGGCGGTGCCATCGGCGCAATCCCCGAACGGCGCGGCTACAAAGATAGCGAGTTTCCGCTTGTGGCGCTTCGCGAACGAGATGGCGTAGCGGGTCATTTCTTCCTTGGCACCGGCTTTATCGGAAGCGAACAATATTATTTTTGGTATAGGAAAAATGATGACGGAGCTATCTCAGGCGGAAAAACATATCGTGAGCCAGGAGTGACCATCTATGAGGATGACAGCAACCCGAGGATGACCACTTACACGACCAAATACGTCTCAGATTTTGCCCGCCAATATTTGTGGCTTATCGGCATCGATATGCGAGGCGGGACTGATTGGTGTCCCACTTTTCACATTCCAAAAGGGTCGGTGAAAGAAGGCTATTCGCTGTAACAACGACGCCTAACGTCAGTACAACGCTTCGAGGACGACATGACCGCCGAAGAAATGAGGGAGCAGGCCGCCAAGGTTGCCGACGATCTGGAACGCCGCTGGCGCGCATCGGCTCGCAGGCAACAGGCGCTCTATGACGCGGCATGGATCGGCGGCGGGGACAACCGCCGCACGGCAGCAGAGTTGAACGCAGCGGCCGATGGCGTTGCGGCAATCGCGAGAGTTATCCGCAGTTTGGAGGCTTAAGGGGCCGATAGCATGCGATGGGATGAGTGGCGAGGATCAATAGACGGGCGCCCAACATTGTGGGTGCGGCACCTGCTTTGCGGTCGCGGTTTCCATATCGACATTCACAAGATGATCGCCTCTGACGACCCGGAATGTTTCCACACGCATCCGGCCTACGCTATTCGCGTGATCCTGTGGGGCGGCTACGTCGAGGAACTATACGGCGGCTGCCGGTGGCGCACCTGGTTGCCCGGCATGATCGGCCTTGTGACGCCCGCATGTTGTCATCGCATCGGGGGCCTTCGAAACGGCCATGTGTCGTACTCACTTTGGATCAGGTTCCGCAAAGTCGCCAAGGTGGAGTTACGCGGCGCCGGTTGGGATCGGCAGGATCAAATCTATCGCGCGCCGAATACCGTGCGCGCTTAATGCGTCGTCTGGAGGAACTATGAGACTGGACAGATCAAAATTCGTGCGCTGGCTAAGGGCAAAACCGCCGGCAACAATCGTCGGTGCAAATCGCGACTGTCATGCCTGCCCTATCGCCTTGTTCTGTGAGGAAGCGAGCGGCGGCTGTGAGGTTGTGATCTTTGATGACGGCGACCGCTACATCATCGATCGCGGGTACGACAAGCGGCGTCTGCCAGCGTGGGCAGAGAGCTTTGTCTGCGAGGTCGATGGCGAGAATGACGGGCGCATCTCCGCTGGCCGCGCCCTCGAAATTCTCGGCGCTTGAGCGTCAGATAGCATCATGCCGCGGATCGAAACGAGAGATATGCACACCGCTGGACTGCGCTACGTGCGCAGCGACGGCGCTGTTGTGAAATATTTCGGCGGCCCGCGCAAAATGGACTGGATTGCGTTTGAGCCAAACCCGTCCGAAGAATATTTGGCGAGGACGAACGGCCGACTCACTTGGCCACGCCGATGGGCATCTGCCGAAGCGGCAATGCGCGCGGTTGATCGGGAATACCCCGAGCAGCACTCAGATCAGTAGATAGGCAGCATCAAGGAATAACAAAATGGGAAGATCAAAGGGTTCGTATAATATCCTAATCCCTGATGCGCTCTTTGCTGCTGTTCGCGATGGCGACATGAGCCAAGTGGAAGCTGCACGCCGTGCAGGTTGTTCCCAGGAACTTTTCCACTACCGTTATAAGTCGTTTCGTTCTCAACAAATATCTCAGCGAACGACCAAAGCCCTCGCGGCATGTGCTGCCTACTTACGTGGGTGCCGCTCCGTGGGCTTTCAATGTGAGGCGATTCGCGATCTACGAGCGCTTTGGTGGGAATGGCACGACGAAGGCGGGAACCTTCTTTCTTCACCGCGAAGATATTGGCGGTAGGCCACGGGAAACAAATGAAGCAACGGGATCGCGAGAACATCAATCCGACGCCTGCTGCCGTTGTCGCAATGTATTTGTGGTGCGATGACTACGCTGCTCAATCCGGCGGCAGCATGGATTTCTGGAAAAAACTTCCGGACTGGAAACAGAAACTTTGTGAGGACGCCGTGAAAGATATTTTGAGGGCTCACGCAAACCAGACATCACATTAGGTAACCGATGAACCTGAAAATTGGACGAAAGCTGTTTCAGATTGTTTGGTGGGGGTGGCAACGCCCGTGCGGTTATTGGCGATGGCCTCCGCTGGAAACTCGTGAGATCATGGAAGTGAGAATGCCTGGGAAGGGCATGTCTTTCGGATTCCACGGACTGCACTTCGGCCCGATTGAGTTTCGATATCACCCGAACCATACCGGCAGGTAGGAGATCAAAGATGGACCGGCGAGAGTTCGTTCTAGGAATCGGCTCAACAATTCCGACCACAATGGGGCCGCCCATAACATTGCCCCCCGCCTCTCCGATACCGTGGAGGTGGAGCTCTCAGTCAGTGACGGGGTTTGGAAGACATGGGCGAGGCGGAATTTCAATTGCTGACGCAAATGGTCAGCACGTTGGTATTTTCCAGTATGAGGGAGATGGACTCCAAGCGTTCGCAAATGTCCAGCGCATTCTTGATGCCGTGAACGGTAAGCGCGCTTCATAAGCGATTAAGGTGACACATGAGCATTTATCTGCCCGATATCGAAGATACTCACGGGATGCTGTACGCAGCTCATGCCGCATTGCGTGATGCTGGCGACAAGATTCATGCGGTAATCGTCGCCCTGCACAACGCCGGGCGATACGCCGATGGACGCAAAGAGGCAGCGGAGGTACTTCCGTCTTTGGAACGCGCTCGCGAATTGATCGACGATGCCATGACGGCTGCTGGCAACGGTCGCTCAAAACTTATTCACAAAACTGGCTGCAATGGGTCATGCAGCGGCGTCTAGTGGGCAATTAAGGAGCGAGACATGAGGCCCTTCTTTGTATTTGTCGCCGTTGTTTGCGCTCTAGGGTTTCTTAACCCACATTCCCCTTATGTGGAAGGCATATCTTCATGGGTGAAGTTAGCGCAATTTTTAACGGCTGCGTTTTCTGCAGCGGCTGCATCCAAATAGATGATTCAACCTCCAACGACCTTCATCTCCTCGCGCGCAATCAGCTCCAGCAACTTCGGCAGCATGTCCACCTGCCGCCGACGCAAGCGCGTGTCGTCCACTTTAGTCTGCGTTGAGAACACCGTCTGAATAAGACTGGCCTTGGTGTTCACAATTTTAGGATCCAGTAAATCCCACGGTGTCTCGATCAGTGTGCGTGCCTCGCGCAGCGAAATGTCCACGAGCTCGTCAAGCTGGCCGGTCGCGTCGAGAGAGCCGATCGGGCGAAGCTCGTCGGGCTCAGTATAAACCGGAACGCGGACAGGCAGCTGCACGTCATCGAGGTTGTCGAGCGACACCTTCGTTGTTCTAGGAACAACAACGTCAGCTGCGTCTATTAACTTCACTGCGGGCCTCCGTAGCGGTTCTGCTCGGCCTGGTCATGCCCGAGCTTGCCACCACGCCCTCGTCTACCAAACCAGCGCCGCTCTGCCAACGCGCGCATCATGCCCTCATGCCCCTCCGGGTCGACCAGCTGCCGCGGGGCGGTACGCATCCCAATGGCCTTCTCGACCGCTGAGATGTTGGAACCTTCCTCGCGGCCTTTACCCGTGTTCTGCACCGTGATCGGCGTCATCTCTTTCAGGACCAGATCAAAATACTCTTGCAGGTAGTCCGGCGCCTTCTTCATGAACGGCTGTTCCGCTTCGCGCGGAGAGAACACCGGATCGCCGCGCCAGTCGCTGTTGCTCAAAGTGTGCGCGATGTGACGTGGCAACACCGACAGCTTGTTACCAGCCTCCTGCAACGGGTGCTCATAGTAACCGTAGACGTCCTTCATGATGCCCGGCATCAACATCCGCTCAGGCAGACCGCTGCGACTGTCGATGCCACCCGTGCGCGGCGCCGCCAGATCCTGCATGTCCTTGGGATACTCGCCGGTCTTCAAGTGCTGATAAACCGCTGACATGACCGCCCAGTTGAGCGCCATGCCTACCACGTAGTCGGTCTTGGGCGACCAGCCAGCACCGTGCCCTGGGCGCATCACGCCGCGCGCTGCGTCGCGAACGCCGCCACCGAGCTCGCGCCAGCCGCCCATCGACCACGAGTAGGACAGCATCCCGAGCTGTGCCGACTGCTTGGCAAATTTGTTCCAGAAGATGTTGTCCTGGATCATCTCGCCGAAGCGGTTGTCGATACTGTCGACGATCTTGCGTGCGGCGGCCAGCTTCTCAGCTTGCGTAGCACCAGGGTTGGCCTTGATCCACTGCGCCATGTTTTCCATGGCGGCGCCGTTCTTTATCAGCGGAATGTAGTGCTGGAAGATCGGCTGGTTGAGCGTGTCCATGATACGGCCGATATGCGAGGCCGCTTCCTTGAACGGTCCCGCGCTCGACCCGCGCGCCCGCGCCCAGGAGTCGATCATCTGCGCCTTGAGTTGCGCCCGCTTGAACGCGACGTAGTAGGAGCCGAGTGCCGACGACTGGTAATCAAGTGCGTGCGTCGAGCCCACCATACGACCGCCTGCTTGCGTGATAAGGTCGACGAGCTCCTGGTCCTGCGCGGTGCCCGCCGTCTTACCAAGATAAATGTCGCGCGCCTTACGTCCCTTGAGCGCGTAGGTCACAGGCGAGAACGGATACTTCACCAACTCATTAAGTCCTTCCGCGATGCGCCCACCACGGAATGCGCCAACCACCTTGGCCAGTTGCGAGGACAACGAGGCTTCCGCGATCGTGAAGGCGTGATAGCCGGACAGGCTCAGCAGCATCTGCGTCGTGGTGTTAGCGCCGTGGCGCAGCACATCGTAGACACGGCCATACTCGCCGCCTCCGATGTCGTGGAAGCCCTTGCTGATGAAGTTGTTGTAGACACGCGCAAAGTCTTCCGGCGCGTGCGCCACGGCGCCCGTCGTATCCGTTGCACCACGCCCCTCGATCCGCACCCAACCAGGCGGCACGCCCTGGTAACTGTCGGGATGGCCCGAGGCGCCCATGGTGCGTGGCCGGAAATACTTCACTAGTCCGGCTTCCTTGGCTCTATGCAGCACCTCGGTCGCCGCAATGAACTTGTCCATGCTGGTGACGTAGCGCAACGCCGCCTCGATCGGATCGGTAGTCACGGGCGTCAGGCCGCGGCGGATGCCTTCTTCTATCGTTGGAACGCTGCGAGCTTTTAGGGAAGCGCCGCTACCCTGCTTGATCGGGCCGCCCATGGACGGCAGGGCTTGCCGCGCCGCGTTGGGATCGGTCCAGAAGTGTGGGAAGTAGTCGTCCACGAACCTCGCCTGCGACGTCGGCGGTAAGGACTGAAGCTTGGCCTTGCGTGCCTCGAACGCCTTACGCAGCACGTCGGCCAGCTGTTGAAGCTGCGGCTGCACGGGCGCCGCGTGCGTGCCCTCGATGTAGCCCATGAAATGCAGGCGATCGGCGTCCGGCAGCTGGCTGATGATCTTGCGATAAGGCTCGACGTTGGCGATGACCTGCTCGGTGTCGCGCGCCGCGCGTCCACTGCCCGAGCGCAGCAGACTTGCAGCCTCAACTGCCTCGGCCGACATGGTGTCGGGGGAAAACACACGCTGCAAGGTCTTGGGCGTCTTGGCCATACCGATCACCGGCAACGCGAGACCCAGCGTGAAGTCGGTATACTCTTTTGGGAGGCCCGTCACGTTCTCGATCGGCTGGCCGGCGATCGACTCCAGGGCGGCATTGATGGGCGAGAGCGTGTAGTTGAGCGCGCCGAGCGCAGTGTTGGCGATGGCCTTGATCGGCTTCATCTTACCGCCCTGGCCAAACTCCTCAATGCCCTCGCCAAACTGGTTCTGCGCTTCCTGCCGCAAGCGAGTGTAGGTCGACGGGTAGTTGGTAATGGGCTCGATCGCTTGGGCGAGCCAGCTCTTGTCCTGCTGCGGCGATGTAGCAGGCGCTTGTGCTGCGACCGTCCAGGGGTCGGCCTGTGGTGCAGGCGCCGGGGTCTGACTGACCACACCCCAGTCGCCGGCAGGAGCAGCTTTGGGTACGCGATACTCGAAGCCTTCCGGCTCGACGCGCTGGACGTCCCATGCCTCGGCCATCACTGCACCTGTTTAGGCTGGCCGTTCTCGATCGTCCACTTCTGCCCATTGGCGAACGTGGTGACGTGCCCTTCCTTGAGCTGCTGTAGTGCCTGCGGAGGGAGTGGAGCGGGCACTGTCGCCGAAACGCCACCGCCTATGATGGTCTCGCCCGGCTGGCCGACCATACTGCCCTTCGGTTCGGCCTCAGCAGCCGGCTTCCTCATGCCCTGGATGGCCTTCAGGCTCTCGTCGCGCACCTTGTTGGCCTCGGCCTCGATCGCATTCTTCTGCGCCTTGGTCATGTTGGTGGCGTTGGCGTTGATGATCTCGGTGGCGCGGTTATGCTGCGCTGCAATAACGGCGCGCAGCTGCGCCAAGTCGGCGGAACGATCGCCGGACTGGATCTTGCGCTCGATCTCCTGCTTTTTCAGCTCGAAATTCTTGTACGCCTGGTCCTGGCTAAAAATCTGCCGGTCCAGCAAGCGGTTCTCGCGCTGCGCAGCCTGATCCAGCCGGCGCTCGCCCTGACCGAGTCGTCGCTCGCCTTGCTCGATCCGCTGATTGCCCTGCGTGGTCTTACGCTCGCTTTCGCCGCGCAGAATATCCGTGCGTTCCTCGCCTGTGTCGAGACGTCGGTTGCCTTGCTCGGTCTTGCGCTCCTCGCCCTGCTGGAAACGGGCGTTGCGGCCCATCTCCATATCGCGGCGCATCTCAATCCCCATTTTTGCTAGCTGAAGCTTGCCGTCTGCGTTGAGCAGCGGAACAGCCTGACGCAGCGCTGCGGCCATCGCCTGCGGCGGCAACCCCGGATTGGCCTGCTGAATCTTGCCGATAATCGTTTGCAGGTCGAACTGGGGTAAACCCCCCTGCGGCTGACCACCCTGCATCGGCGGGGAAGGTGCTGTGGGCTGCGGAAACGGTCCAGGCTGGCCCGTCATGAAGGGAAGCGTCGGCGGCCCTCCCATCGCACTGCCACCTTGCACCGGCGCGTTGGGCGCCCCGCCTAGGGGCATACCGCCCTCCATCGGCGGCGACGGCTGGCCGGGCATCGGCTCCTGCGCCATCGGCCCCAACGGATGCTGCATGGGCACGGATGGCTGGCCAGGCATCGGCGGTTGCGGACCTGGTCCGGATCCTGGCCCCATCGCCATGCGGTCGATCGACCCCTGAGGCATCGAGAACGCTTTGCCCAGCGCCTCCATGCCCATCATCTCGTAGGTCTGCGGCAGCTGGTCGATGTAGCCCCGACCCGCCGCGCTCAGTGCTCCAAGGAATGCCATGGGGTCACCAGCGGCTGAACGCGCCGGCGCCGCTCGCCAACGCCCGCGAACGCTCAGTAGCACGCACGTAGTCGACCGCCTTGAAGCCACCCACCTCGAACACGGCGTCCGGGCGCACCCGCTCGACCTCGTGCGCCATCAGGCCGATGCGCGGTTCCGGGTCGCCGCGGTAACGGTATTTGTAGAGCGGCTGACCATCGTAGAGCTCGCCCACGGGCTCGACGTCTTCCTTGAGCCGGATGTCGGAGAACGCCATCATAGCGTAGGGTGCCACCGTGCCGGCGATCTTGCCGATACCGCCCCACATATCCGACTGCTGCTTGCTGGCGAGCTCGGACTGCTTGAGCTGGTTAGCGAAGTTCTGGTTGGCCACCTGCCCGGCGTTGTTCCCCTGGCTGATGTAGTTGAGGTAGTCCTGGATAGACTGCTGCGGGATCTGCGACGCCATCTGGCCGAACTGGCCCAGGTTCTGAAGCGCCGTCTGCTGCCCGGTGCCCGCCGCCTTAAAGGCATTATAGGGCATCGCCGAACCCTGGGTGTACTGGATGGGCGCGGCGTTCTGCATTCCAGCCGCCTGCCCAAAAGCGTTGCCGGCACCCGACACCCCTTGCAACATCCGTTGCAGCTGCTGATTCTGCCAGTCGATATTAAAATCCGACATGGCCTTGTTCTCAACACCCGCCCCCCACGGGGTCATCGCGAGACCGCGGGCGCCGAGGCCGGCGCGAGTCTGGTCCTGAAGTTGCTGCTGGGTGCGGGCGTAGAGCGCGCCGCGCGGGTCGAACGCCGCGTTCAACGCCGCGCCGCCAGCGCCATAAAGCTCGTTACCGCCCTGGAACTGGTTGGTGGCTCCCTGCTGGGCCATTCCGCCGCCGTACATCGCCCCGGTAATCATCGGCGACGAGAACGGGTTGTTCACGAGGTTCTGCGTGATGTCGCCGTACTGGCCAAGCGTCTGCCCGGCCGTGTTAAAATTGCTCAGATTACCAATGCCGCCGAGCGCCCCGGAGGACGCCGACGCCATATCGTTCGGGTTCGCCGTCCACGGGTTAGGTCGCGGAATGCTGTTCGCAGGCCCTTCGAACAGGCCACCAAATAACGCCATGGCGCCTCACTCTCAGGCGCAGCGCGGCCCAATGGTCGCCGGCTGCTCGGCCGGCTTGCTGCGCGTTGGCTCGCTGTTCACCGACCCGGTTCCGCCGGTCAGTCCTGGCTTCATCGACTGATCGCCGTCCTTCGGTGACCGATCCTTCAGGCCGTCAAGCAGCCCGCTATTTTCCGCCATGGTGTGCTCCTTACGGTCGTGGTCGCTCGGACGGGGGGAACCCCGGCGCCACCGGCGTGCCGGTCACGGCAGTTGGCGTCACAGTGACTGCGGGCTTCTCAGGGGCTGGCTTTCCAGCCGCGGCTGCTTTCTCCTCCTCGGTGGCAAACTTGGACACCTTAGACGGGCTGGCAAGCAGCGCCTTGTCTTCCGCGACCTGCTTGGCTGCCGCCTCGGCCGCAGCCTTTTTCTCCTCGTCCGAGATCGCCGCTCCACCAACTGCCGCGGTCGCGTTCAGCCGCGCCTGCGCAGCTTTGCGCGCCGCCTGGTCGGCCTCGACTTCGGCGTCCACGGGCGTGACCTTGGTGACCGTGCCGTTGCGCTGGAAGTCCAGCCGCACGTAGTCGTTGCTCTCGACGTGCCCGACCAGGCAGCGCACGATGGCGGTGTCGGCAGGGTCGACGGCGAAGGTAACGACCGCGCCCGTGACCGGGTCGACAACCCGTTGTTCGGCTACCGAAAACATGGGCTAACCTCCTGATGTTACTTGATGCTCTCGACGATCATGCCGTTGGCGGTGATGTCGGACGCAGTCGCGGCAGTGCCCGTGCACTTGATGACGATGGCGCCGGACAACGTCTCGGCAGCGTCGGTCACGCCGGGCGACACGGCCGTGGTATCGACCACGCCGCGGCCCAGGAAGCCCTGCGTTGTTGCAGTGCGGCGCATCACGATGTAGTCGAGATACCAGCCCTTTGCGTTGGTCGCAGCGGTCGCCGTGGCGATCGACGTCCCACCAAAATAGAGCTTCATCGTCTTGTTGTTGGCGTTGGCGCCCGTAGTGCCCCAGCAGGTCACCCGCAGACTCTGACCGGCCGTCGCCAGGGTGCTCGACGGCAAGGTGTAGGTCTGAAGGGTCTGTTCGGCGGTGGTCGTACTGGGAAGGGCAACGGCGGCGGTTTGGGCGTTGTTGAGGCCGCCCACCCCGCTGTTGATCGACTGAATGACCTGATTGAGACAGCTCAGAAGCTGGCTCGCCTCGTTGCACCCCGAGGTGCCGGTGAGCAGCGAGAGGTTGGCCGAAGAAGCGATGGCCGCTGAGACGACGACGGCGGCAATGACGGACAGAGCCTTGGCAAACAGGTTCTTCATCGTCGATCTCCCATGCGGGGCTCGCCCGCCCTTCACGCAGTTGTTGAACTTTATCCTGCAAGTCCCTGAATTGCAACGCCCCTCAGTATTTGATGATCTTGTTCACCACCAGAACGCCATTGAGCACTGTTAGGGCCGTGCCCGAGCCACCGGACGCCACGGTGATGCCTGTCGTGTTGGATGTTGTGTTCTGCACCGAGGCATTGTGGGCCAGATTTGTGCCTGAAGCAGTGTTGTTACCGCCGGTCACGCTCACCGTGATGGCGTTTTGAGGGTGCATATGTCCTGGATCGGTGACGGGCAAACTATAGTTAGGGATATTTGCCTGCAAAATTGCGACCGTCCCGGCTGTATTGCCGCAAGCGGTCCCGAGCGTGTTTGACCCCGCGCACACCCCCGTGATGCGCCCCAGTCCATCCTTGCCGAGACTCATGCGGCCGTTCATGTCCGGCAGACTAAAATGCGTGCCGTCCGCCGCTCCGTAGGTCGTGCCGATGACCGCGAACAGCGTGGGGTAGTCCGTGCGCAGAAGTGACGAGCCATCCTGAAGCAACCAGCCGGCCGGCGCCGTCGTTGTGAACCAATCCATTCCAGCCCCAACGTAATAGGTCTGCCCGACCAGCTGAAACTGAGTGCCATCGTAAACCACCTCAACCAGCTGTCCGGCGACAATCTCGCCACCAACCGACGCCGAAGCACCAAGTTGAGTACGCCGAAACACGCTGATGGCGCCCTGCGAACTCACATTGAGCGTGGTTGCCGCCGTGTTGGAGAAGCCGGCGATGAACGTCACTCGCTTGCCCGCGGCCAGCGTGAAGTTGGTTGGCGACACGCTCGCCACCACCTGCGCGTTGCCGCTGCCAGTCGACGTCCCGCCCGCGTAGATGTAGGAACCGCCCTGCGCCGGGGTGAGCGGCGTGGAGAGTGCGGCGAGCGCCGTAATGTCGGAGTTGACTCCTGAAGCAGCGGCGCTGGTGAAACACGTCACCAGCGCGTTATAGTTGGCCATGACCTGCGTAGCGTCGGCGATCGTGTTGTTCTGAAGCGTGAATGGCAGCGTGCAGGTGATGCCCGCGCGCAGCACCGAGACTCCATAGCTTCCGAGCACACCCAGCGCGATCACGCCAGCAAGCAACCATTTTCTCATGATGCCACCTGTTGCAGATACCCAAGCTGCTCATAACGAAGATGCAGCCTACCGATCTTGAAGCCCGACACCGACTGCCCCGTCGCCGAGAGTGCCATGCGTCGGAACACGATAGGGATCGTCCACGGCAACTGCCGCGGAAACAGCGCGCCCGCTGCACCCTGCCACAGTGCCTGTCCCCAGGTGAAGGTGCCCCACACCGTCGCGGAACCAGTGAGTGAGACTGCCACGGTATCCAACACCGTTCCGTCCTGATCCAACGCACGGCAGGAGATTGCGCCTGAGCCGGCCACCAGCGCCATGTAAAGCGTCGTCTCCAGCATATTGTACTCGGCCATCTGGTCGGTGTCAGGCAGCATAGATGTCTGGTAGGCGAACGAGAGCTGGTTGCCGTTCTCGGTGTAGGTGCTGGTCCCCGACTGCACCGTGTCGCTCTGGAACAGCTTCGCCGTCACACCCAGCGGCGTCATGATGAAGCTGTTGTTGTAGGGCACGATCAACGATGCGGGAAAAGAGTGCGGGCCAGTCCACAGACCGCGCGCAAAGTCAAACCAATACTCCTGGTTGGGCGTGCCCACCGCGTTGCCATTCTGGCACGACACCCGCAGGATGTTGCCGCCCGCGGCAGCCACCATGCGCGACGGCGTGACGGCAAACGTGAACGGCACCGTGATGCCGCTGCCGGCAATACCAATCGGGTCGGACACCGTCGTGCTGAAGTCGATGATCCGTACGCCCTCGGGCGAGACAAACGCCAAGCCCTTCGGCGTCGAACACACCGAGTTGGGCGCCAGCGTCCCGGTCGGAACATTGAGCGCATTCTTCGCAAGGTTGCTCGTCGCCGCGTCGCCCGTGATTTGAAACATCCCCGACGTGCCCTTGAACACGATCAAGGACTGCGTAACCGCGCCGGTCAACTGCGTGTTGACACCGAGCGCGCCGAGCGCAGTCAGCGGCAGGTTGTCGTCGAACGTCAGCACCTGCGTACCGGCCGTCACATTGCGCGGCACCAGCACGTCGGAGAAGATAAGAGCAGGCTGACCAGCGGGAGGATTGACCGCCCAGTAAGCACGCCCGTTGAAATTCTTCACCGACGACGGCGCCGTGGTGGTGAACGTGATCGCGCCCGTGAGATTGCCCGCGTTCCACGTTGGCGCAGCGGGATCGGTGATGTCGAAGTAGCCGAAGTACGCACCTCCACTGCCGTTGTAGCCGGGATGCGTCACCAGAATATTGACCCCCACCAGGTCCATCGTCGGTGGCGTCCACGCCCCGATCGCCGATGGGCTGGTCGGACAAGTTGTGCCGTTGATCGTGCCACCGACTGCGGTAAACAGCCCGGTAATGAGGTTGTAGGAGAACGGTTCGTCCTTGCCAGCGTTGCGAGACGTTGCAATCAGTCCGTAGACCTGCGTGCCCAGGATCTTCATGCACGAGATGAAGCCGGGAGTGGTGAACGACGAGAACGACGTCTGCAAGATTGACGCCGGCCGGCACTGAAAGAGGTTGCGCGTGCTGGGATCGGGAATGAGGTTGGTCAGCAGCGCCATCGCGCCGGGCGGATTGTCCGTGCTGTCGAGCGAGTCACAGACACCGAGCGGCGCGAACTTGAGCGGTGTGGCGTGGCGAAGGCCCATTCACCACCCGATCGTTTTTGTGTTCCGAAGTCGAGAAAGATCGTTGCCAAACCGGCGACGGTCGAGGCTTACCGTCTTCGCGGCCGTCTCAGGATCGTCCTTCATCGACATATATTTGCGCAGTAAGTCGCCCGCACCACCCTGCCCAGGCTGGTCACCAAGAAATGCCTGCCAACGATCATCGTTGGCAATCTTCATCAACTCGCCGGCCACGCGCGTGTAGAGGTAGGTCTGATTGGGAAACCACGGCGTTGTGGACGTGTCGGTGATGTCAGTCGGCTTGGAGTTGTAGCGGATAGTCGCAGGATAGGCACCACTCGCCGGCGGCCACACATACAGTCCGGGTTCCTGTCCCACCACGGCCGTCACGTCCACGTAGGCGAAGTATGGATAGGACGCGAGACCAGCCTGCTGCACGAACGAGTCAAACTGCTCCTGCTCGACACCGATCAGCTTATAAGGCACGTCGCTAATCATATAGAACGAGCCGTTGCGATGCAGCCGCAGGAAGTCGGACGGCATCGTGTTCGGGCCTGAGCCCGGCGCGTAGCCGTTGCCAGACGCCGTCGTGCTCAGGTTGAACTCGTAGGTCTTGCGGATGACGTTGAAGTCGTAATTCTGCGCCAGTTCCAGCAGGACGGCGTTCAAAAATGAGAGCGCCTGACTGGTATAGCCAGGGGTTTTCGCCATCTGGCAGGCGAGCGTGACAATCTGCGCAGTGGTGAGAGCCACGTCATGCTCCGATCCGCGCCTGATGCTCTGAAAGCTGCTCTTTCACCTTGGCAATACGTCGCTTGCATTCCTCGACATTCCAAACAGCTTGCTTTTTCTCTTTCTGCTCGCTCTCTGAAAGTCTCGGCTCGCGACGGCCATTCTGCTGCGCCCGCGCGTTCAAGCGTGTCTCCAGATCGCCCATGCGTTTCACATGGTCGTCGGCGATCTTCTCCTGCTGTTCGAGTTCCAGCTTCAGATGCTCGATCATGCCGAAGGAGAACTGCCGCTCGGACGCGGTGCGCAGCTTGTCGAGCACCTTGTTCAGATCCTCGATCGCGTCGTCGCGACCGACGAAGCTCTGCAACACGAGCGCCTTCTTGCCGGGAAGCTCGACGGTGTACGAGATGCCGATGGACGGCACCTTTTCGATTTCGTCGGTCATGCGCGCAACAGATTGGGAGGATTGACGACAGCGCCAGAGTCGGTGACGTGCGAGTGGCGCTGTTTGCGGTAGAAATTCTCGCTCTTGCCGTCGATCCGCGACTGATGCCCCCATGTGCGCTGCATCGCCTCGCGAATCGCGATCGCTTGGCTGACCGGCACCGTATAGGTCTGTCCTTGCAGGAAGGCGCGATTGTCGATCAGCACCCGGTCGCAGTACGGAGCAAGGTCGATGGTGATCGTCTCCTGCGCTTCAACGAGCCCGGTTTTCTGTTTGTGCTTGGTCTTGAACTCGGCAAGCTTGAGCGCCTTGGCCGCCTTCTTCTGTTCGGCCAGGACTTCCTTCTCAGCTTGCGCTTCAAGTTCGGCAAGCTCAGTTTCTGTGAGCACCGAAGTGTCGACCACGCCGAGGTTCTTTGCCGGAGCTACGGATTCTTTTGCCATCGCCTGCGATGCTCCTACGCTGATGTCCAGTCTGCTGTCTTCGCCTCGGAGGAGACGACGATGGGGAAGCCGGTCGAACCATAAGCCACCCAGTCACCCGGCTGCAAGTTCAACCAGCCGCGGTTGGGCACGTAGAGCCGACCGTTGAAAGCGAACGCGCCGGGCACGATCGGGTGCTTTGGGTTGTCGTCGTCGAGGATGTTCGCCGCGATCAGCGCGACGTTCGCCATGTTGGGCTGCCGCGTCCACTGCATTGCGGAGAGCGTGGACGTCGCAGAAGTGCCGAAGGTGTTTAAGGCCATTACACTTTTTCCTCTTGACGACCCACTCTTTCCATGCTACCCGTCGATCCTCTCAAACAGGAGACAGACGATGCAAGGAAAGAAAGTAGACCTCTCTAGCGGAACGAAGCCCTGCCCAAAGTGCAACACGACTAAACCACTTTCGGAGTTTGGTGTAAACAAATACACCGCCAGTGGTTTCTCGTCCTACTGCAAGCCCTGCATGGCGGACCAAGCCCGAGTCCGCCGAGCAACCCCTGAAGGAAAAGCCGCTCACCGCGCGAGCACCGAACGCTGGATCGCGTCGCTCGAAAGCAAGCCCGCTACACCTGGCTTTAAGGTGTGCCCAAAATGCCAAATCAGCAAGCCTTTTGAGCAGTACCCAAAAAACAAAAGAACCAAGCATGGGATCAATGCTTACTGCTTGGTCTGCGCGGCCGAAATAGTGCGGGCGCACCGCGCCACCCCTGAAGGCGCGCAGGCGCACCGCGACGCTTCTAAGCGATGGCGAGACGCCAACACCAAACGGCATAAAGACAACAACGCCCGTTGGAAGTACGGCGTTGCCCACGGCGGATACGATACACTTTTGGCGAAGCAAGACGGCAAGTGCGCAATCTGCGACTCGTCGGACCCCGGAAGTCGATTGGAGCGGTTTCACATCGACCACGATCATGCTTCCGGTAAGGTCCGCGGTTTGCTTTGCGAGCTTTGCAACCGCGGACTTGGCTCCTTCAAAGACCGTGTAGCACTTCTTTCACGCGCTATTAGCTACCTCAATACCTCAGCCGAAGGTGGCTGAAAAGGCGCTAACACTCTCAATACGCATGAAGAATTGCTGGTTCTCGATCAAGGTTCCATAAAAAAGTTTCCACCCAACCACGCGAATCTGATTCAGGGGGTCACTCTTATCGGCTTCCTTGAGATACGTGAACTTCACGTCGTCCAACTTGACCTGCCCGTAGGCGCCGCGGCCAATGATGTAGGTCGGATAAACGGTGAGCCCGGTGGTCGGTGCTGCGGGCGGCTGCTGAGCCGTTCCGGCCGCCGTGATAACCGCCGTGGTCCCGGCGGGAATCTGCGTGGCGACACCCTGCATCGGACCAACAGTCGGCCCTGAAGTCGTGGTGCCAAGCGTCGAAGACGCCATGCTGGCCGACGTCGAGACATAGACGTTGTAGGTGTAGCCGGTGGTCGACGGCACAGTCACCGAGATTGATCCGTTCGGACCAGTCACTGAGATCGCGTTACTGATCTGGTAGATCTGGCTCTCGAACTGGTTCTGCGTGTCGCTCGCCGTCACCTGCACGTAGTAGGTGTTGGTCGCGAGCGCGCCGGCGGTGCCTGCCGTGCCCTGCACGGCAGCGATGCCGGTGAAGAACGGCACCATGTTGGACTCGCAGAAGCGAATGCCGTTGAACTCGCCTGCCTCGTAGTTGTAAATGCGATTGATGTCGCTGTAGGACCAGGCAGTCTGCACCGCGCTGTTCTGGCGCAAATCCGCCGCCACGAAGGGGTGGATGATCGAAGTGTAGTGTGGCATCCGGCGCGGGTTGTCGGAAGCCTTGGCGCCGCCCGCATCCGCTTCGAGCTTGATGTCGGTCATCTCGTCGCCCATGTAGCGAGGCGCGCCGAGATTGAACAGCATCGAATAGGCCCGCTGCACCTCGAACGGGTTGAGTACGTCGCCGGTCGTGAGCAGGGCGCGCGAACCGCGCGAGTTGACGTAGTTGATCTGCGTACCGGAATTGAGGGTGTTGAAGGTGTTGCGCTCCAGCGTCTCGGCCACCTGAAGGCCGACCAACTCTGTCGCCTTCTTGAACAGCGGGTGGTAGATGGTCATCTCGGCCACGTCGGTGATCGTGACCTTGTCGCCCCACTGTTGGGCGGTCGCCGAGACCTGCTGGATACTCATGGTCTCGCCGACCGGCGGGACACCCTCGGAGAGCGGAGCGAAGGGCAGCGGGATGCGCAGGTAGCGCGTCGCCGTGTAGGTGGTTCCTCGCCCCTTGGGCAGTTCGAGCGGGTCGCCGAACTGGTACGCGACCAGCTGTTTGCGGGTCAGCGGCAGCGTCTTTTCCGCGATGTAGGCAACGATGTCGCTGGAAAAGTTGGAGGCTTGGTTGGTAGCCATTCGCGTTCTCTCCTGAAAACGGTAAGGCTATCAGTACCTTACCTCAGATGAACTGGCCCGCCAGCCGTTTCTCCGGGCTGTCCGGGGTCTTTCCTCGCTGCGATGCAGCATCTCCTTTCCCACTTCCGGGTCTGGTTTGCTGCGCTGCGATACGTCTCTGGCCCTGCTGCGCCGGCTTTCGGTTGCCCGCCCCGGCCAGTGCCCGCTCCCCGAGGATGAACTTCAGAATCGTCTCGCGATCCGTGGGTCTGCCCGCCTGAAGGAGCTCGTTGAACTTGGCCTCTACCTCCGCTTTGTACTTGCCGTAGACCGGGTTTGCCGCCGCCTTGGCGTCGAACGCCACCTGATCCATCGTCAACTGCGTCTGCAAGGCGTTCTGCTGTAGCGTGCCCTGCATCGTCCGCTGCATCTGAGCGAGCCGGTATTCGGTACGCTCCTCCGGTGTCATCACCGCGAGCCGCGCCGCCTCCTGCTCCGCCGTCAGCTGCTGGTTGCCCTGCTGCGTGATCCGCCGAAGCTCTTGGAGCTCCCGCTTGGTCGCCGCCGCTTCTTCCCGCGCAGCCTTCGTCTCGTTCGCTAGCCGCTGAAAACGTGCTTCGCCCCGGCTCGGTTTACGGGCCGGTTCGCCGTCTACTTGCTCCTGTTGCCCATCGTCTTCTGCGTCGTCAGGGTGTTCGGCGGCATCGCCACCTTCGAGCTCGACGCCTTCGGTATCGTCCGGCCCGGTGGTGTCTTCACCGGCTTGGCCTGTCCCGACTTCGGCATCTTGCTCGACATCGTCCTGCTCTCCAGCCACGTTCTCTCTCCTTGATGACTTACGGCCATCGGTCGTGTGGCGCCTAACGGGTCGCCAGTCGGATCAGCCACTTACGGCGGCCAGTCGATGTTTCAGTTTAACTTGGGTGGGGAAATAGTCAACCTAGCGAATCGGACTGCCAAAATCGTGCAGCCCGAGAATGCCGACCAGGATGAACAGGATCAGCCAACTCCCGAAAGGCCCCCATGCGTAGGGTGACGGTCGCCAGGGATTGAGACCAAAGATACCAAAGACGCCCACCAGCACGTAGATCAACCAGAACCAAATGTTAGCGCCCATGGGAGTCTCCTATTTTTTGTCGGCTGCTGCTGCTGCTGCTTCTTCCCGTGCCAACAGCCGACCAGCCTCTTGCCCAAGCGCATGTTGTGCCTCGGCCGTCGTCTTGACCAGCGCGTCCTTGATCGAATTAGTGTTGACTTCCAGCTTCTTGATCCACTCTTTGAAGTAGTACAGAACAACTGGAGTAACGCAGTTGGCGACAGCAATGATCGCCAAAAAGAAAGTATTGTATTTTTCAATACCGGACATGGTCACGCCTTCGCAGGCTCCAACGCCGACAGCTGAGCTGCCACAGGGAGCGCGGCCACCGTGGGCTGCACTTTATCACTCGGAATGGACGCCGCAACCGCAGGGGTCGTCACAATGCCGCGCACGCTCGGATCCGACGCCGCTTCGGTCAAAATACCCTTGCGAGTTCGCTGAAAGACCGCCCAGGCCCCAGTCGCCAACGGAGCCAGCATGGCGAGCAACTTGGTCACATCAGCGATGACCACGTTAAGCTGATCGTAGATCGCATATAAGTCGACGCCGTGCGAAGCCGCGAACGAAATACCCGCCCAAGCTCCCGCGACTGCTGAGCCAGCGTGCAACAGCCCGGTTTTAATCATCGGCGTCATGGTTTTGGTCCTTTGCATATTGGATCCGGCCAGTTCTCGCACTGGCACTTGTAGGTGACTTCGTTGGCCGCGATCCGCCGCTTCACCGGATCGGCTGCCGTGATCTTGCCTTCGCCCTGCGCCTGGATCACGCGCTGGTAGACCTGACAAAAACTATCGTCGGCAGGGTCAGCTATTTTTACTTGGAGAGGTGGGAACAGGCTCCCGCACCCCGTCAGGCTCAAGGCGATGCAGCAAATCGTCCACCTGGTCAGGCGATAGTGCATTGATCTCCCCCATGATCCGCTTCGCCGCAGCAGTCTTGGCGAGGATTGCGGCAGCATGACGCGCAATCTCCTCATCACGGCCAACCTCCATAGCCTGCTGCGTTTTCTGATTGTCGAGAAACCAGAGAACGAGCTTCAAACCAGCAAGTGCGAGCGCGGCCCAATCTAACATCAGGCCGTACTGACCTTCGGGTCATCCTTCATAGTGACGTTCGCCACGGGCGCCGTTGCCACCACTTTCTTAACCTCGGGCATAGCCGTCACTACCGCGATGGCGTTCGACTGCGTGTGAACAAACAAGCCCCAAATTGCCGCTGCGACCGCGGTGGCGATGCCGATGAAAGTCTCGCTGTTCAAGATAGCGAGCACTTGGTCGGCAGTGATCCACCCACTGTGCGCTGCCCAGCCAGCGATCGCACCGCCAAACATGGCGATGAAGCTACGCAGGATGCTCTTGACCTGTTCCTGGTTCATCCACTTCTCCTTTCGTCAGATACGCGATCATTGCCTGAATTGTCTTGTTTCCGATGATGCCGTCGACCTTTAACGGTGGACTGGCGCCCAAGTAATTCAATTTAGTTTGCAGCCACATCGCATCGTGCAGCACAGGCGGTGTGATTGTTCCTGCGACGTCGTCTGATGCAGCAGCGTTGGCCTCGAATGCCTCACGCCACGCTGCCGCAGCGACGTGTTTGCCAGGCCCGCCGTCCCAGTCGTTGTACACGTTACCGCCTAGATCAATCCGCGGCGTGCGCCAGCCGTTCGGATCAGTCCGCAAACCCTGATCGGTGAAACCCTTGATGGTGTCGCTGCCAGCCATAACCGCTTCGATCGCATCGTTCATTCGTTGCACGAGCACAGGACTATGGCGAAGCTGAGCGATGAACGTAGGAAGTTGGCCGCGATTGATCGGGCCATAGAAGCCGCTGTGCAGCATTTGTGTTAACGTCTTTTGCTGTCCGTGCGAACGGACATATAGGGTGCGGTTAAGCAGACTTTCAAAAGTCTGCTGCGCATCGCCTTCCGATAGCAGCATGGCAGCGACGCTGATCCATACATCGGGATCGTTCAACTCGGGACGAAAGACTTCGCGCTGCTGCGCAATCCACTTAGCTCCCACTTACTTTTTCTCCGCCGGTTCTTTCAAAGCCTTTAGCTCGGCCTGAAGCTTCTCGACCTGCTGCTGCAACGTGATCGCCTGCATAGTGCATTGCAGTTTTGCATTAAGCTGCTGCATCACTTCAGACTGCATTGCCTGCATCTCGGGCGACGGAGGAGGTGCTTGCTGCGCAAGTGCAGGAGAAGTCAGCAGCAGAAAAACTAAAGCGAGAAACTTCATCGTGCGATTCTCCGTTTGAGTTGTTCAACATCGGTACGCAAATTATCGTTGTCGGCCTTGAGTTGCCGGATAGCCCCCGCATAAAGTGTGAACACACCATTATAGTCCACCGCGCGAATTTGACCGTCATTATCGTAGGCCACGAGACGAGGATCAATCATCGCGACTTTTTCGGCGGAAAACCATACATGCTCGCGCTGCCAAACTTCGCTCGTAAAGATTCCTTCTGGTTTATAGCGCCCTGTTGATGGCTGCAATTTGAGAACCGCCGCCAGTGCATCCCTGTCGGCAATATCTTTCAAAGACGTCTTGAAACGCTCCGATGACACTAGACAAGCGATGCTGTCAGCAATCAGTTCGCCGCCGCTAGACTGACAGATGTAAGCAGTCTGCGTTGAGCCCGACGATGTTAGCCCGTTCATGAAAACACGCTTGTTGACCGACATACCGCCCGGATTTCGTATTGCTCCCGTCGAAGTTGATGTGGCATCTGTAGTCGCGCCTATTTGCAGTGCGCCAGCGCCGGGATCAGTCGCAGTTCCGATACCAACCCCACCCGCTTGCGAAATTTGGAGCACCAGTGTATTTCCATTCGCGTCGCTGTTGAGGATGCGATAAGCGTCGGCGGTGTCACCCTGATTCTGCACGTACCATTTGTTGACGGCGTTTGCTGAATAGACCAAGTTCGTGTTTTTGGAAGCCGGACTGTTGAAATAAAGCGCGCTGTTGCCGCCATTGTCATTCAGCGAGAAAGTCGCTATCGGGACATAGCCGCCTGCGTTCTGCTGCAACGAAACTGCCAGATCGACCCTTGGGGTTGCACTTCCCTGAACGGGTTTTAGCTCGATAATACCATCGACGGTCTGCGACGCAGCCGTGGCATTGATCTTCCATCCCTGACCGATGAAATGAAGCCGCGGTGAATATTGTTGCGCGCCGGCAGCGGCTACAGTCGTGTTCTGCAATACCAGCCTGTCGGTCGAAGTCGTCCCGATCCCGGCCGCATTGATCGTGGTCAGGCCGGTCGCGCCTGCCATGGTGATGAAAGACGAATTGATGATATTGCCGCTGAACATGATGTTCGTGAAATCAGCGAAGTGATTGAGCGGCGTGGATGCGGTATCGGCCGCGAAGAAGCTGCTGGTCGCCGCAGTCGGGAATTGTCCATAGATTGCCTTGGACAGGAGAACGATGTTCTTCCATTCGCCACCAACGGTGGAACTTGATACCACCACCGCACCATCGAGCGAGCCGCTACTAACCGTTCCGGTGTTAACATTGACGACGGAAACCCCGATGCGCCGCGTCGCGGTGATCCCAGATTTAGCCCCGACGTTAAGCTCGATACCGTAGGGGCCGACACCTGAATATCCGGTATCCGCCACAGCGGAGCCAACCAGCCCGAACAGCCCACCGCCGCCTTGCGTATGGGTCGAATAGACAACACCCTGCGTTCCGACGAGATCGCCGCTCCATCCGTTTCCTGCCGAGCGCGCGCGGCCAGTGATTCCGTAGATCGCTTGACCAACCGCAGAGCCAGAAACCGCAAGACTAACTTGCAATGCGCCGATATTCGTATTGAACATCCCGAACGTGTCATTCCCGGCCGTCGCGACCGTGCCGCCATACGAGGTCACGTTGATTGAATCGAGAACGATTGGCCCCGTCTGCGCGCCACTCGCGGGACCGCTTTGAGTCACCAGCAAGCCCTGATTGTTGGTGGCTGCGGCCGGAGTCAGCGTCAGGACAGTAGTCGTCGAGAAGTTCGCAACCTGCGTCGAGTTGCGCCCGATGATAATATCGAACGCGCCCTCAGTATTGAGCACCAGTGGCGCGCCAACCCCAACAGCAAAAGCACGACCGGTATAGATCGGAGAAGTCGTGTAACCGGAACCAGCAATACCAACGACGCCGAAGTTGCCGGCGTCGTTGGTTGCCTGCCACGTGGCCTGCGCCGAAGTCCCGACAGACGTATTTGTGATAAGCGGGGCGGTATTGGCGTTCTGGTTGACCGTGATCGTCAGGCCGCGCATGCCGCCAGTAAACGCATGTTGCCCGGTCCAGGTCGGGACAATAGCCTGTGATAATGCCGGTGCGCCGTCTGATCGCATCGCAGTCGTAGCCGAACCGTTGACCGCTGTTAGGCCCACACTCGCTGTCGGATTAGCAAAACTCGACGTTGTGAGACACGTCGAGCAACTAATGTCGCCAGTCGTGGCATTGACAGCGATAGGCAACGTGCCGGATACCGCGAATGTGCCGGAAGCATTTGGCAATGTAAGTGTCGGCGTTCCGGCAATCGCCTGTGGCGTGATCGTCGCCATTCCACTCGTGTTTCCGTACAGCCCGAGTTGGCCTTTGCGAGTCAATGAGAATCCGAGCGTGAGCAATCCAGGTGTGCTGCCATCAAAGCGTGCAGCCTCGGCCAAACTAACCGACACGATCGTCGGCATTGCATCTTCGTTGCCGATGACGACGCCTTGCGCACTGGCGCCAACTACGAGCACACGTCCTGTATAGAGCGTGGTTGTGTTGCCGGTGCCACCGATGCCAATGACACCGACGCCTGTTCCATTCGATGCTCGCCACACCGCTTGTGCATTAGCTCCCGCACTCGTGTTTGTGACTGTCGGGCTGGTCGTGGCGTTTTGGTTGTTGGTAACTGCGATTCCGTTCCCACTGGTGAAAGTATGCAATCCAGTCCAGGTCGGTATGATCGCTTGTGAAAGTGCTGGTGCGGCATCCGAACGTATCGCAGTCGTTGCCGTTCCATTAACGGCAGTAAGACCTACGCTTGCCGTTGGATTTGCGAACGCGCTCGCCCCGACGAGACAAGTTGGACACGAAACCGTCGTCTTCAGCACACCGTCAAACGCTGCAACCAACGGCGCCGTCGCCTCGAAGCTCACCGCCGACAAACAAGACTGGTAAGTTGGTGCAACCCCAACACCGTTACTGACGAGACAACCACCTGCCGCTCCCGGCGTCGCTGCGCCCGCGACAAATCCCCAGGACGGGTTTACACCCGCGCCACCAGAAAGAAGCGCGAAGCCTGCTGGCCCCGGCTGAAGCGCCTGCCAATTGGTCGTCACCGAATCTTTGAAAAGAATCGACCCGATCGTCGGCGGACGCACGATGTCGTAGCCGATAGTGTCGAGGAATTGAGTCGCGGTGACTGGCACGGGCGCCGCGTTGACTCCCGTCACGTTGCCCAGCACGCGATTGGTCGCGATGCGCGGCAGCACGAAGCCGTAGGTCGTATAAACGTCGAAACCGTTGCTCCAGGTCGGCGCCGCGGTTGGTCCGTTGCTTTGGAGGATCTGCCCCGCCGTTCCACCAGGCACGCGCTGCCAAGCGGTCGGGCCGCGATAGATCATGTCGCCAGGGTTGCCAGCAAAAAAGACGTTCTGCGCCTGGGCAGGTGACGCCAATAGGAGAAAGAGCGCGAGGAGGCGCTTCACGAGGTTGTCACTCGCAGCTGCCCACTCGTGTTGCAGGTCTGCGCCACAAGCAGCCCCGCTGCATAAGTCGGCGTGCTGTCGACCACGCGGCAACCTGGTGTATTGCTCGGTGACCACGGGCCTGTCGTCACCGCGAAGGCTGCACCGGCAGCGAAGGCGACGATGCCAATCCACGTTGCCCAAAGCGCGAGCTTGTAAGTCATGGTGTCAACCTCCCCATGTGCTCGCGAAGGTAACCTGAATTTGGGTTCCGGCGCAATGCCTTGAGAACTTCGGCTCGCGTAGTCTCTGAAGACACGTCACCAAATTTATAATGACGATGCAGCGCGTAGACTGCCGGCAGATCACGAAACGCCATCTTAAAAGGGAACAGGGCCGCTGCTTTTCCAAAATGCTGCAATGCTTGCTTCGCGTCGCTCTGCTGCTTCCCGAGCATAATCTCGACGTTCGCCCACACGCTGAACGCCGCGTACAGCAACCCGAGCGCGGCAAAGAGAACCCGCGGCCAAAGCCACAATGGCGAGCGTGACAGGCATGTAGAGAGGAAATGCAAACAGTCCCTCGACCAGAAAGACGACGATCACCAACCGCTCGGCGATCGCGCCGCGCCACAGACAGTAGCCGAAGAACGTAGCGAGCAACAGCACACCAGGAAGCCCGAGCTCGTAGGCGACCTGAAGGAAATCGTTGTGCGCGTACTCGAAGAAAGGATGATCGAAACGGAACGAGCCAAGCCCGTTCCCCCACAGGCTCAGCCCGTCCCACGCCCGACCCCAGATCTCAAGACGCTCCGACAAGGTGGCAACTTTGAGGGTGAGGAAATGTGCCGAGATACCAATAGCTACGACTGCAACTAACGCGGCCGCAAATTTTGCCCGACGCCACAGGACGAGCCAGCCGGCCGAGACCAGCGCCAAGATCGCCCCGCGCGAGAGTGGGAGGGTCAAGAGAGGAACGCTGGCGCCGATCGCCAAGCTTGATCGACAAAGTGTCGGTCGAGCCCCCACAACCAACCCAACGATCGCCAGCGCCGCCACCTCCGCGGACAAGTTCTTGTTGAAAAACAATCCACTGTAGAAGGTCGACGCCTCCCACTCGACAACCTGAAGCACTTGAAGAACCGTCGTCAAGCTGTTGATACACAACGCTAATCCTGCCGCGACGTAAACCGGGTGCATTGCGCTCGGAGCGAGCAGAAACAACCCTCCAAACAACAAAAAGTGCCAGTAAATATCAGCGCCGAGCAGCAGGTCGGGCGTCCACCAGAACGAAGCGAGACCCCAAAGCAGGAAGCCCCCGAGACAAAAATGTCCTGGGGTCCAACTAACCCGTTGAATTGTAAACAAAAGAACAGGAACTGCGACGGACAGCAACACCCAACGCGGAGCGTGCGCGCCGTCCGGCCACCAGGGCACGAAAGCGAGGACCAAGCAAAAGACCAGGAGAGGCACTAGACGGCCGTAAGGTCTTTGTTTTCCACGTAAATTGACACGCCGAAGGGCGCCTCCACCCGGCAACCCTTGTCGTCGACCACAAGCACACGACCCTCGAAGGCCAGCGTGTTGCCCACGCCGTCCTTAGAGTTGACCCGCACCGTGTCACCGACCTTGAAGACGTTCACTGCAACCTCTGTGGCCGCGGCACGCGGCTAGGATCCTGAAGCTGGTCTTGATGAATTAACCCCGGCGGTCCCTGCACCCGCGGCTGGCCGGGCTGCGCACCCTCGCGCGGCGTCCCCGCCACGCCAGGGCCGGCGCCCCCAGGCACCCCAGGAGCGCCCTGCTGCGCTTGTACTTGCGCCTGCACCGCAGCCATCTGCTTGCGCTGGCCCTGCTGGACATGCTTGAAAATGTGGGTCTGGATTTTCTTGGTGTTCTTCCCGCCGCCCGGCTGCGCGCCGAGCTGCTGAAGCAGCATCATGTGCGCCTGCATGTGGGCCTGGTCGTCGTCCATCTCGTGCGTCGGGACGTCAAACCCCTCGGCAAGCAACTGGTTCTCCTGCTCGACGGGCACCGGCATCTGGTCCTCGGGCTTGACGAAGATCATCGGCGCCAGCCGCGGACCAAATGTGTTCTCGACCAGCTGAGTGACCACCGGCACGAGGTTGACCTGATAGCCGTTCAACTGCTGTGGCGGTATGCCGCGGATGACGTTCATGCCGGCAATCTGCTGCTGAATCTGCTGCGCCGAGCGCGCTTGCTCGACCCCGAACCAACGAAACACGTAGCGGTGCTCCATCTGGATCGGCGGCACTTCTTCGAGCCCGGCCTGCACGCCCATCTGCCCGAACTGCTTGACGGTGAGCATCTTGTCGCGGTGCTGGTGGTCGAGCTCCAAGAACAGTGCCAGCATAGGAGTGAGGATGCCTTCCTCGATCACCGTCACGGCGTCGGCAGTGGTGAGAATGTCGACCTGCTGTTCCTGCGCTACCTCGGCCTGCGTCGGCTTCTCGCCACCAAGCCGGCCACGGATGCCGGTCGTGATCGCCGCCGGCGATACACTGAGCGTCTGACTGATCTGTTGCACGCAATTGGCGACGATCTCCAACCCGTCCTTCCACAGCGCCGGAAACTGAGCGAACTCCGTCGACTTGGGATCGGTCTCCCACACCGCAGCGAGACTGAGTACCATGCTCCCCACGCGCGGATTGTTGTTGGGGTCGGTCATCACGATCGGCATCAACGCATATGCAGCGCTGTCCATCGCCTCGTTAACCGCGTCGTTAGCCTGATACTGCAAGTCCGCGCAGGGTTTGATTTTGCTGATGCCTTTGAAAGACTCTGACACCTTCTCGACCGGCACCGAGAGCAACGGCACCTTGTCCGACCAGTTCGGATTGCGCCGGCAGCCGAGCATCCGTTGCTCGCCGCCGAAGAACATCTGGCACAGGCGCCGCTCGCCCTTGGCGATCTTGATGCACGCCCACGTCTCATAGACTTGAGCATACGCACCAACGCCATAACCCTTCACGCCAGCGGCATCCACCATCTTGCGCGCCGGGTTCTTGTCCTCGGTGCGCGCTTCGGTCTGAAGTTCTTTGAGAAGGGCAGCGCCCTCGTCCTCGCGGATGGCGCCTTCCTTGACCATCTGGCGAATTTTTGCCTTGCCCCAGCGCCGGATGATGGTCGCCGACCCGCCCTCATAGACCGCCTCGTCCACGGTGTCAGCCGTCGCCGGCAGCACCAGCACATCGGCGTCATGCAACACCTCGACCTCAGGGTAAGCGTCCTCAATCTCCTCCTCGTCCATGGTCTCGACTTCGTCAGCCGCCGGATTAGGCACACCTTCGGCAAGCTCGGGCACCTCCATGGTGCGCCAGGTCACGTTGCGCTTGCGCGAGCACCAGCTGATATAGATGTTGTACTGCCCCTCGATGTCGCCGTTCTTCACCAGCGCGGGCATCACCTTGGTGCGCAACTTGGCCTTGCGAACGTAGTGTTCGAGCAACGCGGTCAGCGAGTCAGGCTGCGTGCCATCGGAGGACGTAGTCTCGACGTAGCGCCCCGACTGCGGAAAAATCTGGTTGGTGAAACGGGTCTTGCGCGCGTTGACAGCGTTGTGGACCGCAGGAACAAAGATTTGAGAGGTGCCATTATAGAACTGCTTGCCGGTGAGCTTGGTATTGTAGATGTCCCAGTAGTCGAGCAGGTCGTCCGAGCGCGAAGCCTGATCCTCGTAACCCTTCTCGACTTCCTTGAAAATGTCGAGCATCTGCTTCTTGACGCCGGCCTTGCGCGACAAGTCGTCCTTGCGCGCCTTAGTGCTCGGCGCCTCAAGGTCGTTGTCCTCGCCTTCCTGGTCGTCAACGGTGTAATCAGCCACGACGATCCTCTACGTGTTCAACCTTCCAACCCTTCGCCCTAAATTGACTAATCACATAGTTTGCTCGTGCGCTGTACCGACACCACTTTGAAAGAATTGGCGCGCAGCCGGTGATCTCGTCGTTGTACTCAGTAAATCCGGCGACAAAATTAGGCGCAGTCACCTGCCACAACCTGTCGTGGGCCATCGTGGCACCACCAATTTCTTTCCGCAGTGGGCTAGCCAATTTTCCTCTCCTGCACCGTCGACTGCCTGTTGCCTAATGACGAGATGTACCTGCGCCCGTCTGGTGTCGTCGCGTAGTGGACAGGCTCGTCATCGCGGATGCTACTCGATTTGAGCAAAGCCGCAAAGGACTCGATGCCTTCCATCAGAGTACGATATGGCCCTTCGACTGCGAACTCGGACAGAACGCCGTGCTTGGTCACCTCCTGTGCATACCCTCCGGCGAAAGCGTTCAAAACCCATCTGGCCTGTGTCGACACCCGCAGCGCGGGGAAGCCGCGCGTCAGCCGTCGAGTGAGCAGTCGTATTTCCTCTCGCCCGATATGCGGCGCCTGGCCCTGACCGACATCGACGGGAATTTTGCGCGCAGCCGCTCGAAGTCCGACAGTGTCATGCTGACTAAAATGTTGCGGTCCTGCGAAGACACGAACCTTGTGACCACTGGCGGCTGCTCCAGCTGCCTTGCATATTCCTCCAAGCCCTTGTCCAGGATCGCCTTCTCTGACCCAGTCGTCGATGACATGCAGCCCTCCGTCGATCACCTGAACCAGCGCGGCCGTGGTGCAAAGCGTGGTCGCGTTCACTACCAGATAGACGGATTGTCTTTGAACAAGTCCCAGGTCTTCGGTGATGTTCTGCACCGTGAAGCCGTCGTAGATCGGCTGCCCAGGGCGCAGGCGTAGAGCATAAGCAAGAGCGTTGGGAACGTCGATGCGCCCGGTCGGGAAGCCAAGAAACTGAGCCACTGCCTCGGGACAATCTTTGGCAAAGGTCACCTCTTTTGCTTTGAAGAATGGCTGAAGGCCACGGATGAAGTCGAGCTTGCCCTTGGGCGCCTTGAGCGGCCGGATGGGGATGGCGTAGGCGCGGCGAAGTTGCTCTTGTCGAAGAGGTTGCAGAATAAACTCATGTAAACCGTCTTCTTCCACGCCAATAACGATCGGACGGTACAGGTCGTCAACTC
>Ga0075424_100000145_pt1 | contig 46816 bp, 45 predicted proteins | sample SoiMethybrSBSTD3_FD_75301 | JGI IMG/M metagenome (GOLD analysis project Ga0075424, IMG submission 75301) | Bulk soil microbial communities from a Populus tree surrounding site in Tennessee, USA - Soil MetaG P. TD hybrid SBSTD3 | ecosystem: Environmental > Terrestrial > Soil > Tree plantation...
GGCGGGGTGGAGCGAGCCAGGTTCTTCGCCAAGAAGATGGACTCGGCTCTGGCGATCATGGATAAGCGCCGGGTGGAAATGAATGTGGCCGAAGTTTTGCACGTGATCGGTGACGTGAAAGGTCGCACGTGTCTGGTGATCGATGATCTCATTGATACTGCCGGAACTCTGGTGAAAACAGCGCTGGCGCTGATGGAAAATGGGGCTATCGCCGTTTATGCCTGTGCGTCGCATCCGGTATTCTCCGGCCGGGCGGTAGAGAATATTTCTGCGTCGTGTATCAAGGAAGTGGTGGTCACTAACACGATTCCGGTTTCGGAAGCCGCCAGGAGCGAACCGAAGATCCGAGTTTTAACGATTGCGGGCCTGATCGGACGCGCGATCCAATCGATTCACGAGGAGACATCTGTCAGCAGGTTATTCATGTGATGGAATCAAAATTATGGAAACTGTAACTGAAAACAATATCTTGGAGGCGCAACCGCGCACTCCCGGCAATAAGAACGACGCGCGCCGCGTACGGCGAGGCGGCAAGCTTCCGGGTGTGCTCTATGGCGCCGGGAAGGAAGCGCTGTCATTGGCATTGGATCCGCGACAGGTGACACGCATTCTGCATTCCAAAACTGGCCACAACACGATCTTCGATTTGTCGCTGAACGGTGGAGAACGCACCAAGGCCATGATCGTGGACTGGCAGTACGAACCGATCAAGGGCGCGCTGCTGCACATCGATCTGAAGCGCATCGCCATGGACCAGAAACTCAAAGTCAGTGTGCCTATCATGCTGAAGGGCGAAGCCGCGGGAGTAAAACAGCAAGGCGGCATACTCGAGCAAGTATTGCGTGAGGTTGAAGTCGAGTGTCTGCCTGGCGATATTCCAAACTCGATTGACGCCGATGTTTCTGATCTGGTGTTCGGCATGGTATTGCGGGTCGCCGATCTTCCGCATAGTGAGAAGCTGAAGTTCCTGAGCGATCCCGATCAGACGGTGGCTCACATTACGACTGTCAAAGAAGAAGAGGTTGCAACGCCGGAAGCGGCGGCTGCCGAAGCGGCTGCAGCACCAGCCGAGCCGGAGGTCATCAAGAAGGGCAAGCAGGAGACGGAGCAGGAAGGTGCAGAACCTGCTGCCGAGAAGCCGGAGAAGCCCGAAAAGAAAGAGAAAAAATAAATGCCGAAGGAGGGGCGGGTCTCCTCGCCTGTCCAGATTGGTAAAGACCAGAAATCACAGATCGAGAACGATGATGGCGTGAATCTGATTGTCGGTCTCGGCAACCCGGGAATTGAGTACCAGTTCACGCCGCACAACTTTGGCTTTCTGGCTGTGGATCGCATCGCGGATGTTTTGAAGGTGGAAGTCTCGCGGCGGCAATGCAAAGCGCTGACGGCCCAGACCAAGATCGGATCGAAGAAAGTTGTTCTGGCAAAGCCCGAAACATTCATGAACCTGAGCGGCATGGCCGTTCGGGATTTGCTGGAAAGATACCAGCTTAGATCCGAAACTGATCTGATCGTGATTTACGACGAGTTGGATCTGCTGCTGGGCACGATCAGAATTCGCGAACGCGGTAGTTCCGCAGGGCACAATGGGATGAAGTCCATCATTGGTGCCTTGGGAACACAAGAATTCTTGCGGATCAGGCTGGGAATTGCGCCGGAGAACCGGATTTTGAAGCCGTTTCGCAAGGCACAGCTCAAAGTGGTTGATGAAGTACTGGACAAAGCTGCGGAAGCAGTGCACGTGATTTTGACGGCAGGGCGGGCTGCGGCGATGAACCGTTTCAACCGGAAAGCCGAGCCGGAAGATTAGGTGCGTGGTGGTTGCGAAGTGATAAATACCTAGGTTCTTCGCTTCGCTTACAGCTCGAAGCGAGAAGGACGTCTGGAGAAGGTAAATGAATCGTATTTATGAGTTGATGTTTATTGTTCGTCCTGACATGGTTGAGGAGGATCAGGACAAACTGATTTCGAGCTTGGAGTCAAATGTCACGACCTCAGGTGGAACCGTAAAGAGCGTGGAGAAGATGGGCAAGCGGCGCCTGGCGTACACCGTCCGTAGATTCCATGACGGCATCTATATCCTGCTTACGGTCGAGGGTGGCGGCGCAGTTATCCACGAACTCGAACGCCGGCTGCGAGTCACGGAACCGGTGATCAAGTTTTTGACCGTGCGCATCGATGAAGAACAGAAACGTCTCGAGAAGATTAAGAAAATCCGGGACGCGCGACGAAAGGCAGCGCCTGCGCCAGCGGCCGAATCCGGTGGAGAAGCCGCGGCGGTCACAGCGTAGAACCCGTCTCCGGTTATCAGTTCTCTGGCGGCGAGGTTCGCTTGGCAACTGAAGATCGATGATTAGCGATCGCACCAAGGAGCATCATGGCTGAAGAAACTAGAACGACACAGTCCCCATCTGGAGAAACGTCTGGCGGTTCAGAGCGCGGCGAGCGCCGCCCACCTCGCCCGGGTGGTCCCGGCGGTCCGGGACCCGGAGGTCGCGAAGGCGGCCGCAAGTATTTCCGGCGAAAGAAAGTGTGCAAGTTTTGCGTCGAAAAAATTGAGGCTGTCAACTACAAAGATGTGCGTTTGCTTGCGCAGTTTGTCGCGGAGAGCGGAAAAATCGTCCCTCGGCGTCTTACCGGTGTGTGTACGCCGCACCAGCGACGGCTGTCTACGGCAATCAAGCAGGCACGCAATATTGCGCTGTTGCCGTTTGCAGGAAGACCATCGTAAGCCGGTTGTTAGTTGCTGGTTGTCAGCGCCTAGTCTTCACTTGTCAGCGAATTAGACACTGACTACTACTCACTAGGCACCTTTTTCAGGAGCAATCATGGAAGTCATACTCAAAGAAGATGTCGCCAAGCTGGGTTCCCGCGGTGACGTTGTAAAGGTCGCTGATGGATTTGGTCGCAATTATCTGCTACCCCGCAAACTGGCGATTGAGGCCTCGGCCGGCAATAAGAAGGTAATAGAGCAGATGAAGGCAGCTGCCGTGCGCCGCTCCGCGAAAGAAAAGGCACAGGCAGAGGAATTGAGCAAACAGTTCGACGGGCTATCGGTTTCGTTCACGCGACGCTCGGGTGAACACGATCAGCTGTTCGGTTCCGTTACGTCCGGCGACATCGCCGAAGCATTGTCCAAGAAAGGCTTTGATGTTGACCGTCGAAAAATCCAGTTGCATGAACCGTTGAAAACACTCGGCGAATTTACCATTCCTATAAAACTACACAGGGATGTCACTACCCACTTGAAAGTGGTTATTGAAAAAGAAGCGGTCGAGTAGACTGCCGGATCGACGGGCGGGTACCCCCGTCACGTCCTGCTTTTGCTTCAGCTCGGCCCCGTCACGACTCTTCCGAAACTCTTTTCCAACAATGACCTAGGTGAGCAATAATAGTGCCAAACGATTGCATTTCTTGCTCACGATTGCCGTCCTGGCACGTCTATGGCAATGCAACCGGCGAGCACGGCTAAGGTAACCGGTTTTGTCGAGGACACAGGAAACATGCCGGCCGATGCGTGGGCAGTACCTTTTGCGGTTGGCGAGTGCTTCCATCCGGCTCCGCAACCTGAGCCGATGAAGCGAGGCAGCGAAACCCAGGACCCGTACTCCCGGGGCCACATGGCTGGGCAGAGTCTAGGCCGCATAGACGACACTCTACTCATTCGCGAAGCGCAACGCGGCAATCGCGGCGCTTTCGAGGAACTGGTGCGGCATTACGACCAGGCGGTGCTGCGGCTCGCCCTGCACCTCACCGGATCGGAACACGAAGCCCAGGACATTTATCAGGATGCATTCCTGAAGGCCTTTAAGAGCGTGGGCAACTTCCGCTTCGAGTGCTCGTTTTATACGTGGATTTACCGCATCGTCACGAATCTGTGTTTGGATCACCTGCGAAAAAGGCAGGTGCGAAAAGAAGACGCGCCGGTGGCGGTCGATGCAGAAGGTGAGCAGTACGATATCTTGGAGCGCGTGCCCGATGGCCGAGCCAGTTCTAACCCGGAACGGGATTTGATGCGCAGGGAATTAGGCAGTCGTATCAACAACGCTTTAGACCGCCTCACCCCACGCGAGCGCATGGTTTTCGAGCTGAAGCATTATCACGGATTGAGATTGCGGACCGTCGGAGAGATTTTGAACACGACGGAGGAGACAGCCAAGAATACTCTATTTCGCGCCACCCAGAAATTACGTGACTCTCTGGCGGATATGAGAGGAGTTGTCAGATGAAATCAGAAAACCTTCCCGTCACGGGGGTGCAGCTATGAAATGCGAATGGGTTAAAGAAAATATTTTGCTGTACGTGTATAACGAACTCGCCGACGATGCTCGTTACGAGTTGGAACAGCATCTGGCGCGTTGCACGGATTGCGCAGCCGAGCTGAATGCTAGCCGCCAGCTACACACAACGCTCTCCACGCTTCATGTGGAGGAACCCTCCCCAAATTTACTTACAGCCTCGCGCATGCGGCTACAGGAAACGCTGGAGACCACTGAGCAGGGCGGGTTTTGGCAACGCCTCATTTTCGATCCAGCAGCTTGGTTGCGTCCGCTTCGCTTCGCTCCGGCGCTGGCAGCGGCAATTTTCATCGTGGGTTTTGCAGGCGGGATAGGCGCCACATATCAGGTAATGGTCAACCGCGGCGCCAAAGCAACAGAACTTCCCTACGCGATTCCTGTTGAGTCCTCGATCAGCGGCATCAGTTCCATTCAGCAAGATCCCGGTTCCAACCAGATCAGCATCAAGTACAACACTATTTCCACCCAAGAGGCTCAGGGCTCACTAAACGATCAGCGCATTCAACAGCTGCTGCTTTTCGCTGCCCGCAATAATTACAACTCGGGAGTTCGCATGGATTCCGTGGATTTGCTGACACAGCGTCCCAACGGAACCCATGTTCGCGAAGTCCTGCTGTATGCGTTGCGCTATGACTCGAACCCTGGGGTTCGTCTGAAAGCTCTGGAAGGGCTTGGATCCTATGTGAGAGACGATGTACGCGTGCGCGATGCAGTGCTGGAAGCATTGATGAACGACTCGAATCCTGGTTTGCGCGCAGAGGCCCTGCATCTGCTAGAGCCAGTGCGCGCGGATGGCAGCGTGCGGGCAGTCTTGGAGAGCTTGGCCCAGAACGATCAGAACCGATATATCCGGTCGCAAGCGCGCAACATGATGGCGCAACTTTCGGAGATCGACTGAGTGAGGTTCTCGGGATTTCAAGAATCCCGATCGGGAACAGCGGTGACACGGAGGCATAATTTGAACAGATTTCCTAAAACGATTGCGGCGCTGCTTCTAATCCTGCCGCTGGCTAATGCGCAACAGACTCGCGTCTCTCGCGAAGGAGGTGGGTGGGTACAGGAAGTTAGCGGCAGCCTGGCAGCGGTTAAGACTCTCCGAGTAAAGATTGATGTTGGCGCGGTCCGGGTCGAGGGCGGCTCGAAGCAGGCAATTGACTATGTCGTTCGCAACCGTTCTTACAACTCCTCAGAAGACAAGGCCCGCCGAGAGTTCGACAACTACAAAGTAAGCGCCTACGTTCGTGGAGATACCGCCTGGATTGTAGGGGAATGGCAGGCCGCGCGATCGCATAAGTTTTCTGGCGAAGTCCGAGTCGAGGTCCCTCGCGAAATGGAGCTGGTTAAAGTGGAGACTTCGGGAGGCAATGTCTCCACTTCAGGAATTGCGGGCCGGGTCGAAAGTTCGAGCGGGGGCGGCAGTATTCGGATAGATGACATTGGCGGAACCGTCAATGCCGAGACCGGCGGGGGCAGTATCGAAGCTGGCAGCCTGGGCGCGGATGTGACGCTGCGCACGGGGGGTGGCAGCATCAAAATCAATTCCGCGAAAGGGAAAATAAACGCCGAGAGTGGAGGCGGCAGCGTGGCTGTGGTCTCCGCCATGCAAGATGCTGTTGTGGAAACCGGAGGCGGAAATATTCAGGTTGAGCGTTGCACCGGGCGTGTGAAGGCGAGTACCGGGGGCGGCAGCATTGAACTGGGAGAGATTGGCGGGCCCGCGGAGATCGAAACCGGGGGTGGCAGCATCCGCCTGACCTCGGCCAAGGGCCCGGTTCACGCTGAAACCGCAGGCGGCAGCATTGAGCTGAATGGAGTGCCTTCCGCACGGGCCGAAACCGGTGCCGGGGGCATTGTGGCGAAATTCTTGTCATCGGGTGGGGAACGTACAGATTCCGTTCTGGAGACCTCCGCGGGCGACATCGTTGTCTACCTGACACCAAGTTTGAACATTACCATTCGCGCCTCCATTGACATGGCGAGCGGTCACAGCATTCGTTCCGACTTCTCGGAGATTCACGTAGCCAATGAAGGCGGAGAGTGGGGTTCAAAAACCGCTGAGGGAAGCTTGAATGGTGGCGGTCCGATTCTGAAAGTACGTACTTCGGCTGGCAATATTTCCTTTCTACGCACCAGCCGATAAATTTCTAAGGAGGAACGAAGATGCGAACGTCGATCCTCACCGCAGTTCTGGTTCTGACTCTGGCGGTGATTACTTTCACTACGCGAGGCTCTTCGGCGCAACTCGGCGAGACATTCGGGTTCTCGAGCGACGATTCTGGCGGTAGCTCGTATCTTGGCGTGGACACGCGCGATGTCACCACGGATCGGATGGCCGATCTAAAGCTCAAGGAAGAGCACGGTGTCGAAATCACCATGGTCGATCAGGATGCTCCGGCGGGCAAAGCGGGATTGAAGGAGCGCGACGTGATCCTCACGGTGAACGGTACCCAAGTGGAAAGCGTGGAGCAACTACGACGCATGATTCGTGAGATTCCACCTGGCCGGATGGTTACGCTGGGTATCAGCCGCGACGGTCAGCCTATGACTATCAAGGCCCAACTTGCGAGTCGCAAATCAGCCTTTGCACTGGCGAATGATGGCAAAGCCTTCAAATTCGCTATGCCGGCGATGCCCGCCATGCCTGCTATTCCGGCGCTGCCTGATATGGATATTCCAGTTTCGGTCGTCGTGGTGCACTCCTCCGCGCGCAGCGGCTTGATGGTGGAGAATCTCACGCCGCAGTTAGCGGATTTCTTTGGCGCCAAGCAGGGGAAAGGCATACTTGTGCGCTCTGTCGACAAAGGCAGCCGCGCCGAGAAAGCAGGCTTCCGCGCCGGGGATGTGATCGTACGAGTCGAGGGCGCGTCTATTGATGACACCAGCGACTTTACACATGCCCTGCACAATCGCAAAGGCAACAAAGACAATACCGTAAGGATTGGAATCATACGGGACAAGAAAGAGCAGACTGTCACCCTAACCTTGCCTGAACATAAGCAATCAGAAGTTATCGACCAGACCCTGGAGCTCCCCGACATTGACTTGGAGACACGCATCGATCTGAGGGAAGCGGCTGATGAAATCGCCCGGATAAAGCCTGAATTGGAGCGTTCTGCCCAAGAAGTAAGGCGATTTAAGACTGCTGAGATCGAACGGTTGGGGCCTGAAATCGAACAGTCGACAAGAGAATTGCGGGAACACGAGGAAGAATTAAAGAAGGAAATACAGGAACTGCAACGCGAGTTCTGCAATAGCAGCAGCGAAATCTGAGTCGCGGCTCGCAGAGATTGAATTTCTAGCTGCTGGCTGTCTGCGCCTGCACCTTGTGATGATTTTGGGCCAGGTGAACGCGATTCCGCCCAGCCTGCTTGGCCGCATAAAGTGCTGCATCGGCCGCTTTGACCAATTCATCGCGGCTTGTGCCGTGGTCTGGGAAGCTGGCCACTCCCACACTAATGCTGACCGGGCGCGGCACTCCGGGAAACTGCCAGGCTTCGACTAGCTTACGCAGCTTCTCGGCCACACCTAACGCGTGCTCCTGATGGGTTTGGGAGAGCAGGATGGCAAATTCTTCTCCGCCATAACGGCAGACCACGTCGATCTTTCGCAGTTGCTGATGAAAAACGGAAGACACCTGCCGCAAAACTTCATCTCCCAGCAAGTGTCCGAATTCGTCATTTAAGCGTTTAAAGTGATCAATGTCGACCATCACAACCGCCATCCCAGCGCTAAATCTGCGAGCCCGTTCGATCTCCTCCGCAATGCGCAGCTCGAAGAATCGGCGGTTAAAGATGCCCGTCAGCCCATCGAGAAACGCCAACTGCTTAACCCTTTCTACGTAATGAGCATTCTGAATAGCTGTAGCGCAAATGTCTGCGACCGATTCCAGCGGCTGAATGTCACTGGGATTGAATGACCCTGCCTGTGCGCTGTCCAGCACTAGCACTCCCAAGGTTTGCCCGAATGCGACGAGTGGGATGCACATCCGGGAAGCCGTTTCCACGTAGAAGGCGAGATGATCTGAACTACTTTTAAGATCATTCTCGATGACAGTTTTTCCCGATGCCAGGGCACGCCCACACAAACCTGCCTCTGCCGGCATTCGGTCTCCTTCTGTAATTCTCGGTGTGAGGTCCCCGTGGTGAGCGCGAAGTACAAGCTCTTGTTCCTCTTTCAGCAGTACCGAAACGTGCGAGACCTGGAATGAATTCTGAATCTTTGCGCATGCCTTTGAAAGTAACTGCTTGATATCCAGAACTGCCGTAGTCTCCCGCGCGATAGCATTGATAGCCTCCAACTGCGAGGCACGGCGGCGTTCCAGCGAATATAACCGGGAGTTCTGCAGTGACATGGAAGCCTGCGTTGAAAAGATCGCCAGCAGGTCGATGGTCTCGCTATCAAAGTGATTCAAACTGTCGCTCTGGCAATCCAGTACCCCCAAGACCTCGTCCCGCACCATCAGCGGCATGGCCAATTCGGAGCGGGTATCCTTTCGCAAGGCCAGATAACGCGGGTCTGTGCTCACGTCCGGAGCGTACACTGGACGCTTTTGTTGAGCAGCAACCCCGGTCAAGCCCTTGCCCAAAGGCACTCGTATATCGGCGAGCCCAGATTTCCAGCCTATTTGAGAGCGAATCCGCAGTTCGTTACTCTTTTCGTCCAGCAGCAGGATGGCGACATTCTGCAGATGAAAGTAGTCGCGTGCAATGACAAGGATTCGCTGCAGCACCTCATCCAGGTCAAAGGTGGACAACACCGCCTGGCTGGCGTCGTAGAGAATCGCAACCTTCTGCATGGTGATGCGAGATTGTAACCTGCGCGGGACCATATTACCGAGGTTTCCGAAGTAACTTGCGGCTGCCAAGTCCTACGGTTTGTGCAGCTTAGACTCTTTGCGCCTGCCCGCAATAGCTTTGACGATGCCAAAGGCCACCAGGCAAAACCAGAAGTCCACCACCAGCCCTAGGTCAAGCCGCAGGGGTATATGCTGCGCCCGCAGAGGCAGGTGGGGCATCAGCAGGAAATAAGCGATGTTACCCGCTAGGACCGCAATTAGGGCGTGAACAAAGTTTTTCACGGACTTTCTCGGCATAGTCACGAGCCCTTGGGACGCTTGATTTCAAACTGATTGCTCCCTGGGGCAGGCCGGTCTTGATCCTCTGCTAACATCCACTCTTCAGATGCTCGAACCGGCCACCCCCGTTCAGTATGTCAAGGGCATTGGTCCCCGTTTGGCGGAGGTGCTCGCCGCTAAGGAAATCCACACCGTCGACGATCTACTCCACTATCTGCCGTTCCGCTACGAAGATCGTCTCAATCCGAGAAGTATTTCCGAACTCCGCGCAGGCGAGATGGCGACGGTGATCGCCGAGGTCCGAACCTCAGGCCTGGTCCGCACCCGGCGCATGCCGATCTTCGAAATGACCGCCGGGCAGGGGAGGTCCCGGCTGAAGTGCATCTGGTTCAACGCGACCTATTTACGAGACCGGTTTAAGCCCGGTCAGGTGGTCGCTCTTTACGGAAAGGTGGAGGGGGATCTCTATGGCGGCGAGTTGCAGCTGGTGCAACCACAATTTGAAATCCTGGACGATGCAACTCGCTCCGAGGGCAGCGATGCTACGGAGCAGAAAACGTCCGCTTCTCTGGAAGTTGGAAGCATCGTGCCGATTTACGAATCCGCCGGCCAAGGACGTCTGACTACACGCTGGTTCAGACGCATAATACATACTGCCCTTGAAAACCTGCCTCCGGAGCTGCCCGATCCCATTCCCACCGCTGTACGCCAACGGCTCAATTTGATCTCGCCGCGCGAGGCTCTGTGGAAGGTCCACTGGCCCGATCCCGGCGAGAGCTTTCATGATCTTCAGGCCTCACGGACGCCCGCCCACGTTCGCCTTATCTTCGAAGAGCTTTTCTTTGTGGAACTGGGGTTGGAACTGAAGCGCCGAAGACAGAAAGCCGAGACTGGAATTGCGTTTCGTTTAGACGAGCACGTTCGAGCGGCTATCAAGAAGATCTTACCTTTCCATCCCACAGCCGCTCAAAAGAGCGTGCTGAAGGAGATCGCTTCAGACATGGAGAAACCCGCTCCCATGCGGCGGCTTCTGCAGGGTGATGTCGGTTCCGGCAAAACCATCGTGGCTTTCGAAGCTGCCATCATCGCCATGGAGAACGGCTTTCAAGTCGCCCTGATGGCTCCCACGGAAATCCTCGCCCAGCAACACTATTTTTCAGCGCGGCGGATTCTGGAGCCTGCAGGGTATCGCGTGGTGCTGCTCACAGGCTCGCTTGAGGATGACCGCAAGCGCGACGTCCGCCGTCATATTGCCCAGGGAAATGCTCAACTTGTGATCGGCACTCATGCGCTCATTGAGCGAAGTGTAGAGTTCGGTCGCATTGGCCTGGTCATCGTCGATGAGCAGCACCGCTTCGGAGTGCTGCAGCGCTTCAAGCTGATGAAAAAGAGCTCCGAACCCGGCGGTGGACGTGTCGGCACAGACCGTGTGGGGACGGGCGTCTCGCCCGTCCAGGTCGAGCCAAGCTCGACAACTCTCCCTGAACCCGATGTCCTGGTGATGACGGCCACGCCCATTCCCCGCACTCTGGCCCTGACTCTATACGGCGACCTCGATCTTAGCGTGATCGATGAGGCGCCTCCCGGGCGCCCTCCCATCATTACCCGCCGGGTGTCGGATGGGCGCGCCGAAGAGGTCTGGAAGTTCGTCCGCCAGCAAGTGAAATCCGGCCACCAGGTCTATGTCGTCTATCCGGTGATCGAAGAAAACGAAGAAAACGAGCTCAAAGCGGCTCTCAAAATGTACAAGGAGTTGAGCAATCACACTTTCCCAGACCTGCGTGTGGGCCTGCTACACGGCCGTCTGGAGGCTGATCTGAGAGAGCAGGGGATGCAGCTATTTCAGAAAGGCGGGATCGACATTCTGGTCGCCACAACAGTAATCGAAGTGGGCGTGGATGTTGCCAACGCTACGGTGATGGTCATTGAACATGCCGAACGTTTTGGACTGGCGCAGTTGCATCAGTTGCGGGGACGGATCGGCCGAGGCCCCGCAAAGTCGTATTGCATTCTCATGACCGGCGGCAAAATCTCTGAAGACGGCGAGCGCCGCCTTGACGCCATGGTGCGTACGAACGACGGTTTCAAAATCGCCGAACTCGATCTCGAACTCCGTGGCCCGGGAGAATTCTTTGGAACCCGCCAGGCAGGCCTGCCCAGCTTCCAGGTAGCAAATCTAATTCGAGACCGCCAACTGCTCGAAACCGCCAGGCGCGAAGCCGCTGCGGTATTGTCGGGCCCCCACCAAGAAATTTCACAGGAAGAGATTAACCGGGCTCTTCATCACATGCGAACCCGCTGGCAGAAGACCTACGGTTTGGTGGAAGTGGCGTAATTGCCTAGCACGCCCGCCGACCATTACGTGTGATAATTCCTTACCTGTGAAAACAGCCCCGTCATCCGACCTGTACCGCAAACTTCCTGCCGTTGATGATCTGGTCCAAAGCAAAAGCCTGGCTGCTTTAGTCACACAAGAAGGCCGCCCCACAGTGACCGATTCCGCGCGCACCGTGCTCACGCGTGTACGTGAGGAGATCGCCTCCGGGAGACTGGACGCAGAAGCCGTCGATCTTGCAGTTACGGGAATAGCCGAGGCGATCGAGCGTGAGACGCGAAAGCGCTTGATGTTCTCGCTGCGACCGGTGATAAACGCAACTGGCGTGATTCTGCACACTAATCTGGGACGGGCTCCGCTCGCGCGAAACGCGACCGAGCATATCCAGGAAACGGCGCAGGCTTACTCCAACCTAGAATACGACCTTACGTCGGGTGAGCGCGGCAAACGCGATGTCCACGTGGATCGCCTGTTTCGCAAGCTGCTCGATGTAGATGTGGGGACAGTCGCCCCCGGCTGTTCCGGTGAGCAAAGCTTGCCAGCCATTTCCACGATCGTTGTCAACAACAATGCCGCCGCTGTCCTCCTTGCGCTTAACACCCTCGCGGAAGGCGGTGAGGTCATCGTCTCCCGCGGCGAACTGGTCGAGATCGGCGGCTCATTCCGCATTCCCGAGATTATGGCGAAGTCCGGCGCCATCCTGCGCGAAGTCGGCACCACCAACCGGACACGCATAACCGACTACGAGCGTGCTATCAATGAACGAACCAAGCTGCTGCTTCGTGTGCATCGCTCGAATTTCCAGATCACCGGTTTTACCGAACAGCCACATGTCCACGAACTCGTCGCGCTCGCTCGCGGCCGAAAGCTTCCATTGATGGAGGACCTGGGAAGCGGCGCCTTGGTTGATTTGCGTTCCATGGGCATCGATGGTGAGCCTGCCCTGCTCGATAGCCTCCGCGCCGGCGCGGATGTGGTCACCTACAGCGGCGATAAGCTTCTCGGAGGTCCGCAGGCCGGCATACTATGCGGGCGCGGTGATCTGATCGCCCGTATGCGCTCCAATTCGCTCTTCCGCGCGCTGCGGGTCGATAAGCTAACCTATGCCGCACTTGAATCCACTCTGCTTGCCTACATAAAGCGCGACTATGACAGCATCCCGGTGTTGCGGATGATTCGGGCATCCCAGGAAGAAATCCGTAAGCGCACGGAGCTTCTGGCGAGCAAAATCAAATCCACCTTTCTTTCAGAGGAGTTGCGGAATGGCGACTCCGTGATCGGAGGCGGCGCCGCGCCATCGGTCGTTTTACCCACGTGCCTTTTGGCTCTGACCTGTGACGGTTTTAGCGCTGATGAATTGGCCGTCGAGTTACGCGCCGCCGATCATCCCGTGATCGCCCGGATCGAAGAGGGCAGGGTATTGCTCGATCTGCGAACCGTTTTTCCCGCCCAGGACGAGGAATTGGCTGAGGTTTTAAACTCGATAGGCATTCAAAGGCCAGGATAGCTTATGGGACAAGGTACACTTTCCCAACAGCGCCGTGGGCGTCGCTAAATGGCGGGAGATTACGCTACTTGATGGCGATACTGCCGCTCGATCGACTCCATTTGATCTTTGAGCCGTAGTTTCAGCTTCTTCAGCCGGACTTCTTCCAGCTTCTCGTCTTCTGTTAGGTATCTTTTTTGGGTGAGGGAATCAAGACGTTGCGCATACTGCGTGTGCTCCTGGGCTAGTTTGCGGAACTCATCATGACTAGCCAGGAGCTGGTCTCTTGGAGTCATTCCACTAGACCCTCCTGAAGATTTGTACGGGCTTAAAGTACCACACGGCCGAGGTCGCTTCAATGTTAAATTCCACAGATTTTATGACTTTCGAGGCTTACAACCATTGCACCAAAAGTAATGCAAATCATGGGAACTGAAGGCGATACAAGACTGCGTCCTCTTCCGGATTCCGGTAGTAACTATTACGCCTCCCAATCGCTTTGAAGTTCAGTTTTTCATACAAAGCTCGCGCCGCCAGGTTTGAATCGCGGACTTCAAGGAAAATTGCCGCAGCTTTCCGATGCCTGGCTTGCTTCAAAAATTCTGCAAGGAGCTGGGTGCCCAGGCCGCGCCTCTGGCTCTGTTCTCCAATAACTACGTTTTCGATTTCCCACTCCCGGCCAATAAGGCGCGTGACCAAAAACCCAAGAACGATCCGGTTTGACGCGTGCTCAATGACGAAAACGCTCCTTGGTGCTGATGCGCTGACCAGATGCTCGTACTGCTCTGGGTTCCAATGCGCAGAGGTGGCGGATTTTTGCTCCAGTGCCTTTATTGCCGGAAGATCTGATGGGTTGGCGTGACGAACCAGGAATCCTCTGATCTCCGGGTTGTCGATGTTAGGCTCGGAATCCAATGCGGCGCTACGTGCGCCCTTTCGAGAAAATTTCTGCGTCGGAGCGGCGAATGTAGTTGGCATCCAGCGCTTCAGGGCTCACGGTTTCTCCGCGTAGTATCTTCCTCCATCCAAAAAGGGCGATCGCATCACTACGGGGACGATCAATCTCCTGAAGATCCAATTTACCTCTCCGCGCGATCTCTGCGACAGTGTGATCGGGAGTAACTATTTGATATCCGTTTCCGGCGCCTGCCAATTCTTCAGCGGTGTACAAGTGCTCGCCAATTTCCCTCACACTATCGCCGATTTCGTATAGCCCCGCGTAGATTTCATTCCGCCCTGCATCCAGAGCGGAAAGCACCTTTCCGTGAGCGTTCGCACTAACCGCGACGGCCTCCAGCAACGAGACTGCCGCGATGGGCTTTTGCAGGATCTCGGCAAGACCCTTGACCGCAGCCAGGCCGACGCGCAGCCCGGTGAACGAGCCGGGGCCGGACACAATCGCGAAAGCGTCAATTTGGTACTTCTGACAACGATGCTTCTGCAACAGCTCTGCTATTTGCGGGATGAGTTGGGCGGAGAAGGTTCCGCCGGCGAGCGGGACTACTTCGAAGATACTGCAGCCTTCATCAGGACTGCACTCCGCCAACGCAATACTGCCGTTTTTGCCTGAAGTGTCGACCCCGAGGACAAGCATACGAAACGCTAGTGCGTCGACTCTACAAGCTCCAGCAGTACTCCGCCCGTGCTTGACGGATGCACAAAAATGTAGCGGTGCCCGTCCGCACCCACTTTGATTTCCTCCGAAACCAAGCGGATTCCCTCTGTTTTCAGGCGTTCCACTGTGCTCGTGAGATTAGGCACGCGCATAGAAACGTGGTGCAATCCTTCGCCGCGTTTCGCGATGAATCTTGCGATGGCTGAAGTCTCTGACGTAGCTTCCAGCAACTCCAGGCGGCTCTCGCCCACTGGCACCATGACCAGTTTCACCTGCTCGGCATCAACCGATTCTTCCGGCGAGACCTGCAACCCGAGCTTCTCGTAAATGTTCTTTGCCGTAGCGAGCGACTTCACAGCAATGCCGAGATGATCGATGGTAAACATAAATGAACTCAGCGGACCTGAATCACACGCTAATACGCCTTGGCGATGACCGCTCTTCGCTCCACCATCTCGCCGCTCACGATACATTGGCCCGGCCCGCCAAATTCATCCACTAAAGGAATGTTGCGCACGCTGGCCTTGAATTCCTTGATGCGCTCGTCACTCGTGGGATCGTCTTTGATATGGGCCATGACAAACTTGCCGCCGCCCTTTTCCGCAGTCACCTCATTGAGGATGCTTTCAACTTCCTTAATGGAATTGGCGACTACCGTATTTTGCTGAAGTCTTTGCTTGGCTTTGTTGTACAGATCTTTCTGCATTGTCTCGAGCGTGTTTGCAAGTTTTGGAACAGCTTCGCTCTGGGGAACGGCTTCTTTCTGGCCTGTGTCTCGTCGCTTGATCACGATATTCCCGCTCTGCACGTCCCGCGGACCTAGTTCGAAAACCACCGGCACGCCACGGCGCTCCCAATAGAAGAACTTCGCGCCGGGAGTGAAGCCGTCGCGCGCGTCCACGTGTGCACCTAAATCTTTGGCCAGTTTGTCTGCTGCTTCGAGCACCTGGGAACGCTCTTCCTCCTTGCGATAGATCGGCACCAGGACCGACTTGCGCGGAGCGACTCTGGGCGGTAGCACCAAACCCTTGTCGTCGGAATGAGTCATTACCAGCCCCCCCACCAAGCGCGTGCTCACGCCCCAACTAGTCTGCCAGACGTAGTCGAGCTTGCCTTCTTTGGTCTGGAATTTAACGTCGAAGGCCTTCCCGAAGTTCTGGCCGAGATCGTGGCTGGTGCCTGCCTGCAGCGCCAGACCGTTCTGCATCATGGCTTCCATAGAATACGATCTGAGCGCACCGGCAAATTTCTCGGCTTGCGTTTTTGCGCCTTTGATCACCGGCATTGCCATTACGTTTTCCGCGACATCGGCATAGACGTCTAACATGCGGAGCACTTCCTCTATCGCCTCCGGGTGCGTGGAGTGAGCGGTATGGCCCTCCTGCCAGAGAAACTCGGTGGTCCGCAGAAACATGCGAGTGCGCAGCTCCCAACGCAGCACATTGCACCACTGATTGATCAATACTGGCAGATCACGATAGCTCTGGATCCACTTGGAAAAAAAATGGCCGACAAGAGTTTCCGATGTTGGCCGAATGATGTAGGGCTCCTCAAGCTCTTTCCCTCCGGCGATGGTCACAACCGCCAGTTCCGGTGAAAATCCTTCCACATGTTCCGCTTCTTTCTGCAAAAAACTCTGAGGAATCAGCAGTGGCAGGTAAATATTTTGGTGGCCGGTAGCTTTGAAGCGATCATCGAATTCATGCTGCAAAATTTCCCAGATCGCGTAGCCGTTCGGCTTCATCACCATGCACCCCTTGACGATCTCGGCCGGCTCGGCCATGTCGCCCTGCAGCACCACGTCCTGATACCAGCTAGCGAAATCCTTTTCTCGAGGTGTGATAGGTTGTTCGGCCATTTATTGCTCTTTCCTGGCTTCGGTTTCTTCTGCCAATCTTGCGACGATCTCTTCCACCAGCGTATAGGGATCGCGTTTATGCCTCGCGATCTGGTTGGCATAGCGCGCGAGATCGCCATCTTCCATCCGAGCCCGTACCTTTTCCAGCAGCGTGTCGCGTAACATCTCAACCAGGCGCTCCTGCCAGTTCTGAACGCTCCGTTGCAGTAGCCGATCCTCCTTCTGCAAATGTGCTTCGTAATCAGCGATGGCTACGGCCAATTCGGCAATTCCCCGGCGTTCACTGGCAATCGTCTTCACGATGGGAGGCGTCCAGCGGTCGCTTCTCGTGGCCAGGGATTGCAGGGCGCGAATTTCGCGTTCCACTCGCTCGGCTCCCTCACGATCGCTCTTGTTAATTACGAAGATGTCGGCAATCTCCATGATACCGGCTTTGAGGGTCTGGACATCGTCGCCCATGCCGGGCACGAGAATCACGATGGTGATATCCGCCACGCGCACTATATCGATTTCGTCCTGCCCAACTCCCACGGTTTCGATGATCACCAGATCGCGCCCAGAGGCGTCGAGTACTGTGGCCACATCCGCCGTGGTGCGTGCCAGGCCGCCCAACGATCCGCGTGTTGCCATGCTGCGGATGTAGATTCCGGGATCCGAAAAATGTTCCTGCATGCGGATGCGATCGCCCAGAATCGCGCCGCCGGTGTAAGGGCTGGTTGGATCCACCGCGACAATTCCTACCGTGCGCTTCTGCTTTCGATAGTGACGAGCCAGATGGTCCACCAGCGTGCTCTTGCCCGCTCCAGGGGCGCCGGTGATTCCCAGCATGCGCGCGTGCCCACTATACGGAAACAGCGCCTTAAGGAATTCGGACCAGCCCAACGCGCGATTCTCGACCGTACTGATCGCTTGCGACAGTGCACGCGGATCCCCCGTGCGCAGGCGCTCCACCCAGCTTTGTAATTTTTGATTCAGAGCAATCAGTGTAAAGCAGGCATGCTCTTAGGGGAACGGAAGGTGTGGAACGGGGCTCCCGCGGGGCAAAAGCCGCAGCCGCACAAGCACCTATTGCTAGAGCAATAACCAGGCTACGTTTCTACGGGGCGCCATAATGCGCGGGATCGTAGTCGCAAACCCCACTCAAGTTTTGGTCCGGAGGGCTTGGCGGTGATGTCCAGGGCGGATTCGCGAAATCGAAAAATTCCGTCATGTCCATCTGCGCAGCATCACGTTTTGTCAGGCTATCCACCGCGAAGCGCGTTTCGATCAGTTTCAGAATCGCGGTGTAGTCCGAAACAGTATGCGAAACGAAATTCTTCTTCGTAAAAGGCGAAACTACAATTAGAGGAATGCGGAAGCCTGTATACACGAAGTCGCAGTTTGGGCCGGTTTTCGTCGTGCAGATATCCCCTCCTTGACCGTTGGTACCGGGATTTAGATCCATCGGTGCCAAATCGTCCGGCTTATCGGTGGGCGTGCCGGTGTGGGGCGCCACATGGTCGTAGAAGCCGCCGCCCTCATCGAATGTCAGAATGAAAACTGTATCTTTCCAGGACGGGCTGACCAGCAGTTTGTTGATGACGTTCGCCACGTGCGCAGCGCCCTTTTGAATATTCTGGTTCGGGTGCTCGTCTAGTCCCGACACATATCCTCCCTCTATCATGGCGACGGATGGAAGGGTTCCATTGTTCACATCGTTGTAATAGTCGGGATCAAGCGGGACAATCTTCGATTCGTGCTGAGAGCCGAACGGCTGAAAGTTCTCGAGAAACGCGGTATTTGGATCTGTCAGATAGATTTTCCACGATACCCCGGCCGTTTCCAACTGTTCAAAAATCGTCTTGTTAGATAACGGCTGTTTGGGAGGATTGGCATGACCGGCCGAGGTGGCGGCCAGAAGGTATAGGCGATTGGGTGGCGTGCGGCTCATGATCGGGGAAAACCAGCGATCGGATGTAGCGAAATTGGAAGCCATGAAGTAGTAGTAATTGAGATCATTGCCATCGTAATAGCCCATGGCACGAAGTCCCTGCGTGTCAGAAAACCCGCCGGGCATGTCGTCTGTGATGCCATTCTTTAGGGTGTTCCTGGCGAAGTTGGCGGCGGACTGAACGAATCCATCGAGCGCCGGCGTGGCGTTTACAGGGTCCAACCGGTTCCAGTCCACGTGACTTTCATTCCAGCCTGGGCTCATGTTTTGCATGCAAACCGTGCGGAAGTGGAAAGAGTTCACGGTGCCGATCACGTTATTGTTCCCGTCGACCATCGGATTGGAAGCGTTAGCCGTCAGCCCGTCGAACTGCTGTGATGGGTAGCCGTTTGCCTGCCAGTAGTCCGCCAGCTTGCCGAAGTAGTGATCGAAGCCGCGATTCTCCTGCACCATGAAAATGATGTGGTTCACCGATTGATTGAGCTGCGGGTCGGGTTGCGGAGTTGGCGTGGGGCTTTTCCCAAGCCCACCACAGCCCCCTAGAACGCCGAGAATGCCAAAAGCCAGAAAGGCGAGTGTGAGACTTAGTAGGTGCTTCCTATGTAGGCAGTAACTGCCGGACAGTTTCTTCATCCCTGGGCTCCGTGTGGAATTCGGCAGTGGCGGCGGAGCTAGGATGTCGAAAGCTACTTACGAGTTTGCTGCCAGAATGATTGCTCTCGCCCGATTTGGGGGCGGCGGGAGCACGATTGGCAGATGTTAGCTACTCATCTCTGAGCAGTTGCCTGGCGATCACCAGCCGCTGGATTTCGCTGGTACCCTCGCCAATGGTGCAAAGCTTTACATCCCGGTAAAATTTCTCAGCCGGGTAGTCTTTGATAAAGCCATAGCCGCCATGGATTTGCACGCCTTCATTGGCGCAGCGCACAGCCACTTCGCTGGCGTAGAGCTTGGCCATCGACGACTCCAGCGTGGTCTTGAGCCCCGCATCTTTCACGGAAGCGGCTCGTAGCGTTAGAAGCCGGGCGGCGTCGATCTCCGTGGCCATATCGGCCAGTTTCCATTGAATCGCCTGAAAATCACTGATCGCCCTGCCAAATTGCTTTCGCTCCCTGGAATACTTCAAGGCAGCCTCATAGGCACCCTGAGCCATGCCGAGCGACAGGGCAGCAATGGAGATGCGGCCACCATCCAAGACCTGCATGGCATCGATGAATCCGTCACCTTCTCTGCCCAAAAGGTTTTCGTGAGGAATGAGGCAGTCCTCAAAAATCAGTTCAGCCGTGTCGCTGGCGCGCAGGCCGAGCTTGTTCTCTTTTTTACCGGGACGGAATCCCTTCGTTCCCTTCTCGACGATAAAAGCGGACAAACCATGGGTGTGCGCGGCCCGATCCGTTACCGCGATAACCACAATCACGTCCGCATAATGACCATTCGTGCAAAAGGTCTTCGTGCCGTTCAGCACCCAGCCGCTTCTCGTCTTGCTAGCGTTCATGCGGGCGCTCCCAGCATCTGATCCGGACGAAGGCTCCGTCAGGCCCCATGCTCCGATGTACTCTCCTGTGGCTAGCTTGGTGACGTATTTCTTTTTTTGACCTTCGTTGCCGACCAGAAAAATGTGATTGCAGCAAAGAGACGTATGGGCCGCCACGATAATTCCGACCGAGCCATCCACGCGCGAGATCTCCTCGATCGCGGTGACGTACTCGACGTAACCCATGCCCGCGCCGCCATGCTCGGGCGGAAAAACTGTGCCCAGCAGCCCAAGCTTGCCGAGTTCCTTGACGGTCGCGAGAGGGAATTCACTCGCTTCATCCCATTTCATTACATTGGGACCGATTTCGCGCTCCGCAAAATCGCGCACGCTCTTCTTCAATTGCAGCTGTTCATCATTGAGTTGGAAATCCAAAATCCCTCCGCTTACAGTGTGCTCACCACGGAACAGCAGCCTGCAACTTTTTATTAGAACATAGCGGGTAAATACCCAAGAAGACGAGGTCTGGAGCATCCGCCATCCTCGACCCTTAATGGGCATTGACTCTCATTCCAGAGCAGCGGTACCCTTAAGCTTAATGGGTAGTTGCTTGCGCCCTGGGGCGAGCACCTTCGGCTGCTTCCATCTCCTTATAGAAGAATCGTTTGCGTTTGCAATGCTTGCCTGTCTTTCTTGCCGAGCCCTGCTCGCCCGTCTTTGGAAACCCTTGCCCACGGAGGAAGGGGAGTTCTGCGCAGCCAGCTTGAGCATCTAAGGCGCGGAAGTTAAGGAGGCAAAATTCGCGGGCGGCGCCCTCTGTGCGAAGTCGAATGAGCGCCCGCGGCACGACTGAATGAAGAAGAGTATTGAGATAAGTCCGAATATTGAAACCCTGTTCGGCCCGAGAGATGAAAATCTTCACGTGCTGGAAGACGGTCTGAACATCACCATCGATTTACGGTCCGATTCGATCGAAGTAGAAGGGTCGCCCCGCGACGTGGCGCGGGCCCAGCAAGTCTTCACCGATTACGAACATGTGCAGCGCTCGGGATTCACCTTCAATAATGGCGACCTGAATAGCATGCTGCGCGTCTTGATGGCCGATCCTAAGGCGACACTGCGCGGGCTTGCTGAAGCGGGGCGGCAGCGGTCATTCGGTCGGCGCACCGTGCAGCCCAAGAGCGTGAACCAGCGCCGCTATCTTGAGGCCATCGAAAAGCACGACATGGTATTCGGCATCGGCCCTGCCGGGACCGGGAAGACTTACCTGGCTGTGGCCATGGCGATTTCCGCACTGCTCGCCAAGCGAGTGAACCGGATCATCCTCGCGCGTCCTGCTGTAGAAGCAGGCGAGCGTCTGGGCTTTCTGCCCGGTACCTTGCAGGACAAGATTGATCCCTATCTGCGGCCTTTGTATGACGCACTCTATGACATGCTCGATCCGGAGAAGGTGGATCGATACCTCGAGAAGAATGTCATTGAAATCGCGCCCATCGCTTTCATGCGCGGTCGTACACTCAACGACTCATTTGTGATTCTTGACGAAGCTCAGAACACAACTTCTGAACAAATGAAGATGTTCGTCACCCGTCTTGGCTTCAACTCGAAGGCGGTGATCACAGGTGACATCACGCAGATCGACCTGCCCAGCGCACGACGTAGTGGCTTGCTGGAGGCCGCGGATGTGTTGAAAAAGGTCGAAGGATTGACCTTTGTTTACTTCGACGAAGCTGATGTAGTGCGGCACCATCTCGTGCAGCGAATCATCCGTGCCTATGACGAGCACAAGACGAAAACCGCCGAGGAACAGATGCCGTTGCTCGAGTCCAAGAGCGGCACAAATGGAAAGGCGAACGGGAACGAGCCTGTGATACCGGACAAGACTGCCATTTCGTCAGCGGAAACCGAGAGCAAAGAATAAACTAGGGGGATAGTTGGCAGGAGGGTCCGATTCGGATCCTCCTGTTCTCTTTGCATTCAACACCTTGCGCGCCGAGTTATCGCAGAATGCGAGAAGCCCTTGGTGATCTTTCGCAGGAGGGTCGCGCAGCTGACAGAGGCGGCACTCGCCCGGTTTGTCAGCACAGCCCGCCGTGTCGCCGGCGTAAGGGGCGCTGTGGATGTATTGGTGACCAGCAAGCGTGAGATGCGGCTCCTCAACAGCCGCTTTCTCGGAAAGGACAGGCCCACGGACGTATTGGCATTCCCCTCGGAGCCGTGTTCGGTGAAGATAAACGCTGGCGAGATTGCCATATCTGCCGAGATTGCTTCCGAAAACGCGCGCCGACTCGGTCACAACATCGCCGAGGAAATCAAGATCCTGGCTCTGCATGGGATACTTCACCTGGCGGGCTACGATCATGAGCAGGATAAGGGTGAGATGGCGCGCAAGGAGCTGCGTTTGCGTAGTACGCTGAACTTGCCCAGTGGACTGATGGAGAGGATTTCGTGGGCTGGAACTGCGGGCAAACGCCGAGACCGCTCAGGCCGTAAGCCTTCTCGTGCCCCCAAAGCCAGGCGATTACGATGAACTTTGCGATTGCAATCGCGCTCGTCCTGCTGCTGGGAGTGCTCACGCTTGTTTCCTATGTAGATCGCGTTTACGCAGAGATCGGCAAATTCCTGTCGCGCGAGTTCCAAAACAACATCGATACGTTTGAACAGAAGATCGAGCCGCGGCTGGGAGTCAGCCGGACTCGGGCCTCGCTGTCCATGGCGGTGCTTGTGCAGGTCACAATGGCGGCAATCGCCATGCTGGTGGGCTTTGCTTTGTTCCGGGACGGAGATTGGAGTATCTACCAGATTCTCCAGGCCATCGTTAGCCTGGTGCTGGTTGTGGTTGTGTTCAACCGGTTCCTGCCGTTTGTATTCTTCTCGCGGACAAAGGGCGAATGGTTTGTTCGCTGGATCATTCCGCTACGAGTTCTCATTTACATTGTCTTGCCGGTGACTCTAATGCTCGGATTTCTGCAATCCGTGACCACGCTAACTCGGGAGCACTCGGACGAAACGCCGGAGACCCAGGCAGAGGCGGTGGATGCACTACTCGAGGCTGGACAGGAGGAGGGCATCCTCGACCCTAGCAACCGCGACTTGATCCAATCTGTCGTTAAGTTCGGTGAAAAAACCGTACGCGACGCAATGAAGCCACGGCCTGAAATCGTGGCAGTACCCAACAATACCACCGTGGAGCAGTTTATTGAATTATTGCGCTCGAAACCCTTTTCTCGCGTGCCTGTGTTTGAAGGCACCATCCACAATATTGTGGGAATCGTTTACGCGCAGGATGTGCTGCAAGTGCCCGACAGCGAGGCTCACGTCAGGACCGTAGATTCTCTGATGCGCAGGGACGTTTATTTCGTACCCGAAAGCAAGCTGGGCAGCGATCTTTTGCGCGAGATGCAAAAAAACAACATCCGTATGGCTATTGTGGTCGACGAATATGGTGGGGTCGCCGGCCTGGTAACCATCGAAGATCTAGTGGAAGAGATTGTGGGAGAGATTGGCGACGAGCATGACAAAGCGGAGATTGTCCGCGAGAGCGACCAATCCTATATCGTCACCGGCAACATGGATGTAGACCGGCTCAACGAGCTCTTCGGCACCAGACCGGAAACTACCGAATCGGCTACGGTGGCGGGCTTGGTGAGCGAACTGGCAGGGCGCATTCCTCGAAAAGGTGACATAGTCGAAGAGGATGGCCTGCGCTTTGAGGTGCTGGAATCGACAGAGCGCAAAGTTGAGCGCGTGCGCGTTTCGGTAGCCCGGCCCAGGCAGATGAAGTTAATGTAACTGACGCGCCATGGCCTTCCACTCCGGATTCGTTTGCATTCTCGGCCGCCCCAATGCGGGAAAATCAACGCTCCTGAATGCGTTGGTTGGCGAGAAGCTGGCGATCATCAGTCCCAAGCCGCAGACCACGCGCAATCGCATCCTGGGAGTTGTGCATCTTCCCGCCTTGAAAAACAAATCAGGAGCGCAAATTATCCTGCTCGATACACCGGGAGTTCACCGGCCTGACAGTTCGTTGGGCCGCAAGATGATGGGCGAGGTTAGAGAGGCAATGGATGGCAGCAGCCTGATTCTTATGATTGTTGACGTGACCCACCGTCCCGACCAAAGCGATGAGTTTCTGGTTCAGATGGCGAAAAGGTCGGGAACGCCAGTCTTCCTGCTATTGAATAAGATCGATCTGCTGCGGCATGACAAATCTAAGTTGTTGCCCCTTATCAACCAATACAGCAAATTGCCGGTGTTTCGCGAAATCATTCCAATTTCTGCACTCAAGAAGCAGAACCTGGACTTGCTGCTGCCAAAAATCGTCGAGGCCTTGCCGCCAGGGCCACGCTACTTTCCTGAGGAGCAGATTACCGATCAGCCGGCGCGCTTCATGGCCGCCGAAATTATCAGAGAGCAAGTGCTACATCAGACCAGCGAGGAAGTGCCTTACGCTGTAACCGTGGTCGTAGAGCGGTTCGAACAATTACCTAAGCTGACGCATATCGCGGCTGCGATCTATTGTGAACGCCCGGGACAAAAAGCAATCCTTATCGGACAACGCGGTCAAATGCTGAAGAAAATGGGCACTGCCGCCCGTCAGCAGATTGAGAGAATGTTAGGTACACGTGTATTTCTGGAGCTTTTTGTAAAAGTGCGTCCCGCGTGGCGAGAATCGCGGGAGTTCGTGGAAGAGCTGGATTGGAGGCGGCATCTCGACCAACTGGTGGGAGCGAGGCAGGAGTAATAATTATGCCGTAACAACAGATTTCTTGTGGCCGGTTCTGCCGGTACTAAAAGCGAAACGGTTCAGTTTTGATAAGACCATCATGCCGCCATGCCCAACGGTGTTTGCTCAGTGCGGCAAGGGCTTGTACAATCGCCTCGCTGCTGAACCGCTGCTCTTAGCATGTCTCCTGATGTCGAAATCCGCGACTTTGAACCTGAAAAGCTGGTTCTGAAGTTGCGCGTCGCCCTGTCTGCTGACCGCGACGCGATTGACCCGGTGGTGGAAAGTGTGATGGAGATAATTCGAGAGATGAAGTGTGTCGATGGCAAAGAAAGCGACATCGAGTTGGCGCTTAGCGAGGCCCTGGCCAACGCCGTCGTCCACGGTGCAAAAGCAGATGCTTCCAAGGTTGTCGAATGCGATGTCGCATGCGACCAGGACCGAGGGATGCTGATCGTGGTGCGTGATCCCGGCCCAGGTTTCGATCCCGCCAACGTTCCCAGCCCGCTGCAGGGCGAAAACCTCTATTCAGACCACGGTCGTGGAATTTTTCTGATCAATCAGCTCATGGATGAAGTGAAGTTTGCCAAGAACGGCGCTGAAATCCGCATGTTAAAGAAGTAGTGCGTTGCCTATCTGCAGTCACTCCCTGACAGCGATTCCGAGCGTCTTCATCTTCCGATAGAGATGACTGCGCTCCAGCCCAAGCACTTCCGCAGTGCGGCTGATATTGCCGTGGTTCTCATCCAGCTTCTTTAAGATGTAATCACGCTCATAAGCCGCTCGGGCCTGGTGCAGCGTGGAAAACTCCTGTACTCCCGAACGTCGGCTGCCGTCGCGGTGGACCAGAGGAGGCAGGTGCTTGCGATCGAAGCGCGTGGTGGTTGGATTCATAATCACGATGCGCTCAATCACGTTGCGCATCTCGCGCACGTTCCCCGGCCAGGAGTAGCGCATGAGGGTTTCGATAGCATCGTCTGTGATCTCACGCGGGCGCCGGCCGTATGCCGCGGAAAACTCCTTCAAGAAATAGCGTGCCAGTAGCGGAATATCCTCAGCCCGTTCGCGTAAGGGCGGAACAGAGAAAGGAATGACGTTCAAGCGATAAAACAAGTCCTCACGAAAGTTGCCATGTGAAATTTCTTCTTCCAGGTCTTTGTTGGTGGAAGCTATGACACGCACGTCGACCTCCATCCACTCACTGCTGCCGACGGGCGTGATGCGCTGTTCGTCCAGCGTGCGTAAGACCTTGGACTGCGTCTTGAGGCTCATATCGCCGATCTCATCCAGAAAGAGTGTCCCTCCGTGAGCCCGTTGAAACTTACCCTCCTTGTCGCCCGTAGCCGCCGGGAATGAACCACGCCGATGGCCGAAAAGCTCGCTTTCGATCAGATCCTCGGGAATGGCCGCGCAATTTAGTTCCACGAACATTGCATCCTTGCGCAGGCTCTGAACATGAATGGCGTGCGCTACGAGTTCCTTGCCAGTTCCGGATTCACCATAGATCAAGACACGTCCATTCGTAGGCGCCATAATCTGGATTTGTTGGCGCAGCGCCTTCATCGGAATACTTTCGCCGACGATGGCGCTTTTGGGAGTGAGTTGTTTCTTCAGTTCGCTGTTCTCGCGCCGCAAACGCTTGGCATCGATTGCATTCTTGACCAGGATGAGAGTCTTATCGATGGAGAGCGGTTTCTCGAGGAAATCGTAGGCTCCCAGCTTCGTAGCCCGAACCGCAGTTTCAATGGTGCCGTGGCCTGAGATCATGATGACTTCGGGAGCGTTCTCGAACTCCCGAATCTTGGCGAGCGTTTCCAGGCCGTCCATGCCCGGAAGCCAGATGTCCAGCAGCACTACATCAAATTTTTTCTGCTGAAGAGACTCAAGACAGGCCTCCCCCGTCTCGGCAACGTCGCTTCGGTAACCCTCATCTTCCAGGATCCCTTGCAGCGATTGCCGAATCCCGGATTCGTCATCAACAATGAGGACGTTATGCATGCGGGGCGGCGGCGGAAGTTTCTGTCATCTTCAATGCCAACGGCAGTTCGACCACGAACCTGGTGCCTACAGGTTCGTTTTCTTCAACGCGAATGGAGCCGTGATGATCTTCGATGATGCGGCTAACAATGCTCAATCCGAGGCCGGTGCCACGTTTCTTCGTGGAAAAATAAGGCAGAAACAGTCTCTCCTTCAATTCCTGAGTGACCCCATGGCCGCTGTCGGATACGGTGATCTCCACCGCGTCCCGGCTTTCCACAAGGGAAGTGGAAATTTGAATCTCGCGCAGCAAAGAACCCTGCATTGCCTCCGCAGCATTGTCCACCAAATTGGCAAGCACGCGTTTGATGGCTTCTGAGTCGGCCATCACTTTCGGCAGGTCAGGAGAAAGAAAAGTACGCAGACGAATCGTCTCCAGACGGCCATTGAACATGGCCAAGGTACTTTCGACGATGGAGTTGATGTCGGCAGCTTGAGGTTTGGCAGTGGGAAAGCGGGCCAGAGTGGAGAACTCGTCGACCAGAGTTCGCAGATTTTCGACTGCTGTTGAAATCGTTTCCGCGCAGGCCTTTAGAATCCGCAAGGAAGAGCGGTCCTGCGGAGTGGCACGCTCCAGATGTCGCTGCATTCGCTCGGCCGAAAGCGCGATCGGGGTTAGAGGATTTTTGATCTCATGTGCCACGCGGCGCGCCACTTCGCGCCAGGCGGCCTGTTTCTGAGCTTTCAGCAGATCGGAGAGATCTTCAAAAACAAGAACATAGTCGAGTTCCTTTCCCCCATGCTGCAGGCTGGCAACCGTCAGGGCGACGCTGAACTGCGAGTGCTGCAGCGCCATCTCCAATTGTGTGGTCGTGCTGCCCATGCGCTCGGCCCGCCGCAGCAGCGGCTCGATATCCTCCAGAATCTCAGCCGAAAACACGTTGCTGAGAGCCGCCCCGATAAGCGAATCTGCCGAGCCGGATTCTGTGCCGCTTGGCGTGAACATTCGTAGAAATGCGTGGTTCACATGGGTGATCCGCCGGTGCGCGTCAAGCGACAGCACGCCTGTAGGAATACTTTCCAGGATCGTCTCGATGTGCCGCCGACGCTGCTCAAGTGCCATGTTCGCCGCGCTAAGATCTCGGCTAGAATCCTCAATCTGGCGACGGTTGGACTCCAACTCCTCCGCCATTCGGTTGAAAGATCGGACTAGTTCGCCCATTTCATCCGCCGCGCTGACTTCCACGCGGTAGTCGAGGCGTCCCCGGGAGATTTCTTGCGTCGCTTCCGCCAGCGCCGCGACGGGACGCGTGACCAGTTTGGACAGAAATAAGGCCAGCCATGTGGTCGCAAACAGTACCAGCACCGTGAGCAGCAACAGCAGGCCCATGTATGTTCGGCGCACCAGCCGGCGCCCACGGCTCAGCTCCAGATAGCGTTGCTGGCTGGCCTCCAACTGCCTCACGGTGTCCGAAAACTTACGCGGCAGAGGCATGCCCACCAATATCAGGCCCTGTTTACCAACGGGCGATGCGCCCAGGATGTAGTCTGTCTGCTCCCAATTAAGATGAACCGGCATATCGGAGTCTAGACCCTGAAGTTGAATCCGGGGTTTCAGTAACAGCCACGAAGCCGGAGCTCCGAAACTGGCTTCGGCATTATCTTTCTTGATGGCAACGGCAAACCCGCCCTGCAGGGTGGCTTGCCGTCGTCGAAACTCATCCAACACCGGGGCAAAGCCGTGACCGGAGAAGGCGCGCTGCGTTTCGGGTGTAACCGCAATGCTCTCCGCTTCCACCCGCGCATTCTGTGCAGCATACTTGGAGAGCAGGGATGCCATCGCAGACGTATCTCCCCTCACTTCTTCCACCGGCCGCGAGAACCACTTGTCGATCGAACGGTTCATAAGCCCATAGGCGAACCAGAACATCATGATTACGGGCAGAAACGAGAGCAGCAGGCCGGCAACCACCAGGCGGGTGCGGAACTTCGATCCCAGAACCCCCAATCTTCTTTCCGCAAAGAGCTTCAAAAGATTACGGCCCAGAACGAAAGTGAGGGCGACAAACAGCAGGAAAATCAGGGCGGCAAGGGCGGCAAAGAACAACAGCTCCTGGTTCGTACCCGGCTGGAAAGGAAGATCGAAAGACGATAACGAAAGAAGAATGCCAAACAGGAACAGAGTCCCTGCCAGCAGTGACACGATGATCTTCTTCCTGCTGGGGCTTTCCATAGGCCGGGTTGGAGCGGGAGCAGACACAGAACATTAGCGGCAAATCACGTGAGACTGCCGCTATCCGGTGTTTTCATTATAAGCTCGGCATAATTAATCCAGGCCCTGGGAACTAACCTAAACCCCTGAATTCCTTCATCCTCTGCCGGTGACGCAACGCACTGAGTTGCCTGCGCCGTATCCTGGCGGCCGTCCGAGATCTGCCGTTAGCTGCTCACATGGATGCTGGCGGACTTGGGGAAATTGCGGACGAACTGATCCGGCTCCTGCAGCAGCAGGTGGATGCGATTGCGGGGCGCAAATTCAGCGCTCTGCGCGATGAAGAATTAAGCGCTTACCAGCGCCGTAAATCGCGGATACTTGCCCTGCGGGCAGAGCTTGATAAGGTCGTCAGACTAACTTAGCGCTCGCCGGGCGCCGTTCTCCTCCACCACCTGGGCTGCTGAGAATCCATATCCGTTTCTTCCGGGTCGTCGGCTGCTCTCTTCTCGTGTTTCCTGAGGAGTGGATGCATTTGGTCTATGATGCACTGCCAACCTCTTGTTCTCGTTGCGCCTTCTCCCATAGCTCAGCCCCAGCCTCGTGGCTCATCCTGGCGTACTGTGGACTCCAACCATGGATTCAGTAGCCATCATTCATAGTCTGTGAACGGAGGATAATCTTTCTGATGGTTTATTTTTGGAGGACGGGAATTATCGAACTTCGCCTTACTGAAGATCATGTCCGCCTGCATTGCTGGGCACGAGGTTCTCTGCGAAACGCCCGCCTAGCGTGTATTGCACGCACGGTTAACGGTTTCAACCTGTGTCACCTGGCTCGTACAGGTACTAAAGTTACTGGTGCCCACGCCCGGATGCGTTGACAATTTCTGTCAACGCGATAGGCTGCAATTTCTTCCCCCGAAGGGCAGCTCTTCGCGCCCGATAGCAGTAACAAGATCCGTAACGTTTTCCTGCGAGCATAGGAGATCCAGGCATGTCTCAACGGCTGGGTGATCTTCTCGTCAAAGAGAAGGTCATTAGCGCGGAGCAGTTGCAACAGGCAGCGAAGGTCCAGAAGGAAGCCAATTGCCGCCTGGGCTCCGCCTTGGTAAAGCTCGGTTTTCTGACAGATGAAGACGTGACTAATTTTCTTTCCCGGCAGTACGGCGTTCCTGCCATCAATCTCTCTTACTTCGAAATTGATCCCGCGGTCGTAAAGCTAATTCCGTTCGAGACTGCTAAGCGCTATCAGATTCTTCCGCTGAGCCGGGTTGGGGCTTCTTTGACAATCGCGATGGTTGATCCGACGAACGTCTTCGCCATGGACGACATCAAGTTCATGACCGGCTTCAACATTGAGCCGGTGGTGGCCTCGGAAAGCTCGATCCAGGAAGGGATCGAGAAAGCATACGGCACGACCAGCCAGGAAGATCTCGAACAGGTCATGCAGTCAATGACGGACATGGGGGAGCCCGACGTTGAACTGCAGTCCGAAGAAACAGAGATGGATCTCGCCGACCTGGAGAAGGCGGCCGATGAAGCTCCCATCGTTAAGCTTGTGAACCTGGTGTTGACCGATGCGGTGAAGCGTGGGGCCAGCGACATTCACATGGAGCCCTACGAAAAAGAGTTCCGTGTGCGCTTCCGCATTGACGGTGTGCTGCAGAGCATCATGTCACCTCCGCTGAAACTGAAAGACGCCATTACCTCGCGCGTGAAGATCATGGCGAAGCTCGACATCAGCGAAAAGCGCCTGCCGCAAGACGGCCGCATCATGCTGAAGATGAACGTCGGGGGGCGCAAGAAACAACTCGACTTCCGCGTGAGCACCTTACCCACCTTGTGGGGCGAAAAGATCGTGCTCCGCTTGCTCGACAAAGAAAATCTTCGCCTCGACATGACCAAGCTGGGTTTCGAGTCCGAGTCTCTCGGCAAATTCGAAAAAGCGATTCTGAAGCCTTACGGGATGGTGCTGGTAACGGGACCGACGGGATCTGGCAAGACAAACACTCTGTACTCCTCCATCGCGCGGCTGAACACCCCGGATACCAACATTATGACGGCCGAGGACCCAGTCGAGTTTCAGCTCGCTGGGGTCAATCAGGTGCAGATGAAAGAACAGATCGGGTTGAATTTCGCAGCCTCGTTGCGTGCCTTCTTACGGCAGGACCCGAACATCATTCTGGTGGGCGAGATTCGCGATTTCGAAACCGCAGAAATTGCCATCAAGGCCGCCCTTACCGGTCACCTAGTGCTTTCCACACTGCACACGAACGGCGCGCCCGAGACGATTACCCGCCTAATGAACATGGGCATCGAGCCATTTCTGGTGGCAACTTCAGTCCACCTGATTTGTGCGCAGCGACTGGTCCGCCGCATCTGTCGCGATTGTGCGGAAGTGGTGGAAGTCCCTGTGCAGGCGCTGATCGAAGAAGGCTACACGCCCGAAGAGGCGAAGACGGTAAAAATCCAGAAAGGCAAAGGTTGCGGAGTCTGCAGCAACACCGGCTACAAAGGCCGAACTGGTTTGTACGAAGTCATGGAAGTGGACGACGAAATTAAGGAATTGGTGCTCGTCGGAGCATCGGCAGTCGAAATGAAGAAAAAGGCCATCGAGCGCGGCATGATCACTTTGCGTCGCAGCGGACTGATCAAGGTTGCGCAAGGCATGACCACTTTGGAAGAAGTGGCTCGCGAGACCATTCACTGAGCTTTGAAGAAGGGAATAAAAAACTATGTCTCTTTCCTTAAGTGACTTGTTAAAACGACTGCTGGAGATGTCAGGAAGCGACCTCCACTTGACTACCAATTCGCCGCCGCAGATCCGCGTGCACGGGCACCTCGTTCCGCTCGATCTCCCGCAGTTGACGCCGGCCGAGACCAAGCAACTCGCCTACAGCGTGATGACGGATTCGCAGAAACATCGCTTCGAAGAAAATCTCGAACTCGACTTCTCATTTGGATTGAAAGGTCTGGCGCGCTTCCGCGCGAACGTGTTCAATCAACGCGGGGCTACCTCAGCAGTTTTTCGTTTGATTCCCTTTGAGATCAAATCCTTCAATCAGCTGGGGTTGCCCCCGGTGGTAAGCAAGCTCTGTGACAAGCCGCGTGGCTTGGTGCTGGTTACAGGCCCCACTGGATCCGGCAAATCAACCACGCTTGCGGCCATGATCGACAAAATCAACACCGAACGGCACGACCACATCCTCACCATCGAGGACCCCATCGAGTTCGTGCACATGAACAAGAACTGTGTCGTGAACCAACGCGAACTGCACGCCGACACCAAGAGTTTCACCGACGCGTTGCGCGCTGCGCTCCGTGAAGACCCGGACGTGGTGCTGATCGGTGAAATGCGCGACCTGGAGACCATCGAGTCGGCCCTGCGCATCGCTGAAACCGGCCACCTGACTTTCGGCACGCTACACACCAACTCGGCAGCTTCGACGATCAACCGTATCATCGACGTTTTCCCGGCTCATCAGCAGCCGCAAATCCGCGCTCAGCTCTCTCTCGTGCTTGAAGGAATTCTTTGTCAGAGCCTGCTGCCAAAATCCGACAACAAGGGCCGCGCCATGTGCATGGAAGTCATGGTGCCCAATGCAGCCATTCGAAACTTGATCCGTGAGGACAAGATTCACCAGATTTATTCCGCCATGCAGTCCGGCCAGGATAAGTTCGGAATGCAGACTTTCAACCAGGCCCTGGCCACTGCCTACTTCCAGAAACAGATCACGCTGGAGATGGCGTTGTCGCGGTCCAGCAATCAGGACGAGTTGACCGAAATGATAAATCGCGGAGCAAGCCTGTTGCACCGAAATCAGCCGGCCGGGATGGCCAAAGGAGCCGCGCCCGGCAAGCGCTGAACGTCAAGTTTGTAGTCGGCCCGGTCTCTGTCTCGGACCTAGGAAAGTGGAAGCGGGGGCGAAAATCAGCAAACGTACCCTGAAGCAATAAACGTAATTAGGAGAACCTATCATGCCAGTTTTCACGTTTTCGGGTAAGAACGCCGCCGGAGAAAAAGTAAGTGGCGAACGTACAGCGCCCAACAAGCAGGTTCTGACGAACCAATTGCGGCGAGAACGCATCACTCCGGCTGCCGTCCGCGAGAAGGGCAAAGAATTTGCCCTCCCAACCTTCGGGTCCACAAAAGTCAAGACCAAGGACATCGCGATCTTTTTCCGCCAGTTCTCGGTGATGATCGATGCCGGTCTGCCCCTGGTGCAATGTCTCGAGATCCTGGCGGCCAACCAGGAGAACCCGACTTTCCAGAAAACGCTGACTGGTGTGCGCACCACGGTGGAAGGCGGCGCCACCCTGGCCAACGCCATGAAGCAGTATCCAAAGGTGTTCGATGACTTGAGCACCAACATGATCGAGGCCGGCGAAACGGGCGGTATTCTGGACATCATTCTGCAGCGCCTGGCTCTCTACGTCGAAAAGGCCGTCAAGCTGCGCGCCGCCGTCAAGTCGGCCCTCATCTACCCAGTCTCAGTCGTGTCCTTGGCGTTCCTCATCGTTGGCGCCTTGCTGAAGTGGGTCGTGCCCATCTTCTCCAACTTGTTTACTGGCCTTGGCGTCGCTCTGCCATTACCTACCCGCATCACCATGGGGCTGAGCGCGTTCGTAGGCCACTTCTGGTGGTTCTTCATCGTAGGAATTGTAGGGTTGATCTTCGGTATCAAGCAGGTGCGAAAAGATCCCAAGGGACGCTACGCCCTTGACTATGTGCTCCTGAAAACACCCGTCATCGGGTTGCTGCTCCGCAAGATTGCCGTGGCACGTTTTACTCGAACCCTCGGCACTTTGATTACCTCAGGCGTTCCCATCCTGGAAGGTTTGAGCATCACTGCCAAGACTTCCGGTAATGCTGTTCTCGAGGAAGCCCTGATGAAGGTGCGCAAGGCGATCGAGGAAGGCCGCACCATCGTCGATCCTCTGCGCGAATCGGGAGTCTTCCCCAACATGGTGGTCCAGATGATCGGTGTTGGTGAAGCTACCGGCGCCATGGATGCAATGTTGCAGAAGATCGCCGACTTCTATGAAGAGGAAGTCGACTCAGCGACCAAGGACATGCTGGCTATGCTCGAGCCCATCATCATCGGAATGCTGGGCGTCATGATCGGCGGAATCGTAATTTCGCTGTACATGCCATTGTTCTCGATGATCGCAAAGCTGGCTGGCTAAACTCTTTTGGCCCTGCCCGGCACGGGCCGCGGCAGGGCCATTTCATCAATTCGAAGCTGTCGTTATTACGTCCGGTTAGCTGCAAACGGCAGCGGAAACCCGGCGGCATCCTGGCCGGGCATTTGGATCATGTATGCGTTCCATGTTCGATGAGCGGCTTTGGCTGGCATGGCTGGTCAAGGTTCGCATCATCATTCTTACATTTCTCCTCGGCATCGAGCTGGCGATCGCGAGGCTCACTCCCAGTCCAATGCCGATGCGCTTTTTCGTTAACACGATCCTCCTGTGGTATGCCACCTCCCTTTTCTATCTGTGGTTAATTTCCTTCTGGGAGGAGCAGCGCCTCCAATCCTTACTGCAGGTTCTCACCGATTTGGCAATGGTGACGCTCGTCGTCTACGCCACCGGCGGAGTGGACAGTTCCCTGAACTTTCTTTATCCGCTGGTGATTATTGTTGCGTGCATCCTGCTCCCGCGACTCTGGGCCTATTTGATAGCGGCCATGGCATTCCTGCTCTTCGGGACCATCGTCGAGCTGGCATATTTCGACGTCATTCCCTCTTATGCGAGCTCCCACCCTGGTTTCAGGCTTTTTCAGGCGATCATTTTCATCAACCTGTTCGCCTATCTCGCAGTCGCGTACCTGGCAGGACGCCTGGCGTCCAAGCTCCGCCAGGTCGACGTCAAACTGAAGCACGCCAGGGGCGCTTTGCAAAACCTGCAAGCCCTTCACGAGAACATCATTGAGTCGATCAGTGGAGGGCTGATCACTACTGGCCTCGACGGTCAGATCACCCTGGTCAACGCGGCGGCCCAAAAGCTCCTGGAGAGGAACGACCGCGATTTGTGGGGCCAGCCCGTGCACCAACTCTTTCTCGATCCCTTACCCGTCGTGGAATCAGAGCGCATGCACAGTGAAGTGCGCTTTGCGGCACCGAACGGCTTTCGCAAGACCTTCCGGGTCTTGGTTTCCGCTTTGACCGTGGCCAACCGCGGCATCATCGGTTACGTTTACACGCTCGATGATCTCACCGAAATCCGCCGCCTGGAGCGGGACCTGCGCATGCAGGACCGCCTCGCCGCCGTGGGGCGCCTTGCGGCAGCCATTGCTCACGAAATTCGGAATCCGCTTACCTCCATCGCCGGTTCGGTCAGCATGCTTTCTGACATCCCCGGCCTGAGCCAGGAACATCGCCAACTTCTCCAGATTGTCACGCGAGAATCGGATCGCCTCAACGGGATTATTACCGACTTCCTGGCGTATTCCCGCGGCAAACAGTATCAGTTCTCCAAGGTGGATCTCCTGCCTCTTCTCGAGGACACGCTTACCCTCCTCGAGCACCGGCTCTTTACCCAGAAAACCGGCATTCGCATCGAACGGCGCTATAAGGTTCTCGAAGCCTCGACCCTGGCTGACGGTGACAAGATTAAACAGGTGTTTTGGAACTTCTGCGAAAACGCCGTGCGGGCCATGAAAAAAGGTGGGACTTTGACCGTCTCAGTGGAACGGGCCGGAGACGACTGGCAGATCAACTTTGCCGATACTGGCCCCGGCATGAGCCCACAGCTGGTTGAAAAGGTATTCGAACCTTTTCAGTCGCAGTTCGAAGGAGGAACGGGGCTCGGGCTGGCTATCGTTTACCAGATCGTGCAGGCCCACGAAGGAAAGGTCTGGGCCCGTTCCAAAGTCGGGGAGGGCAGTGTGTTTGTCTTACGCTTGCGGCGCATAAGCACGGAGCAGCGGGTCAGGCAAACGCAAAAATCTACGACCGAGGCGGTGGCATTACAAACGAGTTCCCTGAAAACCGCGACGGCGGCCGCTGGAACCGGGGGCGGAGCGAATGGGTAATATTCTAGTTTGCGATGATGAGCGCTCCATTTGCCAGATGCTGGATATCGCTCTGCGCAGGGAAGGTCACAAGGTCGAGACGGTAAACTCGGGCGACGACGCCAAGCGAAAGCTCGATGGCGCGATCTACGACGTAGTCATCACCGATATCAAGATGCCGAACACTGATGGAATTGAAGTACTTCGCTATGCCCATCGGATGTCCCCAGACTCTGCCGTGATTCTCATTACCGCAGTCGACGACTATGAAGCGGCGGTGCAGGCCGTCAAGGCGGGCGGCGCCACCGACTACATCCGCAAATCCCCCGGTTTGGTGGACGAGATCAAGCTGGCAATCAACCGTGCTCTGGAGAAAATGGCTCTGAGCCGGCAGAATTTTGCCTTCAAGCGGGATGCCGCCACTCGCAACTCACTCGACAACATCGTCGGCGGCAGCCTCGCCATGGAAAAACTGAAGCAGACGATCCGCACCGTCGCTTCCACCCAGAGCACCATCATCATTTACGGCGAGAGCGGGACCGGTAAAGAACTGGTGGCTCGCGCCGTGCACGTGTGCTCGCCGCGTGCTACGGAGCCATTCGTCTCCATCAATTGTGGCGCATTTCCTGAGACGCTGCTGGAGAGTGAACTCTTTGGATACGTAAAAGGCGCCTTCACCGGAGCCAACCAGAACAAACGCGGGCTGTTCGAAGTCGCCGATCAGGGCACCATCTTTTTGGACGAAATCAGCGAGATGACCTTGACCATGCAGGTAAAGCTCCTGCGCGTGCTGCAGGAGCGCTGCGTACGCCCGGTCGGAGGCACGAATGAGATCCCCATTGACGTGCGCGTGATTGCTGCTACCAATCGCGACCTGGACAAATTGGTGGGCGAAAACGCTTTTCGCGAAGATCTTTACTATCGCCTGAGCGTAATTCCGGTCTCGGTACCACCTCTGCGTGACCGCCGCGAGGATATTCCGCTCCTCGTGAACCACTTTCTCAAGAAATATGCACCAGCAGCAGGCAAGAGCATTGCGCGCGTGAACAAGGATTCCCTCGAAGCCCTCTGCGGATATGACTGGCCAGGCAACGTCCGTCAGCTCGAAAACACAATCGAGCGCGCCGTCGCTCTCGAAATGGGAGAAGAGCTGCACGTCGAGCTTCCGGCTGAACGACCCAAAGCGCGAGCCGCGGCCGCTGGCGTCGGGATCGGCGGCGCAATCATCAGCCATGGCGGTGTCCTGCCTGAAGGAATGGATATGGAGAAGTACGTCGCCGACATCGAGCGTTCACTGCTGCAATCAGCTCTCGTTCGCTCCAACGGTGTTCAGACACGAGCCGCAGATCTTCTGAAAATTTCCTACCGCTCTTTCCGCCATCTGGTGAAGAAATACGATTTGTAATTTCAGGGCTAGCTTGCTGACGACGCCAGCGCGAAACCCTGCGAAAAAGCGCATTCTGGAGGGGTAATTGTACCTTGCACTGTCCACCCGGACGTGGTCGCAAGACTAGTCGTAGCACCATCGTAATCGAGTATCTAGCTGATTGCGGAGACCCATTACCATGCGAGATCATCTATAACGTTGTTAGCGGAAATAAAAAGTTTTAGGAGCCCTCCCCCAATGTCAGCAATTCGAGAAGCATTCGCCTCCACGTCCGAAAACATCGAACAACTGAACCGCGTGATCCGTAGTCTGGCTGGCGTTATAATGCCCGAGCCTTGCGGCTTTGATCGAGTCTGGGAGATCACCAACCGCGTTTGCGAGCGCTGGGACCACACCGGTGTCCTCACCGCCGCACCGCAGGTTTATCAACAAGCCGCGCGCGTCGCTTAAACGCAGCCAGCCGGTCGTGACGAGCACGGTCCTAAAGCAAGAATGGCGCTGCGATCCAAGTCGCAGCGCCATTCTTGCTTTGCGAACTAGAAGGTGTATACAAGATCGAACTGCAGCCGGTTGAGATAGGGTTCGATCGCCCCGACCGGCAAGCTCGACGGCGTTCCCACTCCCGATACTCTCGCGGCATTCTGCAGATTGGTGTTCAACGTACGGCCGCGCCACCATGTGAAACCGGCCGCTGTGTTGGCGCGCACCTTCCACAGAGCATAGATCTTGTGCTGCAGAATATTCGTTGGCGCCCGCTGATCGCTTTCATTGAATGAAGCAATCACCGAATCCTGTTCCTGCCGCAGCCACGCATATCCAATCTGGATGTCATTCTTGTTCTTTTGCTGGCCCACGCTGATGTCCGCTCCGTAAGCCTTATTCTGGCTACCGAGACCTGTCATCACAGCGCCCGTTGAGTCCAGCGGGTGGGGTTGGGCGTCAAGGTTGTCTTCAAACTCGAGCACGATATTCAGCGGTAGGCGCGTCATCCCGGTTGCAATCTGGTTGTTCAGGATGAAATCCGCGTAGTTGTAGCCCGAAAAAAAATGCGCCTTGTTATCGGAAGCGATGAACGTTGCGTTGGTCATGCCGTTCGGACCAAACGGACAGTTCGGCACATTGGGGCTCGGCAATCCTTGCACGTTCGCGCAGCCGGGCCCTTCACCCGGTACGTTGAACGGTCCAACTCCCGGGGTGGTACCGGAAGCAGGAGTGCCCGTCGTGGTCGCCTGCACTGCAAAGGCGCTTGCCTGCAGAATAGAGTCAGGTCTGTTCCATTTGAGGCTCAGGAACGAGGGCGTCGCCGTCCACCATTTGCCTAATTGCAGTTTCGCGGAGATCTGTCCGCCCAGGGCGTAAGAGTCCTGTCGCGCTTTGAACGAACTGCCGGAGTTGGACTCGTTGAACAGCATTTCAATGCCCTGAATGGTGACATTCTTTAAGAAATGACTTTTCAAATCCCAGGAGAACTTCTGGCTGAAACCTTCAGGGTTCAAATCAGAATCGAAGGTTACTGGTGTACGCAGCCACGTATAGGCAAATTTACCACCCGTGAGCGAGAGCCATTTGTGCGCTACCGGGTTGTAGGTGATGTAGCCACGATCCAGGGCAATTGTCTTGCGATCAAAAAAATTGGTCAAAGTTTCATTGGTAGTGGTCGGATCGCCCAAAGAACCCGTCGCCAGCGCAATTCCGCCGAGGAAGTCTTCGTTCAGTTTGCCTTCAATGCCAAGACGAACACGGATACGGGCGCGATTACGATCAGGAAACCCTGGGAAGTCCTGGAAGAAGCTTTCGCCGCGTACGCGAACGTCACCCGTAAACCGGAATTTGCCCACTAACGATTCCAGAGCCGACATACGTTTCTGCTCATCCTGCACGCCGACAGCGTTGTTGGTGAGCGTGGTCTTCACGTCATCCATATCGCTCGAAAGCTTAGTGACGCTGTCCTGCTGCTCGTTCGCAGCTGTCTCCGCCGCACTCGCCTTCTGCTGGGCTTCGATAGCCGAAGCCTGCGCCTGCTGAAGCTGCTGTTGCGCTTGCTGGGCCTGCTGTTGCGCCTGCTGCAAGGCTGCGTCGCGAGTTTGCATCTGCTGTTTCAGCTGTTCGATTTGCTGTTGCTGCGCAGCTAGAGCATCGCGAAGACTCTGGATATCCTGTGCCGTAATGGTCGCGGTTCTGGCGCGTGTCTTCTTTGGCTTCGGGTTAGCCGCAGTCTGCGCCACCAGCGTTGTCGCCAAGAGCGGAACTACGCACCACCTGAGAAGAGACTTCATCATTTCTCCTTTTGCCTCCAGGTTTTGGCGGAGGCGATCCTTGTCGACTGTCACATCCGCCGGTCAGAGCGAACCAGACGATTGACTTTGGGGCCTTGCATTCGACAGCAGTTTGTCGTCTGACCTTGGGACACACACGTGTCATTGCCTGTCGCTCAGACCTGTTTAGGAGCCGGCGTTCAAAGCGGGTGCTCTGTTTCTAAGCGTGCCGTGTTACGGGAGGGTTACAAACCTATGAATTTCTGATGAATGGCACGACACGACCTTTTGCGCAGCGGGTTGGCGGACCTTCGTGCCTTGGTGGCTTTTTAAATTCTCGGTAATCTCGCGGCGCACTAGCGAACCTTGCAACACGCTGGTTACTTCATTGGCCTCGGCGGGCTTCAACACCAGATAATCCACCCTCAACTTGAGAGCGCGTCGCAACCGCTCACTTGTCGGGTACCCGGTAGAAAGAATCACCACCGGCGGCTGCCGCAATTTCTTCGCCTGCTCCGCCCGCAGTAATCCACCATCTTCTTTTTCCAAAGGCGGATACTTCATAACCCTCTTCACGCAAAATCATGCTACAGGTGGACCGGACCGAGGCTTCGTCGTCCACGATCAAGACCGCACGCGGGAAGAAGAGAAATGGGAGCCCTTAAGACTGTCTCCACCCGATTGGGTTGTATCCACAAGCAGCTTTAGTGATTTTCCGATAAAATTTGCACACAGATCCCGAGTCGCTCCTCAGAGTTGGCATCGATGCCCAAAAAACCTTCGCTGCTCATCGTCGACGACGAGGAGAACGTTTTGTTTACGCTAAAGCTTGTGCTGCAGGAAGCCGGCTACGAGATCACGACCGCAAGTAGCTGCTCTGGGGCTTTAGACCTGATCCACAATGCTCACCGTTTCGATGCCATCCTGACCGATCTTTGCATGGAACGCGAGGACATCGGACTGGAACTGGCCCACACTGCTTCGAAGTTGCGGCCACGCCCTGTGATCATGATTTTCACTGGCTACGGCAGCATCACAAACGCCCGCGGCGCATTGGACGTCCCAGTCGACTACTTCGCCATGAAGCCCCTGGACCTTGATGAACTCAAAGGGGCTTTGCGCCGGCTCCTGTCAGCCCGCGCCGCAACGAAGCGGGGTCGCCGATGACCGTCCCTGCGCACAAGAAAACTGCCCTCATAGTTCACCCGGACTTGAACATGCTGTCGAAGTATCAGGCTCTGCTCGCGGCAGAACAGTTCACCACCATGGTAGCTCGCGATCTCCCCACAGCCCTGATGGCGATCACTCAGCACTATTTCGACGTGGCTATCGTATCTGCTCAGTTGGGCGAGCCTGGCGATGGTTGGCCGCTCGCAGGCGTCATCCATCTCGTCTTTCCCAAATCCTATGTCGGGGTTCTAGTTCCCGGAGCCGATCTGCTAACGCTGCAGGCCGCCATAAACAATGGGGTGCAGGAAGTGTATGAAAGTGATCGGGCGCCGGAGGCCGTCGTTTCAAGTGTGTTTGGCTCGCTGAAAGCTGGGGAAAGCAAAGCTAAAGCTCGTGCCCGCGTGCAGTAATGGAACAAACCGGTCTCGCGTGCTTCCTCCGCAGCGAATATAGAACAACCCCGATCCGACTTAGACTCATCTCACACCTGATTTGCAGTCGTTGATTATTGCTGCAATCGCAGGAGGCCCACATGATCCGGTTCGTCTGTGACTCGTGTGAGAGAGTTAAAGCTCCAAACGAAATTTGGATCCTCGGGCTGGCCGCCGAGGCGGTCGCGCCTACGGCAGCGCGTCGCGAAGTGACTATTCTTCCCGCCTGGGATCGCGATCGCGCCGTTCACTCGCTGGCCGTCCACTTTTGCTCCGAGAAATGTAAAGACCGTTATGTGACCAGGCTTTTTGGAGACGAAATAGTAGAAGGGGAAACTGTGCGCATCGTGCCGCGCACCAGGATCAAAGCTGCGACCACGAGAACCGTGACCCGGCGCAGAACCCGCATGCGGCGGAAGAGAGCAGCTTAACCGTTCGACATCCAGCTAGTCGGCGACCACGCTCTCCCGTTTGAAATCTGCTTCTTCCAAAGGAAAGACCACATTTACCGCCGTTCCAGACCCCCCAGAGCGAATCTGCATTTGTCCCCCAAGCTGCCGCACACGCTCGCGAATGCCGCTGATCCCAACCCCCGGCGTGGGAAAATCGCCGCTCTGCCCAGCCAGCTCCGGCGACGCCATTCCCTTACCATGGTCTTGCACTTTCACCCGGAGCTGTCGAGGTGTGGCGCTGATCTCGATCTGGGCTGTTTCGCTCTTCGAGTGGCGATGTACGTTGGAGAGAGCTTCCTGGACGATTCGAAATACGGCGATTTCCAGCTCTTTCCTGAACCGGCCCAGTGATTCCGGAATCTCCACCTCTACTCTGATCTGGCTGCGCTCAGAAAAGCCGGCTACATACCAGCGCAAAGCTGAAACCAGCCCCACTTCGTCCAGCATCGGCGGGTGTAACAGGTAAGAGATCGTGCGGATCTCTCTTAATGCCTCGGTCGTGAGGCGCATGCCTTCGGCCAGCAGCTTGCCGTTGTTGGAATCGGCTTCAATCTGCTGCTGCAGTAGAGAGAGATTCATTGTCACACCAACCAAAAGCTGACCCACGCTGTCGTGCAGCTCGCGAGCCCACCGGCGTCGCTCCTCGTCTCTCATGGTCAGCAATCGGCCAGAGAGCACGCGCAGCTCCTGCTCAACCTGCTTGCGCCGGGTGATATCGCTGTCCAACTGAAAGCGGCCCAACTCCCGGCCGGACTCGTCGCGCCAGAGCGCCCACCGGCTTGCGACTGTAATTCTCGTGCCCTGGCGTGTGGTTTGCCTTAATTCCGCGTCCCAGTAGGGCTCGCGGCGCAATATGTTCTCGATTTGCGCTACAGGCCTCGGCAGCTCGGTTTGGAGCATTTGCAGGGGGGACTCTCCCATAGCCTGCCCCTCGCTCCATCCGTAAAGCTGCTCAGCACCTTCATTCCACAACACGATCTTGCCATTGCGGTCCACCACCATGACCGCTTCTCGTGCGAGATCCAGGAGCTTACCCTGTTCTGTCAGCTCCTGCTCGAGCTTCACAGATTCATCAGCCGGGAAATTGGGCCGTTCGTCGGCAGAAGACATGATGTTCATGGCAGAAGCCGAAGAGTCTCTTAGAGCATTGCTTCTGATAGGCTCTGCATTCGGTTGAAGATACGCTCGCACCCATTCTCTGCTTCTTTGCTTAAATCATGACATAAGTACACCCTGGATTGCGAGAACGCACTTCAACCCTAATAACAACAAAGCACGCGAAGTGCTCCGGTGGTGAGAGGATCTTGTTCCCGATCAGGCAACTGGAGGGGCGGCGAATCCGCGCCAAGCCTGATAGCATAGAGAGAGGAGCGCGATTCGATTCATGGCTGTGCCGGTTTCACAAATGTGGACAGTGGCGACGTATGTGATCCGCCAGAAGATTGCGGGGCGGAAGCAGTATCCGCTGGTGCTGATGCTGGAGCCGCTGTTCCGCTGCAATCTGGCGTGCGCAGGGTGCGGGAAAATTCAGTATCCGGCGCACATCCTGAAGCGGCAGCTCACCCCTCAAGAATGCTTCCGGGCGGTGGATGAGTGCGGCGCGCCGGTGGTGTCGATTCCGGGCGGCGAACCGCTGATGCATCCGGAAATCGAAAAAATTGTCGAAGGGCTGGTGACCCGCAGGAAGTATGTGTATCTGTGCACGAATGCGTTGCTGCTAAAGGAAAAAATCGGCTTGTTTAAGCCGACAAAGTATTTGACCTTCAGCGTGCACCTGGATGGGCAGCGGGAGCACCACGATTTCGCGGTCTGCCGCGAAGGCGGGTACGACATTGCCGTGGATGCGATCCGCGAAGCCTTACAGCGCGGATTCAGAGTAACTACAAATACCACACTCTTCGACGGGGCTGACCCAAAGAGCGTGCGTGCGTTTTTCGACGAAATCATGGAACTGGGTGTCGAAGGCATGATGCTTTCGCCTGGCTATTCGTACGAGAAAGCGCCGGACCAGCAGCACTTTCTCGGACGTGCGCGCACAAGGCGATTGTTCCGCGGGATTCTTTCCAATCGAAAACCCGAATGGCGGTTCAATTTGTCTCCGCTGTTTCTAGAATTTTTGATGGGGAAGCGGCAGTATCCGTGCACTCCGTGGGGCATGCCGACGTACAACATTTTTGGCTGGCAAAAGCCATGCTACCTGCTCCAGGACGGCTACGCGGAAAGCTTCGACGAGTTGCTGCAGGAAACCGATTGGGCGAACTACGGGACGGAATCAGGCAATCCGCACTGCGCGAACTGCATGGTGCATAGCGGATACGAGGCTTCGGCGGTGAATGATACTTTCAGTTCGGTTGGTGGGTTCCTCGCGACTGTAAAGGCCACGTTTTCCCGCTACCCTGACGAGGCCGCTTTGAAGTTGCTGGAAGAACCGACCGCCCCGGCGCATCCGCTCGTTCAGATTGGCGCGGTTCAGGAATCGCTCGAGGAAACCCGCGCATGACCGGCAAAATTGCCGGGCGCACTCCCGCAGAGGCAACCAACCCTGTAGCTCCAGACGCGCTCGAAGTCGTCCCCGGATGGGGCCGGGAGAAGCTCGAAGGCTGGATCCCTGAATTTGCGAGCGACGAAGAGATTCGCAGCGCACTCGAAAAAGCATTCGACTACCGCGGCGATATCACTATTACAAAAAAAGATGGCAGCAACGTTGAGGGCTATATTTTTGATCGTCGGAGCGGTCCGTCTCTAGCCCAATCTTGTGTCCGTCTGTTTCCTAAGAATTCTCATGAGAAGGTTTCAATTTCCTATGCCGATGTCGCTGCACTGGCTTTCACTGGGCGCGATACTGCCGCCGGGAAGAGCTGGGAGGCTTGGATAAAGCGATATCAGGAAAAAAAAGCGGCGGGGGAGAAGAATATCGGGCTCCAGCCGGAGGCACTGGAGTAAGAACACTCTCGTCCTCAGATTACTTCAAGAATAATAAAATCGATTTAGCTCCTCTCTGTATGGCAAAGCTGTGCCAAGCTCTCGAATACAAGAGCTGCGGACGCCATGCAGTGCCCCATCTGTAAATCCGAAGCACCGCCGCCGCCCAGTATCTGCCCTCGCTGTGAAAGCCTCGTCAGCCTTATTCCTGAATCCAGACCTTCGCGGAGCGACAGGCTCGTCTGGCTTCTCCTGCTCTTATTTCTGGTACTCGTGGCCGCGCCGGGCATCGTCGGATATCGCATGCAGAAAAAGTTCGTCGGACAAAACAGCCCGCAAAAACACACCGCCGCAGCGAATGATGAGCTGACGGTAGTACATGGAAATTTAGTCCGGCCGGGAGAACTGCGCTCGACCGGCCAACTTTATTTCATTCCGGTGGGCAGTCAGGTTATCCCCGTCCAATCTTTAGCAGACTATTACGATAGGAAATTCGAGATACAGATCCATGTGCTTCCCGAAGTCGCTCTCGGTGCTTCGGCATGCCTGCCTGCGCGAAAGCATGCATCGCCGAAGAGTTGATCTTAGCTGCCAAACGAGCGCATCGTAAGATCGCCGACGATCCCGATTCCACAATGATCGTACTCACAGACGAGGATCTCTATCCTCGATCGCTGGGATGGAAGTTCACTTATGCGTTCTACTCCGACTATCGATTCGGCATCGTCTCAACGCACCGGATGAATCCGGCGGTTTGGCACGACCCTCCGAATGACGAGAAAACACTCGCCAGCACCCGGCAGATGCTGACGTACTATATTGCTTTGTATGGGCCGAGTGGTGGGTCAGACTCTTGCCAATGGCAGCATCTATAGAATCGACTATTTCGCGACCATCAAGGACCGCGTGGCACGGGCTAGAGTTACTGATCCGAGTGGCCATGTTCTCGGACTGGCCAATGATGAAGACGGCTACACTGTCCGCACCATCCCAGTACGTTTTCCCGCCGCATTGGGGACGAGTCCTCCGCAAAACTATTTGGCTTCCTTACCTTGTCCGAAAGTCAATCTGCTGATTAGTTCCTCAACTTCATCCTCGCTCCCGCCAATGAACGTGAAGGACAGGGCGTAACCCTTCTCTAGGCTGGCGAGGGAACTCTGGTACATGGTCACGGAGCCGCGGGGCTTGCTGAAATCGCCGCGAATCAGCTGCTTTGCGCCGATTAAATCCGCATGAGGTTCATTGATGGCCTTGAAACCCTTAGCTTCTGCCAATTCTTTGATCGAGGCGAAATAGTCGGAGGCTGTCTTGATGCCTGAAAAGGATGCAAGCTTTTCCACCGCGATCACGACGGCGGAATTGATGGTGTTGCCGGTAGCCTGGGGTGGCCGCTCGAAAATGGAGAGCAGTACCAGTGATTTAGCTTGATCGTCCGGCTCGCGCATTTCCTTGGTGCGGTCTACCCACCCAAAGGGGATCTTGTAGGAGAAGCCAAAGAACGAGTTGCGGTAGACGCCGCTGGTAATGGATCCAGCACTGGGAGCGGGCGCTGCGGAAGTTCCGGGCTTAACCTGTCTACTACCCCGGCTAGGCTGAGGAAGAGCCGCAATGTAGTAGGCGAGGGGCAAAATAATGCTAATGAAATGACGGGGAATAAAGGGTGCCCGAAGAACTCGCATCAGCAAAGCATACTGCCTGTGGGGCCTGTGGGGACAAGTGTTAAGTGACCGTAACCTGTGTCTCGACAGCGACTGGCTGCCTCTTCTCGATTTCGGACATTGAACCGCGAAAGAGCGCGCCATTTCTGCGCAGCGCCACTATACGAACGTATAGGCGCGCCGCTTTTTCGTCTTGACTCTCAACATATTTCTCAAATATGCTTCGCGCAATTTTCCAGGCCAGAACTGGCCTTACATATCTTGCTCTCCACCTTCGTGCGAAAAATGTGCCTCGATTGCAGCAATTGTGAGACAGGAGATCTCCTATGAGAACCCGGCCATTTGTCCTTGCAGTGTGCATTGCTCTGACAACGGTGTCGGCCGTTCCGGCGTTGGCGCAGACCATTTTCGGAACTATTCTCGGCAACGTCACAGACCCGTCAGGTGCGGTCGTCCCCAATGTCGCGATCACGATCACGAATCAGGGCGAAAACACGTCGCGCGAAGTGCACAGCGATGGCGCTGGGAATTATCAGGCG
>Ga0075424_100000147_pt1 | contig 46409 bp, 42 predicted proteins | sample SoiMethybrSBSTD3_FD_75301 | JGI IMG/M metagenome (GOLD analysis project Ga0075424, IMG submission 75301) | Bulk soil microbial communities from a Populus tree surrounding site in Tennessee, USA - Soil MetaG P. TD hybrid SBSTD3 | ecosystem: Environmental > Terrestrial > Soil > Tree plantation...
CCTGTCGTTCTTCTTCGCATTCGCGATCAAAGTGCCGATGTTCCCATTCCACACCTGGCTGCCCGACGCCCACGTGGAGGCCCCTACGGCCGGCTCGGTCATCCTGGCGGGCGTTCTGCTGAAGATGGGAACCTACGGCTTCATTCGCTTCTCGTTGCCGTTCTTCCCGTCGGTAGTGATGGATCCGAAAGTACGCGGGTGGATGGTCGGCCTGTCAATTGTGGGAATTCTGTATGGTGCGCTCGTCTCGCTCATGCAGAAGGACATGAAGAAGTTGGTGGCGTATTCGTCCGTCAGCCACCTGGGATTCTGCACCCTCGGCATTTTTGTGCTTACGCCGATGGGCTTGAGCGGCTCAGTTCTGCAACAGATCAACCACGGTATTTCGACCGGTGCACTCTTCTTGATCGTCGGCGTCCTTTACGAACGACGGCATACGCGAGACATCGTTGAGTATGGCGGGATCTCCAACGTCATGCCGGTCTATGCCACGATCACTCTCATCATGTTCTTGTCCTCGATGGGACTGCCTCTGCTGAACGGGTTTGTGGGCGAGGTCACGATCCTATGGGGCACGTTCATGGAGAACTGGAAGTGGGCGGCATGGGCGGTGCCGGGAGTCGTCTTGGCAGCGGCGTATTTGCTGTGGCTCTACCAGCGCGTGTTCTTTGGAACCATCACCAATCCCAAGAACGAGAAACTGCATGATCTGACGCCACGCGAGATCGTGACGTTTGTTCCTCTTGTGGCCCTGGCGTTGTGGATCGGCATTTATCCCAAGCCGTTCTTCCAGATTCTCGAACAGCCTGTGAAGCAGATATCAGAAGACGTCCGCGGGCATTCGGGCAACGCGGTAGCCGCTGCGCCGGTTGCCGCGCCCGCAACCACCGCGGTCGCGTCAGAAGCGCAGCCTACGAAAGGAAAGAACTAGTGTCCGGCAGCATCGCACAATACTTCACCGGAGTGGATTACCTGCTTGCGCTGCCCATCCTACTGGTGACCCTTTTTGCAGTCGGCGTCCTGATTATGGATCTGATGATGCCCACGCAATGGAAGCGGATGAATGGCTTCGTCGCGCTGGTGGGAATCGTTTTCGGAATTTTGGGGACGAGGAAAATCGAGATCTGGTATGTAACCCAGCATATTGACCGCATTCCGACCGGATTCATGGGTACCTTGCTGGTCAACCGCTTCTCGATCTACTTCTTCTATCTGTTCCTGGTCGGAACCGGGGTTGCAATCCTGATGTCAGTTCGCTACCTGGAAATCGAACGCGAAAATCACGGAGAGTATTACGCACTCCTCCTGTTCTCGGTCGTCGGCATGATGTGCATGGCCGCCGGCTTCGACATCGTGCTCATATTCATTGGCCTGGAGTTGATGGCGATTTCTACGTACGTATTGGTGGGCTTCCTTCGCGGCGACAAGCGCTCAAACGAGGCCGCATTGAAATACATGTTGCTAGGCGCGTTCTCGTCGGGGATCTTCGCGTACGGATTGTCCCTGTTCTATGGTGTTACGGGCAGCACCAATCTGCAAGTCATCGGTGAGCAACTGGCGCGCCGGATCGCGCAGAATGGCGGCCATGCCGATCCAATCATGGTCGTTGCACTGCTGACAACAGCGACCGGTTTGTTGTTCAAGATCGCTGCGGTACCTTTCCACCAGTGGGCGCCGGACGCATACGAGGGAGCTCCGACGGCCGTTACAGGTTTCATGTCGGTATCGGTAAAAGCGGCTGCTTGGGCGATGCTGCTGCGCATTCTTCTGTGGGGTCTTTATCCCATGCGATCCGTGTACGTCCCAGTCCTGGTATTCGTCGCGGTGGCGACCATGACTGGAGCAAATTTTGCGGCGCTCACGCAGAACAATCTGAAGCGCCTGCTGGCGTACTCCTCCATTGCGCATGTTGGGTACATGTTGCTCGGTCTGATCGCCGGGGATGCGAACAGTGTCAATGCCAACGGCATCAAGGGAATTCTGGTCTACCTGCTGGTCTACACCTTCATGAACTTGGGCGCATTTGCCGTGATCACATCGCTGCGCAACCGCGACGTCATTGGAGACGAGCTTGACGACATCGCGGGCCTCTATTCGCGGGCTCCTGTGGAAGCTGTTCTGATGCTCGTATTCCTGCTTTCCTTGGCGGGGATCCCACCCCTGGCGGGCTTCTGGGGGAAGTACTTCATCTTCCTGAGCCTGATCGAGAGTGGCCACTACGTCCTGGCGGCTCTCGGCGTTTTGTATTCGGTGTTCGGCCTCTACTACTATTTGCGCATTGCCAATGCGATGTTCATGCGCCAGCCCTTGGAGCAGGAGAAGTTGCCCTGGAGTCCGGCCATGAGCCTGGCCCTGTTTGTTACGGCTGCGATCACGCTGATGGTGGGACTCTTTCCCAACCCAATGATTCGCACGGTCGACGATGTTCTGGGGTTGACGCAGATCACGCCGATCGCGCATCTGCTGCGTTAGTAAAACACTCCCGCTTCTCGCGCAGGTTTGCTACCCTTCACTCGTGAGCTCTCCTGAAGACCGTCCTCCGAAGGGCAATCCCTGGGTGTCGGTCGCGCGTTATTCCGAAATTGGTTTCATTATCCCAGCGGCAGTGTTGGTTGGGTTCTTCGCGGGTAAACTGCTGGACTACTGGCTGCACACGCACTGGTTGTACCTGATTGGACTGATCTTCGGTGCAATCGTCGGTTTCGTACAGATGATCCGCATGGCGGCCGGATCATTCAAGGACAAGTCTTGAGTCCAGCGGCTCCGCGGGCAAGTCCGACGTCACAAACGCCAGCAGAGCAGTTTTTCGCATTAGCGCGGCAAAGAATTCCCAAGTTCTTGCTCGCGATATCCGCGCTTTTGATCGTTCCGATTGCATGGCTTTACGGGATTCCACCGGCCGCTGGGTTCGCTGTTGGCGCATTGCTTTCATGGTTCAATTTCCGACTGCTTGCACGAGGTGTGGAAGCCCTGGGCGACAGGATTGTCGATCAGCACCGCCGTGAACGTGGGCATGTCATCGTAGTGCGGTTTGTCCTGCGTTATCTGTTGGTTGCGCTGATTGCCTATGCTATATTCAAAGGTTCGCTTGGGGCCTTTCGAGGATTTCTGTTCGGTGTGTGTACGCCCGTTGCTGCCATGATGATGGAAGCTGCGTACGAGGCCTATATGGCCCTGCGGCGAGGCTACTGAAGCTCTCAGGCATCGAGTTTACCCAAAGACTATGGAGCAACTTGCTTTCACGCAGTTTCTAAACCACTACTTTGGTGGTGTCGTTCTACAGGTGCTCACCAGGCTGGGCATTCACCCGAAGCATCCCGCTGCCCCGATTCCGAATGCGGCGGCGATGGAAGTCCTGGTCGTTCTACTTCTGACGGCATTTTTCATTGCCGTCCGCTCGCGGCTTTCGGTCGATAACCCGGGAGCCCTGCAGCATGTGATGGAGGGAATTGAAGGATTTGCCAGTGGACTGGGCAAGGAAATTATCGGCCACCATTATGAGCGGTACATTCCATATCTGGTGACGCTTGGGCTCTTCATACTGACCTGCAATCTGATCGGGCTGATCCCCGGTCAGGAATCGCCTACAGGGGTGCCGGTGGTTCCCCTGGGATGTGCTCTTGTCACATGGTTCTACTATCACGTCCAAGGACTCAGAGAGAACGGCCTGGCGTACCTCAAGCACTTCATTGGACCCGTTTGGTGGCTTGCACCACTAATGTTCCCGATCGAGGTATTCAGCCATCTGGCTCGGATTCTGTCTCTTACAATTCGTCTCTTTGCGAACATGTTCGCGGGCGAGATGGTTTATTTGGTCTTCTTTTCGTTGATCCCTTTAGGAATTCCCATCATTTTCCAGGGCCTCCATGTTGGCGTGGCGTTCATTCAGACGTACATTTTTGTTTTACTTGCTGCCGTGTATCTTGGCGAAGCGACCGCTCACGAGCACTGAGTTTTTTCATTTTCGGCATCAAACGCTGGCAGCGTGAGGGCGTCTGCAAGGTATGGCGTCAACCACCCACTGGCAGCCATTTATAAGGAGAAGACGTATGCGTAAGTTCGTGATGTTCACACTGTGCCTGCTGGTGATATCGATGTTCGCCATGCCGGCATTCGCTCAAGGGGGCGAGGCGCCCCATGCAGCGACCAACTGGGTTGCTATCACTTCGGGGTTCGCAATGGCGTTGGCGGTTGCCCTTGCAGCTCTTGGGCAGTCGCGAGTAGCATCTGCGGCTTGCGAGGGCCTTGCACGAAACCCCGCGGCTCGTCCTGGAATTCAGCTGGCCTTGATTCTCGGACTCGCGTTCATCGAGTCCCTCGTGCTGTTCACGCTGGTGATTATTTTTGTGAAGGTAGTGGCGTAGTAAAAGCCAGGTCTGAGATAAACAAAAGCCTCTGTCCACTCGGGCAGAGGCTTTTGACGTTTTGAATCCTACAACGGGCGGAAAGAGAGAGCGAAAAGCTAAGACGACTTGACGCCTAACACCTAAGACCTAACACCCGATACTTTTATACCTTACGCATCCCGTCCCACTCGTGGCTCTTGCCTTCAGGAGCGCGTTCCACGGCTTCCACCAGGACGCGGCGCAGGCGGAACCGGCTCTCCAGATCCGTGTTTACGATCTCAAATCCCACTTCGTTTACACGCGCGCGGCGTAGGAGGACCTGCGCGCGGATGTGCCGTACACCTAGTGAGATGTCCAAATTGGCTTCAGAGCCGATGCGGAGATTGTCTTCCTTTGTTCCCATTCCGCCACCAAGGCTCATCTCGCGGATCGAAATGCTTGATTTTCCCCACGAGCTGCTGATGGTCGCCGAGAGGGATTTTTGCAGCACGATGCGTTCATAGCGCCGCTGGCGGACCCAGGGGCACGCGGGAGCGGCGTCCAGCGCGGCGATGGCAAGTTCGCCCTGTTCCAGTCCGCTGTCAGACAGAAGCTGGCTTCCATAGCGAGGATCGATTTTGGCAAGCGCCTGCGCTGCCGCAATGCGGATCTCGCGATGGTTGGTCCACTTCCACATCTTCTTCGATTCCAACAGGTCGCGCAGGACGGTCGTGGCCTCAGTATCACGCAAACGCCCCAGTGACTCGATGGCTTTGAGCTGGAGGAAGGGCGAACGTCCCTCGGTCTCGCCTGCGCGCGCCATTACGATGAGAGGAGCGACCGCGCTGCGATCCCCGCTCATGCCGATCTCGTCAACCGCCTGCGGAATGACAAGCGGATCAAGGATTTCGACCAATTCCAGCAATGTCCGCCCGCGGTCAGTGGCAGCACCGTAAGCGATCTGCCGCACAACCACGTCATGATAGAAACGGTTGAACTCGGGCAGCCGGACAGGCAGAAGTTCCAAAAGCGTGTGCACATCGAGCCGGCTCAGCAGCCCCACAACGGAAGCGGCCTGTCGAGGCTGTCCCGTCCGTAGCATCTCGCGCAACTGTGCAAGAGCAGGCTTGTCCAGTTCACGAACGAGTTCGACCATCCGATCGCACTCGTCGCGCCGCATGCAACGGAAGAAGCGGTCCGCCAGGTGCTCCACTGCCGCGCCGCTGGTCTGACGAAGCACCTGCAACAGGTCCTGCGGTACATGCTCGACCTGCAAAGCCTCTTCGATGAACTCAGGCAAGCGATTTTCGACACCGATGCGGGGCCGCAGGTCGCCGCCGAGCACCGGGCGCGACTTGCTTATCGCATCCATCGCCACGCACACCTCGCGCACAGCGCCGTAGCTCTTGCGAGTACTCGCCTCCTGGCTGAGACGCACAAAGGCCGCGCTCAGCATGCTTTGCAGCTCTGAGTCGTTTTCCTTGCAAATCTGTTCCCCAATTTTGCGGATGACCGCGGCCATCAGGTCGCCGCCTGGGCCCGGGTACAGATCCGCCAACTGGGCGAGTCCGGTAGCGATCTTCTTGCGCGGCTCAGGATCTTTTGCATCCAGGCAACTGAAATAGTTTCTCAGGATGGCGTCAGCAGTTTCCTTGTCATCCCGTTCCAACAGAAGTTCCACAAACTGCCGAACGTTACGGGGCGGCACGCACGGTGCCTCGTTCGACATGAGAACGCTCTTCTTCCCCGCCTCGGGAACCTCCGCCCAGAACATGCGGTCGAGAATATCGGCGTGGGACTCGACCAGCAGTCCTGCCTTGCCCATCTTCTCTTCCTGCACCCGCAGGATCTGGCGCAACGTGTCCATTTGCCGGCTCATATGCTCCAGCATCTGATGGACAGCATTCACCTTCACTTCGCCCTTTTGATAACGCTCCAGGGCGAAGCGAATCGCCATGTGCTCGGCTGCCTTCATCAGCAGCGGCGTGTCGTTGTCGGTCTGGACATTGCTGGCGAGGCTCTCGAGCAACTGCTGCAAATTGACGCGTGTATTCGGATCAACCGCGCCTAATTCCTTTTGTAGATCGTCCGGTGCGACATTCGGATTGGCAGAAACTTCACCGAAGCGCGTCAGCAAGCGGATAGCTTGGACGACTTCCTCTTCCTGAAGAGGAACAGTTTTGCCGTCCCACTTGCCCCCGGTTCCCGATCCGCCACCGCCCGGCATTCTGACCGTGGGCACGCTGCCCATCGGTGCCCCTCCGGGTTCGCCGCCTCCGCCGCCTTTGGCCCCCTCGGCGGCTGCAATTAACTGCAGAAGCTTTTGGGGATCGTTGAGCCACTCCTTGAATTCCGGGCCGAGGGTTTGGGCCGCGATCTGGGCCGCGATCGTTACCTCTCCGGTCGCAGGGTCCGCCGCGACAAACTTCACTTCGTTGATCTTGATGGATGTACTCCGGCCATCCCCGAGAGTGTCTTTGATGTGCTTGGCGACGTCCTGCCCCTTCGATCCGCCAACCGCAAAAGCCCGCACCAGGCGGGCAAAATCCTCAATCGTGACCTGGTTGGAGAAATTGATGCTGGCCAGTCCGGCGGTCGTCAGCAGCTGTGCGAAACTGCGCTCCGCTTGCCCTGTCTCAAGAGGAATTCCATCCAGTAACAACTGGTTCCCGGAGACTCCTAACAGGAATCCCTGGTCGCCCGCTTTCGGAATGGCCGCTTGCAGCTCATTCCATGCGGTCTCGAATTGGGCTTCGGTACGCTTATGCTCGAAACCGTAGAGCCGCACGTACTTCACGAGAATGTTGAGGCTATGGACAAAGGCGCTGGCTGAAGCGCCACGGCCCGCTTGAGATGTGCCGGCGGTCGAGATGATTGCACTCCCGTCTGTCTCGAGATCTCCCTCAGGGTAATAAGAAAAGTAAGACGGCGCACGTTACGGAGGTAATCCGGTTGCTGCCATGCGAAAATGGATCTTAGAGGCGCCAGGTTCAAGAACTTGAACAGTCCTTTGCCATCCCCAAATTCCAGGGTCCCTGCCAACTTTGGCATCGCCTTCTGGATGAAACGCGTTCTCGAGGAAGTTGTGCGCGCTGGCTCCGACCTCGCTCCAGATCCAGTGCATGACCTGCGCGTTGCTCTACGCCGCTGCCGTTCCATGGGAGATGGTCTCGCGGCAATCGATCCGGAGCCTGCATGGAAGGCGATGAAGAAGGCCGGTAAGGCCTTGTTTGATAGCCTCGGCGAGTTGCGAGACGCACAGGTAATGACTGACTGGGTGCAGAAGCTAGGCCCGCCAGACGATCCTGAGACCAACGCTCTGCTGGATCTATTGGCGCACCGGGAACATGCACACAAATTGCTTGCCGCAAATGCAGTGCAAAGTTTTGACGTGCGGCAATGGCGCAAGTGGAGCAGGGAACTGCCTCGGCGCGCGGCGCGCGTCAAACGCGGTAGCATCGTCTTCAAGCATCTTGCCCTCGAGCGCTGGACCGCGGCTTACGATCTGCACCGGCGCGCACTGAGGAGTCGCTCGCAAGCCGCGTGGCATGAGCTGCGGATAGGGGTTAAACGCTTCCGGTACATCGTAGAGAATTTTCTCCCTCAACAACACCGGCAGTGGAGCAACGACTTGAAGGAGCTTCAGGATTTGCTCGGGGACGTCCATGACCTGGACGTTTTATGGGCGACTGCGATCGAGGTGAACGCCTTCGCAGGAGAAGACTCCCGAAATCGTTGGCATGCCATTGTCCGCGAAGCACGTGAGAAGCGGGTCGCCCGGTACGAGGCGAAAACCGTTGGGCCGCAGTCGCTGTGGCGGCTATGGCGCGCAGAACTGCCGCGCGAAGATCAAATTCAGACTGCGGCAATGACCCGCATGAAAGTGTGGGCGTCGTTTCTCGATCCGGACTTCGACCACTCCCAACGTGTTGCCATGCTCGCGGATCAACTGTACGAGGGTTTGCGCAAAGTGGGCCTAAATGTGCTGAACGGAGAGCATGACGCGCGAAGGGTATTGCGGGCTGCAGCCTTGATGCATGATGTGGGGAGAGGGCGGCGCGAAAAAGATCACCAACGCATTTCATACCGGCTGATCCGTAAGATGTCGCCTCCTCTGGGATGGGCGGCACCCGACTTGCAACTGGCGGCGGTCGTCGCACGCTTTCATCGTGGAACCCTACCTCAATCGCGTCACAAATTGATGCGGGAACTCGCACCCTCCGACAAGACCCTGGTAGTGCGCTTGGCAGGTATGCTCCGTTTTGTGAACGCATTTGATGGATCTCGCGACCATCATGTGCCCAGCCTCCGGGTGGAACAAAAGAATGGAACGCTGGTCGTGTCGGCCGCTGGGTATTCCCCTTGGTCACCCAACGCCGAAAAAATTTCCTCGGCACGGCATCTCCTGGAACTCGTCCTGCGAAGGCCAATTCTTGTGAAACCACTGAAACCGGCTCCTTCGCGCGCGGCGCGAACGCAGTCGAGATCGAGATAACCGGCTCCGAAACTATTCAGTCACTTCCACTCCGGCCACCGCCGGTTCAAGCTATCAAGCTGAATCCCATGACCCACGCTCTTCTAGTACGCAAGGCAGTCGAGTGGTTGCGCCGTTACCGCTGCGGCGTCATTCTGTCCGAGCAGGCCTGCATCAGTGGAGAGATGCCCGACGCGATTGGATGGAAAAAATCCTGTCACTCGGTGCTGGTGGAGTGCAAGGTTTCGCGGGCCGACTTCCTGGTCGACTGTAGCAAGCCGTTTCGGCTACGGCCTGAACTTGGGGTCGGGAATGAGCGGTTCTATCTGGCGCCGCACGGCCGAATCAGTCCTGAGGAACTACCCTCGGGTTGGGGATTGCTCGAATATCGCAATCGCCAGGTAGTGATGCTCGTTGCCGGCAAGAAGAATCTGCGTGCGGACGAAGGTTTTCGTTGCGAGATGAACCTTCTGCTGGCCAGCCTGCGCAGGGTAGAGATCCGGATCGAGCCTCAGACCGTCACTGAGTTCTTGAAATGGAAAAACCGTATGGCAGAATACAACCGTGGTTCTCTGCCAGAAGGGGTCACGCCTGCGGAAGAAGAAGCCAATTGCTACCTGCAACGGCCGGCCGACTACGTCGAGGTTGCGAAACCGGCCCACTTAATCAACACTCGGGACTCCTAGCAGCGTTGGCTGGGATGAATCGAATATTCGCCGCATGCCATGCCTGACAATGTACCGCTGATCTCGCCAGCAGTTCGCGCAAAACTGGATACGTCTCGAGTCGCGCACTTAGCGACGCTGGATGGAGAGCGTAGGCCGCATGTGGTTCCGATCTGCTTTGCCAGCGATGGATCCGTTTTCTATTCGGCCATTGACCGCAAGCCGAAGCGGGTGCCCGCCAGCCGGTTGACGCGGCTGAAGAACATCAAGGAATCGCCGCAAGTGGCGTTGCTCGTCGATCACTACGACGAGGACTGGACGCGTCTCTGGTACGTGCTGGTGCGAGGAGAAGCGGAGTTGGTCACCGATTCCGCAGAACAGCAGCGAGCGATTCGTTGCTTGCGAGCAAAGTATCCGCAATATGACGCGAACATGCTAGCCGAAGACGCTCCCGTCCTGCGCATTACACCGGTGCGCGTCACCGCATGGGGAAAGATCTAGTGCATCCGTTTCGAACTGGTCTGGATTCCCCGCGTCAACCTCGATAGTTCAGGGTAATCCCAAAACAGGTTCCGCATCTTACACTGTCATCATTCCACGTAGCTGTTCCAGCAGAGACAGCCAACGGTCGAGTGACTGCCCTCCGGGCGAAAACGCTGGATCAAAGAAAACTTCCTCTGCCCCAATCTTGGCACAGGCCTTGACATCGTCGCTGATCTGTTCAAGCGAACCCGAGAATATCGGCCGGTCTTTTCCCAGGGGCTTCTCGCTTATGTCCACACCAGCATGGACCACCATTGCGATGGCGGATGGATCGCGTCCCGCCTCCTTGGCCATTTGTCTGATACTGCTGAACATCTCCGCCATGACGGGCACCGGAAGGAAAACCGGGTTCCATCCGTCGGCATGCTTTGCGAGGCGCTTGAGCGCTGCCGGCACAAATGCGCCCATATAAATCGGAGGATGCGGCTTCTGTACGGGCTTGAGATCGATGTAGGACTTGGGAACGTTGAAGAACTTTCCGTGAAATTCGACGGGATTGGTGGTCCAGATTGCCTTGAGCAATGGCAGAAATTCGTCCGCCAGAGCCCCGCGCTTCGTGATATCGGCGTTGGTGGCATCCATTTCGTCTTTGCTCCAGCCGAGACCCAGACCGACCGAAAGCCGGCCATTTGAGAGGACGTCGATTGTTGTAAGACGACGGGCCAACACCACCGGCTTGTGGTAGGGCATGTCGAGCACGCTGGTCCCCAGTCTGATCTTTTTCGTTTGAGCTGCTGCGTAGGTGAGAGCGTCGAGCGGATCGAGCACATGCTTGTAGATTTCAGGAAGATGCCCGTCGGGCGTGCCGGGATAGGGTCTTTGCGGATTTACTGGATAGAGCAGGCGTTCGATTGTCCACAGGCTGCTGTAACTGAGAGCCTCAGCGCGTTGCGCGACTTTCGTGACCGCGTCCGCAGTGCTGATCGGCCCGATGTTCGGCAGAGAGAAACCAATCTTCATGCAATCCCCCGAGACGAAGATGACGGGTATTAGACCATAAAAGGTCCTTCCCCGGGCGCGGTCATGCCGAAGTGATGTCATCTTGATGTACGGGTTACGCACTCCTCGAGCGGACGCTTCGGTAATCTGGATCGCGCCGGCGTCAGGGTGTAAACATGCTCGTGGGTTCCTGGACCCAATGAAGGAGACTGCGCAATGAAGACGTTGCTGGCCACTGCCGGACTGTTGTTTGTGTCAATGTGCGCTTTCGCACAAGTTGCCAAGCCCTGCGAAGATCTGAAGGCTGATGTCGCAAAAAAACTGGAAGAGAAGAACGTCACCTCCTACTCGCTCGAAATTGTGGCGAAGGACAAGGACGCAGAAGGGAAAGTTGTGGGCACCTGCGAAGGCGGCTCAAAGAAGATCGTCTATCGCAGAACATCAACTCCGCCGGCCACACCAGCGCCTGAGGCCAGCAAGCAAGAGCCTCGGACGCACTGATGCGGACATCGAGTCCCTACGACCCGTGTAGTTCGGACATGAGTGTGGGGGCGTTGCTAGGAAAGGCACGACCGCACATCGGATAGTGTCGCCTTCTGTGACTTTCGGAAAACAAGAAAACCGGGCTGGTTAGCCCGGTTTTACGAGCGTCGGCTTGCGATGCGGTTACATGGCAACCCGGCGCGACTGGCGGCAAGGAGCGGCTGGTCTGGTTGTGGCCAGTTTCGGTTTCCGAACTACGCTTGCCTCGCGTCAGCCAATTTCAAAAGGAGCGAGGAAGACGACCGGACGCTCTTCGAGCAAGATCATTGCCTTCAACCAACTTACTAGCTAAATATTATCAAGTTGTTGATATTAAACAAGATATATATCTGCTGGGCGATCGTCTCGAAGATGGGAAATTTAGGGAAGAATCAAATCATTGCACAAGAAGGAAGGGCTTTCGCTAGCGTGATGCTCATAATTCACGCCGTCCTTCCATCGCTTTCAGCATAGTGATCTCGTCGGTGTACTCGATGTCGCTGCCGACCGGGATACCCATGGCGATGCGCGTCACCTTCAGGCCCTGCCTCTTGAGTTGTTGCGAGAGATAAGTGGCGGTAGCTTCGCCTTCGACCGTGGGATTGGTCGCCAGGATCACCTCGTCGACGTCACCCGATTCCACGCGGCGCATCAGGTTATTGATCCGTAGTTGCTCTGGGCCTACGCCGTGCAGGGGAGAGAGGGAGCCGTGCAGCACATGGTAGGTACCGTTGAAGTGCTTGGTCTTCTCGATTGCCGCGATATTGGTCGGCTCCTCCACGACGCACACGAGCCGCTGATTCCTAGTTGGACTGCTGCAATATACGCACGGATCGACGTCGGTAATGTTGTTACACACCGAGCACAACCGGAGACTGGCTTTGACGTCGCGCACGGCAGCAGCGAGCGCCTCGGCGTCGTCCTCGCTCGAGCGCAGGATATGGAAAGCAAGGCGTTGTGCACTCTTGCTGCCCACTCCTGGCAGCTTCTTCAATTCATCGATGAGGCGTGTCATCGGCTCAGCAAACCTGGACATAAGATTTCGTAATTTTGTATCGGGTAATTTTGTAATTGGGTAATTTGTGATTAGAACGTCTCGTTACACTTGTCATCCTGAGGCGGGTCTGAAGGACCTGTTCTCGCAAGGGAAGACAGATCCTGCGCTTCGCTCAGGATGACAATTCTCCAAAATTACCCAATTACAAAATTACGAAATTACAAAATACCCCCGAGTCCCCCTAGCATTCCGCCCACCGTCGATTGCATGGCCTGGTCGACTTTGCGGGCTGCCTCGTTCACCGCAGCTGTGACCAGGTCCTGCAGCATTTCAATATCGCCCGACTTTACGGCCTCGGGGTCGATTTTCAAGCTCAGCAGTTGCTTGCGCCCGTCCATTTTGACGCTGACGGTCCCACCACCTGAAGAGGCCTCGACCACAGTCTCCTGCATTTTCTTCTGCAGAGTTTCGTACTGCTGCTTGGCCTGAGACATCAACTGCTGAAGGTTAAAACCGCCCATGAACACCTCGAAACGCCAAGTGCATTTCCCTCAGCGACTAAAGCCGCAACTCTATGCAGTTAAGACCTGCGATCCAAGACCCAAGACCTAACACCCAAGACCAAACACCTGCTATTTCTTTTCCCGCTGATCAATAATCGTCCGAATTTCCGCTCCGAACTTCTCCTGTAGCCGCCGCACGATGGGGTCCTGTTCTGCGCTGGCTCGACCGCCACCGTTGGATGCTGAGTACGAACGGGCGGCCGGCACCTGTGCGGTGCCCCCTGGCAATACTTTCAGTTTGATGGCTCTTCCCACTGCGCTGCTGGCAGTGGCAATGGCGAGGCGCTTGGCGTCTGCTCCCAATGACATGTCGATGACCGACGCAGACGAAGCAACCTTGATGACGAGCTCATTTCCTTCCACCGCCCACTCTCCAATTTCCAGCATGGAGGCGAGCATGCGATGGCCAGCATCGGTCAATGCATTCAAGACGGCGCCACGAAGATCGTCAAGATTCGACGAAGCGCTGGAATTAGGCTCCTTGCGGAGCTCCGGCGTGAGATCGGAAAGAGGATCTGCCGCTGAATCGGGAACGGCGCTACCCAAAATCACCGCCGCGGGCGAGGCTGCGCTTGCGACGATGCGCGGACCGCTCGACGGTGCAGCTTCCGCGGAGAGCTCAGCCTTTTCACCGCTCTTGCGCGCGGAATCGGCTGCAAATGGCGAAAGGTAGTTCGCGCGAGGCGAAGTCGCGGGCGACGCCGCTCGAGTTTCGGAAATCACAGCCGGCTTCGACGCGGTTCGCGCGGAGCTGCTGGATCCCGTGACCTCAGTCAGCAGCTGCTCGATCGGCAATAGCCGCTGCGCGTGGGCCATCTTCAGCAGACCCAACTCCAGGTGGAAGCGTTGTTCCTGCTTGTAGCCGAGCTCTCCATGGGTACGCAGCATGATCTGGAGATGGCGTGCGAGATCCTCCTCACCAAACAGGTCCGCAATGCGCGCGACTCGGGTACGTTCGTCACCCGAGATCTGCAGCAAAGACGAGTCTTTTCCCGCAACCTTCGCTACCACCGTGTTGCGCAAAAAGCGTACGAGTTGTCGGGCGAAGTGCACTGGGTTCTGGCCTTCGCTGATCAATCGATCCGCCAGCCGCAACACTTCCTCGCTGGAACCGCGAGCCACCGCCTGCATCACGTCTTCCAGCACTCCCGAGGGCGCGGCGCCCACCAACTGCCGGACTCCGTCTGCCGTGAGACGCCCGCTGCTGGAGGCGATCGCCTGATCGAGAATCGACAGGGCGTCTCGCATGGAACCATCGCCAGCCTCCGCCAGCAGGGCGAGGGCATCGTCGTCCGCCTCGATCTTTTCCTGGTTCACCAGACTCCGGAGCTGCCCAAGAATCTCGTCGAACTTGACGGCCCGGAAGCTGAAGTGCTGGCAGCGGGAGCGGATGGTCTGCGGAATGTCCTCCGGCTGGGTAGTGGCCAGCATGAATACCACGTGTCCGGGTGGTTCCTCCAAGGTCTTCAGCAGGGCGTTGAAGGCAGCGTCAGTGATCTGGTGGGCTTCGTCGAGGATGTAGATCTTGAAGCGGTCACGCGCTGGCCGGTAGCGCGCAGCCTCCCGCAATTCGCGAATCTCATCAATGCCGCGGTTGGTCGCGGCGTCGATCTCGATGACATCGACCGAGTTCCCGGCGCGAATCTCGGTGCAGGATTCGCAAATGCCGCAGGGTTCCGGCACAGGGTGGTCGTGGGAGCGGCAGTTCATGGCCATGGCGAGGATGCGTGCCACGGTGGTTTTGCCGATCCCGCGATGACCGCTGAAAATGTAACCGTGCGCCGTCCGACCCTGCTCGATCGCGTTCTTCAGAGTGCGCGTAACATGTTCCTGTCCGATGACTTCGGCGAACTTTTGTGGACGGTACTTGCGCGCCAGAACCTGATAGCTCATGGGAAAGAAGATTCGATTATACGTGAATACGCAGTCCCTCACGAGACTGCCGGAAGGCCCAAGGGAATGCAGTAAACGGCGGATTATGTAGGCTTTTCCGCCTTGAAACCCTTGCGCAGCGGCCCGCTACGAGGTAGGCTTTTTGCGGACGTTTTCATAGTTCAAGGAGTGTTCTCCCCATGCAACTCAAGCTGACGACGCGTACAGTTCAGGGAATCCTGGTGGTGAATTGTGACGGCCGCATTGTGTTCGGAGAGGAATCCGCCGAACTGCGCGACACCGTGAAAAAATTGGTCACTCAAAACAATCAGATCGTACTCAACCTGAGCGGAGTTACCTATATCGATTCCGGCGGGCTGGGAACGCTGGTTGCCCTGTACACGACTGCGCACAACTCCGGTGGGGCTATCAAACTATCCAACCTTACCCAGCGGGTTGGCGATCTGCTTCAGGTCACCAAGCTTCTTACGATCTTCGAAGTGTTCGACACGGAAGAAGAAGCCATCCAATCCTTCCGCAAAGGCGCCGCGGCTTAGAAATCCTCCTGCGAGCCGGAGCAAGGATCCTCCGGCTCCATTCATGTGGTCAGTGACTCAACAATCTTGATGATCTGATTTCAATTGAGATCATTCAGAACCAGCTGATTGTAGGGTGCGCCGCCCTGGGGACTGTCGATGGTGACAATCGTTCGGATCTGGCCTGCGGTAAGAGTGTAGCTGACGTTGAGCCCCGAAATCACATTTTGGGTGCCTGCCTGCGTCATCACCACGTCGTAATTCCCCGCCGCCACGGAAAGATATCCACTTGCATTGGGGAAGGTAACCGTGAGTTGGGGATTGAGACCGCCAATTCCCGTACCGCTCGTTACCACGTAAACATCAACGGATCCCACGGATGGCCCAGCATTGATGAAGCGCAGTTTTACGTTTCCCGACGACGGTGCAGTGTTGTCATCGGTGTAGGTGTTCGCGGTTATTGAGCTAAATACGTTTTCGGAGATAAGCGTTGTATCGCCGCTGGCAAACGATAAGCTTCCGGTGAACAGGGGATTGGTGGTGGTGCCGTTCTGAAAGATGCTAACCGTGTGCGAGCCTGAGGTTGTCTTTTGGTAGCTTCCCGGCAGCCCGTAAGCAATGTCCGAGAGGACAGTCTTTCCGTCGATTTGCACATCCACAGCGCTCGGCGCGCCTGTGGAGGCTTGTACGTACCGGAAGCGTGCACTACTCGAACCACAGCCAACGGATAAAAGAACGATGCCCAGGCATATCAAAGCCACGGCGAGCGGCAGAACTTTCAGCAGGACCTTCATTTTGCTTCACTCCTGTAACGGAATTGGAATAAAGCACGCCTGCCCCCTTTGAAAAATTTTGGATGCGGGCGGCCTCGCCCGGGATGCCTCGCTGACATCACGCACTTACCTTTTAAATTCCTGCTCCCGGTCGCGTGGCACCGGCAGAATCGAATAGGATGGAACGCTGACTCCAACATGCGTGACGATATTTTGAAGACCATTCGTTCCGTTCCCAGAGGACACGTGTCCTCTTACGGAGCGATTGCGAAGGCTTCCGGTCATCCGGGCGCAGCGCGACAGGTAGTAGCAGCGCTGCGCGGTGGTTTCTTTTTGCCATGGCATCGCATTGTCGGAGCCGGCGGAGTGATCAAACTCCGCGGCGACTCAGCGATTGAACAGCGCCTGCGACTGGAAGCTGAGGGCATCACGTTTCGCGGAAAACGAGTGAATATGCGCGTCCACGAGTTTCGTTTCGCATCCCTCAAACGGAGAAAGAAGAGTCCGAAGAAAAGAAAGACGAGGAAGTCTAGGGGCTAGAGAAAAGGTTGCGGCCAGTTCGGGCATCCGGTCGCGCCACGGCATTGATATCAGGGCGTCTTGAAGCGATCGTCGATCTCGACCTGATAACCAGCCACTAGTCGGTTCGTCTCGTTCGCCATTCCCACCACCGCCATCAGTTCCTTGAACATCGCATCCGTCATGCCCTGTTTCCTCGCTCCGGCGGTGTGCGACGCGATGCAGTAGCCGCACTGGTTGCTGACGCTCACCGCGAGATACACGAGTTCCTTGGTGAGAGGATCGAGCGCGCCCGGAGCCATGATCTGCTTGATGTCTTCCCAAGTGCGCTTGAGGGTTGCTGGGTCGTGCGCGATCGCCTTCCAGAAATTGTTAATCCAGTCCGTCTTGCGCGTGGTCATGATGTCGTCGTAGACGGCCTTCACTTCGGGGCTGGCATCCTTATATTCGATAAGTCCGAGGGGCGACATGAAAGTTCTCCGGAACAACATGATCGAGAACAACGCACGAAGATAGCAGCAACGCTATCGATCCGGCACGCGGCGAGGCTGAGAAGAAGCTCGACAGCCTGCACTTAGAACAGAGGTTATTTGGTGACTTCCGGCAATTCTCCCGAGAACAGCATCCCGAGCTGGTCGGCAGGACAGCGCAATCCTACATAAAACTGTCCGAAGAGGGCATAGACGGCGCTCACATGATCGAAACGCATCTCATAGATCAGCTTCTTGAAAACCAACGGTTCATCGGCGAAGAGGTCAACTCCCCACTCCCAATCGTCAAACCCAATCGAGCCGGTGATAATCTGCCGCACCTCCCCCGCGTAGCGGCGGCCGACGAGTCCGTGTTCGTTCATCTGCCGTGCCCGCTCTTCAATCGGGAGCGTGTACCAGTTCTTGTCCTCACCCCGGCGCCGATCCATCGGATAAAAACACGCGTAACGGCTGGGCGGAATAGCTGGAAACAACCGTGGACGCATCGCCTCCTTTTGCCGTTCGAGAGTCTGCTCAATTTCTTGCTTCCATTCGTCGGAGTGCGGCTCGATGCCACGATCCACCAAAGTCTTGTAAACCTTGGTGGTCGATTCATAGAGCCCAAGCTCGATCATCGAAAGGTACGAAGTCGTGGGTTCCCAGTATTCACTCAGTCGCAGCTGGGCAAGCTGAAGTTCCGCTCGGTTCAGATCATCAAAGGATTCTCGAAAATGGATGAACATCAGATCGCCCTTATGCCCGATCAGGGAGTAGAACGCGGATTGACCTTTCGTATTCTGCTCCATGCCCTTCAACACGGGCACTGCCTCACCGACGATATTCCGACGCGTTGCATCGTCAAGGGCGCGCCACGCCGTCCATCGAAAGCGCATCATCTGGTGCAGGACGCTAAAGCCTTCGATCGTTAATGGGACCGCCGGAGTCTCGGTCGCAGCAGCTTCAGTGGGTAAGGGTTTCGTGGTGGACACTAGTCGATCCTCTATCGTCGCACCATTGTACCTGTGACAGATGGAAGCACGGGAGTTTCGAGCGCATTTGAATGGACCCGGCCTCCGCTGCCTTGGGACATCCTTGCATTTACAATGCTGCAATTACTCCTGAATACCCTGAAAACCGAATGGTGAGATTCCTAAGGTGTGCGTGCGTAGTGATCGTTCTGCTCTCGGCGGCTATGGCCCAGAACCGTCGCCTTTGGGTGCTGACGCAGCCTGACTCGATTGTCGAGTATGATCCCGCCACCTTTGCGCCCAAACGAACAGTCAAAATTCCAGCAGAAATCCTGAAAATCCCCCGCATTCTGGAAATCAACCACACAGGCCAGATGCTGTTTGCCCCGAACACCGACGACCCATCCCCTGACGTCGGCAAAAATGGCGAGCGCTTCTGGCTCTGGGACGGCCAATCCGCAACCAAGCTGGGACGCGGCATCATGCGGGTGACAGGTCATGCTGGATCGAACGACAAAGTGACTGAAACCTCCCCCTGGCCATTCCTCTCTGCGGATGGATCGCATCTCTATTGGTTCACAAACCAGTTCAACAAGTTGGAACGCGACAACGTCGAGCTTTCTGTTTCGACAACGTTTCGCGCATGGCGCTCCGACCTCGCTGGACGGCAAAGGGAAGAGCTTGCATCCTTTGACATTCCCGAGTGCCGTTGCCCCACAGGTTCGTGCTCCGAAAGCTGTGCCGAGGCGCGCTTTTGGCTTCCCGAGGAAGGGGCTGACGACTACTTCGTGCTCACGCGCCTTATTCTCGGCCAGACTGAAACGAAGTACCTGAGCAGCACGCTCTACGAAAAATCCGACGGTCCTTCCTGGTCGGCTACCGACTTGGGTCAGCCCCTCCAACGTGTGCTCGATATGGCCGAGCACGGCTCGGTAATCATCAGTGCGGTGCTCGACACGGGATGCTGCGGCTGGGAGAACCAGAGTAACGACCAAACCCTGCTGCTGAGCTATGGCCGCACCGTGGTCTTGTTTGACGAACGGGCGCAATACAAGAACCCGGACTACGACGTCAGCTTTTTCACGGAAAATGCCAAGCTCTCGCCGCAAATGGCTTCCGTGGCGATGACAATTGATGCCAGCGCGAGATCGAGCGCTCCGATTCAACTTTCCGAGCAGGGCCAAGCCAACCCGGCGGAATCGCAAAGGATTCGCAAGGCGCTCACCGATCTGCCAGCGGTTGCGGTGGTCAGCGCCATCGATCCCAGCAAGCGCTCAGCATTCCTGCCTCATGCCGTGCTGGTTGGATGGATCAGCGAAAAGGAAATGTTAGTCGTTGAGAACCACCTGTTGGTGGCCTATGACGTGATCGCCGGCAGCCGGCGAAAGTCAACGATTCGAGTGGAGGATCCGGCCTTTGCGTTTGTGCGATGACATGACGGCATGTCCTACTTTTTCGGAACCGGTTCGAACAAGACATCCTGATAATCAAAGCTGAAATCCGCCAGGGGCGAGACTGGAGCCATTTTGAAATGCTCGATCGCGCCATCGGGGCGAAGGGAGAAGCTTACGAAGGCATCAGCGATGCTGCGGTCGCGCCAATGCGTCTTGAAGGTGTCGTATTGCCAATGTTGAAGTTCACCTACCATCGTCGGAGTGTGTTCGAAGCTCAACACGAGCTTGCCGTCTCCGGCGCGAATGGTCGCGGTGCCATACCAGGCGTCGGCATAGACTCCTGCATATTTTTCCATCGGTAGAGAAGGCTTGGAGTCCACCGCACGGAAATTGTTCTGCCTCTTCTCGACTTCGCGGGCGGCCTTTTCCTCGTGCTCTTTGGCCGTCTTGAAGGCCGCAATCCAGTCCGTCGAGGGCAGTCCCAGGTAAGCGTCGATGATGTGGTACAGAATCGAATCGAAGGCGCCGCCCTCCTCGGCATTCGTCAGTATGACTACGCCGAGATTCTCCTCGGGCACGAGCATGACGCGCGAAACGAACCCCGTCACACCGCCCGTGTGGCCGACCAACTTGCGCCCGTGGTAGTCACGCAGGCCCCATCCCAACCCATAGGCCGAAAAGTTCGTCCTGAGTGCGAGCAGAGAAGGCGACGGGTCACCGGTCGGCAGAATCGTCTGCGGGGACCACATCTCGCGCGACTGCTTTTCACTAAACAGACGCAGTTCGCTGTTCGGTAATCGGCCACGACCCAACTGCAGTATCATCCACCTCGCCATATCCGCTGCGCTGGAATTGATCGCGCCGGCGGGCGCGGCATTGTCGAGATTGCCGAACTCGACCACCTGCAGCTTTCCATCCAGTCGGGAGTGAGGAAGGGCATAGTTTTCCCCCGGCTTAAAGGCCGCAGTGCTTAAGTTCGTCGCATTCATTCCCAGCGGTGACAAGATCCGCTGCCTGATGAAGTCATCCCACGTTGTGCCACTTACCGCAGGGATAATCTGCCCGGCCGCGATGTAAAGGAGATTGTCATATGCATAATGACTCCGAAAGCTGAAAGCCGGCTTCATGTAGCGCAAGCGGTAAATGATGTCGTCACGCGTGTAGGTGGTGTGTGGAAAGATCAAGAGGTCGCCCTCACCAAGTCCCATCCCGCTGCGGTGGGCGAGCAGGTCCCGAATCGTCATCTCGTGCGACACATAGGGGTCGTACATCTGGAAACCTGGTAAGCGCTGATAAACAGGATCGTCCCAGGAAAGCTTGCCCTCGTCGACCAGCATCGCAAGCGCCGCAGTGGTGAAAGCCTTTGTGTTCGACCCGATGCCGAACAGGGTGTGCTCATCGACTGGCTCTTGATCACCTAGTTTTCGTACGCCGTAGCCTTTGGCAAGGGTGACCTTGCCATCCTTCACGATTGCGACAGATATACCTGGAACCTCGAATTCCCTCATCGAACGATTGACCCACGCGTCCAGATCGGCCGGCGGAGCTTGCGCCGAAGCGATGACCGAGAAAAGCAGGAGGGCGAGGCCGGACTTTGCGAAGTGAGCTCTCATGAAGTCTCCGAAGGCAGCTGAAATTGTGCGACGGAGATTAAATCATAAGCGGCATAGAAATTTGGAGGTACGGCGCCAGGTAAGAACCGATGCTGCAACGCCGAGGGCGAGGGCGCCCCTTCAGCAAGCTCAGAGCAGGCTCTCGCGACCGCCGGCGGAGGCCGGCGCTACTCCGGCTAGTCGGACCAGCGTTTGGGTTTGCGATCCCAACGATGAGCTTTGAGTTCCTTCAGCAGACCCCCATCGAGCGGTCCTGCATCGCCAAGGGCCATGTTCTGCCGCACATGCTCCAGCTTTCTCATCCCCGCGATCGTCGTGCTGACGTCGGGATTCGCGAGGATGAACCGCAGCGCCATTTCCGGCAAAGCCATCCTGGACGCGGTGAGTAGCTTGAGGGCATCAACCCTCGGCAGGGTCGCCTTCAGGTTCTCTGGCCCAAAATACCTGGCGCGCCAATCCGTTTTCGGGAAACGGGTTAGTGCCGTCATCTTTCCGCCCAGACTTCCTTCATCCAGGGGAACGCGCGCGATTACCCCAACGTTTAATTCCCGGCATAGCGGGAAAAGCTTATCTTCAGGAGCCTGATCGAAAATGTTGTAGATCACTTGGACCACGTCGACGAGGCCCGTGCGCAGAGTCTTTAACCCATTCTCCGGCTCCCACCGATTCAAACTGAGGCCGAAGGAACGAATCCAGCCGTCGGCTTTGAGTTTTTCCACGGTATCGCGAAATTCCGGCTCGTCTGTCCAGCCCTCATCCCAGACGTGAAACTGGAGAACATCAATTGAGTCCACGCCCAATGTTTCGCGAATGCGTCGCGCGTACTTGAATACGTGAGCCGCAGGGAAGACATCGCCATAGTTATCCTTCGGGGATGCCGGCCATTTCAGATTCTTGGGAGGGATCTTGGAAGCCGCGTAGATACGCTTGCCTGTGTTCTTAGCAATTGCTTCGCCCAGCAAGCCGTCGCTTTTGCCATTCCCGTACGCCCAGGCGGTGTCGAAGAAATTGCAGCCGAGGTCGATGGCAAGTTGAATCGCTTGGCGCGACTGCTCATCATCGGACTCGCTCCAGCCGCTCATTCCCCAGAGACCATGGGCGATGTCGCTCACTTCGAAACCGGTACGGCCGAGGGTACGATATTTCATGGGTTTTCTCCGGGAATTGTGCCGCTATTGCCTGCTGAATTGCGCGAATCAGCTTAGCAGAACGAGAAAGGTATTTGCCTTGGCGGGTTCGATTCAGCGACGCATGGGCCAGACAACTGACCCGGTGCGGTTCACCGCGTACACCACCGAAAGAATCGCGAAGGAGGCGATTAACAAAACCAACGAAGTCTGCCCCGCCGACGCATAGTCCAGCGCCTGTACGTTGTCGTAAATCGAAATGGAAACCGTTCGTGTCACGGCTGGAATATTTCCACCCACCATGAGAACGACACCGAATTCTCCAAGAGTGTGGGCGAAGGTCAGCACCAGCCCAGTAAGCAGACCTCCGAACGAGAGAGGCACCACCACCCGGAAGAAGGTGCGCAACCGCGATGCTCCCAGTACAGCAGAGGCCGCAATAAGCTTCGGGTCCACCGAAGCAAATGCAGCCGTAATCGGCTGCACCATGAACGGCAGGCTGTAGATCAGAGACGCAACTACGAGTCCCCAGAACGTGAAGGGCAACCCCTGACCACGGATTGCGAAGTAGGCTTTGCCCAGAGGGCTCCGGGGCCCCATCGCGAGCAGCATATAGAACCCCAGAACTGTTGGCGGCAAGACCAGTGGCAGGGCAACGACGGCTTCAACTAGGAATTTCCAGCGCCATCGCGACCACGCCAGCCAGACCGCGATCGGAACGCCGACGAGAAGCAAGAGTCCACAGACCACCAGGTCGAGTTTAAGAGTGAGGAAGAGAGCTTCCCAGTCCATGATCGATTCACGCTGCCGGGCGATTCGCTTATTGGATCCCGCGAAGCGGCCACTATTTTTATCATGTTCCTAGTCGCGGCAGGACCTTCCGAGACGGGTCAGGTTCAACTGCGCATCGTAAAATAACCAACTTGACCCCTTCATCCGGATTCGATCAATTACGCGTGGTGCTGGTTGCGACTCGCAATCCGCTGAACATTGGCGCCGCCGCACGGGCCATGAGCAACTTCGGTTTTCTGCGCCTGCGTGTGGTGAATCCGTACGAAGTGGCATTCCGGGAGGCGCGTTCGGCGGTGGGCGCCTCTACACTGCTTAAGAATGCGGAGGAGTATAAAACGGTCGCAGATGCGGTCGCGGACTGCACCTTGGTCATCGGAACCACGGCCCTTCGGAGTCGCGAGTTGAATCATACGCTGCATTCCCTCGATACAGGCGCGGCGCTGATCCGAAAAAAGCTCAGATCGCAGAAAGTTGCGTTGTTGTTCGGTTCGGAAAAAGCCGGACTATCCAACCAGGACCTGAGCCACTGCCACTGGCTCATCCGGATTCCCACTCGCGAGCAGCATGCCTCGATGAATTTAGGACAAGCGGTTGCGGTATGTCTGTACGAGTTGGCGCGGCAGCGGAAAGCGATCTCGAAAGCCGCCAAGTCGCCAATTGCTGCGGCTGGTGAAGTTGAACGCATCACACAAGTCCTGTTGGAAGCCTTGCGAGCAAGCGGCTATCTCAGCCCGCGCTCCGCGCCCTCCGCCGACGCCAAAATACGGCGCTTGGTGCGACGACTGAATCTGGAAAAGGATGTTGCCGAAGTCTGCTTAGGCATGCTGCGCCAGATTCTCTGGAAGCTGCGATCGCAGACCTGACTCTTGGTGCATAGACGGCCCGGCGAGAATTATGGAGGTTTGCGGCATGTAGTGATAACTTCGCGAGCTTCGCGTGTCCTTCGCTAACTTTGCGGTCAAAAAGCTCTTAAACCGCGAAGACCGCAAAGAAAGTACCGCAAAGATCGCAAAGAAGCCGCTTCTCGTTCCCAATTTTTCTGCAATCCGCAGGTCAATAGATTCTGCATTGCTCAATGGTCGCGCCGAGCGATGGAAGACTGACGGCTAGCAGATTCTCTCCTACTCTCCCATCACTTTCACGATGACCCGCTTGTCGCGTCGACCGTCAAACTCAGCGTAAAAGATGCGCTGCCAGGTGCCGAAATCGAGTTTGCCGCCTGTGATCGGAACAATCACTTCGTGGTGAATGAGAAGAGCCTTGAGATGTGAATCCCCATTGTCTTCTCCTGTGTTGTGGTGCTGGTAATCCTCGCGAAAAGGGGCGAGGCCTTCGAGCCATTGGTCGATGTCTTCAATCAGGCCGCTCTCGTTGTCGTTGACGTAGACTCCGGCGGTGATGTGCATAGCGGAAACGAGAACCATGCCTTCCTTCACGTCGCTCTTTCTGACGATTTCTTCCACTTGGGGAGTGATATGGACGTAGGCGCGATGAGTCTTGGTGTGGAACTTCAGATATTCGGTATGAACTTTCATGGATCGACCTCGGCGGAAATAGGATGAAAGCCCTGCCAGTTTCGCAGATAATGCGGTAGAAATCAGCCAAGGAGGCGCTTGGATAACCCACAGAACGAGGTGCAAGCTCTTCGGGACATTGTGCGCGAACTGATCGTACGGGTTGAGCGGATCGAACAGCGGCTGGCGACGAGTGTTCCCGCTGCCGCAACGAGACTTGAGCCAGTCGTCGCGGAGGATGTAAGGCCGCCCTCCCCGCCACCAACACCTACGCCGCAACCCAGCGCCGAGTTCCCACCCCTTCCGAGCATTCCGCCGAGGATAGTCATTCCTCCCAAGGCCCCACAGCCTGAGGTCGATCTCGAATCGCGCATTGGTTCCCACTGGCTAAACCGGATTGGCATCGCGGCCGTGCTGATCGGGGTGGCGTACTTTCTCAAGTTTGCCTTTGACAACAACTGGATTGGTCCGGCAGGGCGCGTGAGTATTGGGCTACTGGCGGGCATTGCGGTGGTGGTGTGGAGCGAGCGTTTTCGAGCGCACGGCTACAAAACGTTTTCGTATTCTCTGAAGGCGGTCGGGATTGGAACGCTGTACCTGTCGCTGTGGGGTGCGTTCCATATCTATGCGCTGATTCCGAGCGGCGTGGCATTCGCGGCCATGCTGGCGGTGACGGCCTCCACCGCGGTGCTGGCGATTACCCAGGACGCTGAGATCCTGGCGGCGTTCGCGCTGGCGGGCGGATTCACAACGCCGGCGTTGCTCTCCACGGGACAGAACCACGAACTGCAACTGTTCTTCTACCTGGCCCTGCTGGATTCGGCAGCGGTGGTCATGGTGGCGTTCAAGCCCTGGCGAAGGCTGCTGGCCTTGAGCTACGCCGGCACGCTGACGCTTTATATCGTATGGTACTCGGACTTCTACAACCGCAGCCAGCTGCGTTGGACTCTTGGATTCGCGACATTGTTCTTCGCTATCTTCGCGATCGCCCCGCTGGTGGCGCGACGTCCGGAAAGAGAACTCGCTCCTTTTGTGGCGGTGCCTCTGTTTCTGGCGTTCGTGAATGCTGGCGTCTACTTCCTGCAGGTTTACGCGATGTACGAGGAGATCGACAAGCAAGCCATGGCGTGGTTTGCCCTAATTTTGGCGGCGGTCTACATCTTTCTCAGCCGGCAGGCTCGCGATCGGTTCCCGGATCCTGAGAACGCGCAAAAATTGCATTTTCTTCATCGGGCGCTGGCCATTGGCTTCATCACCATTGCAATCCCAATTCGCCTGGATGGCCACTGGATCACAATAGGCTGGCTGGTGGAAGCGGGTGTCCTGCTATGGCTGGGTGATCGGATCCGCTCGATCTTTCTCACCGGATTTGCGGTGGCGGCGCTGGTACTCGGAGTCCTGCGGCTGCTGACGAAGCTGGACGATTTCACGGTTACCACGCTGATTTTCAATGCTCGGATGGGGACATTCCTTGTTGCCATTACAGTGTTGGCCGCGACGGCCTGGTATGGGGTGAAGCGCGGCGACGAAGTTGGACGGCAGGGTGCGGCGGTGGCTGTGATTGTGTTGAACGCCCTCGCGCTCGTTGCGCTGAGCAATGAAGTGTCCGACTACTACGCACGCGAGAAGGCCTTGGTTGTTCCCGCCAACCGTCCTTACGACACGCTGAGCTGGATGAGGACACGCAACATTCAAATCGCAGAAGGCTTCACCTATTCGGCGCTGTGGATGGCTTATGGCGCCATGCTGATGATTATCGGCTTCTGGCGACGGTCCGCGTTCGTACGCTGGCAGGCGCTCGTCCTGATTGCGGTCACCGCCATCAAAGTGTTTGTCTACGACGTTTCGCAGCTGGATAAGGGATACCGCATCGTCAGCTTCATTGTGCTGGGCGTTCTGTTATTGGCGATCTCGTTTGTCTACCAGCGCGATTGGCTGCAACTATCGAGCGCGAGTAAGAAATCCGAGGGACCAACCGAGGCATGAAGATTCTGTTGGCAGCACTCGTGTGCGCACTGGCTTTTGCAGGTTCGGGCGATCCGGAGCCAAGTCTTGCCTACTTTCCGCAAGTCCGGGATGTGGCAATCTCCTCGCCCGAGGGGCAAAACTACCTGGTGGTCGACCAGTACGTCTGGGGAAAGGCCCGTGAAGATCTTGGAGACTTGCGTGTCTATGACGGGACGAATCAAGTTCCCTATGAACTCAGGGCTGAGCAGGCGAGCACGGCGAGTCACGAGTCCGACGCGAAGATTCTGAATCTCGTGCGGAAAGGAGACCACACCGAATTCGATCTCGATGTGTCGCCCGCCACCGAATACAACCGAATCCGCCTGGCGCTCGACCACAAAGACTTCCTGGTGACAGCCACGGTCGAAGGCCGGGACACGCTTGTTGGCGGGAAGCCTTCTACCGGACCTAACCCATCGACACTGTTCGATTTCTCACGCGAAAATCTGGGCTCGAACTCGACCATCACGCTTCCTTTGTGGAGTTTTCGCTATGTGCATGTGCGTCTGTCGCCAGGCATTCTGCCGAACGAGGTGAAACGGGCTACAGTCGATCAACTGCAAGAGAAGAAGGCGCAGTGGACCGATGCAGGAAGCTGCCGATTAGGCGAACCACAGAAGCGGAAGACGATCTTCATCTGCGACGTCCCAGCCAGGGTACCTGTCGATCGTATGCGGTTCAATATCGCTGGCGACCCGGTGAACTTCCGAAGAACTGTGAGTGTAGCCGACGAAAAAGGGCTTCAGGTCGGCGCGGGCAGTATCAGCCGGATCCGCATGAATCGCGGCGGAACGACGGTCGATTACGAGGACCTGGATGTAAGGATTTTCACCGCCCATCCCCGCCTCATGATAACAGTCGATAACGGAGACGATCCGCCGCTGAAATTCGATGCTGTGCGCCCACAGCTTTTGGAGCGAAGGCTGTACTTCGAACCACAAGGGCGGACCAGCCTAAAGCTGTACTATGGGGATGAGAAGCTGAGGGCACCCGTTTACGACTATGCCAAGTTCTTTCGGCAAGATGCCGGAGCCGTACGTGCCCAACTGGGCGCGGAGATGAAGAATTCTGCGTTTACAGGTCGTCCGGACGATCGTCCGTGGTCGGAGCGGCACAAGGGTGTCCTCTGGGTAGCGATGCTGGCGGCGGTGGCAGTGCTGACCGTGCTGGCCGTGCGGGGGCTACGGGCAGAGACTGGAAACTAGGTAGATTCACGGCTCGGAAGCATGCGGAACTGCAAGGACGAGAACGGGAATAACGAGGGACGCCCGCCTCTCCACTAAGCGCTGGCCGACTGTTTTTCCAGCAGTTCCTTTCGGCGCAGACGCGCGACCACGAGTCGTACTTCCTCGAACGTGATATCGGCAGAGACTGCATCTTTCAAGGGCTTGAGCCATTGCGTTCCCAAACGCGCACAGGCCGACTCGATCTGATCGCGCTTCGCGGAATCGACCCAATTTTCCTGAAATTCCAGCTCGCCGGCTTCGATCAACGTCGCCACAGTGCCGACCACCGTACTCAGTTGACGCTCGCGCAACTTGGCGATTTCGACGAATGTCTTGCCCTCTGCAAGCAGGCGCAAAGTCTCTTCAGCGGGCGTCGATTTCCTTCCTGTCGGCTCGACTGCGCGCGCCCCGCGATCAAAATCGGCCAGCGCCTCCAAAATCTGTTTGCCGTAGGACTCGACCTTTCGCTCGCCGAAACCGATTACGCCCCTGAGTTCCGCGAGCGACTTCGGACGAAGCCGGCAAAGCTCCTCCAGCGATGTATCGTGCATCACTACGTACGCAGGTACGCTCGCCCGTTTGGCGGTGGCTCGCCGCCACTCTCGAAGGTATTCGCGCAAGGGCTCGTCGACGGATGGCGCAACCCGGACTGGCGGAAAAGTAGGCGCCGCCGGGATAGTGGGTAAGCGCATCCGTCTCACCGGGCGAGAAACCGGCTGCACGGGCACCGCGAGCCATTCGGGCCTCCACCCGCAAACATCGCAAGCCCCGCAGGTTTTCCAGGCAGGTGTCTCTCCGAAATGGAGACAGATCTGGCGATGGCGGCAGCGGTTTGACTCCGCGAACTCACGAATGTCGCGATAGCGTTGCCAGGCGCGGTCCTTCTCGGCAGAATCGAGAATTTTCTCGATGAAGTAAGCAAGCAGACCGGCATCACGCTTCTGCCAAAGCAGAATGCAATCTGCAGGCTGGCCATCGCGGCCGGCGCGTCCCGCTTCCTGGTAGTACTGCTCAATGGACTTGGGCAGCGAGACGTGAATCACTGCGCGCACGGTCGCCTTGTTGATGCCCAGTCCGAAGGCGATGGTCCCGACCAGCACTCGGACTTCGTCCGACATCCATCGTTCCTGATTCCGGCGGCGCTCGTCCGATTCCATCTTCCCGTGGTAGGCGACTGCCGGGATGCCCTGATCCTCAAGAGAGTCGACCGTCTGCTCCACGCGATTGATGGTCGGGGCATAGACGATGACATTGCCGTCGCGGTACTGCTTCAGGGCGCGCACCAGAAGCTGCGGTTGCGTGGAGGCATCGCATTCCTCGATGACGTAGCGCAGATTAGGCCGGTGGAAGCTGGCAATGTACTTGTGAGGGTCGCGAAGCTGGAGTTGATGCAGGATGTCGTGGCGCACTCGGCGGGTGGCGCTGGCCGTGAAGGCGGCAATTGGACGGTCAGGGAATGCGGTGCGCAGGCGGCTGAGCTGTCGGTATTCGGGGCGGAACTCATGTCCCCATTCCGAGATGCAATGGGCCTCATCGATCGCGAAGAAGGCGATCGGGACCTGTTTCAGCCAGCCGAGCGTGGCTTCGCGCGCGAGACGCTCCGGCGACAGGTAAAGCAGGCGATATTCGCCTTTCCGCGCCTTGAGCATGACCTGCGACTGATCACCCGCCGGCATCATGCTGTTAAGAACAGCGGCGGGAATGCCCATCTGGGCAAGACTCGCGGCTTGATCCTGCATAAGCGCGATGAGCGGCGAGATCACGACCGCGGTTTTGCCTGAGGCCAGCGCCGGAAGTTGGTAGCAAAGGGACTTGCCGCCGCCGGTGGGCATTACGACACAAGTATCGTGCCCAGCGATGAGACTGCCGACGATGCGCTCCTGCAGTGGCCGGAAGGAGGTGTAGCCCCAGTAGCGGTTCAAGGTCGTCAGCAGATCGGCAGAAGACGTCACGGAAGAAGTATATCTGCAGCAATTCCGGAGGGATTGTGACGGGTGAACGCTCGCCGTCTTTGCTAGCCGCGGCATTTGGGACCGCCGCCGTCTCGGAGGCTGTCATGTCCCACATCAGATGATGCTCCGGAAATGCCGGCGGGACTCCGGCGCTGCAATTAGCGCATCGACTCTTCGACCTCGGAGATCCAGTCCGGACGTTTCAACACTTCGCGCGGCTTGGGGCCATCGGCGGCGCCGACAATGCCATCACGCTCCATCAGATCGATCAGGTGGGCGGCGCGGCCGTAGCCAATGCGCAGACGGCGCTGTAGCAGGGAAGTGGAGGCTTTGCCGAATTCCACGACGAGGCGCACGGCGTCGTTGAAGAGGGGATCGTTCTCCCCTTCGCCATCCTCGCCAATTTCCGCGCCCGGTTCGCCGGGTTCGCGTTCTTCGCGTGGGGCCTGCAGGAATTCCTCCTGATATTGGGCCTGAGCCTGGGTCTTCCAGAACTCGACCACGGCGGCAATCTCTTTCTCCGTGACAAACGGCGCATGCAGACGATGCACCCGCGCCGAACCCGCAGGCAAGTAGAGCATGTCGCCGCGACCCAGTAGGGCTTCCGCGCCATTGGAGTCGAGAATCGTGCGGGAATCGACTTTCGTTGCCACGCGGAAGGAAATACGCGCCGGGAAATTCGCCTTGATCAATCCGGTGATCACGTCAACCGAAGGCCGCTGCGTCGCCAACACCAGGTGGATGCCAACGGCGCGAGCCATCTGGGCAAGGCGCGTGACCGATTCCTCGACGTTGCCGGAATCCAGCATCATCAAGTCGGCCAATTCGTCGATGATGATCACGATGTAGGGAATTGGGCGCTCGTCTGAATCTTCGCTGAACAGGCTAGGTGTGCCGTCATCGTCGAAGAGGCGATTGTATTGATCGATGTTGCGTACGCCTTTTTCGGCAAGCAGCTTCAGGCGACGTTCCATTTCGCGGACGGCGTTACGAAGGGCATTCGCTGCCAGCTTCGGCTCTGTGATGATCGGAGTGAACAGGTGGGGCACGCCTTCATAGTTCCCCAGTTCCAGCCGCTTGGGATCGACCAGGATCAGTCGCACCTGGTCAGGAGTGGCCTTGTACAGGATCGACATGATGAACGCATTGATGGCCACGCTCTTGCCAGTGCCGGTCGAACCGGCGATCAGCAAGTGCGGCATGGCAGCCAAGTCGGCGACCGCAATACGCCCGTTGATGTCCTTCCCCACGCTGAGTGTCAGCTTGGATTTCGAACTGACGAAATCGTGGGCCTCGATGTTCTCGCGCAACCAGATGATTTCGCGCTCGCGGTTAGGCACCTGGATGCCGACTGTCGACTTGCCCGCCATGCGCTCAACCAGAATGCTTTCGGCCTTCAATGCCAGGCACAAATCTTCCGTAAGGTTCGTGATACGGCTGTACTTGATGCCGGCTTCCGGCTTGAATTCGAAGGTCGTCACAACCGGTCCGGGGTTGATCTGCGTGACCTGGCCGTGGACATCGAATTCTGCGTATTTTTCCGTGAGCACCTGCGCAAGGTGCTTGAGTTCTTCCGGATCGACCGCTGCCTGACCATCGGGGCGGTGGAGCAAAGCGCTCGGCGGAAGCTTATAGGTCCCGGCGATGCGCGGCATGATGGTTTTTGCCTTGGAGCCACTGTCAGCCCGCTCGTTGACTTCAGGGACAATGACTCCTGACTGAGCCGCTGGTGCAGGGAGGGACGCAGGCGGTGCGCTGGGGGCGGACCCGGGTTCGGCCGCCATCATGCGCTCGATGCCTGTCCGCGTTGCCGGATAACCCGGCATCACATCGCGTCGGCTTTCCGCTGACGGTGTTGTGCGCGTCTCCGCTTCAACCGCCGTAATCAGTCGTCCAGGCACCAGTTGGGTGTTGACCATCGGCTTGGTGGCGCGTCGCCGTTCCAGTTCTTTCTGCATCCGCCGCTTCGCGCGCTCTTCCCGCCAATCGCGCCAGCGGTCGCACAGTGCCAGCACGAATGCGAAGCGGGTTGGCAGCCAGACTTGCAGGCTCGAGAACGAGAAGGCCGTGGAGAGATATAGCGCGACCGCAAGAACCGTGGCGCTGACGATGTAGGCTCCGGCCAGGTTCAGGTAGTGGACCAGAAAGTCCCCCACGATTCTGCCCAGCAATCCTTCAATCGGGATCACTTGCATCCAGCGTAGATTTCCGGGCAGCAACGCCAGGAACGCAGGCACAAATACGATAAGCCACAGTCCTCCCAGGCTTTTTGCGACCGGCGATTGCACCTTGCGCGAGCGGAACCAGCGCGCGCCTACCATCCCGGGGAAGATGGGCAAGAGGAAAGCCCCGATCCCGAGCGCCTGCAGGCACAAGTCAGAGACGACTGCGCCAAGAATTCCGATCCAGTTGCGCGCGCCGCGCGCGGTTGTCAAGATGGAGGCGCTGTTGAACGATGGATCCAGCGGAGAATAGGACGCTAGCGCGAGGAACAGGAGGAGCGCGGAGACGCACAGCAAAAAACCGATCAGCTCATTGAGCCGACGATTGCTGGTCGGATTGAAGACCCGGGAAAGAACCTTCATCAGGGCGTATTCACCACTGCCGGTCGCGAACGACAATGCGGCCAACAGTGTCCGAAGGGCGCCAGAGCCCTACAATTATGACGCAGAACGGTGCGGCTCACAACGAGGGAATAGGCGCACCGTATCGAATTAGCTTCCGGGGCGAAGGCCCGGCAAATGCCGCGCCCGGACCCGATTGTCGTAGAAGGCTTTGTGTCGGTGTGCAATTTTTTTGCCACGTCAACCGGCAAGCCGCGCGGCAAAGGCCAGCACCGCAATTCCCACAGCGATGCGATAGATGGCGAATGGAGCAAAGCCGCGCTTGCGCACCCACGCCATGAACCAGGCCACGCTGGCATAAGCGACCACGAACGAGACGACGAACCCGATAGCGAGGATCACCCACTGTTCCGAGGTGATCTGGGAGACACCGATCGGATTCTCTCCCTTGCCGCGGAGCGACTTGAGCAGCGTGTAACCGGTAGCGACAACCATGGTGGGCATGGAGAGAAAGAACGAGAATTCCAACGCGGACGCGCGCGACATTCCAGCCAGCTGGCCACCAGCAATGGTCGCCATCGAACGCGAGGTACCCGGGAAAACCGCAGAAAGAATCTGGCAGACGCCGACCCAGATCGCCTGCCCGAGACTCATCTCCTCCATTTTCCAGGTGCGAATGGTGCTTCCGGATCCACCCGGGCCAGCCTTTTCCCAGGGGGCCTTCATTGCGTCGACAGCCCACATCACGATCCCACCGATCAGCAGGGAAGCCCCCATCACGTACAGGCTCTCCAGATTCTTGCCGATCAGCTTGGTCATGAGATAGGAGGGAACTGCAGTTACGACGAAGGCGACGGTGGTCAGGCTAAGTGGATGTGTGAGTAAAGTACGGTCACCGCGCTCGCCGCCCGGAAATGTAGAGAGAAACTTCGCAATCCGATCCCGAAAGTAAACCGGCAGGCAGAGAATCGCGCCCAGTTGGATGACGATGGAATACATCTTCCAATAGCCGTCAGAGAGGGAAACGTGCAGCAGGCTCTCGGCGATTCGCAAGTGCGCTGTTGAACTGACAGGCAGAAACTCCGTCAAACCCTCGATGATGCCGAGCAGCACGGACAGCAAATAGTCGTTCAAGTTTCCTCCGGGACACCAGTATCCCAGAGTTTGGTTGCGGCTAGATTACAAAGTGGATACGTCACGAGCGATAAACTTCGAGCTCCGAGCGAGGAGCAATCAAACCAAAAACCGATCGCTGCCAACTGATCAAGACCTAAGACCTGCCACCTGCCACTTGGCCTTTTCACTCCACGGCATTCCCAAACGTCGCCACATTCTGCTGAACGAGAAACATCAATGCCTGCGCGCGCGTTGCCCAGTCGGACTGGGGGTACTGCTGCACGGCCTTTTGCGCCAGCGAGAGGGCCTTCGAGCGTGACTCTTCGGATTTCTTCTTCTGCTCTTCAGTCTTGTAAATGTCGATCAGCGCAGCACGTCGCGACGCCGCCAGGTAGAGCGCTTGTGCCGCGGCCGGAGACTGTGGTCGCTCGTTCGCGTACTTCTCGTACAGTTCCGCTTCTTTTTCAGGACACTTCGACGCGCCCTGCCAGTCCCCGCACAACCTGTTTTCGATCAAGTGGAAGGCGGCCAAGTCAGCCCACTTGCTGCCCGGGAATTTCTTGGAGACTTCCTTCATCCACTCTTCGTCCATGCCTTCGCGCAGCATCGGATCGCGCTCGCGGGCTGAGGGCCGCGACATAACTTCGGCACGCTCCAGTTGCCAGCGGATGTCGGCGGCCCGGTACAAGGCTTCGCCTGCGATCGGGGAGGCAGGGAAAAAGTCGTAAACGCGATAGTAAAGACGGAGCGCGTCCTGATCAGCCCCTCGGCGTCCCCGCCGCCGGCTGGCCTCGTCTTCGGAATCGGCCGCTGCTCCGAACAGGATCTTGTCGCCGTCAGGATTCGTGGTGCGCACCAGCCCTTTGTCGAGAATCCAGCCTGTGACCGTCTTTTCCGGTCCAAGCAGCGCCACGACGTGAACCCAATCGCGTGTGCTTTCTAGAATCATCAATTCGCGGCCACGCTCAATTTCGATGAGTTTGGCAGAACTGGTGTCGGGTGAGAGGTAGATATTGGCGACCCGAATCAGTGCGCCCCTTTCGCTTGCGGCGAGGGCCTTTTGATCGAACGAAAGGAACGCGCTGAAGAACAGAAGTGGAAGCGCAGCAGTGCTGATAATCCGCGTACGCGCGGAAATTCGCATGGATGAACCTCAACACAAAATGAGAGCGGAAGTTGAATTTTACACCGGCCTCTTAGGACGGTCACTTCAGCCCAACGAGTGCGCATTACTGCGTTCGCAGGTTACTAAGCATACTCGCCTCGATATTTCCGCCACTGATCACGGCCAGGTGAATCGTCGCACGAGGGAGTTGGTTTGTATGAAAGAGAAAACCCGCTACTGCTACGGCGCCGCTGGGTTCGGCCACCGTCTTAGGATTGGCGGCCAGGCGACGCATCGACTCCCTGATTTCGTCTTCAGAGACGGTCACGATGTCATCTACGTATTTCTGAATGTGCTCGAAATTGACAGGGCCTATGCTTTGCGTGCGTAGTCCATCGGCGATGGTTCGAATTACCTGCTCGGCAGGAAAGTCGACGATCTTGTGGGCGCGAAAGCTTGCTTGCGCATCGGCAGCCAGTTCGGGTTCCACGCCGATCACTTTCACGGAAGGCTTACTGAGTTTGATTGCGGTGGCGATGCCGCTGATCATCCCGCCACCGCCTACCGGTACAAGAACGGTGTCGACTTCGGGCAGGGATTCGAGAATTTCCAGTCCCATCGTTCCCTGGCCAGCGATTATCTTTTCATCGTTGTAAGGGGGGACGATTGCGTAACCATATTTGGCCGCCAATTCCTCGGCCTTGAGTTGCCGTTCGGTGCTCCCCGGTCCGACTTTGACAATCTCGGCTCCCAAAGAGGCGGTAGCCTCAAGCTTGATAGCGGGAGCATTCCCGGGCATGACGATTACGGCCTTGGTGTTCAGAGCCCGTGCAGCGTAGGCAACGCCCTGCGCGTGGTTGCCGCTGGAGTAACTGATCACGCCACGACGCCGCTCTTCGTCGGACAACGACGCGATCTTGTTGTAAGCGCCGCGGAGTTTGAATGCGCCGATAGGCTGGAGGTTCTCCAGTTTCAGGAAAAGGCGACGTTTGTCGCCAGCGTCCGCCAAGTGCGCTTCGAGAACAGGCGTTTGAACGGTGATGTCACGCAGGCGGGCCTGCGCCTGGCGGATGTCGTCGAGAGTTACGATGAAGTACTCCTCAGGGAATCGATCTTACCGCGCATGATATCCGAGCGATCCGAGGGCGAGACGCCGGGGCTACATTAGCTTGTCCCACCAGAATTGGCCTTCTTCATAAAGCTAGATCTCCAGTATTACCGGCATGATCAGCGGGCGCTTCTGTGTTTGCTTCGAAATGTAACGCTTCAAGTCGGCTCGGATTTTCTCCTTGATCACACCATAGTCTGCCTTTTCTTCATCGCTGGAGACATCGAGCGTCTGCATAACGACCTGTTTGGCGCCGTCCAGGAGCCCGTCTTCACCGGGATTGAAACCGCGCGTCACGATCTCGGGCGAGGTCTCCACTTCGCCGGTCAGCTTATTGATCGCGATAATGGGCAACACAATGCCGTCTTCGCTGATGTGCCGTCGATCCTTAATGATCAGGTCCTCGACCACGTCGGTACGCGATCCTGAATCAATGCAAACGCGTCCAACACCAACGCGCCCGACTTTACGGGCGCCCAACTCGTCGAACTCGAGGACGTCACCGCTTTCGATGAGAATCACTTTTCCAACCGAGCCGTGCATTGCACCCGCCATCTCAGCATGCAGCTTAAGTTGCCGGTATTCACCGTGCACAGGAATGAAGTATTTCGGCTTTACCAGATTGATGATGAGCTTCAGCTCTTCCTGGCTGGCGTGACCGCTGACATGTACGGGCGGAGATGTGCCATCCTCATAGATCACGTGCGCCTCGCGACGGAACAGGTGATCAATCATCCGGTAAATGGCTTTTTCGTTGCCCGGGATGATGCGCGACGAAAGCACGACCGTGTCGCCTTTCTCGATCTTGGCGTGCTTGTGATTGTCGACAGCCGCTCGCGACAAGGCGGACATGGGCTCACCCTGCGTGCCGCTAATCAGCACGCAGACTTTTTGGGGCGCGAAATTCTTCATTTCCCCGGGGTGGATCAGCAACCCCTCGGGAATCTCAACATAACCCAGGTCCTCAGCGATCTCGGCTGAGCTGTTCATCGAGCGGCCAATGAAGGCGATCTTGCGGCCGTGCTCGTATGCCAGTTCTACGGTCAGCTTGATGCGGTGAATCGAAGAGGAGAAACAGGAGATAAACAAACGGCGTTCCGTGCGTGCGAAGACTTCCTCAAACTTGCGGCGGACGGCCCGCTCGCTGGGCGTGTAGCCCTTGCGCTCAACGTTGGTGGAATCCTGAAGAAGCGCCAGGACGCCTTCCTTGCCGTATTCCGCAAATCCATGCAGGTCGAAAAGCTTATTGTCCGTAGGTGTCGGATCCACTTTAAAGTCGCCGGTGTGGATCACAACGCCCAGTGGAGTGTGGACAGCCAGCGCAACGCAATCCACCAGGCTATGCGTCACCTGAATGGGATGGATCGTGAACGTCCCGATTTTGAAGCGCTCTCCCGCGCGAATCTCACGCAGATCGGCATTATCGAGCAGGCCGTGCTCGTCGAGCTTGTCCTCAACGTAGGCGAGCGTGAACTCGGTGCCCCACACGGGTACGTTCAGCTCGGAGAGAATCCAAGGCAGGGCCCCGATGTGGTCTTCGTGGCCGTGCGTCAGTACGATGGCCTTGACGCGCTGGCGATTCTCAATCAGGTAGGAAATGTCGGGAACAACGATGTCGACGCCCAAGAGTTCAGCTTCAGGGAACATCAGGCCCGCATCGATGACAACGATGTCATCGCCCCAGCGTACGGCCATGCAGTTCATGCCGAACTCGCCCAGTCCGCCCAGGGGCACCAATTGCAATTTTCCGGATGGCATTGGAAAGAATGATGCTAGCACAGGGAGCCGTCGAAACCGGTTGTCGAAGAGAGTGCGGAGATGGCCTGGCATGGCCGGCCACGCCATGGTATTGAGCATCCCCTGTCCAAATGCCGAGATGCTAACTCTAAATTTCCAGTTCCACGTTTCGGGGATACGCATCAAACAAGCGATGGATCAAGAACCTCGCAAATCCTGGCTTCGATACCGCGTTGAACGCGCCCTTGTCCGCGGACTCACCCGTGCCTACGAGACAGTGAAAGTCGACCCTGCAAGATTCCTCCTCCAATTGCGCTCAGCCTACGACCTTCCCATCACCAGTTTTCAGGGTGTGTACCGGGTGGAACTGGGTTATCTGGACGAAGTTGCCGCATCCGTCGTTCGCAGCGGTACGAAGTTGGCCGCCGTCGAAGGTGCGGGCTTGGGGTTGGGTGGACTGATTACTCTGGTCCCGGACTTGGGTATTCTTTCCGCCATCACCATGCGGACGATTCAGAAGCTGAGCTTGGTCTACGGCTTCGAATTCAATACCGATGATGAAATGGCTGAACTTTGGATCGCCGCCGCGAGCGCCGCCGGGGTAGACATCAGCCGGGAACTGCTCGAAAAGGAAGTGATCAACCGTTTCGTGCCGCGCGTGATTCAGCGCATCGCGGCCAAGGCGAGCGGGGAAGTGGTGGAAAAGTGGGCAGGCCGTCTGATCCCGTTCGCGAGTTCGGTCATCGGTGCGGGATTGAACTATTACTTTGTGCGTGCCTGGGGAGGGCGCGCGGCGGCGCATTTCCGTGAGAAGCACCTGGCAGTGCGCCGGCAGATCGCCGAAAAAGACGTTTTTCCCGTGGGAAGCGCTAGTTCTCAGCTATCTTCGTAGGGTCACGTGTCGATCAAATCGGCCTATCGCTTGATAATTGGTTTCTTCCTAATTACCTATGTCCACATTTCATTGCTCCGCAATCCTGTTTGATCTCGATGGCGTACTCCTCGATTCAACCCGTGTTGTAGCTTATCAATACACAGTCTGGGCCGAGGAGAACGGACTTGATCCGGCGGTCGTACTGCAAGCGGCTCACGGTGTTCGCACGGTCGAGGTCGTCCGGCGAGTGGCGCCCCATCTGGATGCCGAGGTCGAAACTCGGAAAATCGAGTTGCGTGAGGCTGCAGCGACGAACATGGCAGCGATGCCCGGGGCAGTCGAATTAGTCAACTCGATTCCGAAGGGACGGTGGTGCGTGGTCACCTCGGGCACGCGCTTTCTGGCGACGACGCGGATGCGCAGGTTCGGTATTCCGATTCCCGACATTCTTGTCACAGCGGGTGACGTGAAGAATGGGAAGCCGCACCCGGAGCCGTATCGCAGAGGAGCAGAATTGTTAGGAGCGAACCCCGTGGAGTGCATCGTAGTGGAGGATGCCCCCGCTGGTATCCGCGCGGGGCACGCAGCGGGAATGCGGGTGATTTCGTTGCCGAGCACGTGTCCGGTGGAGGAACTGAGCGAGGCAGATGTGATCGTCACCGAGTTGGCGATGATCAAGGTGAGTTTAGACGGGACCGGAGAGAAGGGCCCGCTGCTATTGACTTTGGCCTGAGCGGTGATGACAGTAGCGCCGCGGTCCGGCGGCTGGCTGGCGTCATCGCCCGCCGTCGAGGGCGGGACGCCCTCGGGACAGCCGCCAGGATGCCGCCGCTACACGAACTTCACCGCAACCATTCTTCTAACTCAATGCCGCGGTCCGTTTTCTCGTCACGATACTTCACAATAACCGGCGTATAGAGTGAGAGGTCCCAATCGGCGGCCGCGCCCTTCTTCACAGCACGCGAGCCCGGAACGACGACCGCATTCTCCGGCACCTCAAGCGATTTCTCGGCGCTCGCCCGGTAAACTTCTCCCCGCACGAGGTCATAGAGCGGCGTGGAGCGGGTGAGCAGTGTTCCCGCTCCCAATACGGCGCGGGCGCGAACCAGCGTGCCTTCATAAACACCGCAATTACCGCCCACCAACACGTCATCTTCAATAATCACGGGCGCGGCATTCACCGGTTCAAGTACACCTCCAATCTGAGCTGCCGCACTCAAATGGACACGCTTACCAATCTGTGCGCACGATCCCACCAGTGCATGCGAATCCACCATCGTCCCCTCGTCAACATAAGCGCCAACGTTGATGAACATAGGTGGCATACAAATCACCGAGGGCGCCACGTACGAACCCACCCTAACCGACGAACCCCCGGGCACAACACGCACCCGGTCCGCCACGGTGAACTTGCGGGCAGGGAACGTGTCCTTGTCGACAAACGAAAGGGCCGCATCGCCCGTCTCGCTCAGTTCGCCGATACGGAATCCCAGGAGAATGCCCTGTTTCACCCAGGTGTTTACGACCCAGCGATCGCCTTGCTTTTCAGCGGCGCGGATTTTGCCTTGGGTGAGGGCGACACGGAATTCCAGGAACGTGCGGCGAGCTTCGGGCTTCTGTTCAACTTCGCCCATGGAGGCGAGGCGCTCAATGGCGGTTTTCAGGGATTGCATTGCGCGGAAGTATAAAAGAAATTTGCGATTACCGAGTGTCAATTCCCGATTGGGAGAGATGCAACTGCGGGCAATTGACGATTAACAATCGACGATTGGCAACCCTCAAATGCACTTGCACTCGCTGCGAATGAGAACACCCGGCAGGTCGTGTGCCACTTGGCGAGCTTCAGCAAGCGTCGTATACGGACCATGCCAGCGTGCATGGTTCGCGTCGTGTCCCGCAGGGCGACCCTTGCCATGGTTACACTGGCCGCAAGTCGAACGATGCAGCACAATCTTGTGCGGACCAGCCAGCCAGTTCTCATACACAAAGAACTCAGTCGTTTCTGCTGCAGGTACTGCCGGCTTGGTAATCAGTCCGACCTCAGTCGCGATCTTCTGCAGGCGCGAACGGGTGTCGCGTCGCATAGGCAGGAGCGGTAAGCGATACACCTCTTCGATCCGACTCATCATTGCCAGCACTGCTTTCACCGGCAGAGGATTCGATTCAATGAAATTCGCCTGCATCAATGGCAGATACTTGCGATGGAGACTGCGGGCGGTCGCCCAGTCGTTATTCAGGGCAGCACGCGTCATATCAGCCATTTCTTTCGGAATCTCGTTAGACGCCACGGAGATGATGCCGACACCTCCCAGCGCAATAATCGGCAGCGTAAGGGCGTCATCTCCTGAAAAGACCAAAAACCGTTCCGGAACCGCATTGCAGACTTCGGCGATCTGGGTGATATTGCCGCTGGCTTCTTTGACTCCGAGAATATTGGGGACATCAGCCAGGCGAACTAGCGTCCCCGGTTCGATGTTCGCTCCCGTTCGGCCCGGAACATTATAGAGAATGAGAGGCTTGTCGACCGCCTCGGCGATTGCCTTGAAGTGACGGTATTGGCCTTCCTGCGTGGGCTTGTTGTAGTAGGGCGATGCGGTGAGGATCGCGTTCACACCGGGCCGCGCTGCCACCTCTTTGGCCTTCTCGACGGCCTCGTGTGTGGAATTGGAAGTCGCGCCTGCGACGATCGGAATCCGACCTGCGACCACCTCAATCGTGACGTCGATCACCCGCAGCCACTCATCGTGAGAGAGTGTCGGAGTCTCACCAGTAGTTCCACAGGGAATCAGGAAATCAATGCCCGACTCCACTTGCCAGGCGACTAAATTGCGGAGGGTGGCTTCGTCGAGGGAACCGTCTTGATGGAACGGCGTGACCAGCGCGGTACCACATCCACGCACTTGCATGTGTCAAGGATAACGCTAACCGGTGCCCGCGGGGAAACGCGGGGCTCAATTCCACGATCGGTGAAGTGCCCGTGGAAAGGGCGATTACAACTCGCGCCAAATGTCCTTGAACTCAAAAAATCCCTTCTTTGTAGCCAGCCACTCGGCGCCCAGCACAGCGCCTTCGGCATATCCGCGGCGTGATTTGGCGTCGTGACAAAGATAGATGCGGTCGTTGGGCGAATCGAAGACCAGTTCGTGCATGCCGACGACATCGCCTTCACGGAACGAAGTGATTTCCAATTCTGTTCCACACTGCTCCTTGACAATTTTCTGCAGGACCAAAGCAGTTCCTGAAGGAGCGTCTTTCTTGTCTTGGTGGTGCCTCTCGAAGATCTGCCCGAAATACCCATGACGATGTGCTTCGGCCGACGCACGAACGGCTTCGAGGAACAAGTTCACCCCTATGGAGAAGTTGGCACCCCACAAAAAACCAGTTCCCGCCTTCTCGACGCGGCTGCGGATATCCGGCATCTCCTTATGCCAGCCGGTTGTGCCGACGACCATTTGCTTGTGCTCGCGCAGGCACGCAGCGACGTTTCCCGGGACGGCGGAAGGAGTGGTGAAATCGATCACGACGTCGATGTCGCGCAGGCATTCAGGAGTCAGTGCGCACGCGTCTTTGTTCTCCCTGCCGCCAAGGACGCGAACGTGGTGGCGGCGGGCTTTGGCGACCTCTTCGACCAGCGATCCGGTTTTTCCGCGACCTAGAATCAGGAGGTTCATACCACGCGACTCGCAGCTAAGTCCTTCCTCTCGGGAGAGATCTTTCTAAGTCGTTCCAAAAGGGCTTAACCACAAAGGACACGAAGCTACACGAAGGAATACATCAAAGTTAGGTTTCCTTCGTGTTCCTTCGTGTCCTTTGTGGTTTATCGTCTTTTTTCATGCAAATACCGCAGGATCCAATTCCGAGAAAAACGATGAATGCAGGCGTCGGATCACCCCCGGCACATCGTCCTCTTCCACGACGAACGTTAAATTGATCTCCGACGCGCCTTGGGAAATCATACGGATCTTCAGATCAGAAAGCTCGCCAAATACGCGTGCGGCGATCCCCGGAGTCTCACGTAAGTTCTCGCCTACCAGGCAAACGATGGCCTTGCGACCTTCATACTTTACGTCGGCCAGCTTCGCGAGATCTGCGGCCAAGGCCGGGATGGCTTCGTTCGAATCCACCGTCAACGACACGCTGACCTCAGACGTAGAAACGACGTCCACCGGGACTTTATGTCGGTCAAAGGCCTCAAAGATGGCTTTCAGAAAGCCGTGGGCAAGGAGCATGCGTGGCGCGGCGACGTTGACGATCGTGATGCGCTTCTTTGCTGCGATGGCTTTGAAGATGTTCTTGCAGTGCTGCGCCCGGGCCGTAATCTTCGTTCCTTCGCACGAAGGGTTCCGCGAATTCAGAATCCACACCGGAATGTTCTTCTGGACTGCCGGAAGAACGGTGGCTGGGTGAAGTACCTTAGCTCCGAAATAGGCAAGTTCGGCCGCCTCGTCGAAGCTGATGACCCGGATCCGGTGCGCATCCGGGCACAGGTGGGGATCTGTGGTTAGCATCCCATCGACATCCGTCCAGATCTCGATCGCTTCGGCACTCAGGCCAGCTCCTATGATCGCTGCAGAAAAGTCGGAACCGCCTCGGCCGATAGTGGTCGTGACTCCGGTGCGCGTCGCACCGATGAACCCTCCCATAACCGGTACTCGCTTGGCATCGAGAAGAGGCTTGACCTTCAAGGCGAGTTTCTCGTTCGTCTCGTCCATGATCGGGACGGCACGCATGTGGGTTGCGTCGGTGACAACGCAATCTCGCGAATCGACCAAAGATGCATCTAATCCGCGCGCCGAGAGGGCCTCGGTCACGATTCTGCTGGAAAGTAATTCCCCGTAGGCCGCGACATGATCGGTCGTGCGTGGAGTGAGTTCGCCGACAGCAGCAATTCCTCGGACCAGTTCGTCCAGGGCGTCAAATTCCGCTTCCAGGGCACCGTGAAACTGCGTAAATACGCCTGTCCCGAGCAGTTCCCCAGCAGTGTTGTAGTGTCGTTCACGCAGACCTCGGGAAAGTCCGAGCGCCGTGTCGCGATCGCCGGCTCCGGCGGCCTGCGCCATTTTCAGCAGAGCGTCCGTAACCTTGGCCATTGCACTAACCACCACCACGGGGGTGCGATCGAGGCGTCCTTTAACGATCGATGCGGTGCGCTCGATGGCCTTGGCGTCCTCCACCGAGGTGCCGCCGAATTTCATCACGATCATTGAAAAAGAACCTGCGGAGAGAGTGTGTTCTCGCGTGGAATTCGCAGAGTGGCTAATGCCAAAGAAAACCTATCCTGAGCGTAGCGAGGTGCCTGCCGAACGGAGTCGAAGGACCCCGTGCTTGCATGCGATGCCACTGGCCAGTCGAAATGTCTTACTTTGGCATCCACCATGGTTGGTCGTGATGCCTCGAACGCCGTCACCCGAGATATCCCTGTGCTTTTAACAGTTCCGCATTCAGCAAAGCGGCACCCGCCGCTCCACGGATCGTGTTGTGCGAGAGCACCGTAAACTTCCAGTCAAGAACCTTGCAAGGACGCAGCCGACCAACCGTCGTCGTCATTCCCGCTCCACGATCGGCATCAAAGCGAGGCTGAGGCCGATCATTTGCTTCCAGATAGACAACAGGCTGCTCCGGCGCGCTAGGCAGTCGCAGCTTCTGCGGCTCGGCAGTGTAGGAGTTCCACGCAGTAATCATCTCGTCGGGCTCGGCCTTGCTCGTCAACCTCACGGAGACAGATTCGGTGTGGCCATCCTCAACCGCCACGCGGTTGCACTGCGCGCTCATAGCAAATGCGCCGGGCACGACCTTCGACCCATTAAGCTTGCCCAGCAGTTTCTGCGTCTCCTCCTCCATCTTTTCTTCTTCTTTGGCGATGTAGGGAATCACGTTGCCGAGGATGTCAAGCGATGCCACTCCGGGATAGCCCGCGCCGCTGACCGCTTGCATCGTGACGGCCATCACCGTTTCGAGGCCGAATCGTTGCTCCAATGGGGCGAGCGCCAGGACTAATCCGATCGCAGAGCAGTTGGGATTGGTGACGACGAATCCGCCGGACTTGCGTCGCCAGGACTGGCATTCGATCAGTTTAATGTGCCCGGCGTTGACTTCCGGGATTACCAGCGGAACGTCAGCGGCCATGCGTAAGGCGCTGGAATTGGAGACGACGGCGCACCCGGCATCGGCGAATCGTGGCTCTAGTTCGGCCGCGATGCTGGCATCCAGGGCGGCGAAGATCACCTTGGGAGCACCATCCGGGGCTGCCGACGAGACGGTCATTTTGGCGACGCGGTTGGGAATGGTTGTTTTCAAGCGCCAACGTGCTGCGTCGCCGTAAGCGCGTCCCTCGGACCGGTCCGAAGCGGCCAGCCAGCCCACTTCGAACCAGGGATGATGCTCGAGCATTTGCACAAAGCGCTGCCCCACGATTCCGGTGGCGCCCAGTATTCCGACAGGGATTTTCGTCTGCATGATGTTGTTTCGAATTTTACAACACGTCTTATCGCAACTAGAACGAACCGCCCAGATCGTGTCCCGTCGTTCACGCTGACATCGACTTGATGTTTTGCAAGTAAGGAGATCCGACGATGCCCGAGCTTCGCCAGAACTTCTTCACCAAGAAATGGGTGGTCATCGCCACCGAGCGTAGCAAGCGTCCAGAACAATTGATCTCGCACCGGGAACCGCGGCCGCAGGGGCCTTATTCCCCCAACTGCCCGTTTTGCCCCGCCAACGAGAACCAGACACCGCCGGAAGTTCTGCGCCTGCCAAACGGCGATGGCTCATGGAAGGTGCGGGTCGTGCCCAACAAGTTTGCGGCTCTCTCGCGCGAGGTTCCACCAGCTCGCACGATTCACCGCTCTCGGCGCATGATATAGGGTTTTGGCGTGCATGATGACATTGTGGAAACGCCCGACCACTCGCAGCCCATGGCCCTCTTATCAGACAGCCATGTCGCCGATGTGCTGCGCATTTATAAGACTCGGTACGACGAGCTCAGTCTCGACCCGCGTATCGCCCACATTACGATCTTCAAGAACCATGGCGTGGACGCCGGAACCAGCCTGGAACATCCTCACTCGCAGTTGATCGCGGCGCCAGTCATCTCATATCAGGTTCGCCAACGGTTTTCAGCGCCACCACGACGATTTCGGCATTTGCATGTTCTGCCAGATGATTGAGAAAGAGCTGGAGCTGAACGAGCGCATCGTGCTGGTGACGGAGCACTTTGTGGGCATGCAGCCGTTCGCGTCTCCAACACCCTTCTGCACGCATATCTATCCGAGGCGCCAGATGGCCAGCTTCGGCGACATCAGCGGAAAGGAACTTATCGATCTTGGGCCTGTCGTGCGGACGATTCTGGCCAAGCTGTATTACGGACTACAAGATCCGGACTTCAATTTAACTGTGCGCAGGGCCCCGGCCGAATGCGTGGGTGTGAAGTATTTCCACTGGTACTTGAGCATCATTCCGCGTCTGACAAGAGTTGCCGGCTTCGAATTGGGTTCAGGAATGTTTATCAATACGGTGTTGCCAGAAACCGCTGCTCAGTTCCTATGCAGTGTGAAAGTAGACGCCACCGTAGGACTTCAAGCGGCAAGTGCGGGAGCCGGCGAATAGAAAGGGCTCTGGGCTTCAGGCCCAAAGTTGAAAACCAAAGCCAAAGCACTGCGCCGGTGCCCTATCTTTTCTGCTGCATCTCGCTGCCAAACACGTACTCGTTCAGCGGCCCGAAGCGGCGCTTCTCAACGTAGATTCGACCACGCCGCCAGACGATTCGCAGACTCGCCATCACTGGAATCGAGAGGTATACACCAAGCACTCCTGCGATTTCACCGCCCGCCATCACGCCAAAAATTGCAGCGAGGGGATGAAGTTCCATGCTCGAGCCCATCACACGCGGCGAGATGACGTAGTCTTGGATCAGGCGCCACACGGCGAGAAAGATCAGCAAGACCAGCCAGTGCTGGAAGTTCATCAGCACAGCCACGCTCAAGATCAACAAAGCGGCCACCAGCGGCCCTACTACCGGTATGAATTCCATGACGCCACCCGCGGTGCCTAGCGCCAAAGGGTAGGGAGCACCCACAGCGGCCAGGAATGCGATGTAAACCACAAGAGAAAAGGCC
>Ga0075424_100000149_pt1 | contig 46103 bp, 35 predicted proteins | sample SoiMethybrSBSTD3_FD_75301 | JGI IMG/M metagenome (GOLD analysis project Ga0075424, IMG submission 75301) | Bulk soil microbial communities from a Populus tree surrounding site in Tennessee, USA - Soil MetaG P. TD hybrid SBSTD3 | ecosystem: Environmental > Terrestrial > Soil > Tree plantation...
TGAACTGCCGCGTTTCGTCGACGTCGAGCCCGATCGAGTCGGGCACCAGGATGATCTGCCGCAGCGTTGGCGTGATGGTGACGATCGACGTGTCCGCGAGCAGGCCGCCCTGCTCCACCGCGATCACGTGGAATGCTCCCGCCGCCTGCCCCGCCGTATACAGTCCGGCGGCCGTGATCGTGCCGCCGGTGGCGGTGTAGGTCACAGTCACCGCGACGGAGTCGTCATTACTCATCCGGCCGAAGCTCGAGAACGGCTGCGTTCCGGCGACGTCGAGTCCAATCGAGTCCGGCGCGAGAACGATTTGCCGCAGCGTCGGGGTGATCGTCACGTGCGAGGTGTCCGCGAGACTCCCACCTTGCTCGACGGCGATCACCGGGAACGTCCCGGCGGTACGGCCGGCCATGTAGAGGCCACCGGAGTCGATCGTGCCCCCCGCAGCGGAGAAAGTCACCCGTATGGCGACGGAGTCGCCGTTGCTCAGCCGGCCGAAAGCGGAGAACCGCTGCGTATCAGCAACGTCGAGCCCAATCGAGTCCGGCACCAGCACGACTCGTCGCAGGGTCGGGGTGATCCTGACGATCGACGTATCTGTGAGCTGCCCGCCCTGCTCCGCCGCGATCACGTGGAAGGTTCCAGCCACCTGGCCAGCCGTGTACAGGCCGGCGGCCGTGATCGTGCCGCCGGTAGCGGTGTAGGTCACGGTCACCGGAACGGAGTCGTCATTACTCATCCGGCCAAAGGCCGAGAACTGCTGCGTCCCGGCGACGTCGAGGCCAATCGAGTCCGGAGCGAGAACGATTTGCCGTAGCGTCGGCGTGATCGTGACCTGCGCCGTGTCCGCATGGAGGCCGTCCTGGGCGGTGGCAATCACTGGGAACGTCCCGGCGGTCCGGCCCGCCGTGAACAACCCGGCGGGCGTGATGGTGCCGCCGCCCCCCGTGGCCGTGTAGGTCACGATCACAGCAACGGAGTCATCGTTGCTCATCCGGCCGAAGGTCGAGAACTGCAGCGATTCCCCCACGTCGAGCCCAATCGAGTCGGGCACCAAAACGATCTGCCGCAGGGTCGGTGTGATGGTGACGAAAACAGTGTCCGCCAGGGTCCCGCCCTGCTGGGTAGCGATCACCGGGAAGGTCCCGGCCGTCCGGCCCGCTGTATACAAACCGTTCGGCGTAATCGTCCCGCCCGCCGCTGTATAGGTCACGCTCACCGAAACCGGATCACCGCTGCCAACCCGGCCATAGGCGGTGAATTGCTGCGTCCCCCCCACATCGAGCGACGCCGACCCCGGGACGATCACGACCTGCGTGAGTACCGGCGTGATCTCGACGCTCGAGGTGTCGGCCAGAGTTCCGGACTGGTCCACCGCGATCACCTGAAACCGTCCCACCGACTGGCCCGCCGTGTACAGGCCGGACGCGGAGATCGTTCCGCCGGTCGCCGAGAAGGTGACCGGTGTGGCGACGGAGTCCCCGTTGTTGAGGCGGCCAAAGGCGGCGAACTGCAGCGTTTCTCCGACGGAGAGCGCGACCGAATCCGGTAGGAGAAACACATGGCTCAGGACCGGCCTGGTCACCGTTACGGTCGCGGTATCGGCCAGCGAACCGGCCAGCTGGGTGGCGATGATCTGGAACGTGCCCGCCGCCTGGCCCGCCGTGAACAACCCGGCGGGGGTCATGCTGCCACCTGTGGCCGTGTAGACCACGTTCACGGCCACCGAGTCGCCGTTGCTCATGCGGCCGGAAGTGGCGAACTGGAGGGTGGTTCCCGTCTCGAGCGTAGCCGAATCCGGCTCGAGGATGACCTGCACGAGGATGGGCGCGATGGCGACGGTTGCGGTGTCGGCCAGGGAGCCGTCTGGAAGCGTCGCGATGACCGCGAAAGGCCCGGAGATCATACCGGCCCGGTACAACCCGGTGGCGGTGACCTGCCCGCCCGTGGCGGTCCAGGTGACCGGGACTGGTTGGTCACCGCCGTTTTGCGAGCGACCCATGGCATGGAATTGCACCGAGTCGCCGGCGTGTACGGATACCGAGTCAGGAGAAAGGATGACCGCTGCAAGGCTTCCCGGGCCGACCCGGTCAGCTTGCATGCAGGCGAGCGCCACGAGCCCCGTGGCGATGAGGCAGAGGCCGAGCCGGACCAGCAGACGGCGGAACCGCAGATTTCCTCCTGGCCGGGACGCCTAAAAGGCAAGAGGGATGCCGAGATCAAGCAGCGGGATAACGCGGTTTTGCGAGCCAACCGACGGGAATTCGCCTTTGCCTGAGGCGACGGTGGATCTGACAGTGCACAAGGACAGTGCAAGACAGGGATTGGCGACTCAAAGAAACCGCCCCCGACCGAACCCGGCCGGGGGCGGTGACGCATCGTAACTAACCGGTGCGGCTCAGCAGTTCTGCCCCGGGTCCGTCGCGGGCGGCACGGTCGTCGGCAGTGGGTAGAAGCGGAACGCGGCGAGCTTCAGCCCCTGGTTGTCATACGCCCAGAAATAGTTTTGCAGTCTCGAGTCGAACAGCGGAACACGATCGAGCACGCCATCGGCGTTCACGTCCGCGTACACGTACAACATGCACTTGGACACGTTTGCGAACTTAGACTGGCCCGCCTTGCGATCGAGCACCACCTGGATGACCGAGCAGATCGTGTCTGTCGGAGCTGCCGGGTCGGTCCCACAGGTCGTGTTGGTCGCGTGACCGCCGGGCGTGCCGAGGGCGCGCACGTACACCGAATACACGGTCGTGCCGGTATTCCCCGGGTCGGGATTGGGCAGGGCGAACGCTCCCTGGCCGTCGGTCGCGTTGGCATCGAGCACCTGGAAGATCGGGGTGCTGGGACAGAGGAGGCTGCCCAGCGTCGCCGGAGGTGTAAGCCCGGATTCGCACAGCAGCACGTTCGCCTTCCCGAAGAGCGGGAAAAAGATGCGGCCGCCATTGTTGCCGGTCATGTCGGCGGTCTTGTTCTTGGGCACGCCGATCCAGTTGAGGTTGTAGTGTGCGCCCGAAGGGGCGCCGTTGCCAAAGCCGAACGTTGGGGGCGTAAAGGTCTCGTTGGGAGCGGTCGTTTGCTCGCAGGCTACGAGCGCACCGATTGCGAACAGAGCCGCGACATTCTTCCGGTAGGGCATACGTCCTCCTGCAGACACCGGGAAGTGCCTTCGAAGTTGCTCGTTTGATTGGTCACGCTGGCGGCTCGGCCGGCGTAGCGAGGTGATGGCCCCGCAGTAGCCCCGGAACTCTGCGACACCGTCTTTCGACGGCTGTGCTCTGAGACAGCGAAGGAAAACGGAATCTCGCTGCGCAGGACTGGCCCGCGAGGCGCGAGCAGCGAGATGACCGCACAGTAGGAGAAGTGAGTGGCACTGTCAAGAGCCAGATTCTGAACACTTCAAACGAGCGCGGCAGGTCCGACGTGTGGGCACGGATCGCGTGAGCCGTGTCACACTAAGACGCGATCACCGTCTTCGCGTCACTGAAGGATCACGATCTGTCCGATAGACGGCACCCCGTTTCCATTAACAAGGAAGAGCATGTACGGCCCCGGCGGAGCGAGGTTGCGGCTCGCCGGGAGGGTGACCGAGAGGCCGCCGCTCACCTGCACGAAGCTCAGCGACACCAACCGCTGGGCCTCGTCGAACGCGTGAGTCACCGAGCCGGTATGGATCAACGTCACCTTGGTGATAGTGGTGCCATCGGGCGTCTGGACGAACAATGTCTGGCCGTACCCGACCGTTCCCGGAATGGGCCCGGTGACCGTGGGGCGCGCGCCCTTGAACAGGTACGGGGGCGAGAAGATTTCGTAATTCAGGTTGTCAATGGTTCCCCCGCCGGCACCGCCGCCACTGTGAATCAACCGCCCATCCGGGAGCAACAACGTGGTCGAGTGATAGCCGCGGAGCAACGGAGCGCTGTTTGCCAGCAACGACCAGGTGCCGCTCGTGGGATTCCAGAGCTCCGTCGCGTTGACCTTGAGCGCGGGGTTCGCGCGGTCGCCGTTCACGCCACCCGTCACCAGCACGTCACCCGTCGGGAGCACGGTCGCATTCAGATTCCAGCGGGCATAGGTCATCGAGCCGGTATAGGTCCACTGCGCATTGGGCTGATTCAGGTCGATGATCTCCGCCGTATTCGTCGGCGACGAGTTCCCGCCCACGAACAGGATCTTCCCTGCCTCGTACATCACCGCGGACCCATAGGTGCGCGACCCGTAGTTCATGGATGGTCCGTTGGTCCAGATGCCGGTGCCCGCGACGTCGAGCCAGTGGGAGAGCTGCGAGGGACCGGCGGCGAAGATGCGCCCGTCCGGCGCTACGAAGTCGCGTGGATAATTCGGCAGCGTGAGGCTCGCCCCCGTGAGCGAACGCCAGCTCGTCCCGTCGCCGATCTCGGGGATCGGCACCGGATTGCCGTTCCCGTCCGCGCCCGCGACCGTCAGCACTTGGCCGTCGGGCATCGTGGTGTTGGTCGGATACCACCTCGCATACGACATGTTCGGTCCGGCGATCCACGAAGCGGTGCCAGGATCGAAGATATCCGAGTTCGGGTGGCCAAGGCCGTTGCTGGACCCTCCGCCGCTCACGAGCAGTCGCCCGTCCGGGAGGAAGGAGTGGCCGCTGCAAAACATGATCTCAGAGATCGGCGCCGCGGTGAAGCTGCCGGTCGCGGGGTCGAAAACCTGGGGGACGGCGCTCGTTCCCCCGAAGCTCAGCACTTTGCCGTCGATCAACAGGTGCTGGTGAACCTGAATGATCGGGGACGGGATCACGGCCGACCATTGGCCCACCAGTGCCGACGTTCCACCCGTCGACACCGTCACGCTCGACGTTCCGCTCTGGCCCTCGCTCGTTGCCGTGATCGTCGCCGACCCCGCCGCGACTCCCGTGACGAGACCCGTGAGCGATACCGTGGCGAACAGAGGCGCATCGGTGCCCCAGGTGATCGTCCGCCCGGTCAGCTGCTGGCCGGCCGCGTCCTTGGGCGTCGCCGTGAGCTGGACCGTGCCGCCGACCACGACGCTCGCCGAAGCGGGGAGGACCTCGACCGAGGCCACCGGTTCCGCCGTGGACGTGACCGTCACGCTCGCCGTGCCGCTCTTGCCTTCACTCGTCGCCGTGATCGTCGCTGGCCCGCCGGCCGCGACGCCCGTGACGAGTCCCGTGGCTGAAACGCTGGCGACTCCTGGCGCATCGGTCGCCCAGGTGATCGCGCGGCCGGGCAACGGCTCCCCTCCGGCATCCTTGGGAGACGCGCTCAGCTGCACCGTGCCCCCGACCGCAACGATCGCCGACGTTGGACTGACGTCGACCGTCGCCACGGGCACTGGGGGCCCGACATTGCCGGCCTTGATCTCGACGGCCAGCATCGCGGCCTTCGTGAGCGTCGTCCAGCCCGCTCCGACGGTGGACAGGTTGGTCGCCCATTCCGTTTCCAATGCCGATGTCTCCCCGGACGACACTTCGTCGATCTCCGAAAACCCGGTGGCCGGGGTTACGGTGGGACCGTTCTTCGCGACGCCGACGACGCCGTACGCGACGTCGTTGGCGCCGCTGAATGGGGTGAGCGAAACCGCCAGGCTGGTCGCGCCATCGCTGCGGCTCGCGCCGGTCTGCACGATCGCGCCCGAGCCGTTGGTGCCGCTCGTCTCCACGCCGGCCCACTGCGACACGATCCACTGCACGTTGGAAACGCTGCCGCTGAACTTGATCGTGATCGGGCCGCTACCGGGCGAGGCGCTCAAGGCCCGGAAGATCACGAGGCGCTTGCCGGGTGACAATTGAGTGTCGAAGTCCAGAGTTGCGACGGTCTCCCACGCCGCCATGCCGCCGCCCGTGACTAAGGGACTGATCACCCCACCGGAGCGTCGCATCAATACGGCGACCGTGACGAGCGCATTGGGTGCGGGGGCGATCGAGGCGGTGGTATAGACCTTCTGGTTGGCCGGGTTGTTGCCCGACGTGAGCAGTGAGTGCGTGATCGCCGCCACGGGCTGGGCGACCACCGTCACCGTCGCGGTCTGGGTGATCGCCGTGCCGTCGATCGTGGCCGTGATGGTGATCGTCTCTTCCATCATCGAGCCCACGGTCCCGGTCGCCACCCCACTCGTGTTGGTCGTACCGGCAGGTTGCGTGAGGTTTGTCATCCCCGTCGCCGCGAGGACGACTGTGGCCCCGCTGACCGGGTTTCCGTTTGCGTCCTTTGCCGTCACCGTAATGGTCGAGGTCCCGCCCCCAGGGGCGATCGAGGTCGGCGCGGCCGCCACGGTCGACTGGCTCGCGGACACGGTTCCCGCGGTGACGGTGACCGTCGCCGACTGCGTGACCGCTGTCCCGTTGATCGTGGCCGAGACGGTCTTGGCCTCCGCCACCGTCGAGCTGATCGTGCCCGTCACCACACCGTTGCTGTTGGTCGTGCCGGCGGGCGGCGTCAGCGTATTCCCGTTTCCGGTGGCCGACAAGACGACTGTCGCCCCGCTGATCGGGTTGCCGTTGGCATCCTTCGCCGTGACGGTGATCGTGGACGACCCGCTGCCCGCCGTGATCGAGGTCGGGGACGCGGCCACCGTGGACAATGCAGCCGACACGCCACCGCCGCCACCACTTCCGGCGGCAGCCTTGATCTCGACGGCGAGCTCCCCGGCGTTCTTGATCAACCAGGTCGCGTTGATCGGGTTCAGGTTCACGGCCCATTCCGCGAACACGTCGCCGGTGGTCCCCTCCCCCGAGGGCTGTTCGTCGATGCGCGCGAAGCCGGTGCCCGCTGTGGCGACGGGAGTGGCGCTGGCGATGCCGAAGACCCCGTAGGCCGCGTCGCCGGCATCCGCGAAGGAGGCCAGCGTCTGCGACAGGCCATTCACCGCCGTGCCGCTGGTCGCGCCCGTCTGCACGACGGCCCCCGCACCATTCACGCCGCTCGTCTCCACGCCGTCCCACTGCGACACGATCCACTGACAGTTGGAGACGGTGACGCTGGACGTAATCGTGATCGGCCCGCTGCCGGGGCTGGTGCTCATGGCGCGGAAGATCGTCACGCGATCCATGGGCGTGGCGCCGTTGAAGGTGGTGGTGGCCACCACATCCCATGCCGTCATGCCGCCGCCCGTGAGCGTTGGCGCAGCGGCGGCAGACAATGATTGGTGGGTCAGCACGGCGACGGTGACCAGCGCGTTGGGCGCCGGAGCGATGGAGGCCGTGGTGAAAACCCTCACGTTGTTCGGGTCGTGGCCGGACGTGAGCAGCGTCTGCGTCACGGAGGAGGAAACGAGCGCGGCCATCGCGGGATTCGCCTCGATCCCGGGCTCGGAGGACGTGGGCGTCCGGTGTTCGACGCACGTAACGAGCGTGACCATCAGCGTGACGACAAGGATGCTGCGACGACGTCTCATCGGGGCTCCGTGAAGTTGCGGCTTCTGGACTCGAACCAGAGGCCGCAAGTGTCCGGAGGCCCGGGGCCCGCGGTTCACTCGGTGGTTGGGTCTGGATAGGTGTCCCAGAATCAATGCAAGCACGGGACCGTCAATTGCGCGTCAATCGAGGCGGTCGGACTCGCTGAAGTGTGGCAATCCAGCAACGATGAGATGAATGTGCGGCGGAGATGCAACGCTTGCAGAGTGGAGCGGATGGGATTCGAACCCACGACCCCCTGGTTGCAAACCAGGTGCTCTCCCAGCTGAGCTACCGCCCCCGGTGCTACAAACTAGCACCGTGAACGGCCAGGGGCAGCGGCTCCAACTAGAGTTGCGTGTTGCCGAGTGCCGCCAGGGCCCGGGTCCGATCGTACTCGGAGCCGATACCGCGCGCGGCTTCGAGGAAGGCACGCCGCAGCGCGTCGTTGAGGCGGGCGTGCTGAGCCACCGTCACGAGGACTTCCGCGCAGTCGTAATCGGAGCCGATGTGACGCGCCGACGCGATGACCTCCGCCACCGCGAGGGCCGCGACCTCGGGACGCTCCATCACCGCCTTCAGCACGCGCCCATGGTCGTAGTCCGAGCCGATGCCGTCCACCGCCGCGAAGAACGGCGCCCGCGTCGCGTCATCGAGCGCGAGTTGTTCCGCCACCTGCACCAGCACCTCGGCCCGGTCGTAGTCGGAGCTGATCCCGCTGACCGAGCGCAGCGCGGCCGCGACCAGCGCCGGCTCCGGCGCCCGCGACTGCGCGAGTAGGGTGGCGAGGACTCGGCGCCGATCATAGTCCGATGCGATGCTGTTCACCGCCTGGAAGAACGCCTCGCTCATGCCCTCACCGATCGGGTGTTTCTGGATCAGCACGATGAGCACTTCGGCCAGATCGTAATCGGAGCTGATGCCTGCGGCCGATCCCAGAATCGCGGTGGCCAGGTCGTCGGGGAGCGTCCGCCCCGCCAGTACGACCGCGAGCACGCGATGCCGATCGTAGTCCGACGCGATGTGATTGGCGGCGGTGACGAACGCCGTCCGCGCCGGTTCCGTGAGCGGATACTTCGCGGCCACCGAAACCAGCAGCTCGGCCAGGTCATAGTCGCTGTCGATCTCATCGCCCGCCTGGCGGACGACGCGCGCGACGGTCGCCGCGTCGAGATGGCCGTCGGCCACCATCGCCTGATAATAGATCCGCCTCGCGTAGTCACTCGGGAGGAAGCTGATTTCCTGGAACGTGCCTTCCACGCCGCGCGTGGACAGGATCCACCGGCTGCGCTCCTCGGCCGCGTACCCCGTGCGGCGCAGCAAATCGGTGAGCGTCGCGGCGAGCCATGCCCGCGCGCTGTCGGCGTAGGGACGCTCCTCGTTCGACACGAACCAGCGCCGCTGCGAGGCGTCACTCCCGCGGATCTCGACCCGGCGGTCCACGTCACCACCGCGCTGCTCGATCACCACCAGCCCGCCACCTTCGACGCTCGCGATGTCGGTGAAATCCGTAGTGAATTTGAACTTCGCGTCGGCCCGCAGCTCTACGATGCAGCGGCCGATGATGGACCGTACGAGGAGATCGTTGTCGTGCTGCTCCACACTCTGCCAATTCTTGATCTTCGGGGGGCGGAGCTGGCAGTCTGCCGAATCGTACGACTGCGGGACGCGCAGGCGTCGCGCAGCCACGGCAGTCACCCCTGAAGGGGCGCGGTCCGCGCCGGGCGGGACGGTCGCGTCCGCGATGGTCGGCGTCTGGTCAGCGGCCCGGGCTGACGCCGGGCGCAGCGCCGCGACGACCCCGACTACGAGCAGCGCCCCGACGCCGGCCGTCCAACCCAGCCGCCGGGTCAAGGCATCACGGCGACGGGACGGCTCCAGCACATCCAGCAATCGAGTCGCCAGGTGCGACGGCCGGGCCATCGCGAGGCCGGCCAGGGCCGTCGCCGCACCGGCCCGGAGCGTGCGCGCGATCTCGAGCAGATGCTCGGCGTACTCGGAGGGGACGGCGCCCGCGGTCAGCACGCGATCGTCACACGCCCGCTCGCGCTCGACACGGAGCCTCCCGGCCGCCAGCCATACGAGCGGATGGAACCAGTAGGCCGCGCAGGAGAGGACCGCCAGGAGCTGCGTGAGGCAGTCCCGCCGCTCCACGTGCGCCAGCTCGTGCAGGAGGACGTCACGACGCCGGCGCTCGGACCACGACTCGGCGTCGGCGGGCAGCAAGACGACCGGGTGTCGCACGCCCCAAGTCATCGGCATCGCCGGTCCCGTGATCGTCCGCAGCGTCACGCGGCGCCGCAGTCTCAGCTCGGACTTCAATCGGTCGAACAGATCGCGCCACGCGCCGATCGTCACCTCGCTCGACCGCGCGGCAAGGCGACCGACCCGCCACCGGGCCACAGCGAAACTCCCGAGGACCAGAACGACGCCGGCGAGCCATACGCCGATGATCCAACCCATGAGGCGCGGACCGGTGGTTCCGACCAGGGGCGGCGTCGTAGTCGCCGGTGGCGTCGTGGCCTCGCGACGCGACGGCGCGCGCACCTCGTCGAGTGGTGGCGCCAACGGATGGACGGGCGACACCGTGGTGGACGGCGGTGGGGGTGCGGGTGGAGGTACCCGAACCGTGGCCACTCTTGGCAGCACCGGCCAGATCGGTCCCAACCACTGCACGATCGGCAACACGAGCACGCCGCCGAGGGCGAGGGCCCAGACGAGGTGGCGGCGGGCGGCGGCCGAGTTTCTCCACGCGAGCGAGAGCAGGCCGGCGGCCCCGAGCAGCACGGTCGCCTTGATCAGCAGGGACAGCAGGAAATCGCGCATGATCACCGCCCCTCTTTCTTCGCCTGCGCGATGAGCCCGGCGAGGCGATTCAATTCAGACTCGGACAGCCTGGTGGCGTTGAGATCGAGCAGGGCCGCGACCGCCGCTTCGGTGGAACCTTCGAAGAACGTGCCCACCAGCTGGCGGAGCGCCGAATCCCGGGCTCGTTCGAGCGGCACGGTGGGCGCATACAGGTAGCGCGGGCCGTCGGCCGTGTGCCGCAGATGGCCCTTGGACTCGAGCACGCGCAGCAGCGCACGCACGGTGGAATAGCTGGGAGCATCGGGGAGATCGGTGTGGACGTCCGCGGCGGTCGCGCGGCCGCGGCGGTAGATGACGTCCATGATCTGGCGTTCGCGACGAGACAGCTGTGGACGCGTGAGCGTCTGCATGGCCCCTGAACTCCGCTGTGGTGCTAAAATCTTAGCATAGTGCTAAGAAACTAGCAACCCCCTCCCCGGGCTCAGGGCGGTGGCATGATGACGCGCACGACATGGCCGGCGGCGTCGACTTCCATGATCGGGATGCGCAGGATGTCGTCGCCCAGCGGGATGACTGTTTCGGGTTGCGCCGCAAGCGGCAAGCTCAGGAAGTACGGATCCGATCCGGCATAGTTGACGAGGTACCCCAGGTCGCCCAGCGAGGCGGTACTCACGATGCTGAGCGGGTTGGTGCCGAGGTTGAGAAAGCCCGTCATCAGCTCGTTCTTGAGGACGGACTCGCGCCAATGGGAATCCCGAGTACCCGAGCCCCCGGTATTCTCGACCGGTACCTTGGTCCCTGCGTATGCCGTTCCGCCCACTCGATCGAACGCGGCCACGGCCTGGGCACCGACGAAGTGCGGGTCCGAGCCACCCCCACCCGCCAGGAGGCCGGACCACAGGATACCAAACCCCAATACGTGCCCCATCTCGTGCATGATCACGAGACCCAGCTGGCCTCCCGCTTCGAGAGTCGCGACATCGGCGGAATCGAACTCCATCACGCCAAGGAACGTGAACTTGGTGCCGCCGCGGACCCCGCAGGGTCCCGCCCGCCCCAGGATCTTGCCCAGGCCATCGATGGAATCGATGCTCGCGAAGATGATGATGTCGTCGATCGTCTCGTTCAGCGCCGGCGTGCCGGCCCCGCAGGAACCCGCCGGAAGCGACACCGCCAGATCCGGCACGTCGCCGAAGATCAGCTCCTCCCATCGGTTGGCCGCATTGGTGAAGGTCGCCTGTTGGGAAGCGGACATCGTGCTCAGGAACCGGACGTCGATGTGGTAGCTCTTCGGGGCACCCGTGGCCGTGAACGCCACCGGGTTCCCGGTGACGGTCAGCGTGTCCTGCACCACCGCCGACAGGGAATTCGCACCCGACGCCAGGGTCCAGGAGCCGACGCGGGCTACGCCATTCGCGTCGGTGATCGCCGTGCCGCCGCTCAGCGACCCACCGCCACCGGTGATCGTGAACACCACCGTTTCCCCGGAAACGGGGGCGCCGCCCCCCGTGCGCACCAGCACCGCCGGCGCCACGTTGACGGGAAACCCGATCAAGCCGGTTTGTCCGTCACCGGCGAACTGCACCACGCTCGGCACCGTCCCCGCGACCACCGCTGTGGCTGAGAAAGAAGCGGGGTTCCCGGTGACCGCCGAAGCCGAGACGCTCGCAGACAGCGTATTCGCCCCGGATGAGGCACCAACCGTCCATGTCGTGGCAGCGAGCCCGCTCGCGTCCGTCGTATCGTCCTGGGGCGTAGTGTTGCCTCCACCCGAGGTCACGGCGAAGGCCAACGGGATTCCCGGAATCGGTTGGGCGAGCGAGTCCTCGACCCGCACGACGATCGGAGCCTGCAGGGTGCCGCCCGTCGTATCCGTCTGAAAATCTCCGGAGACTTTCACCAGCCGCCGCGGGACTTGCGACACGGTGACGGCGGCGCTCGACGAGAGGGTGTTCGAGCCGGCGGTCAGCGTCGCTTGCACCTGCGTCGAACCGACGCCCTGCGCCGTGAGCAAGCCGGCGCTATTGACCGTGGCCACGCCGGAGTTGACGGTGCCCCACTGTACCCCGGCGTTGCTCATGGTATCGCCCTTCTGATCCAGCACGACCGCGGTGAACTGCCGAGTCGCGCCTAACGCGGTCAGACTCGCAGTACCCGGATTGACCGAGAGGGTCGTGGCAACGGCGACGAAGGGCGCCGTACTCTCACAGGCAGGCACACCCAACAGCAGGGCGACGATAGCTATACGCCGGAGCATGGACATTAAGGATACCCCGAAACACATTGCCTGCGTGCGAGCCCTCACGATTGCCGCGATCGCGGCACTGGTCGGAGCGTGCCATCAGCCGGCTCGACCCCCTCGTCCCTTGAGGCTGGGAACGACAACGACGGTGCAACAATCGGGGATGCTGGCCCTGGCCGAATCCCTGTGGACTGGGGACTCCACTCCCCTCGCCGCAATCATCGGGCCATCAGGGCAGATCCTTCATTCAGCCGCTCAGAGCGACCTGGACGTCATTCTCACCCATGCCCCGGCGTTGGAAACCAAACTGCTGGCGAGCTTGACCGGCCTGGTGCGGTGTCCCTTCGTGACGAGCCGGTTCGCCATCGTGGGCCCCCCGGACGATCCCGCTCAGGTCAGGACGGCGACGAGTGCTTCCGAGGCGATGCGGAGAATCGCGGGTCGTGGGGCCCGCTTCGTTTCCCGGGGGGATTCCTCGGGAACGCACGAACGCGAATTGGCGATCTGGCGAGCGGCGGCGATCGAGCCTCAGGGCCGCCCCTGGTACATCGAGTCCGGCTCGGACCAGACTACGACGCTCCGCATCGCCGACGAGCGGGGCGGATACGCGCTCGCCGATCTGCCGACGTTCGGCCGCATCCCGGGAATCGGATTGCGGCGCTGGTTCGACGCCGATTCGATCCTCATCAACCGGTACACCCTCTATCTGATACCGGTCAAACCGGAGCACCCGGCGGCGCGTCGTTTTCTCACCTGGGCACTCGATACGTGGCGCCGGCGGGTGCTGGCCTTGCGGCTCCCCGCCCCCGATAGCGCTGCTGCGTTCGAACCGGCGATCGGCGACTGCGCTACTTCGTGACGGTCGCCGAGTAGCTGGTCAGGCCGCGCAACGGCTGTTGCGGGTTGGACGGCGCGACCTGCACCAACGCGACCGAGTACTGTGCCACCTTGTTCACGTCATCGACCTGCAACGTGAAGATCGGGCCCGTGCTGAGGGTTCCCGTCAGCACCAGTTTGGCCGACGTCGTTGTGACCGGCGCGCCCCACAGCGCCAGGCCGGCGCTTGCCGCAACCGATGTAGGCGCGACGGGCGAGGACAATATGAGCATGACCGCCCCATCGGATCCGCTGTTGGGAGTTGTGAAGTTGACGGTCAGCATGCCGGCAACGGGACCGGTTCCGTCTCCCGAGCACGCGATGACCGTCGCCACCGCGGTGGCGGCGAAGACGCGACGCAGCGCGATCATGGCCGGCCTCCTTTCCCTGCCACGACAGGTGGGGACGTGGCCGGTGAAACGGGAGTCGCCCCCGTCGCCTGGACCCAGGCCAGGAAATCGCCCACGTCGAAGCACGAAGGCGTGACCGCCGCCCCGCAGCTGTTGTTGCCGATCAGATCGACGTAGCGGATCTCGTCGATCGTGAGCCCGGCCCCGCTGAGCACCTGGGCCACGACGCTCGCCTTGACCAGATTCGGGGCGGTGACTGTGAGCCCGTACGTCTGCTGCGCCTGCTGGGCTCCTGACGTTACGCGAGCAGTGAACGAAAAGCTCCCGCCCTGCAACGGGATACCCGCCACGCGGCCGTTGACGGAGATCGAGAGCCCGGGCGGCAGGGCGCCGCCGATGAGCTGCCAGGAGAACGAGCCGCTCCCTCCCGAGGCTCTCAGCGTATCGGCGTAGGGCTTGCCCATGACCCCGCCCGGGCGCGGGTCGCCGCTCGTGATGGCGAGCTGAGGATCGAAGTGGGCGATCAGCTGGTAGGGCCGGCCCATGGGCAACGTCAGGATGAGGTTCGAACTGACCGTATCGCCCGTCCAACCACCGAACACGGCGGGCGCGGTGGGCGTAGCCGTCAGCGTCACGGGCGTCCCCTCGAGTACATAGGTCCCGTTGGTGTCGGCGGCCGGATTGAAGTCCACGGTCCCGTTGGCCCCGACCACGACGTTGAGCCGGTGCGCCCGGTCCATCGTGGCCGTGTAGGTCGCCCCTGCCAGCACACCGGTCACCTGATGCGAAATCGCCCCGCCGTCGGACCAGGAGGCCCACGTGTACCGGGTCCGCCCGGTCCCGGGTGTCTGGCTGTCGGTGACCGCGATCGTATGAGTCGAGCCGTCGTCGAACAGGTTCTGGTAGAAGTGGAAGGGCGCGCCGTCCACCAGCACGGCGGCAGCGGTGTCGTTGGCCAGCACGGTCGTCACGCCACCGAAGCGGAGCCGGAAGGCCATAGCCCCGTTCGGCACCACCTGCCGGATAGAATCGATCGCGAAGCCGACGAACGCCGTGTCGAGGTTCTTGGTGGCGGCCGGCGTGGTCGAGAACGAAAACGCCGAATTGCCGCTCGTGCCGGGATAAGGATCACCGCCGTCGCCGCGATTGCAGCCGTTGAGCTCGCACCACAGCTGGCGCTGGCCGTCCGCCTCCGCGAGGGCCACGCCGTGAATCGAACCGGCGTTGGTGTTGTTCGGACACACGTCGATCAGGCACGCCTTCACATCGTCGATGTGCCAGATCAGGAGCCCGCCGCCACCGTGCAGCCGGATCATCGCACTGTCGGATTGCACCGCCTGCCGGTTTTCGATCAGGAAGTGCTCGGGGCGAGTATTGGGCGGGGCCACGTCCACGAAGAACACCGTGTCCGCCGTCGGCTCGGGCCCGACGCTGTACGTGCCGGTCGTGGTGAGGGGCACGATCGTGGTCCACCCCATCTGCTGCAACGACCAGGCCTCGTAGCGCGAGGGGCTCTGCGGCTTGGCGTAGTTGCCGCTCGACATCAACCCCCATTCGCCGATGCCCTGTGTCACGTTGCTGACGTCGTAGAGATCGGGGAGGGCGAGCAGGTGCCCGAGCTCGTGCGCCGCGGTGCCGATGGGGGCGATGGCGCTCGAGTCGCACACGCCGCCTGATACACTGCCCAGGCCGCTCTGCAGAATGTAATCCTGCACGACGATCTTGCCGCCGCCCGAGCGGTCGTCGTTCGTCTGGTAGAACAGTGACGAGCGATGTGACCATAAGTGGTTGTTGGTCTGCGTGAGGCACGCCCCGTCCATCGAGGCATGCAGGAACAGCACGCCGTCCACGACGCCGTCGTCGTCGCCGGAATTGGGGATGTCGTCGGGGCCGTCGTTGTCGAACAGACCGAAGTTCACCGTCGGATCGAGGATCGACAGCGCCTCGGTCAGTCCGGTCTGCATTTGGGTGAACGCGGTGCTGCTGAACAGCCCGTTACAATTGCCGGTCCCGAACGGATTTTGCGGGCACGTGCCCGCGGCTCCCGTGTAGGCCGACTCGGTTCCGGTGAGCGCCACGAAGCCAAAGCTCTGCCCCTGCATGCTGAACAAGCCGTTCGACAGCTGCTCGTAGAAGGACCGTAACGTGTACGGCCGCCCCAGCGTGGGAGAAGTCGCGAAGTAGGTCGCGTTGTACTGAGCGGTATCGCGCGCGTATTGCGTGGAAGGCGAATCCTGATAGCGGAACAGAATCGCGGGGACCTCGAGGACGCCGGTCACCGTCGTCGCCGCGACGGCTCCGGGCCCGCTCGGCGCGTTCAAGAGGGCGAAGCTGCGCTGGGCGAGCAACCGCGCCCGCGTCGACGCAACGGCGCGCCCCTTCACGCGCCAGCCGCCGTCGGGCCGGATATCGAACCCCGGAATTTCCCAACCGGCCACCGGAAGCAATTCCCGGCGGTCCTGGGCGCGGAGCGGGCGCCCAACGACCGACGCGACGAGGGTCACGAGAACGAGCGGAGACAAACGCGGCATGTGGGACCCCCCAGTCGGCAACGCAGTCTTCCTAGAGTGGATCAATGTACGCTACGGCGAGGACGGGCCGGAAGCTGTGGCGCCACTCACACTGCGGCGCGCCAGCCACAACCCGATCGCCATGAACGCCACTACACCCCCCACGATTTTCACCCGGTACCACACCGGATTTGCCTCATCGGCGGGCACCACGAAGCCCAGCCCTATAGAGAACAGCACCGCCAGCAGACCCACCACGCCCGTCAGCATGGTGCCGGCGGACCGTACCCGGCGCAGACGCAGGTACGCGGCAAAGATGTACAGATAAGGAATAAAGAAGAGGATCAGGGTGGCCTGCGTCAGCAAGAGATAGGCCGACTTCACGGTGGACCCGGCGAGTCCTGCGACGATGAACACCGTGGCGAGCACGCCCATCAGGAGCAGCGACACATACGGCGTCTGCCATCGCGGGTGGAGCCGCCCGAACGCCGCGGGCAGCGCCTGGTCGACGCCGGCCGCGAACGGCAGGCGCGCCGAGCCTGCGAGCCACGCACTGAGTCCGCCAAGGTTGCCCACCGAGAGCAGCAACGCGATCAGCATCGGGGTGTATCCGAGACCCCCCCCTGCCACACCGAGTCGCTCCACCAGACCCTGAACGGCTTGCGGCATCCCGTTAGTGACGCTGATGGTCTCGTGCGGCAGCGCCACGAGCATCGCGACGGTGCCGAGCATGTACACCGCGACGATCGCCAACCCGGAGACCAACACGCCGCGCCGCAACGTCCGAGCCGGATCCACGATCTCTCCACCCAGCGTCGGCGCCAGCTCCAGCCCCGCAAAGGCGAAGGTCATCGTGGCAAAGAGATTGATCGAGGGCAGATCGAACCGCTCGGGAACGAGGGTCCGGGCTGTGAATTCCGTCGCGCTGCCACGAGCCACGAACGACCAGGCGGCGAGTAGGACGAACAGCAGCGCCGGTATCCAAGTCCCGAATCCGCCGAGATTGGGCAGCCATTTGCCTATCCGCAGTCCCACGACGTTCAGCCACACCGCCAGCCACAACCCCACCAGCGACACGATCAAGATAAACGTGGAGCTGTCGCCGAGCGGCGCCGTCCGTGGACCGCCGACGTAGGCGGCGATCGCGGCCGTGGCGACGAGCAACGAGGGGAAGTACAACAGGTTGTTGACCCAGTAGCCCCAGCCGGCCACGAATGCGTGCCGCGTTCCGTACGCCCGGCTCACCCACCGGTAGATGCCGCCGGACCCCGGGTCGATGTCGGCCAGCTCACGAACGGCGATCGCCGATGGAATGAAGAACGCGATCATCGCCACCACCCACACGACCAGCGCCGCGGCACCGAATTGACTCGAGGAAGTCGTCAACCAGCGCAGCCCCACGATCGCGCTGATGTTGAACAGCACCACGTCGCGCAGGCCCATGACCCTCGGCGGCTGCGGGCGGCTCGCTCCCTGCCCCGCCTCGGTCATCGTCCCTCCAACCAGGCTTCGCCCAGACGCCGTTCGTCCTCCGGCGCGTCGGGATCGGCTTCGATGCGGTACTCGCTCGACCCGGCGTCGGTGACGAGCCGCAACCCGACCTTCCCCAGCGTCCAGCCGTAGGGCAGCTCCTCCACGCCCGACACGTAGCGTTGGAAGAAATCGGCGAAATCGCTCCCGGTGACGTCGTTGAAGGCCTGCCGCACGTCGGCGTCCCCGTATCCGTGGCCCTGCAGGTAGTAGCTCGTCGTCGCCCCGTTCCAGAACCGCTGCCACAGGAGCCGCATCACGTCGTCCAGGGTTTTCTCACCCGCGGTGCGCGCGCGCACCTCGAGGTCGAACAGCCAGGCCAGCGCCTCGCCCTTGGTGTAATAGCTGACCGTGCTGTTTCTCAGCATGGCCTGCTGGCGCAGCGGCACGCGATCCTGGACCCAGGCGGACAGCGACGCATCTTCGGCGCTCATCACCAGCCGGCCCGGCGTGGATTGCAGCTGCGCGATGCCCGCGGCGGCGCGCGCCAGGTACTGCGCCCGATCCCACAATCCCGCCCGATACACCATGCGGGCCCCGTAGTAGTTGGTAAACCCTTCTCCCACCCACAGGGTGGGCGTGTAATTCTCGCGCGTGTAATCCCAGGGTCCCAGCTCGCGAGCGCGCAGCCGCTTCATGCTCCACGTGTGGAAGAATTCGTGCGCGTACAGCTCGAACTGGTCGTAGTACCCGGCCGCGGTCTGGAACCCGGTCGCGTCCGTCAGCGTGGTCGGGACGATGACCTGGCAGGAGGTGAGATGCTCCATGCCGTCGCCGCCCCCGCGGTTGCCGGGGACGTAGTGCACGAGAAACGTGTAGCGCTCGAGCGGTGGGTCGCCCCACATCGCGACTTCCGCGGCGACGACCCGCCGGATCCCGGCCACGAGCGACGCCCGCGCTTCCGGGGTCGAGCCCTCGGCGTGCAGCAGGACGCGGTACTGCACCGCGCCGATGGTGAAGGTGTCGATGGTGAAACGGTCGGAGATCTCGGTCGGGTGATCGATGAACACGTCGTAATTGGGGAAACGCTGAGTGACGCCGCCAGGGAACGGCGTCATCACGGCACCATTGATCACGGTCCACCCCTCGGGGCCGGCGTAGGTCACGGTCACCGAATCGGGTTTGTGTCCCACGACGTATGGAAACACGTTCCCCGGATTCAGATTGACGTGCAGCGAATCGATCTGGGAGTTGGAGCCGTTGAGATCGTTCCACCACACCGTCAGGACGAAATCGATCGTCGCCCGCGACCCGGGGGGGCGGGGGCGGGACGGCGCCGGGCAGCGCACTACCCACGTCTGCTTGTCGCGTTTCGGCGCCGCCACCGAACGGCCGTTGCACGCCGCGTGCACCTCCTGCACGTTGGCGGCGAAGTTGTAGATCGCGTAGCGGCCGGGATACCAGGCGGGCAGCTGGATCAGCGTCGAGTCCGGCAGCCCGCCGCTCACCCGCAGCCGGACGGTCGCGGTATGCGACGCCGGCTGCTTCGCTTCGAACGCATACGCGATCTCGTAGGAGGCCACGCGCGCCGCGGCGCGTTGAGCGAGGAGCGTGGCCGGCAAGTACAAAAGGAAGGCGGCGGTCAGGTGTGACGCTCGGATCATGGAACCTTTGCCGGGAGGCGAGCGTGCCGGCGGAATCGGAAGTCATGTTGAAACACGGAATTGGTAACTTACGTTCACGTTGCAATGACCGCTAACTCACGATGACACGTGTCCTTGCGATTTGTTGGACCCCCGGCTAAGCTGTAGCTCGAATTTCCCCATACACAGGCGAGAGACTGCGTGCGAACCGAGACATTGCAACACATCGCGCTGTTCGATAAGTGCCGCAATTTCACACGCGCGCGCGAGATCCAAGCCGCCGGCCTCTACCCGTACTTCAAGCCGATTTCCCGCTCCGAAGACACTGTGGTCGTCATCGAGGGCAAGGAACGGATCATGATGGGCTCCAACAATTACCTGGGGCTCACCCATCACCCGGAAGTCCTCTCGGCGGCTCGCTCGGCGCTCGAGCGCTATGGCTCGGGCTGCACGGGAAGCCGGTTCTTGAACGGGACCCTCGACCTGCACGAGCAGCTCGAAACCGAGCTGGCGGATTTCTTCGAGAAGGAAGCCTGCCTCGTCTTCTCTACCGGCTACCAGGCAAACCTGGGCGTGATCTCCGGGCTGGTCGGCCGTGGGGACATGGTGTTCCTGGACAAGCTCGACCACGCGTCGATCGTCGACGGCGCGAAGATGTCGCACGGAGAAACGGTCCGCTTCAATCACGGCGACCTGGCCGGGCTGGAGCGCAAGCTGCAGCGCGTCCCCGAAGGCACGGGCATGATGGTGATCGTGGACGGCGTCTACTCCATGGAAGGTGACATTGCCGACCTGCCGAACCTGCTCAGGCTGACGCAGCGCTACGGTGCGGCGATCGCGGTAGACGACGCCCACTCGGTGGGAGTGCTGGGCTCCAAGGGCGACGGGACAGCGGCCCACTTCGACGTGGTCGAGGAAATCGACCTCATCGTCGGCACCTTCTCCAAGTCGCTGGCGTCGATCGGCGGCTTCGTCGCCGGCGCCGAAGGCGTGATCCACTACCTCAAGCATCACAGCCGGCCGCTGATCTTCACGGCCGCCCTGCCCCCGTCCAACACGGCCGGCGTGCTCGCCGCCCTGCACGTGATGCAGCGCGAGCCGGAGCGGCGCGACGCCTTGTGGACCAACACGCGCCGCCTGCAGAGCGGGTTGCGGTCGCTGGGCTTCGAAATCGGTCCCACCGAAACGCCTATCGTGCCGGTGCTCATCGGACCGCTCGAAAAGACGTTCCTCTTCTGGCGCAAGCTGTTCGATGCCGGCGTGTTCACGAACCCGGTCGTTCCGCCGGCGGTGCCGCCGTCGCAGTGCCGGCTGCGCACCAGCCTGATGGCGACGCACACCCCGGAGCAGATCGACCGGGCCCTCGAGTCCTTTGCGACCCTCGGCAAGGAGCTGGGCGTCATTTGAGCGTTGAGGTGGTTCCCGTCCGATCCGGACGGGACCTCGAACGCTTCATCGCGTTACCGTACAGTCTGCACCGGCGGGACCCCATGTGGGTCCCGCCGTTGCGGATGGACGTGCGGACCATCCTGTCCCCGAAAAAAAATCCGTTCTTCGAGCACGCCGCGGCGGAGTACTTCCTCGCCCGGATCGATGGACAGGTCGTGGGCCGTATCGCCGCGATCGCCAACGAGGCCCACACCACGCTCCACAAGGACCGGGTCGGCTTCTACGGCTTCTACGAAAGCACCGATGCGGCACCCGTCGCCGCCGCCCTGTTCGACGCGGCCGCCGCGTGGCTCCGTGCGCGCCGCCTCGACACGATGCGTGGGCCGATGAATCCGTCCATCAACGACGAATGCGGCTTGCTGGTGGAAGGATTCGACACGCCGCCCGTCGTTCTGATGCCGCATAATCCGGCGTACTACGTGCCGCTCCACGAGCGCTACGGGTTCCGCAAGGCGAAAGACCTGATCTGCTTCTGGGGCGGCGGCGAAACTCCTCCCGCGCGCTTCGATCGGGCCAGCCACACGATCGCCGAGCGCTATGGCGTGACCCTGCGCGCCCTCGACATGAAGCGGTTCCACGACGAGGTCGAGCTGGTGAAGCGGCTGTTCAACGAGGCGTGGGAGCAGAATTGGGGCTACGTCCCCATGACCGACGCGGAGCTGGACCACCTCGCCAAGCAGCTCAAGCCGATCATCGAGCCCGATCTCGTGGTCTTCGCCGAGGTCGGCTCCCGGGTGATCGGGTTCGCGGTCGCCATCCCCGACTTCAACGTCGCATTGAAGCACAACCCCTCCGGCCGGCTGTTCCCCGGTTTGATCAAGATCCTGTGGCACGCCCGGCACATCCACCGCATCCGCATTCCCCTGCTCGGGACGATCCAGGAATACCGCGGCAAGGGAATCGATGCGCTGCTGTATCACTGGATTTGGACTAAGAGCGTGGCCCTGGGAAAACCCTACGGCGAGGCGGGCTGGATTCTGGAAGACAACGCCGCGATGATCAACGGCCTGCAACGTCTCGGGTTTCGTCCCTACAAGACGTACCGGGTGTTCGACAAGACGCTGTGAACGCGTTCGTCACCGGCGCCACGGGATTCGTGGGCGCCCATCTGGTGCAAGCACTCCTGGCCCGCGGCGACGTCGTGACCTGCCTGGTGCGCACGCCGGCCAAGGCGGCGGCATTGGCGTGGCCGGCCGCCGTCCGCCTGGTGCGCGGCGACTTGAACGACCGCGCGGCGCTGGCGGCCGGGTGCGCGGAGGCGGACGTCGTGTTTCACGTCGCCGGCCAGCTGGCCGGACGGAATCTCGACCACTTTCTCGCCGCCAACCGGGATGGAACGGCACGGGTGCTCGAGGCCGCCGGGACGGCGGCGCGCCCCCCGCGGCGCTTTGTCTACGTGTCGTCGCTCGCCGCCGGCGGATCCACCGTCCCGGGACATCCGATCGACGAGTCGCGTCCGCCGGCCCCGGTGACCGATTATGGCCGCAGCAAACTGGCCGGCGAGACCCTGGTGCGGGCGGCTCCCTTTCCATGGACCATCGTGCGGCCGCCCGTCGTGTATGGGGAGTGGGATCGGGAGCTGGTGCGCGTGTTCCGGTTCGCCCGCCGTGGAGTGGCGCCCGTGATCGGTGACGGAACGCAGGAACTGTCGGTCATTTACGCGGGCGATTTGGCTGCCGCGTTGATCGCGGCGGCGACGGCGACGGCGACCGCGGGCCATCTCTACTACGCCGCGCATCCCTCGACGATCACCAGCTACGGGTTCGTGGACGCGGTGGGTCGGGCCGTGGGACACCGTCCCCTGATCGTGCGGCTCCCCGGGCCGCTGGCGCGAGGCGCCCTTTGGATCGTAGGTTCGCTGGCGTCCCTGGCCGGTCGAGACACCCTGTTGACGGCGGATAAGGCGAATGAATTCCTGGCGCCGGCCTGGACGTGCAGCAGCGAGGCGCTCTCCCGCGATGCCGGCTGGCGGGCGGTGACCGACCTGGAGTCGGGACTGGCGCGTACGGCGGCGTGGTACCGGACGGAGGGATGGGTGTGACGGCGACGCGATTCACGGCGACACGATTCACGCGGTTGGACTGGTGGACCATGGGCTACGTCGCGTTCGCGACGGCGGCCGTCGGGATGTCGTTCCGCGGTGGCGATCCCGTTCCGGGCTGGCTGTATCTGGTCGGGGCGCACGCCATGCTGATCGGCCTGGTCCTGCTCGCGCCGCACGCGCGCTCGTCCGGGGCGGCGGGCCGGTTCCTGGGGGACTGGTATCCCATGCTCCTCCTGGCCGCGCTGTACGCCGAAATCGGCGTGCTCACCCTGGACGCGGGATTTCAGAACGACCTCGCGGTCCAGCGGCTCGAAACCGCGGTGTTCGGCTCGCAGATCTCCTATCGCTGGATCCGCGAGATGCCGGTACCGTGGTTCTCGGCCGTGCTGCACGTCTGTTATCTCGCCTACTACGCCATTCTGTACGGCTCGCCGCTGGGATTGTGGTTTTCCGGCCGGCGGGACGCGGCCCGGCACACGATCCTCGGCGTGATGGTGACGTTCTACCTGTGCTACGTGGTGTTCCTGTTCTATCCGGTCGCCGGTCCGCGCTACGCGTTCGCCCTCGCCCATAACGCGGCCACCGAAGTCGGGCCGGCGCGGTTCGTCCAGTGGCTGCTCGATCACGGTGATTCGTGGGGCGCCGCGTTCCCCTCCTCCCACGTGGCGGCCTCGGTCGTGGCGACGGGATTCGCGCTACGCTACTGGCGGCCGCTCGGGATCGCTCTGCTGTTACCGACGATCGGCTTGATCCTGGCCGTGGTGTACGGCCAGTTCCACTATGGCGTCGACGCGCTCTCGGGCCTGCTCGTGGCGGGCATCATGCTGGCGGTGATGCAGCGAAGCGGACCGGTGGCGGTGCCGTCGCCGGCCCGCGAGTCGGTCGTGGGCGTCCTCGACGCGAGCGCCTGAACCCGCGTCAGGGAATGCTTTGCGCGGTGAGACGCGAGGTCATTGCGACCGGGGCTGGGGCTCCGATGCGCAGGTAGTGGCGCAGATCCCGGACGTACAGTGAATCGGTGGTATCGGAGATCGGCCAGGTCGTCTTGTCGGCCGGCTTGAACAGCCCCGCCATCACTCCCATCCCGCCCTCATCCAGGGTCTGCCCGGTCGGATTGTTGTAGAACACCGTTACGCGGTAGCGGTGATCGGCCACGATGCGCCGGCCCACGCCGGTCAGGCCGATGAATTTCTTCTGCGGCATGCCGACGACGTGGCCGGTCGAATCGACGATCGGCCGGGCGGTCCACAGCACATCACCCGTCGTGACGTCACGCAGCACGAGCGAATCGGCATGATCGTGCACGTGGCCGCCGATCCCGACGATCTTGCCGGGAATCGCCGGGCTGCCTTCGTAGAACTTCTCCGAGCGCCCGGGCGGGAGATCGAACGACTTGTCACCCACCGGGAACGCCGTATCGAACTGCCACGGGTAGGCGCGCAATACCGGATACCAGTGACCCTCGTCGCTGTAGGTCAGAATCAGACGCGTACGCACACCCGTGTACGAGCGCGAAGTGGGATTGTGCAGCATCGCGTTGGCCACCAGCCGCTCACCCTTCGTGAACGGCGCGCCGAACAGCAGGCGGGACATGCTCACGTCCCCGGTCTCGCTCCCCGCCGCGAGCACGCGGCGCGAAATCGGCAGGAACAGCTCGCGATGATTGGGATCGATCAGGTTGTAATGGTGGAGCAGCTCCCGGGGCAGCGGCCGTCCCTGGGCATCGACCATCTCGACGCGGAACCCCGACATCCATCCCGACAGGGGCAGGTCCACGGCCATCACGGGTGGATACACCGGGTTGTGCGCGTGGTGCTCGCTCATATTCATCCCCGGCATCGCCATCCCGGGCATCTCATGCGCCATCCCGGCGGGGACGTCGACCGCGCCGAGATCGATCGTGATCTCGTGACGGTCGGGATAGACGTGGATTTCCGCGGGCGGCAGCGCCCGGATCCAGTCGACGGGCGTCGTGTCCCGAGCGGATGACAGCACGAACAGCTGCAGGAGAGCGATCATAGGTGGCGGCGAATATAACCAGTCACGGGGCGCCGAGACTTTTCTTGCCGCGCCGGCCGCGCAACGCGGGGTAGCCGTCGGCGCCGCAGGCAGGACACACCTGCGTCATCAGGGAGATCGCGGCTCCGCAGACACCGCAAGTCGGGTGTTCCGGATCGGAGCGCGCGTCGCGCGCCTCCGGCAGCACGTGCCCGCACTCACACCGCACCGCAAGGGCCGGCAGCTCTCGTCCGCACTGTGGACAATGCCGGGTCATGGCGGCCCCTGCCCTACTCCGGTAGCTTCGGGGGTCGGCACAGTGCCGGTGTAATCGTCGGGAACCCGTATGGGAGGGTGCATGAACGTCTCCGGGGGTATGGCGGTGCGGATGCTGGTCAAAGGGGCATGGAACGTGGCCCGCCGCTATCCGCTCTCCATCTCATTCGAGGTGACCCACGCTTGCACGGCCAACTGCTGGCATTGCAACTGGGGTGGCCCCATCAAGGAGACGCGGCGCACACCTGAGGAATATGCCGCCATCTGCCGCAACCTCAAGCCGGTGGTGGTGAACGTCTCGGGCGGGGAGCCGATGGCCCGGGGCGATCTCGACGACATCGTCCGGGCGCTCGCCCGGCCGGGCAAGCTGCCCTGGCTGGTCGTGGTCTCCAACGGCTCGCAGCTGTCGCCTGAGCGGTTTCTCCGCCTCAAGCGGGCCGGCATGCATCAACTGTCGATGTCGATCGATTTCCCCGACGACCGCCACAGCGAGTTCCGCCGCATCCCCGGCCTGTTCGCCCACATGGACGAAATGGTGCCACGGTGCGTGTCGATCGGCGATTCCGAGGACATCTCGTTGAATTGCTGCATCACGGCGTGGAATTACCGTGCGTTGCCCGACATCATCCGGCTCGCCAAGCGTTGGGGCGTGGCCGTCAATTTCTCGGCTTACAGCACGTTGCGCATGGACGACCCCAACGGGCTCGTCAAGAACAACGGCTCCGCCGAGGAGCTCAAGCAGAAGATCGAAGAAGTGATCGCGTTGAAGGAAGAGGGATACCCGGTGTACACGTCGGCGCGCGTGCTGTGGAAGTACTACAAGTTCCTGGTCGAAGGGCGCGCCGGCGGCTGCCAGGCCGGTTACAAGTTCCTGGTGATCAACCCCGATGGCCGTCTGACGCCGTGCGCCATGGTGATGGCCTACTACGACGATCACCGGACCATGCAACGCGAATTCTCGCGCACCAACACCTGTGAAGCCTGCTTCATTTCGACGCGCGCCAACTGCGAGAAGACCATGTCCGAGACGCTGATCGACAACATGGAGGAGCTACGACGCATGTTGCCCGTGATCGGCCGGACGAAACGGGCCGTCAGCCGGGCTTAGCTTCGCCCTCGGTTTCCGCCAGCAGCGATTGCTTTCTCATCAACCGCCCGGCGATCACGATCGCCGCGGGGACCACCATCACGCCGATCAGGATCCAGGTCGGCACCGAGACAGCACCCCCGAACAGCGCGTACAGATACCAGCGCGGCACGCGCCCCACCACGGTCGCCACCAAGAATCGCCGCAGCGGATACTTGTTCAGAATCGCGAGGATGCGCGCCGCCCAGAATGGCAGCGGCGTGAACGCGAAGATCACCGTCATCCAGAACGGCGCCCGCGCGAAGTTGTCGACACCCCATCGCACCCAGCGATTGGAACGCACCCCCTCGAGCTTGTCCCGGTTCAATACCCAGGCGTAGACGTGCCAGTTGACGTACTCCATGTACATGTAGCCCACAGTCGCCACGAGGGTGACGGGGATGGCCGGTGCCCACTTGGCCATCTCGATGATGATCGGCTCGAAGAACGACGGGAGAATCGGGGAGAGCGGACTGTTCGCCGGCAGCGCAAGGATGGCCAGCAGCACGTAGGTGACCGCGTCCGGCATGAGCAGCACGATGGGGATGCCGAGCAACGCCGCCGCGGCGGTGGAGCGCAGAAATACGTCCCAGCGGCGGTCTCCGCGCGGAGCCGTCAGGAATTGCCAGCTCCGGGCCAGCCCGTTCATCTCGACAGCCATTGTGGTCATTAGACAACCTCACGCGTCCCTCTCAAGTACGCATCAAGCCCCGGCCGCCGCCCGATAGCGGTTCACCCGCCCCGGCCGCACCATCTCCTGCAGCAGGATCGCCCGGGTGATCGACGCAACGAAGGTGTATCCGCGAGAGTCCCCCGCCAGCCAGCGGGCCCACTCGAGACGGTCGAGCGCCCGATCCACCGTGGCGATCTCCAGTCCCGTGGCCCTGGCGAGCGCAGCCCCACTCACGCGGTCGCCCAATGCGGCGGTGGCGGCCAGGACCTCCTGCTCCGATTCCGGCAGCCGTTTGAATTCCAGACAGATCGCGCCGACCACGGCTGGGGGCAGGTCGCCCGGCAACGAGTCGACGAGCGTACGGCGCTCGCTGGGCCAGGCCGGCGCATCCGCCGACACCCGGAGCCCGTCCACGATAGCTTCCAGTACGGCCGAGGCCAGCAGGGGAACGCCCGCGGAGTCGCGCTCCAGCCGGCGCACGAGCCGGCCGATCGCTTCGTCGTCGTAGCGCGGCAGCCACCAGCGCGCCAGCTCGTCCAGCGCGGCCGCATCGAGTCGTTCGAGACGAATCACCTCGCCGCGCAGCTCCCGCCCGATGTGCGACCGCAAAGTGTCGATCCACTCCAATCGACGACCGGTCGCCACACACAGCACGATCAGGACCGGCCGGTCTCCGAGATCGCGCGCGAGCTGGACCACCGCACCAGCGGTGGCGGCATCGAGATCGTGCGCGTCGTCCAGCGCCAGCAGCAGCGGCTGCTCGGCGGCCACGGCGCGCGCCGCCGCCGACAACGCGCGGCCCGGCTCGAGCGCCGTGCCCGGTTCGCTCGGGCGCGCCGGCAACTCCGCGTCGAGGGCCGCCAGGGCCGCGAGCGCCGGCGGCGGGGCGCCGGCCAGCCCGGGCGCGGTATCGAGACCACCCAGCAGCAGACCCGCGAGCCCACTCCAGGGAATGCTCACATCCGCGGGCACCGCGCGGGTGGCCGCCACCGTCGCGTCTTCCAGCCGAGCGCGATCGAGCAGCTCGCCTAACAGTCGCGTCTTTCCTTCGCCGGGCTCCGCCTCGATCAGGACGCAGCCATTGTTGCCACCCTGCACTCGTTCCCAGACGCCGATCAGTCGTTGCAGGGCTGCGCGTCGTCCCACGAGCGGCGGGCGCACCCGGGGGGGGGCTCCCTCCCCCGTCGGCGCCGCGACGACGCGACGGCCGACGCGGGCTTCTCGAATGCGGTCGGCGAGCCGGCGTGTCTCCGGCGCCGGATCGGTCCCGAGCTGCTCGCGCAGATCGGCGGTGAGACGGCCTGCCAGCGCCAGCGCACCGGCACGGTCGCCCCCCAACGCGAGGGCACGCATCCCCGCTCGCGCCGCGGCCTCCGCCGTTCTGTCCAGGGTCAGCGCGCGCAACGCCGCCGCGCGGGCGGCGCCGGGGTCGCCGGTGGCCAGCAGCGATTCAGCATGATGGGTCAACGCCTCGACACCGCGCGCGCGCCAGGCGAACCGCTCGCCGGCGAGCCACGACTCGAACTCGTTGGCTTCGGGGATCGACAACCCCTCGAGAAAATCGCCCTGCACGAGCGCCGCGGCGGCGCCCCACTCCTGGGCGGCACTCCGGGTCATGAGCTCGTCGCAGTCGAGCGTCAACGCGTCGCCGGCCAGACTCACCTGGTCCACGTCGGCGCGGACCTGTGCGTCTCCCAACACGCGACGGAATACGCGGAGCGCTTCGCTCAACGAGTGACGGGCAGACTTGTCGTCGCGCTCACTCCAGAGCAGGCCGATCAGGTGCTCGCGGGTGCGCGCCCGGCGCGGGCTGCGCGCCAGATAGACGAGCAGCGCCAGGTGTTTGCGCCATAACAGCTCGGCGGGCGCGGGCGCTCCCGCCACGGTGATCTGGGCGGGACCGAGAACGCTGACCTGCACGCGAGGGCGCTCGGGCATAGCCTGACGATTATCCATGGCCGGAGCGGGTCCGGCAAGCCGACACCAAGTGTCGCGGCGGGATGTAGATTGGACCGCTCGATGGACACACCCGACGTCGCGGAAGTACAACGCGCGGTCGGTGAGCGCTACGAGGTCCTGGAGCTCGCCGGTGCCGGCGGGATGGGCGCGGTATATCGCGCCCGCCATTGCGCGCTCGGCCATTTCGTGGCCATCAAGACGCTGCCGCCCGAGGTGATGGAGAGCGGCATGCGGCAGGAACGCTTCAAGCGCGAAGCCGGACTCGCCGCCCATCTGTCTCATCCAAACATCGTGCCGGTGTTCGAATTCGAGCAGCGCGCCGGCGTGGCGTATCTCATCATGCCGTTCGTGCGCGGGCACTCGCTCGGCAGCATGCTCGGCGACGGGACGCGCCTTGCGCTGGTCGACCTGATGCGAGTGCTGGTGGACATCGGGGCGGCCTTGGATTTCGTGCACCCGCGCGGCGTCATCCACCGCGACGTCAAACCCGCCAATATCATGATCGAAGACGATACCGGGCGCGCCCTGCTCACCGATTTCGGCGTGGCCTATGTCTCGCCCACCACCAGCGGCGCGCTCACGGCGGTCGGGTCGGCGATCGGGACGCCGGACTACATGGCGCCCGAGCAGGCGATCGGCCGCCGCATCGATGGGCGCGCCGATCTGTACGCGCTGGCGATCGTGGCGTACGAGTCGTTGACCGGAACGCTGCCCATGCTGTCGGAGTCTCCCGACGCTCCGGCCCGGGCGCTCCACGAGGCCCGTCCGGAGATTGCGCCGCGCGTCGCGGCCGCCCTCATGGCTCCGCTCGCGCAACAGCCGGCGGATCGTCCCGCCAGCGCCGCGCAGTGGCTGGCGCAGATCAAGCGCGCTTCCTCGGGCGCGCGTCGCCAGGCTCTGCTGCTGGGCGCGGTTGTCGTTGCCGCCCTGCTCGTCGTTGGCAAGATCGCCCTGGGGCGCCACGAGGCCGCCGTTGCGCCGGCGACTGTCGCCGTCATGCCATTTACCGTGTCAGGAAATGCACCCTATCCCACGGAATTGCTGCCGGAGTCTTTCATTTTCCGTTTCAGCCGCGTGCCCAAACTCCAGGACCCCATCACGTTCGGACGAGTGCTCGACCAGACCGGCCAGCGCCCGGTGACCAGGGCTAAAGCGGATTCCGTAGCCCAGCAACTGGGCGCGAAGTACTTCGTCAATGCGGCCCTCGCGTTTCAAGGTGGGAACGTCACCCTCACCGCGGCATTCTTCGAAACCGGACACCCTGAGCCACTGGCGACGCCAGTCGCGCGAGTGTCGGTCGATTCTTCGCTAGACAACCTCTGGGACTCGACCTGGGCCAAGATTCTCGCAGTGGTGGGAGCGGAGTTTCTCAAGAACCCTTACGCGACCCTGCCGCGCGGCAAGGAGGCGATCGCAGCGTACCTCAACGCGGACGAAGCGTTCCAACGCGCAGGATACTACGAGGCCCAAGCGCTGTACGACAGCGTCACGCGCCGGGATCCGGACTTTGCCCCGGCTTATCTGCGTCGCGTGCTCGTCCTGGCCCAGGTGGCGCCTGACGAGGATTCGCTCCGCGCCGCAATGGGTGCCGCACGCGGGCATTGGGGCGGGTTGACGGTGTCCGATAGTCTGCTGTTGGACGGCTACGTCCAGCTCGTCGAGCGCGGGGACGGCATCGCGGCACTGGAACAGTTCCGCGAGGCCGTGAATACTGCCCAGGGGAGTATCTGGGCCCGGTTCGCGTTAGGCGAGTTCTATTACTACTTCGGCCAGCTGTTCGACATCGAACATCCGCTCGATTCGGCGCGCGCCGCGTTCGATTCCGTGCGGGCCATGAATCCGCGTTTTGCCGCCGCCATCGCCAACAGCATTTCCCTGGCGCACCTGCAAGGGCACGACGACCTCGCGCGCAGCCTGATCCGCGACTATCACGGCATCGATTCCACCTCCGTCGTCGCGGAAGTCATCGGACTGGCCGACACGTTCCTGTTTCACAAGAAGGATGCGCTCAAGGTAGTGAACACCCTCGAGCGGCACGACTTTATCGTCCTCGAGTTTCTCGCGTTCCAAGCCGCCCAGGCCCCCACCGCAGAAGAGCAACATGGTCCCCCAGCACGCCGGATCCTGCGCGAGCTGGCGCGCAAGGCGAGAAGCCCCTCCGAGCGGAACCTGGCGTTGCGCTTCGGGCTCGCGGCCGACTTGCGAGAAGGCTGGCTCGACAGCGCGCGGGTACGGTTAGCGAGCTCGAGCGCGGAGGCAACCGAGCGCGACGCCTGGTTGATCCTCGCAGCCGCCGCCGGCGTGCCATCGTTGGGAGATGGGGCGGCGGCGCGGCAGCGGGCAGCCGAGCGCACCGACGCGGATTCGAGCGCGACGTTGATCTGGCTGCTCGGCGCGACGGCCGCCGGGGATCCGTCTCGGTACATGCGCGTGTTGGAGCGCCAAGCCCATGACAGCGCGCCCCTCCCGTTCAGTCTGTTACGGGACCTGCAAGCGCGCAGATTCCTGGCTGCCGGCGACACGGCCGGAGCGCTGCAAAAATGGGACGAGGCGATGCGCCGCTACGCCGTACTCGCCGCGCCGTTCGGGCTGGTCGCCTCGCTGTGGCCGCTACGGCGCGATCTGGTTCGCATCGCCGCGCTCCACAAGGACACTACGCGCGTGGACCGCGGATGCCGCAGCTTCGATGCCCTCGTCGGCTTTGTCGATCAGATCGTGAAGCCGGCGGTGGACTCGGTGTGTAATTCGTGGCGGCGTCAGCCTAGATAGCGCCATCCCGCCACGGCGAAAACGAGACCCTCGAGAATCCACGCCCACGGCTGTCGGTAGTACCCGGCGTACATCGCGCGACCCCAGTACCCCGAATTGGTCCACAGATTGAGCGAGAAGCGCCGCCGGCTGAACGGCAGCAGCAACGGAATGCCGGTGTCGGTTGGCATGTCCGCGACGACATGCGCCGCGAGACTCAAGCCCGCGAGGCAGCCGAGCCAGGGGCCGAAGGCGATGATCGCCAGCAGCATCACACCGAGGCAAAAGACCAGACTGTGGCTCCAGGTGCCGTGAAACTCCGGCTTTGCCCACCCCGCCCGGATCACCAGCGAGTCGGCGTTAGGGAGAAACTGCGCGGCACCGACGATCGCGAAGACCTCGGGACGGGGATCCAGCGAAGCGATCACTAGTGCAATGCCCAAATGCCCAAACTGCATCGTGCCTTCCCAGTAATGGATGGGAAGACACTCACACCGCGGTCTCAAGTGATCTTCAAGCCCCGCCCGCCGCTGCCAGAATGCGCTCGCGCTGCCCCGCAGTCAGTTGATCGCTCGCGATCACCTCGCCCACAATCCGCGCGGCGAAGCCATACCCGCGCCCGTCGGCCACGAGCCAGCGCCCCCATTCCAGCTCGTCCAACGCGGCCACCGCGGCATCCGAGGACAAACCGCCGGCTCGAATTACACGCTCTAAGGTGAGCGGCGCCGGCAGGACCGCCGCGACCTGGAGCGTCTTTTGCGCTCCGGCGCTGAGCCGCCGAAACCCTACGCGAAGCGCGCTCACGATCCCCTCCGGAAGCTCCCCCGGGAGCGTCTGATCGAGCGTCCGCAGCCGCTCGGGCCAGGCGCCACCGCTGGAGCCGAGATCGAGCCCCAGCGCCACCGCGTTGAGGAGCTCGATCGCCAGGAGCGGCAGGCCGGCGGAATCGGCATAGACCCGGCGCGTGAGCCGTTCCACCGCGGCGGCGTCGTACGTGGGCACGGCCCACTGGGTCAGCCGGCGCACGTCTTCGGCGCTCAACTGCGTGAGACGCACGGTCGTTCCCTTCACATCGCGGCCAATGCGCGCCTGCAGCACATCCAGCTCGGTCCGAGCCGGGACCCCGGGGACCGTCAGGATGAGAAACAGGGGTTGTTTGGCGAGATCGCGCAGGAGGCTGCCCAAGGCGTGGAGCGAATCGGAATCCAGTCGATCGGCGTCGTCCACCACGAGCACGATGGACTGTTCCTCGAGCGCCGCGCCCAGCACGTCACTGAACGCCTGCGCCGGGGATGAATGCGGAGTCGCCGTACGCGCCGTGGGAAAGCGATCGGCCCACTCCGGAAAGCGTTCCGTAAACCAGGCCAGCGCCTGCGGCGAGGCCGCAGCCACACCCGATGCGTCGAGCAACCCACCACGCGCGAGTCCCTGGAGACCACTCCAGGGGACCTGGGCATCTCCATCCACCGCGCGAATCAACGCGGTCACTGCGCCCTCGAGACGCGTCCGGCCGACCAGCTCGTCCACCAGCCGCGTCTTGCCGACCCCCGGATCCCCGGCCACTACCGCGACCGCCGCCGTCCCGGTGGCCGGCCCCCGCCGCCAGGCGCGCCAAAGCTTGGCCAGCTCGCTCTCGCGACCCACCAGCGGCGCTCGACGCCGCTCGGCAGTCAGACCGGACACGTCGCGCGATGGCGGGGGGCGGTCGCGCTCGCGGCGGATGCGTTCCCCCAGCGCCGTCGTTTCGGCGCTAGGGAGTGTCTTCAGATCGGCGTCCAGGCGTGCCTTTAACTCTTCCAGGGTCTTCAGCGCACCCGCTCGATCGCCATCCAGGGCAAGCGCCCGCATCGCGATGCGCGCCGCCGCTTCCGACGTGGGCTCGATCGCGCGGGCCCGATGCGCGATCGCGGCAGCTTCCCGCGCGTGGCCGGCTTCCAGCTCCAGCTCTGCCGTGCGGAGCAACGCGTCGACCGATCGCTGATTCCATTGCCGCTGCTCAGCGCTCAGCCAACTGTCGAATTCCGATGCGTCGGGAACCGCCACTCCCTCCATGAACGTGCCGGCGACCAGGGCGGCGGCGCCGCGCCAATCGCCGGCCTTCGCAAGGGTTTCGAAGTCATCCGTATCGAGTCGTACGACGCCCGGGGCGATCCGCACGCGGTCCGCCGTCGCGAGGATCTTGCCCTTGCCGAGACAGCGGCGAATCGGAACCAGCGCCTGGTTGAGAGACCGGCGGGCCAACGACGCCGACTTGTCGGGCCACAGCAACCCGATCAGGTGCTCGCGACTGCGGCTGGCCTTGGGAGACCGGGCGAGGTAGACCAGCAAGGCGAGGTTCTTGCGCCACATCAGCTCTGGTGGAGCCGGGCCGCCGTCGACGGTCACCTCGATCGGGCCCAGCACCCGGCAATAGATCATGTTCCGCCACCCGACTCTCGGCAGTGCCAGGCGGTACTGAGACGCGAAGCGCTGTCGGCGTAGGCGGCGAACGCGGGCTCACCGCCCCGCCACAAACGCTCGACCGACATCGAGAGCGGACACCGATCCTCCCGTGAGGCGCCGGAACCGAGCAGCTGGAGCCGCCGCCAGCGCGCCCACGGCCGCAACGCCCAGTCCACATCCATCGGCTGCGGATCCCCGGTTGGTAACGCGGCCTGATCGAAATTCTCCGCCCAGAGCAACTCGTTCCCCGCCGGGCCGCGGCGCTTCAATTGAAGCAACCAATCGGCGCGCAGGAGATGGAGCATCGCGCGAAAGACCGGGAAGCCGCGGATCGGGGCGGCGGTCAGCTCGGTCAGCCGCTCCGTCGAGTCGACGGCCGCCTGGAGATGCCCGGACCCCGCCTGCAGGCAGGCACGGAGCAGCAGTGCCAACTCATCGGGATACGCCCCGCCGGGACGCGCGATGAAGCGGGCCCGGCTCGACGCGGCCGGTGTGCGACACCGCAACATTTCGGCGAGCCATCCCGCGCGCTGTCGCAGCCCGACGGGCAGGTTCGTGGCGATGGCTGACTCCATGAGATCGGCGATCAAGGTGTCGACGGTTTCCGGCGCCCGTGTCTGGTCGATGAACAGCGTCCGCAATCCCTCGAGCTCGAGCCAGAGCACCGACGTGGCGGGGTCCGGATACAACGCCCGCAGCCGCTCCAGGTCCGCCCTCGCCGAATCCGGGCGTCCCAGCTCCACATGCCCGAAGGCCTGGGCGATGAGCGCGGAACGGCCGTAGCCCGGGTCATTCTCCAACTTGCGGCCGATCCATACGGCGCCGGCAGGAGCGGTAAACCCGTTGAGGTAGCGCGCTCCCACGTCCAGGTTGCCGACTCCTTTGCCGGTCGCTTGATCGATCGCCTGATCCGTCAGCGCCGCGGCTTGATCGGACGGCAGGAACCGCCACGCGAACGCGACCTGCAGGAGCTCGGGGATGCCCGAGGTCAGCTGCTGCGCCTGGTTGATGCCGGTCAGCGCGTCCAACGCTACGCGAGCACGCGCCTCATCCTCATCGAGAATGGCGAGCCACAGCTGGTGCTCGATCGCCGGTGCGAAGTCCGGTCGCACCTTCAGGGCGTCCTGGAAATGCCGGGCGGCGTCGCCCCGGTTGCGGCCGATCAACGGGCCGCGATGCATCAGCTCGTCGCCGTAACGGAATTCTCCGAAGAGAAATGCCGGTGCCCGCCGGTGGAGATCGTCGAGCGTATCGAGACGAGCCAGCAGCGGGAGGGTATCGACGCGAATCAGGCTCTGGTAGACCGGCGGAAACGACGCGATGTGCTCGATCGCCTGCCGGATCCCGATCGTGTCGTCGTCCAAACCGAGCCAGCGACGAGTCTCCGTATGCCGCCAGACACAGAGCAGGCACGTCGAGTCCACCGTACTCGCGTCCCCGTAGGCCACGTACGCCTCGCGCCAGCGCGCAGCGGCAAACAGCTTCTCGGCGCCGAGAAACGCCTGCAGGCCCTCCGGGGAGCGCGGCAGCACCCGGACCGGCAAGGCCGAGTCGAGCGCCGAACCGCTGAACACGCGCAGTAACAGACTGTCGGCAAGGTCGTCGCCGGCAGCACGCCAATCGGCGCCGGGAGCGCTGATCGAGAATGGGCGATTACTGAGCCACAGCGTCACCCGCAGGGTTGGACCGACCACGGATACCGTGCCGGTTACCGTCTGCCGCGCGCGGCCACGTTGACCCGGGCCGAGGACGCTCAGGTCCGGGAAGCCCGCCAGGCGTCGAGCCATGTGCGTCGGGAGCGAATCGGCCAGCATTGCCGCACGGCCAGTATCTGCGGTCTTGAGAGACGCGATGCGGAGAGTCGCCGCTGGGCCACGAGGCACGACCAGGATCAAGATGGCGATCACCGCCACTGCCACAGCAAGAACGACGGGCTGCCAGAGTCGACCTTTGCTCGCGGTAACCAGGGCACCGCGGAATGTCTCCGCATTTGCCCATCGCTCTGCATCGGTTTCGGCCAGCGCGCGGGACAGCACCGCTCGAAGGCGTCCTGAAACTCCGTCCCACGTCGGCTCGAGCCTCCAGACCCGTTTGGTGAGCGCCTCGTACAGCACCGTCCCCAACGCCCAAAGGTCGGCCCGGAGAGTCACCTCGCGTCCTTCCCGCTGCTCGGGAGGACTGTACAACGGAGTGCCGATCGCGCGCTTGGTACCGGTGAGTCCATCGGTGCCTCGATCGAGTCGCTTCGCGATCCCGAAATCGGTAAGGATGACTTCCCCTTTTTCGAGAAACACATTGCTCGGCTTGATGTCGCGATGGATGACGCCGTGGCGGTGAGCCGTGGTCAACGCATCCAGCAGCTGGTCGCCGAGGCGAACGACATCCTCCTCGGGCATGGCCCCCGATTCTTCGAGCCGCTGCTCCAGCGTTTTGCCATCCAGGTAGTCCATGACGTAAAACGGGACGCCCAAGCCACGGGCGATGCTGCAGAAGTGGACGCGGACAATGTGCGGGTGACGCAGCTTGGCGAGCGTCTGGGCTTCGGTTTGAAATCGCTGCACTGCGGCGGCGCTCGCGTCTTCAGGGCGAATCGCCTTGATCGCCACCGGACAATCCAGTGCCACGTCGCGGGCCAGGAATACGGTTCCCATCCCCCCACGCCCCAACACGCCCTCGAGCACGTACTCCGGCTTAAGCGCGTCGCGTAACTGCTCGAAAAAATTGTCCATGCCGAGCCCGGCGCCGCCAAATGTAGCGGCCGTTCACAAGCTTCGCCGCAGACGGAAAGACGAGCGGCCCCGTCAACTCCGGGGCCGCTCGGGTTACGAATCGAGGGGAACGCTTACTGCACGGTCGCCGTAAAGTGCATGCCCAGCGCCTGATGGGGCGTGCAATAGCCCTTGTACACGCCGGCCGGCAATCCCGCGAACGAAATATCGTAATGATCGTTCACCGTCATGATGAACGGGCCGGCCAGGTTGTCCATCCGGTTCGCCATCGCGGCGTTCAGCTTCTCCGCCGTGCCTGCCGGTACCGAATCGGCGTAAAACGACACGTTGTGAGGGCCACCTTCGACGTTGACGAAACGCACCGTGCCACCCGCGGGCACGGAGAACGTCGACGGCTCGTAACGGAAGCTGTTGCCGCTTCCCACCATCTTGATTTCCACCACCGGCCCGGCCGGTTGGGCGGCCGCTGCGGCTGCAGTATCCGGTTGGGCGCCCGGCTCCCCAGCCTGCGCTTGTTCCGCTTTCTTCTCGCCACACGCCAGCACACCAATCATCACCACTGCGCCGATCCACTTCCGCTGCATTGCCAGTTCTCCCTGAAAGAGGAGCTCGAAATGCGTTGTGAACGCCCTCACAATATCGCAACAGTCGTGGAAACGGGAGCCCTCCCGACTTCCCCGAGCCCGCGTTGTCCGTGATACGCCTCACAAGCCCTTTCCAGGATTGCCTCCGGTTTCTCCCCCTTCCATGCGGTTGTGCATGAAACGCCCGGCTGGCCGTCTCTCCTGGCGTCTCCGACAGGAACGAAACGAATGCGAATCCGAAACCTGGTCCCGATGCTCTCGCTGGTGGCGCTCGCCACGAGCACCCGCCTCCTCGCCGCTCAAGGCTGGATCGAGCCGGTGCGCCCGGGGGGCAACTGGAGCATCACGAAGATCCGCAGCGCGGTGTCGGTCACCGTGCAAGAGCGGATCGCTCAGGTCACCGTGGAAGAGTGGTTCCAGAACCGCGGGGCGGGGCTGGGCGAAGGCGACTATCACTACCCGCTTTCAGGGGAGGCCGCGTTCGGCAGCTTTTCCCTGTGGCAAGGGGACGTCGAGCTGCGCGGCGAGACCATGGACGCCAACCAGGCGCGCTCCATCTACGAAGAAATCGTCCGGCGCAAGCGCGATCCAGCCCTCATCGAGCTCGAGGGCCACGGGCTGATTCGCGCGCGGGTGTTTCCGATCAATCCCGGCGAGACGCGGAAGATCACTCTGCGCTACACGCAGATTCTCGGGCGTGAGGGAGACGCCTGGCGATTCCGCTACGCCAGCGGCACCGGACCGGGCGCCGCCGGCGCCGCCCGCAGTTTCCGCCTCACCGCCGACGGCGCCGACCGCTTCGGCGAGCCGTATGCTCCCACCCATCAGCTCCACACGCGACGCTCGGACGGCCGTCTCGAAGTCACCCTGGCCGATTCGGCCACGACCGGTGACCTCGACCTGTTTCTCCCGCTCACCCGGGGACTGGTGGGGCTGTCGGTCGTCACGCATCGGCCGCCCGGCGAGGACGGCTACTTCATGCTGTTGCTGGCACCGGGCGCGGCACAGGGCGCGACGGTCCGGCGAGACATCGTGGCGGTGCTCGATGTGTCGGGGTCGATGTCCGGGGACAAGCTCGCGCAGGCCAAGTCCGCGCTGGAACAGCTGCTCGGCTCACTGCGCGAAGGAGACCGGTTCCGGTTGATCGCGTTCGAGAGCGGCGTCCGGCGCTTCGCTGTGCAATGGACCTCGTTCAACGCGGAGACGCGACGCCAGGCGGTGGACTGGGTTCGGGCGCTCGAAACGGGCGGCGGTACCAACATCGCGGGCGCGCTCGAGGAAGCGTACAGCGTCCCGCCCGGCGACGGAGCGTTGGGCGTGGTCGTGTTTCTGACCGACGGACTGCCGACCGTCGGCGAGCAGGATCCTGAACGGATCGCGGGACGAGCCGAGGAGCGCCGTGGCGGGTACCGAGTCTTTTCCTTCGGAATCGGATATGACGTCAACACGTTTCTGCTCGATCGACTGACCGAGCGGGCCCGCGGCGTGACCCAGTACATCAGCCCGGGCGCGGACATCGAGCAGGCCGTCGGAGCGCTCTCGACGAAGATCGCGAGTCCGGTGCTCACCGACGTCACCCTCGAATCCGGCGCCGTCGAGCTGTACGACCTCCAGCCCGGGACCTTGCCCGATCTGTTCGCGGGGGACGAGATGGTCGTGTTCGGACGGTACCGGGGTCCACGCCGCGACGAGCAAACCCTCACGGTGCGCGGCCGCCGCAACAGCGCGGCGGAGCGGTTCGCCACCGTGGCGTCGTTCCCGGCGGAACAGAACGCCAACCCGTACATCCCCCGGCTCTGGGCCACGCGCAAAGCGGGCGCCTTGTCGCGCGAGATCCGCCTCCATGGTCCGAACCCGGAAGTCATGACCGCGCTCAAGGACCTGGCGCTGCGCTATGGCATCCTCACGGAATACACGTCGTATCTTGTGCAGGAACCCAGTGTCGTGGTCACGAACTCCTTGAACTTGCGCGGAGCGAGCGGCAGTAACGTCCCGGCAACCATCGCACCGCGCGATCAGGCTGGCGCGGAAGCAGTGGTGCGGTCACGTCAGGAAGCGCAACAGGCGTCCAAATCCGTGGTCGCCGCTGATGGGGAGGAAATGAACGACCTGCTTCGCGGACGAGCAGGAATCAACCCGACCCGGCGCGTTGATGGCCGCCTGTTCATTCTGCGCCAGGACGTCTGGACGGATCTGCGGCACGCCGATTCCCTGTCCGTGACCAAGGTCGAGCCGTTCAGCGACGCCTATTTCGCCCTGTTGCGGATGTTACCGGAGCTGGGCCACGCGGTGGCGCTCACCCCGGCGGTGCTGGTGGCCGGACGGCGCGTGAGTATCGAGATTGTCGCCGGCGGAAGGACCGCCTGGCGCGCCGCGGAGCTGGAACGACTGGTAAAGGAGTTTCGCAGTTGACTCGATTGTGGACTGTGAGTAGTGGATTGCGGAATGGACGGTCGCACATCCAATCGGATGGTGGATCATCCATTCCGCATTCCGCAATCCGCAATCCGCAATGGGTTTTATAGATGCCCGAAGACCTGGCAGAAGTCTACAAAACCACCTACGCCGCGCTCGTGCGCTTCCTGTACCGCAAGGTATGGGACGCCGAGCGTGCGGCGGATCTCGCTCAGGAAGCGTTTGCCCGGGCGCTGGTGCATCGACCGGAAAACGCGAGAGGATGGCTCTTCGTGGTAGCGGCAAACATGGCTCGCGATGAAGCGCGCCGGGCGGCCCGAGAACGGCGCCACCTCACGCTGTTGAGTCAGGAATCCGAGCCGTCGACGCCGGCATTGGATGAAGCGATCACCGCCGAGCAGGACCGGACGCGCGTCCGGTACGCACTCGAGACCCTGACGCCACGAGACCGGGAAGTATTGCTGCTGTGGGACGCGGGCCAGTCCTACGACGAAATCGCCACTCAGACGGGCCTCGCCAAAGGCGCCATCGGAACGACGCTGTCGCGCGCGCGGCGCCGCCTGGTCGAGGCGTATGAAAAAGGAAATGAGGCTGACCATGTCGCACGTGGATGACGGTATTCTGCACGCCTACCTGGACGGGGAGCTGTCCCCGGTCGAAGTCGAGCGGCTCGAGGCGCACGTGACCGGCTGCCCGGTATGCCAGGCCCGACTCGACGAGGAGCGGGCGCTGATCGAACGCGCCTCCAAACTGCTCGGTATGGCCGTCCCCCCCGGGCCCGAGCGCGAAGCCCCGCCCCTGCATCAGCTGCGGCAACCTCGAGTGATCGGGAGACGGTTGGTGATCCCGCTCGCCTGGGCGGCGACGATCGTGCTCGCCCTCGGGCTCGGGTATTACGCCGCGTCAACGAGCAACCGGTCAGGACCTCAAGAAAGGATCGCTGAGCGGGCACCACAAGAATCTGTCGCCTCCCCGCAGGTCGTCGCCGTAACACCGCAATCCGCTACGCTTGGCGCGGAGCGAACGGCCGAGCGGTCCCTGGCGCGGCGCCAGGAGCCGGCCGCCCCGCGGCCGCGCCCCAGCGAGCCGGCCGTTGTCGTCGACGGCGCTCTCGCCGATCGTGCCGCTCGCGAGGAATCGGACGAGGCCGGCCGGCAGAGCAAGGCGGCGGTACAGCTACCCCCCGCCCAAGCTGATGTCCGGCTGCGTGGAGCTGTTGCTTCGGCCCCACCCCCTGTCACTGCCAACACCATCATTATCGACTCGAACCCGCCGCGTTACGCCGAGGCCAGAGGAGCCGCGGTCCCGCTCTCGACGACCTGGCCCGTCATTCAACCGCAGCCTGCCCACGACCTGCTCGGCGGAGCGCCCGCAATGATTCCCGGCTATCCCGTACGGGCAATGCGCCGCAACCCGATGGCAGCGAGGGAAATCGTCGTGGAACAGGAGCTGAGCCCGGGGGTCGTCGTCTCGTTGTTCGAACAACCGCTGGACCTGAACCCGGGACCCGCTTCCCTGAGTCGCCTGGACGCGCAGGCGCCGCGCGACAGCCTGGTGGCGAAGGCGCGCGCCAACGAGCGGTTGGCACGGTTTGTCGGAAGACTGCGGGTCGAAATCGCGGGACCGTTGCCGAAGGATTCCTTGAACCGGCTGCTGGAATCGGTCAAACCGTGAGCGCGCGTCGTCGCCAGGCGATCAGCTCGGCCACGACGCTCACGGCGATTTCCTCGGGCGTGACGGCCCCGATCGCGAGCCCGACCGGCACACGCACCCGCTCCAGAGCGGCCACCGGCACCCCGGCCGCGCCGAGTGCCTTCGTGATCACGGCCTTCTTGCGCCGGCTCCCCAACAGCCCGATGTAGCTCGCCGCCGAAGCGGCCGCCCGCTCCAGGATCAACGCATCGTGCCGATGACCGCGGGTGGCGATCACGATCGCATCCGCCGCGCTGATCGCAAACCGGCCCAACGCATCGTGGGCCGGCACGGTCTCGACGCCGACGGACGCCGGAAACCGTCCCGCGTCGGCGAACTCGGGCCGGTCATCGACTACGACGACACGAAATCCCGCCGTCGCGGCGGCGAGCGCGATGGCGCTCCCCACGTGCCCCGCCCCGAACACCAGCACGCGCGGCGCCGGGGCGAGTCGCTCCACCATCGTGCCCCGATCCTCCGACAGCGACGCCGCCAGCGCCCCGGGCTCGACCGTGCCGGGCTCGAATCGTTTCACCGGACCGGCCGACCAGTCGAGTCCCGTGGTGACCGTGCCAGCTCCGGCACGGGCCACCTGCTCCAGCGCCTGCACGTAGGCCGGAATCGCCACCAGCGGCTCGATCACGATGTCGACCGTGCCCCCGCACGACAGTCCCAGATCTCCGGCGAGATCGGCGTTCAAGTGGTGGGTGAGGATGCGGGGGGTGGGAATGACGCGCGCGGCTTCGATCACGTCTGCCTCGACGCAGCCGCCCCCAATGGTGCCTTCGAGTCGTCCCGCCGGGCCGACGAGCATCTTGGTACCGGCCGGGACGGGCGTCGAGCCGGTCGTGCGCGCGACGGTCGCCAGCGCGCCCCCTGCCCCGGCGCGCGCCAGCTCGGCGGCCGCGCGCCACACGCTCACCGTTGGGGCAGCTCCTCGAGCCGGGCCACGGCGCGGCGCAAATGCGGGATCACGATCGAGCCGCCCACCACGAGGCCGACGGCGAACGCGTCGTACAGCTCGGCGTCCGTCACCCCTTCTTCGCGACACCGCACCAGATGGTAGGTGACACAGTCATCGCAGCGCAGTACGAGGGACGCGACGAGACCCATCAGCTCTTTCGTCTTGACGGGCAGCGCCCCGGCCTCGTAGGTCCGGGTATCGAGGGCGAAAAAACGGTTGATGGTGAGATTTTCCGCCCCGAGAATGGCGGCGTTCATTTTCTCGCGGAAATGCCGAAAGGCCTCGAGCGTGCCGGGCGTCTCGTCCATGGGCGAAAACTAAGCTCCCGGAGACGAACGTGTTCCGAGAGCGACATTGGTGCGGATTGCCGCGAGGCTACTGAACAACGATTGTGCCGTGCATCCCGCTGGAAGCCGTACCGTGGAGCTCGCAATGATAGCCATAGGTACCGGCCGTGAGCGTCACCGTGGACGACCCAGAGGTGACCGGCGAGCCCGCCGTGCCGATGTCGGCTGGTGTAGTGGGTCCGCTGTCCCATGTGACAGTATGGCCGTTCGAAGGCGTCGTCCAAGTGAACGTCACCATGCCGGCGGGAACCGTGTCGGGGGTTGGGCTGAAGGAGTTGTTCTTGACGGTGATGGTCGTGAGGTGTCCGCCCCCGCCACCGCCTCCGCCCCCACCGCCTCCGTACCCGCCGCCTCCGGTCGAATCGGAACACGCCAGCCCGGTACTCAATCCCACGCCGCAGACGGTCGCGAACAACATCCGTTTGACTCGCATAGCCACCGCTCCTGCCTCAGGGTTCAACCCACGCGGACCGACCTCATACACGACGTACGACATCGAGGTCCGAAACAGATTTGCGGTCAGCGCACGTGTATCACGCCAGTCATGCCCGTGCCCTGATGAAAGGCGCAATGGTAGGCGTAGTCACCGATGGTTCCGAAGTTTTTGATGACGACGAGATTCGGATTCAGCTGTCCGTTGATGTTCCACGTTGTGTCGCTCGCGTTGAAATCAGCCGTAACTGTGTGAGACACGGTCCCCAGATTCTGCCAGCATACCCGCTCCCCGGTGGAAATGGTGACGCTAGGGCGGTCGTAGGTAAGGTTGTCCTGACCATTGATCGTCTGATTGGCACCAGTGGACGCACAGCCGTTTCCCTCTCCACCAGGGTTACTGCTGCACGTTGCGAGAACGAAAACAGCGGCCGCCACGGGGAGAAGGGCGAGCGACTCCCGGACACGGAATGACATGCGGTGTTCGCGCTCCGAAGGGGGACCCTGCAATTCTACACTCTGGCTAGTGTCCGTGCTCCCGTTCGAGCGTGTCAGCGGCCAGACGGGGAGAGATCATCGGGTAACGGCTCGCGAACCAGCTGTAGGAGAGTGCATACAATCCGCCGAAGAACAGCAGGCCGCCGAGCTCGGGCACTCCGAGCGCGGGCCCGCCGCCGCCGTTGATCGACGGGACGATCTCGTAGTAGCGCTCGAGCCACACGCCGGCCAGGCTCACCAGCGCGATGGCGAGCAGCCACGCGGGCGTCCGCTTCGGTTTTTCACCGAGCAGGGCGACGAACGGAATCACGAAGATCATCAGGAAAACGGCAATCCCGAACGGCCGCCACGGGCCCCACAGCCGGTAGAAGATGAAGTACGTCTCTTCAGGCATGTTGCCGTACCAGATCACGAGAAACTGGGCGAACATCAGGTACGCCCAGAAGACCGTGAATCCGAAACACAGCTTGGCCAGATCGTGCTGCTGCTTACGCGAGTAAAGGTCCTCGAGACCCATGCGTTGCCGCATCCGGACACTCAGCACCGCGAGCCACATCAGCGCGGCGAGGAAGCTCCCCATGAAATAGAACGCGCCGTACAGATTGCTCACCCACTTATGGGCGAGGGACATCACGCAATCGAACGCGATGAGGCTCAACCCGAACGCGAAGCTGATCGCGACGAACGCGGCATCCCGGGCAATCAGCCCGCGCTCCACTTCGCTCGTCTCCTGCGGCTGCCCCCCGGCCAGCTCGGCCAGGTCCGGAGCCATGTCGCGGCGCACGAACCGCCATGAGAGCCACGCGAGCAGCGCGAGGACCGCCCCGTCCCGCAGATAGAACCAGGCGGGGTTCAACCACCAGCCGAGATCGGTGCGCGGCTCGAGGACCCACGGGTAGATGTAGGTGCGCCCGAAGAAGGACAGGAAAAACAGTACGACGGCCACCGGGAGGAACGCGACCGACGCTTCGGCCAGGCGGATCACCAGACCCGACCAGCGGCCCTTGGCGAGCTTCTGGGTGGCGGCCACGACGACGGACGCCTGCGCGAGGCCGAGCCAGAAGATGAAGTTGAAGTGATAGGCCTGCCACGCCCGGGCCGCGTTCCCTTTGAGACTGATCAGCAGCAATACGAGTCCGATCGCGGTGGCGCCGAGGCCGATCATCCGGAACGACGCGACCGGGAACGCCTTCGCCTTCTGTACCAGGTCGGTGCGGCTCACGGTGGCGGCGCTCACCGGTTTGCTCCGGCGCGGGCCTGCTGCTGCAGCGCCCGCACGTAGTTGACCAGGTCCCAGCGGTCGGTGCCACGAATCTTGTCACCGTAGATCGGCATCAGACCGCGACCCATGCCCGGGGCGTGAATCACCATGCCGTAGATGTAGCCGTCGCTGCGGCGCGCGATCGTGTCGTTCACGAGCGAGGGGACGGCGATAAACGGCCCGCCGACCCTCGCCGAGATCGGTCCGTCACCGCGCCCGGCCTCGCCGTGACAGACGAGGCAGTACGTCTCGTACTCCCACTTGCCCCGGTTGAGCGACTCGGACGTCTGGGTCCGGGGGTTGGTCAGGCGCTCCGCGGCGGCCAGGCCGAGGGAATCGACCTCGGCTCCGCCGACCGGCACCGTGCCCGGCACCGTCGGCCGCGGCATGGCGTACGGCTTGATGCTGCGCTGGTGTCGCATGGTGGAGAACCATCCCACGTGGTGCACCACGTAGTCGGGATCGCAGGCCGCGAGGGCCAACAGGACGAGGACCGCCGCCGGCTTACGCACGGCGCACCTCCTCGGCTCCGGCGCCCTTGAGCAGGCTATCCATGGCGGGGGCTTGATCGCCGCCGCAACGCACGAAGATGCCGAACTTGTCGTTCGTGAACCGGGGATCGTACGCGATGGTCCCTTGATGCCGGGAGGCGAGCAACGCGTTGAACAGCAGTCCGAGAATCGTCGTCAGGGCCCCGAACAGCACGGTCATCTCGAACATGATGATGACGTAGGGCAGAATCGATCCGACCGGCTTGCCGCCCACGACGACGGGCCAGTCGTAGGACATGTACAACGTCACCCACGCCCCGACGCCGCACCCCGTGATCCCCCCGATCAGGGTCCACATGCGCACCGGGCTGGTGGGCTGCTTGAGCACGGCCTCGAGCTCGTGGCGTGGCACCGGGGAATACACGGTGATCTCGTCGCCATGACCGCCGTCCTTCAGCGACTGGATCGCCGCGACGGTCGAATCGAGATGGCCGAACACGCCCAGCACGCCGGGCGTTGCCGGCGGATGGAAGATCTCGCGCAGCGGGCCCGGGAGCATCATGAGTGCCTCACGGGCTGGCGTGTGGGTGGCGGCAGGACTTCCTTGATCTCCGAGATCGCGACGGCCGGGAAGTTCTTCACGAACAGCAGGAACCACATGAAGAACCAGCCGAAGCTGCCGGCCATGATGCCCC